>Ga0068713_1000995_pt1 | contig 43056 bp, 39 predicted proteins | sample MTBAKSrepl2MetaG_FD_62223 | JGI IMG/M metagenome (GOLD analysis project Ga0068713, IMG submission 62223) | Enrichment culture microbial communities om Arthur Kill intertidal strait, New Jersey, USA, that are MTBE-degrading - MTBE-AKS2 (Arthur... | ecosystem: Environmental > Aquatic > Marine >... | reverse complement strand
TTTTTGATTTCATTTTTCTACCTGAAAAATGGCAATATTATCTGCGTTATAAATAAGATAAAGAGCTTGTGTAATCGTAGGACAATTATTTATATTATTTACATACTCACAAAAAATAAAGTCAACATTATTTGTTTCTAAGAAATTTCTGGATTGTTCATCCGATAATTTATTCATCCAGAAATCACTCACAAAAATCCTGGTCTCCTCAGCATTGATGCTTTCAAAAGGATGACCGTAAACTACTTTAAATCTTGCCAAAGCAGGAATAATCAGGCCATTTTCTTCATTCGCTAAGATAACGGACTCTTCTTCAGCATTGGTTTCGAGAAATTTTATAGCTTTGACGATATTCTCATTTATAAAAAAAATAGGATCGTGATGATTGATAGCATTCACACTTCCAGAGAATAGCAATAAATTGGACGGTAAGGCCATTCCAATTAAAACAAAATTGATCCATTTTACTTTTATCTTTTTGTTTGTAGAAAAATATTCTCTCAGTAAAACCCAAAAGATAATCACTACAGGCAAATAAATGCCAACCAGAAATCGCCTTTGAAGATTAAAAGGTATAAAAGCCATGATTAAAGTGAAAACGATCCATGAAAGGAATAAATAAGTAGATTTTTCTAAGATTGTTTTCTTTTTCCATAATGTTATGACGAGAATTAAAATGCCAATAATAAATGGAGAAAATGAAAATAATAAATTGATGATTGAAGGAGTTTGCGTGATATTTTGTGAATTCCAATTATTAAGAACCGGATCGGTTCGAATGGTTAAATATTGATAAAATCCAATCGCAACAGCCGGAGAGCTAAATACAGCCAGGTTTAACAATTTTTCTTTTATAAATTCCCTATCTAAAATTATGTTGATCCCAAATATGAGCCCAATCATTATTGCAGCAAACGGTGAGATGCTGGCTAGAATCACACTGAGTATGAAAATAATTATTGCGAATTTTATCCCGAATTGATTACGAATGATAAAAGTCAATAGAATTGACATGATTAACAAAGACAAAACAAAATGTGGATTTGAAAATGATGACAGGAAAATAAAGGATTCTGCCACCCAAAAATCTATTGGTAATTTACCTGACAAAAAATAGATCCATCCCAGGCCTCCACCAAACAGAAGTGAAATAAATGCACCTTTATAATATAAATCTTCTTTTTTAAAGAAAATACTCAATAATTCCTGCAAAGAAAAAAATAACAGGATCGCAAATAAAATTCTAAAAAAATGATAAATAAATGGAATACTCAGACCTAGAATTCTGGAAATGTGCCCGAACAATGCATAAAGTGTAAAGATATAAATTTCATTATTAGGTAAAGGTGAATAGGGTAAATCAAATGCCCAGGCACCTGCTTCTCCTTGTTGCATTTTTGCAAAATAACTATACCCATCAATAGGATTAAAAACTAATCCAGAAAAAACAAGCCCATTTTTTGATTGACTACAGCCAAATATTACAGGAAATAATAAAGAAAAAAGCCAGATAACCAGAACGAAAAGTTTCCATTTTTTCATCATTCCGAAGTATACAGTAAGCAAAAAGAAAGCACAAACTTATCGTGGTCTGGTTTGCTTGCCTTTACACACATCACATTCTATAATCCCTTATATGAATCAAAGAACATTTCTTTACCAGCTACAACTACTTGATCTCGAACTCGATAAAAATGAGAAGAGATTATCAGAAATCAGAGAAATTATTTCTTATTCTGATGATATCAAAAAAATTGAAAAGGATATCTCTACCATTGAATCAGAAAAGAAAACCTGGCAACAAAAATTAAACAAAATTTCAGGGGAAGCGCAAATTGTTCAGGAAAAAACAAAAAAAAGCGAACAATCTCTCTATGATGGAACGATTAAAAATCCAAAAGAGTTACAAAGTGTGAATATCGAAATCGATTCTTTAAAGAAAAGATTATCAGTTTTAGATGAGCAACAATTAGAGATTATGTTTTCCATTGAGGAATTGGATGATCAAATATCGATTAAAAAACAATCATTGGAATCCCTATTAAAAGAAAAAAATGCTCAAAAAGAAATTCTTCTGAGAGAGATTGAAGACATTGAAAAATTAAATAACAAACTTACCATTGAAAAGAGCCCCATCTTAACCCAAATTGAGGATGAATTCTTGCGCACTTATGAAAAATTACGAAAATCGAAAAACAAAATTGCCGTTTCATTAATCGTTGATAATGCTTGCTCAATGTGTGGAAACGGGCTTCCCCCTATGGAAGTTCAAAAAGCTAAAAGTAACGTTGACGAGATTTTCTGCCCTGTTTGTAAACGATTTTTGTATTGTGGATGACCTGAATGTTTAACTGGCTCAATAATTTTCAACTTGAAAAAATCTCTTTTTTCTTAGGTTTCTTGAGTGCCTCAATACTTTGGTTTGTGATTTCCAAATTTAAAATCTGGATACCGGATATAAAATCGTATATTCAAAAATTAATTAAGAATCTTAAATCGCAACACACATCAGGGATCCAAAATGCAATAAAGAATGAAGCTTATTTAAGAGCGCAATCTAACCATTTAGCGAAAAGCTTATTTTCCCTGGATGAAATCATAATCGAGCCAATGCTTCTAACCCAACCGAAGACAAACCAAGAAGATGAAAATGTTTACTTTGAAAGTGAAATAGCTTCAACTGTTCCTTTTACACCAGATTTTCCTCTACTTAGCAGAAATTTTAATGTCCCTAGAATTACAATAACAGATGCTGGACAAAAAAATGCTGATTTGGTTATTTGTGGAATGCCTGGATCAGGTAAAACCGTTGCTTTAGCATATTTGGTCTCATGTCTTACACGAAACGATCCAAAATGCGGTTTATTATCTTCAAAAATCCCTTTATATATAAATGTCCATGATACAGATGTATTGCTTCAGCCACAACAATCAATTTTTGATATGCTCTACAAAGCTCTTTCTCCTAAACTTCCAACAACAGTATTACCCAGACTCGTAAAATTTTTCCAGGAATACATTGAAGAAAATAAAGCGATTTTAATTATTGATGCGCTGGATGAATTACCCACAACTGAATTTGATAAATTTGTTGAATTTCTTAAGAAAATCAAACTAATTTACCCCAATCTTCAAATGATTATTTCATCATCCCCTTTTTATCTGGGTGAACTTCTGACATTAAACTTTTCACCTTTGTTCTTGTCTGCCTGGTCGAATCAACAGATTATTAATTTTTATTCAAATTGGAATCGACTCTGGAAACAAGAAATATCAAAAAACAATCAATCAGACAATATTACAACTTCCAATTCATTGATTTTGAATTGGGCTTCTTCTAACCTGAGACCTTTAACCCCACTTGAATATACTCTACATATTTGGGGAGCTTTAGCGGGCGATTTATGTGGACCCAATGTCCTGGATTTGTATCAGACATACTCAAAGAGAATTGTTCCTACAAAAGAAGCGTATGATATTGCAATCTCATTGGCAGCTGATTTAATCATGAACAAAAGTTGTTATATTAATTCGTTCGATTTAAAGGGAGATAGTCTTAATAAAGTTATCCAATCAGAATTAATACAACCAACAAGTAATGGTAAATTTACTTTCATACATTCTGAATTGATCGGTTATTTTGCCAGTCTGTCCCAAAACAAAGAACCAATCTCAGTTCTGAATCAAATAGACTTACAATGGTCTGCAAATTATGCCTATTTGGGTTTCTGCGCTGCTCAAGATTCAAATTCTGAATGGTTGACAACTTACATATCTAAAGAAATATCTGAATTTCCTATAAATTTCCTTAGCATCAGTCCCTGGCTGAAAATTACAAACAAGAATTTGATCTGGCGCGTAAATTACATAAAGCAATTGGTGAAAATAATTCAGGACATTAATGCGAATTTTGCTGTGCGGATAAGAGCAGTTGCAGGATTAGTACATTCAAACGACAATAGCCTACCGGTCTTTTTTCGGCAATTGTTGTCACACAATGATAATTCCCTGAAAGAATTAGCAATCTATGCAATTAGCTGTTCGAATAGGGATAATTCCTTCATCGCTGACCTTATTTCATTATCTCAAAAAATGCCTTCCAAGATGCAAAAAATTATTTGTCTGGCACTTTCCACCTTCGAGGAAGAAACTGCAATCCATGAACTTGCAAGAATATTATTGAATGCTGAAGAGAAAGTAAGACAACTCGTTGCAGAATGCCTGGCTTTCAATCCGTCCAATGGCACTGAAATTTTGCAGGAAGCTGTAACCATGGATGATATAGTTGTCAGAAGATCGGCAATTAATGGATTGGTGAAATTAAATAATTTATGGGCAATCCAAACATTAAAGAATTTAATGATCCAGGATAGCCAATGGGTTGTAAGAAATTCAGCCACCCAGGCACTGGAATATTTAGAAGCTGAGAATCCATGCATACCTGATCGAAAATTACCCTTAAGTGAAACGCCCTGGTTAATTGAATTTGCTGGTAATCAAAACCTGGGAGTGTCAATTGATCAATCGGTTGCTCCAATCTTATTATTAGCCCTCGAGTCACAAAATAAGAAAGATATTTATAAAGCTTTGATGTATTCCACACAGGATGCCAACCAGGAAACAATAACAAAGATGATTGATATTGCCACGAAATCACCTGATCAAGCATTAGTTAATCAGATATTTCTTACTTTATATTTGTTGAGAAATTTGAAAATTTCACGGGAAATAAATTTTTAATTTTTTCCCCTAATTTTTCCAATTACCTCTTACAATGATGCAAAAATCGTTACCAATAGAAATTCAATTATTTGAATTCCAATCAACAGAACAATAGGGCTAAAATCCAGCATTCCAACCATTGGCATTCTATTGCGAATCGGTGCTAATAAAGGTTCAACAAGTTGATCAATGGTTTTTCTTATTGGATGATATGGAGACATAAAATAACTCAACAAAACTTTGGCGATAACCAATAAAGAAAATATATTTGCTGCAAATCTTACCAATACAATTAAAAAATCAAACATTCTTCCCTCAATTTTTATTTTTCTCTAGATCCCATGATAGCCGTGCCTATTCTTATCATGGTCGCTCCTTCAGCAATCGCCATTTTAAAATCATGACTTGTACCCATGGAGTATTCATTAATAGATATTTCAGGAAATCTGGATTGTAAATATTCACCTATTTCCCTTAATTTTTTAAAATAAGTCCTGGATTCTGCCTCATTTTTTGTAAAAGGAGGCATAGTCATTAACCCTTGAATAATTAATTTAGTACAGCTTATTACTTCCTCCATTTCACTAATTAACGAAGGCCATTTTTTCTTATCTGAAGCATTCCAACCGTATTTGCTTTCTTCTCCTCCGACATTAAATTGCAACAGCACTGGCAATTTCTTGTTTGAAGCTTTTAATTGACGATCTAAGCGTTTGGCAAGCTTTACACTATCCAGTGACTGCATCATGGTGAATTCATTGATCACAAGTTGGGATTTTCGGCTTTGAAGGTGGCCAATCATGTGCCATTCAAGATCTTCAGGCAAATTAACTAATTCATTTTTCTTTTCTCTGGTTTCTTCCGGATAGTTCTCTCCCAGGTATCGGGCACCTGCTGCTATAACCTGTTCGATCTTCTCACTCGGTTGACTTTTCGTAACTACGATAAGTTTTACAGACTCTCTTTCCCTATTGAACAAATTACAATATGAATCAATATCATTCAAAACTTTCTTATAATTCCTGTCAATAAAGAGATCCATAAACACACTACTTTAAACTCATAAACACGCCAAACCTACCCGATTTTTGGCCTTCTAAGCGATATGAATACCAATCATCCAAATTACAGGCGGTACAAATTCCAGCCACTTCAATTTTTTTTACGCCAGATTGGATTAATAACAATTCATTTGATTTCCATAAATCAAAATATATCTTGCCATTTTTTGTTATTAACACCTCAGACCGAATATCCTTTAATTGATTATCAACTTCAATAATTACGTTCTTTCCAACTTCATAATGATCAGGTCCAATCGAAGGTCCAATTCCTGCAAGAATTAGTTCAGGATCACTTGAAAACGTGTCAATCAAATACTTCACTGCATTTTGAACAATTCTTTTCACTGTTCCCTGCCATCCAGCATGTACAATCCCAATAATATTATTTTTAGGATCATAAATCAGAATCGGCACACAATCTGCAAATTGCATGAACAATGAAACATCATTAGAATCTGTCAATATTGCATCGGCCTGTTCATGTTTTGAACCTGATTTTCTCGGCGATCTTGTAAACTTCACCTGATCACTATGAATTTGCCAGACATCGAATATGGAATCAATTGATTGATTAAAGACTTGAAAAATTCTTGTACGGTTTTCAATTACATGATCTCGTGAGTCTCCTGAGGATTCCCCCACATTCAAGCTTGAAAAGGACCCGGGACTGATACCACCTGATCGGGTAAAAATTCCATGGTTGATTTTTTCATTTGGAAAACTTTCGAACGTGAAATATCTCAGGTTACCAAAATTATTGGATATCATAAATTAATGCCCTAACGATTTAACGTATTTAATTTTTTCTGTAATGATTGTTCTGGTTTCTACCATACTTTCTTCAATCAAAGGGAATAAATACCAGGCAGTAAAAAATCCAAATAATGAACCTGTAATAGTTCTCAAGGTTGGATTACTCTCACGTACAGGTAACCACTCTGGCAAAGAACTTGCTAATCCTGGTAATTGAGAAACTCCATCGAATCCAATGGGTACAAGAGCAATGAGTACCCAGATATACCATTTGATTGATTTTATCCTTCTACCGGATAAAACAAAAAGTAAACCAAAAAATAACATACTTGCATAAATCGCTATATCCCGTTGACATAAAGCAACTTTATACCCGGTAAAATCATTGCCTTTAAATTTTTGAGCTTCACGTATGTTTATCACTGGTTGGTTTGAAATTTCTTCATAGGTAATTACCCCCTCAATACCAGCTGCAGATCGAGGATAATATGCTTGTTCTCCGAAAATAAACCAGGATCTAAAAGCCAATTGATGACAAAGTGGTTTATAAATTGTGTAAATAATATTTGCGGGTAATTCAGCTCCAGTTTTTAATAAGTATGGAGCCAAAAAAGGTAACCCGACGTAGAGGGATAAAAAGAAAATCATCAACCAAATATAACTTTTAGACAACCATAATGAAACTTTGTCTAAATTTGTTATTTTACTTCCTGCTTTAATCCTTTGCTGATATTGGTCATCACCTACTTCAGTTAATTGTCTTTCTCGATCTTTTGCAGCGAATATAGTCATCTTTAAGTTCGACTCAAAAATTTCTCCAGACAAAGTATAAGGACCAATTTTTACATAAGGTGTTATTTCTGCATATTTCGTAATCAAATCTTCAGAGTCTGAGATGTCGATTATTTGAAAATTAAATTCAATCTCCGTTTTTAGTTTTTCCAACTTGCCAGAAATTTGAATTTTTTGTTCCGAATTTTTTATATAAGCTACAATGTTTATCAATCTTCTCTCCACTTCACCCTACAAACCAAAATCTACAAAAAAACCAAATCTATTCAATGTTTCCAAAGTTCCAAAAAATAACATGGCGCCGATGATGATTAATATAATACCCATGATAATTTCGACATAGTGCATCGTCTTGCCATATTTTTGAATAACTTTGACAACCCATCCAATTCCTAATGCTGCTAAAAGAAACGGAATTGCCAATCCTGCAGAATAGGCGGTTAGTAATTTTATGCCTTCTAAAATAGATCCACCACCTACTGCTAATGTGAGTATGGCTCCTAAAACAGGACCAACACAAGGCGACCATCCAGCAGAAAAGAATATACCCATTAATCCGGATGATAAATATGACCTGTTTTGTTGGGCTTTATTTTGAATTCGCAAATCATATTCTAAAAACGGAATTCGTAATATCCCTGTCATATGTAATCCAAAAACGATCACGATTAATCCACCTATTTTGGCTAACAACCAGCGTAAATTATACAATAGACCCCCAAGCGCTGAGGCTGTGGCACCCAGTGAAATAAAAACCAGGCTGAACCCTAATACAAAGGCGATACCATGTGTGAAAGTCTCCCACCTGAACTGCTGCGATTCGGAAGATTTAAGAACTGCAAGAGAACGTCCACTCAGATAACTGATATATGCAGGTACTAATGAAAACACACAGGGAGATAAAAACGATGCTAATCCAGCTAAGAATGCTAACCCTAACGTTAAATCCATTTACACCTCAAAATTCTCTGACATCTATTTGTGTTCCACCTGGCATTGGGATCGTGACATCTCCTGGGTCACTGGCTACGATAGGAAGAGTCCAACGGAAAATCCATTGAGCATCCTCTGGTTTTACATTTACACAACCATGTGATCTGGGAGTCCCATAATCGTTATGCCAGAAAGTAGAATGAATCGCAACACCAGTTCCGGAAAATAATATCGTCCAACCCACTCCTGGTATGTCCCAACCACCTCCGGTTGTCCCACCTGTCATATGCGTTGATATTTGTTTTCTCCATGTCCGATGAACCCCAGGTGGGGTGCCCCAGCTTTCAACAATTTGTCCATCAGAATTCCACTTCGCCCCGGAAGATATCTGACAATAATAAACCTCAACGTCATTTTCAAGACAGGTTAAGTATTGCCTGGAAGTAGTAGCATCTACGTACACCATTTTGTTTTCAACTTCTGGAGAAATAGGTTCTAAATCTTTTTCAGTTATTGGTCTGAATGCTTTTGCATTCGCCCAAAAAATATCTCCATAACCATACCTTTCGTTAACCTGATAATAAGTTTCTCCATCTGCGCCGATTTTCATATCATCAATCCAAATTATCTGAGAATAATACAAACGTGGATTGATCGCTTCTTTTAGCCAGGGAGATCTGGCTGGAGGGTTATTTAACATCAAATCAACATAAGGTATCGTAACTTCAGCCCAAAATCCTTTTCCTAAGCTCGTCTCAGGTAGGTTTTCAATAATTGAATTTTCTATATTTTTGACGGGCTGCAATGAAGGTGCATATATGTAACCATCTGGCGTTTCAACCCACCTGGCGTTCATCATTCCACCAGGTATTTCACCAATTACTTCCCGAAGCCATATAACAACAGCATCTTCATAAAGAACACCCAATGATTCGGCCTTGATTGAAGGTTTGGATCTTATATTCACCAATCCACTACACACTCTCCCCAATTTGTTTGATTCAGAAGAGCCAATTACTTTCGCTTTTCCATCCAACCAGGGATATATAGCCATCGCTCCACCAAAGGCAACTACGCCTTTTAATAGCTCCCTTCTAGAAAATTTTTTCGAATACCAATACATAATGAAAAGATAATCGCTAAAAGTTTACTTGTCAACTCTTTATAAAATCTAACGCTTTTGAAATCTTATTTGTAATAACCAATTGTTTTACCTTTTCAATCTCTGGCCACCAAAGTGCATCACCAGGTTGATACGGTACTACCTCTCTAATCATTTTGTAGATAATACTCGTTCCATCTCCAAGCCTTCCATCCGGATACTTACGTAATCTCAGGTCAATCGCCCTTGCGGCTGTATATAATTCAATGGATAAAACATGCTGTACATTTCTCAATATCTGCAAAGTATGTTTACAGGCGTTCATAGCATTTGCATTATGATCCTCCTGTTCTGCTGATGTCGGAATTGAAAATACACTGTCTGGATGTGCCAATGTCTGATTCTCCAACACCAGACTCGCTGCTGTATATTGAGGCATCATTAACCCTGAATTCAATCCAGCAGCTTCTGGATGATCGACCAACATGGGAGGAAGTCCAGCATTTAGATTCTCATCCGTCATACGGTTAACCCGTCTTTCCGAAATGGAAGCAATTTCTGATAATACGATTCCGAGAAAATCCATTGCAATACCGACTGGTTCACCATGGAAATTTCCTCCCGACAAAGCAATCCCAGGAGTAAATAACAGGGGATTATCGGTGGCAGCGTTTATTTCTCTGCTAATTATTTGCCAGATGAATTGAAGTGTGTCTCTGGCTACGCCCTGAACTTGAGGAGCACATCTTAATGAATAGGCATCCTGAACGCGATCGGTAGAATTAATTAAATTCGAATTCCGAATATATTTCCGAACATTATCAGCAACTTCCATCTGACCTAATTGACCACGAGCCGCATGAATACGGTGATCAAAAGCGGAGCTACAACCCAACATAGCTTCCAAACTCATTGCTAAGGATATCTCTGCTATATCAATTAATGATCTTGTATCATATAAACTGAGTGCTGCAATGGCAGCAGAAAATGTTGCCCCATTGTTGATAGCCAACCCTTCTTTTGCACCAAGTAGAATCCTTGGGATACCTGACCTTTTCATGGCTTCTTTGCCACTCAATCTTTGACCCTGGTAATAAGCATAACCAGAATCTTCTTCCAGGTCTTTTTCATCAGTAGTAAAAACCAAGGCTAAATGGGATAAAGGCGCGAGATCACCTGAAGAGCCTAATGAGCCCTGAGAAGGTACCTCTGGGATCACATTTGAATTTAGCATTTTAATGAGTGTTTCAACGACCTCAAGTCGAACCCCGGAAAAGCCTTTTGTCAAGGTATTAGCCCGAACCAACATGGCTGCTCGCACAACTTCTGCAGAAAATGGGTCACCTGTGCCGACTGCATGACTTAAAATCAGGTTTCTGCTTAATTTTGAAGAATCCTCGTGAGCTATTTGTTTATTCGCAAAAATCCCAAAACCAGTATTAATACCATATACAGCTTTATTAGATTCAATGATTGTATTTTTTAAATCATAGGAAATCTTAATATTTTCAATGCCGGAATTTGAAATTTTTACTTTTTCAAAATTGCGTGCGACATTGACTATTTCTTCAATCAGCAGATGATGACCATCTATTGAAATCATCTATACTCCTTTTTAAAAAAGAATTAAACCTACCATTACAACAATGACAGGCACAGTTATATTATCCCAATCTCGCACAGGAAGTGATTCTATAATTGTTGCCAAAATATTTAGTAACAATATCTTTGGAAAAACCTCCCAAAAAATAAGATTTATGAACCCCAATTTTATGAAAATTAATATCAGAATGGATGAAAAGATTAATCCACCTAGAAACATAGAAATAGTACCTGCAAATGATTTTCCTGGTGACCATTTCAGAGCAAAAGATGGCACTCTTCGTCCAATAATATCGGCAAAGCCATCACCACCACACAGGATCATTAGGGCAATGATGCCAATCGGAGACTCTCGCCAGAAAAGTATTGTCAATAAAACGAATACTACTCCGTAAAAAAAAGGACCTTTGAGGATTTCTTTTGGATCACCTGTTCTGGACATAGCATCAACTGATGCCTGATCCTTGATCACACCAATGCCAATCAGGAAAAATTGAATAGTTATTAAAAAGGGAATGATTGCTGCGAAATATCGGGAAAGTGGATCTTCAGGGAAAAAAAGCCAACAAAGAACAAAGATTGGACCAGTACCCACGTGAATGATTTTTCTACTTAGCTTTTTTGATATAACACCTTTAACAGTGAGACTATCAATTAAACGTAACCAAATTATTGATAAGATGAATGTTGTAAAAAATGCTAACCACAATGGCATCATTTAACTCTTAATCTGTAATCTTTCTACTTCGTGAAATTTCTCTTTCTTGATCACGTTTGGCGATACTATCACGTTTGTCATACATCTTTTTACCCTTCGCCAGGGCAATTTCAATTTTTGCTTTTCCATTGCTTAAATATAAAATCGTAGGAACGACTGTTAATCCTTTTTGACGAACTGCATTCCAAATTTGAGTAATTTCTTTTTTGTGTAACAATAACTTTCTTTTGCGTTTAGGATCATGATTGAAAATACTGGCGGCATCATACTTGGCTACATGAGAATTGATTAACCATGCTTCCATGTTATCAATCTGAATAAATGCTTCTCCAATACTTACCTGTCCGGCACGAATAGATTTAATTTCACTTCCCTGAAGTTCAATGCCAGCTTCAAATTTATCCAAAAGAAAATACTCAAAACTTGCTTTTCGGTTTTTTGCTATGATCTTTATTCCACTCATAGCGTGATTTTAACATAACATTTAGAATTAACATCAGATCATGTCTTAATAATTATGAAAAGGATCAAAATGGAATATAAAACTTTTGATATTTATATAAATCCTTACTATTTCAGAATTAAAAAACCTTTGAAAAATAGTTCTGCCCAGATTTATTGTCTGATTCATGGCTGGTCTGGCAACGAGAAATCGATGTCTATCTTTTCCTCTGCAATTCCAGATGATTCGGTTATTATTTTTCCTCGGGGTCCGTTGCAATTAGGCGAAAACGAATATGCGTGGGCTGATATCCGAAATATTACAAAACCTACATTTGAAGATTATTCAAAAATTTCCTTGGAATTATTTAAATCTATTCAAGAATTAATCCAGAATATAAATTTACAACCATCAAATGAAAAAATTAATTTGGTAGGTTTTAGTCAGGGAGCTGCAATTTGCGCAGTTTTAAGTATTCTACTTCCAGAAAAGTTTTATAAAGTTGCCTTGCTTTCAGGATTCTTACCTTCTAAACCTCCAACTTTGGAACCAGAAGCATTATCTTCTAATAACTATTACATCGCCCATGGCACACAGGATACATTAGTGGAATTTGAAAAAGCAATAAGGCTCAAAAATTATCTCGAAGAATACAACGCAACCACCAAATTGTGTCAGGAAGAGTTAGGACACAAGATTGGAGCTACCTGTTTTAAAAATCTGAAATTATATTTTCAGACTTAAGTTCTTTATCGAACTCTGATGAATGAAAATAGAGTAAGTAATATACCAGTGACACCCAAAACAACAATTACCATTCCCATTGGAATTCCTCCAGGTAATTGGTTAGGAGTGTTTTCAATATAGGTTGGTATAACTAATGGGGCTGGTTCTGTAAAAGTAGGCAACCTTGTTGGTTGCTGTGTTACCACAAATTGAGCAGCTAAAGTCGGATTAATCGTAGCAGTAAATTGAGGAGTCACAGTTGGCGGAGGTTCTACAATTGATAATTGCCCAGGAGAAAGACTTACCAGGACTGAAAATACCCAACCCTTTCCCCCAGCAACTCCCGGATATTCAATCTGAATCCACTCTCCCCCAGGAGATCGACCTAATGCAGGAGCTGTTTGCCCAACCATCAGAACCCCAACAGAAGGATATAATGTGCTGGGGCCTGATCGAACGTTGATAAAATCTTCATTTTGGCTTGGTCGAACTGTAATTATTACTCCTGAAGGTGTGCCTGTAACAGTTGGTACAGACACGGTCGGCAACTGAGGTAAAGGATAAGCATTGACTGACAGGACATTATAAAATACTGAAATCAGGAGTATAACGCCAACCAATAATGATATTTTCTTGATCACACTTTCTCCAATAATTTCTTTTTTAAGAGTAGCTTGATTATAATATAAATATGGAACATAAAACTTTTCACGGAAACATAACGCCAGCTGATATTTCAAAAGCATTATTTGCACATTTTCATCGAGGGAATTATCGGGTTCAACAGATTGGTAGTGGGGAGAACATCATCATTCAAATTGCTTCCATATTCAATGCTTCTTCCGGAGGACAAACTTCTATTGGAGTATCAGTTCAAAAATTTGAAGATGGTGTGATGGTTCAGATTGGAAAACAATCCTGGATGGGTATTGCTGCCAGTTTAGGTAAAACTGCCCTAAGTGCAATCCATAACCCTCTCTCGTTATTGGGAAGAATTGATGATGTCGCCCAGGATATTGAGAGTTTATCGATAGGTGATGAGATATGGTCCGTAATCAATCAAACAGCGTATAACCTTGGGGCAAGTTTTGAACTTTCAGAACGATTGAAGAGGTATGTTTGCGATTATTGTGACACACCCAACCCGGTTGGAGAATCAAGTTGTATCGCATGTGGTGCACCTTTAGGTAGTATTCAGCCAAGAACATGTAAATTCTGTGGATATATAGTTACGAGCGCAGAAAGCGTTTGTCCGAATTGTAAAAAACCTAATTTTGGTTAATTCTCTGGATTTCTCCAATGGCGGTTATCACCTTTGATAAAAAAGTCCACACCAGGAGGACCCCAGGTACCAGCTTCATAAACCGGTAAATACTTTCTTGGATCTTCCTTCCAGCCATCCAGAATTCTATTGATAAATCCCCACTGACTTGTTACTTCATCCGATCTGGTAAATAACGTAGCATCCCCGTACAGAGCATCTTGAATCAAACGAACATATGCTTCGGGAATTTTGATATCAAATGATTCTTCATAATCAAAATTCATTTCCACTGGTGAAATTTGATTGATATGACCAGGCATTTTTGCTCCGAAGCTAAGCGTAACACCTTCATCAGGTTGAAGCTTCATAACCAGCACATTTGGAGCATCGCCAGCCATATTATGCCAATTAAATAACGATAATGGGATTTGTTTAAATTGTATGGCAATTTCCGTCATTCTTTTTGGTAAACGTTTTCCTGAACGCAAATAGAAAGGCACTCCGGACCAGCGCCAATTATCGATAAACAATCTGGCAGCCAAAAATGTCTCTGTGATTGATTCTCTGGCAACGCCTTCTTCATCCTTGTAGCCAATAACTTTATTGCCATCGATATATCCAGATGTGTACTGAGCCCGAAAAGTATTATCCAAGACACCTTTCGCATCATAAGGTTTTAAGGCGCGCAGAACTTTAACTTTTTCATCACGAACACAATCAGCCGTGAATCCAACAGGAGCTTCCATAGCCGTTAAAGCCAATAATTGGAGCAAATGATTTTGAAACATATCACGAATAACGCCAGAATTTTCGTAATATCCCGCTCTTGTCCCAACACCCACAGTCTCCGCAACAGTTATTTGAATATGATCTACATATTGTCTATTCCATAAAGGTTCAAAAATACCATTCGCAAATCTTAATACCAGAATATTCTGAACAGTCTCTTTCCCTAAATAGTGATCAATTCGATAAATTTGATTTTCATTAAATACCGTATGCACCAATTTATCAAGATTTTTGGCTGTCGCTAAATCTCTACCATAAGGCTTTTCAATGACAATTCTTGTCCAGCCTTCTGTTGAATGACTTAATTCACTTTTTCCGATTAACTCGATGATTGTTTCATAAGATTCAGGTGGTGTAGCTAAATAAAATAATACATTCTTAATTTCCTCATCAATCAAATATTTCCGTAATTGTTCGTAACCCTCTAATTGAGAAAATGATGACTGAATGTATTTCACATTCGAAGAAGAAAAAATTTGATCAATTTTTTCTTCTTCGATTTCTTTTTCGGAATAAGACCGAACAGAATTTTTAAAAATTTTTTTCAAATGTTCGTTGTCCCAATCTCGACGAGCAAACCCAACAATATTCAAATTATTTGGAATGCGATCAGATTGATAAAGTTCATAAATTGCCGGAATTAATTTTCTGCTGGTCAAATCACCTGTCACCCCAAAAATAACTACAGCAGTTTTTAGCAGGTTTTCCGAAAGATTCATCTCAGTGTTAATCATTGTACCTCGATCAAGATTCATTTATTTATAAATATATTTGTTTTCAATAATTAATCAAAAAAACTTTTCTCATTTATAATTCATTCATAATTTCATTTATATATTATAAGGATTTATTTATGCCTAGCCATCCTTTGCACATATTTTCAGGTTCACGGTTTGTTCAATTGGCTCAAGAGATTACCTCAGAACTAGATTTACAACTCGGAAATGCAACTTCAACTTTCTTACCTGACTCTGAGATTCACGTAATCCTGAATGAAGTAGTACGCGAACATGATGTGTTTTTTATTCAATCCATTGCCAGACCTGTAAATGATGCTATCATTGAACTTTTACTTTATTTGGATGCATTTAGGCGTGCAAGTGCCCATAAAATTAATGTCATAATCCCATACTTTCCTTATGCCAGGCAAGAAAGAATGTCAAAAGGACGGGAATCAATAAGTGCCAGAGTGATCGCTAATTTGATTGAACAACAAGGTGCATCAAGGGTTATTTTCATTGATATTCACAATCCTGCCATCCAGGGCTTTTTCAATATACCTGTTGATCCTATATCAGCGATCCCAATTCTCTGCAACCATCTTAGTAAATCTGATTTATCAAATGCAATTATTGTGAGTCCTGATGTAGGCAGAGCTTCTTTGGCAGGTAAGTATGCTGAAAGGTTAAAGCTTCCTTTAGCGATTATGCATAAACGAAGAGATGATTTTTTATCTAGTAGAGTTACTCATATCGTCGGTGAAGTAGATGGTAAAAAACCGATCATTATCGACGATTTAATTGCCGGAGGAAGTATTTTAAACCAATTAGATACATTGTATGATCATGGTGTCACAGAGAAAGCCTGGCTATCTATAACTCATCCAATATTGTTAGATTCTGCCATGGATATAATATATAATGATCCTAGAATTGAACGGGTCGTCGTCACAAATACTTTGCCTCTTCCAGAACGAGCAAAGCAATGCAATAAAATTAAACAGGTGACAATCGCTCCTCTTTTATCTGAAATCATTAGAAGAATATATAACGGTGAAAGTATCCTAAACCAATTAGTCTTATCATAATCATATATTTATTAGAAAGGTAAATCCAATGGTATCAATATTCGCAGATACGACTTCCAGTATTCCAGTTGAAGACGCAAAAGCACTCGGAATTGAGTATTTCCCCCAGATCATCATATTTGGAGACGAATCATATAGAGACGACTATGAAATAGATTCAAAAACATTCCTTAAGAAACTTGTTGCTTCGTCTACTTTGCCCAAAACTGCAGCACCCCCACCAAGTTTATATAATCCAATTTTTGAAAAACATTTATCTAAGGGAGATCCCATTATTGTCCTTACACCATCTTTAAAACTAAGCGGAACCTTTAGAAGCGCAGAAGTTGCTGCCCAGGAATTCCCTGATGCAGACATAAAAGTAATCGATACGTTAGCCATAGGAGCATCTTTGGCGACCATTGTGAAAGTAGCAAACAAATATGCTCAGGAAGGTTTTTCAAGTCAGGAAATCATTTCCAAAGTTGAGAGTTTAAAAAACAGAGAAAGAAATCTATCGGTTGTTGATACGCTCGAATATTTATATAAAGGCGGGAGAATTGGTGGAGCAAAAATGCTGTTTGGAAGTCTCCTTCAGTTTAAACCACTCCTAAGTATAAAAAACGGTCAGGTTGAACCAGTTGATAACCAACGCACATCCAAAAAAGCGCTTGCAAGATTAAAGGATTTAGTCGTTTCAGAATGCAAAGAAAAAGGATTCTCAATGTTCAGTATTCAACACGGAGATGCCGAGAAAGAAGCTCACTCGCTTGCAGATGATTTCAAACAGTTACTTGGAATTGAAACGATTGAAATTTATGAACTACCACCAGCCTTTTTGACACATTCAGGTCCTGGTGTACTTGGTGTAAGTTATTTTGTTGATTAATAATGGAAAAACAATTATTTATAATTTAGATGATTGACAGTTTTTCGATGCAGACTGATCTGATCATTTTTATTGATAATTCAATTATTGCAGTTAATAAACCGTCTGGATTACGAACAATTCCTGATGGATATGATAAAAGCAAAGAAAATTTACAAACATTACTTAAACCTGAATTTCCAGAATTAATGACGGTTCATCGTCTTGATAAAGAGACCAGCGGAGTAATCCTATTCGCAAGAAACAAGGAAGTACATCGTAATCTTAATCATCAATTTGAAAATAGATTAATTCGAAAGAAATATTGGGTTATTTCTCATAATATTCCTGATTGGGAAACTATTACGGCTAGATTCCCCCTCAATCTAAACGGAGATCGTCAACACAGAACGATCATAGATCAATTCGGAAAATTATCCGAAACGCATTTTACCAGGCATAAATTTGATCAGGAAAAGTGTTTATCTTTTTTGGAAGCAATTCCACATAATGGCTATACGCATCAAATTAGAGCACATTTATCTTTCCTCGGGTTATCAATTCTCGGTGATCTTCTTTACACAAAAGGTCTTTCCTCAAATCAAAGAGAATTAAATAAATCCGTAAATAGAATGATGCTACACGCTGCCTCTATCGAATTTTTTCATCCTGAGATAAACCAGAAAATCATAATAAATACAGATGCTCCTTTTTCGATCGATAATCTATAAAAAAACGGAGAAAAGATAACCCTTCTCCGTCTTCTTGATAGAAAACCTATTAATGATTATTCTAAAGTCTGTTTGATTTCCACAGGTTTTTTGCTCTGCAAAAATGCCCAGGTTACAATTGCAAAGAGCACTACAACGACAATCCAGCCGACAACACCAAGTTCCTGATACTTCACGATCACAGGTGCTGCCAATAAACTGACAAGGTTTACCACCTTGATCATTGGATTGAGAGCAGGACCAGCGGTATCCTTTAAAGGATCTCCAACCGTGTCCCCCACTACTCCCGCTTTATGACGTTCTGATCCCTTTCCTGTATTTGCTTGCAGATTACGCGGTTCATCCTCAATCGATTTCTTTGCGTTATCCCAGGCACCACCAGCATTTGATAGAAACACTGCTAATAATTGACCACTGAGAATAACACCCGCCAAAAATCCTCCCAAAGCCTCAACCTGGAGAACCATTCCCACAATCAATGGAATGATAACTGCTAATAAAGCGATTGGGATCAATTCTTTTTGCGCAGAAGCTGTTGAAATTCCAACCACTTTGGCATAATCTGGTTTCAATGTGCCTTCAATCACTCCAGGGATTCTGAATTGCCTACGGACTTCATCTACAACCTGACCAGCAGCTCGACTGACAGCCCGAATGTTTAGAGCACTGAATAACCAGGGTAAAGCTCCTCCTATAAGCAATCCCACAAACACATTGGTTTCTGATATCCTGATTGCATCGATCACAGGTACATTCAGTTGAACCTGAACACGACCCACATCAATCATGTAGGATGCAAAGAGACTGACTGCAGCAATTACAGCCGAGGCAATGGCGATACCTTTCGTAATCGCTTTGGTCGTATTGCCAACAGCATCAAGATCAGCCATAATCTGGCGAGCATCCATTGTCTCTTTATCTTCCATGCCATGCCAGGCCATCTCTCCAATTCCATTGGCGTTATCTGATATAGGTCCAAAAGAATCCATTGCAACATTGTTACCGGTGTGACTGAGCATACCAATACCAATCATCGAGACTGCATACATTACATAAATAGGTGCCTCTCCATTGAACAACAACAAAGCAAAAATGAAGCTTATTGAAATAACAACCAAAGCCCATACACTTGATTCCATACCTACTGACAAACCAGAAAGAATAAGTGTAGCGCTACCGGTATCCGCGGATTTGACAATTTCTTTGACTGGTGGTTTCTTTGTCGAGGTGAAATATGATGTGAGTGGATTAAACGCGACAGCCAAACCAACACCAATGGTAGTAAGCATTCCTAATCTCCAGTCGCCAGCATAAGCAATCGCTACAACAAATGACCACAAAATTGTATTGAAGCTGGAAACTTCATAGGATCGGAACATGGCTTCTTCGGAGTCATGAGCCCGTAAGAATTTTATCGGGAATTTCATCCAGATAGGAACAGCAAATGTCCCCATAATAGAGCTTACTACCCCAATAGCACGAATAATAAGTGGATACACAATCCATTTAAGATCACCAGTCAGAGAAACAAGCACAATACCAAGTATTAAAGAAGAAACAATAGTAACTTCGTAACTCTCAAAAATATCTGCTGCCATCCCAGCACAATCACCCACATTGTCTCCTACCAGGTCGGCTATCACAGCCGCATTTCGCGGATCATCTTCTGGAATATCCTGTTCAACTTTACCGACCAGATCAGCGCCAACATCAGCAGCTTTGGTATAAATACCACCACCAACTCTCATGAATAAAGCAACGAGGGTGCCACCGAAACCAAAGCCTAATAATGCATCCGGTGCAGCTTTACCAAATATCATGAAGATGATGGTACCACCTAAAAGGCCTAACCCATCAGTCAACATTCCCGTAAAAGTACCAGAATAATAAGCGATTGAGAGAGATTCATTCAGGCTTATTCTGGCTGCAGATGCTGCTCGAACAGATGCCTGGATTGCCATTCTCATACCCATTTGACCGACAAGAATGGAGAAAGTTGCTCCAATAATAAAGGCTATCGATCTACCAATCGCAATGATCATTCTCACATTTTGACCGGCGAACTCCTCTTGAGCTTCTGGACTTGGTGGAACAACATAAACACTGAAGAACAAAACGACTGTCAAAATTGCAATGGAAGCAATGATCGTCCGCAATTGCCTTGAAAGATAACTGTCAGCACCAATGCGAATAGCATTCCAGACTTCCTGCATCTTCTCAGTTCCCTTATCTTTTTTCAAGACATGCTTCCTGAGTAGATATGCATACACAAGGCTAATTATTGCAACAACGATAATACCAAGCATTGAGACTTGTTCGAAAGTATTGAATCCATGCCTGGCTAGACCAAAAATATTCATTTTTCCTCCTCAGAGTAGATAAAATTGTATAGTACAAGATATTCAGATGGTTGAACTCAGCCCCAAAAGATTATTTTAGCCCGAATAATAAATGTGTCAAATAAAATTCAACACAAATCCCACTAATTTTCTAGAATTTATACAAATACCTTTTATTAATTGAAATCTTAAAATTTTCTAATTGAATTAATGAGATAATTCACAAATTCGTTATTGACTTCACATTTCATTTGTTGTAATATCTATCTTGCTAAATTTATTTGAACTTCAAACGAGCGGAAATTTCCGCTCGTTTATGTGCACAGTCAACTTTCAAGAGCTTTTGCTATTGAATTTTCGAATGAAAAAGTGTATGCTGAAGAATGCGACCTTTTTATATAAATAATGTAGACCATTGGTCTTTTGTAATAAATTACCTTGAGGGATTAGTTTAAAGTATGGATAATTTCCTAAATGTTGTAGACGATGATAATGAAGAATTAATTGAATATCCAGCCATTGCCAGATTAATTGAACTTGGCAGACAAAAATCTTACGTAACGATTGATGATATTCTTCATTTTTTTCCTGAGGCAGAACAAGAAGTTGAACAATTAGAAGAAGCCTTTGCTGCACTTATGAGTGCAGGTATTCCGTATGTTGAAGATGAAACACCATTGGATGGCCCGGCTGAAGATGATTTAGAGCTTGACCTGGATGATAAAGAACTTGATGAAGAAGAAGCTGCAAAACTTGTTTTTGATGACCTGGAAAACATAGACACTGACGACACAATTGGTCTTTACCTTAAAGAAGTTAGCAGGGTCCCATTATTAACTGCTGAAGAAGAAGTTGAATTGGCCCAGCGAATTGAACGAGGAAGAATAGCCCGGGAAGAATTAGCAAAAGGGAGTTCTACTGATCATCGAAGATTTGAATTAAGAAAGTTAATCGAGGATGGATGGGATGGACGTGAACACTTAATCACAGCAAATTCACGTCTTGTTATCAGTGTTGCAAAAAAATACATGGGTCGCGGGGTTCCTTTTTTGGATTTGATTCAAGAAGGTAATATTGGTCTCATTCGTGCGACCAAGAAATTTGATTATCGTCGAGGGCATAAATTTTCAACGTATGCTACCTGGTGGATCCGTCAGGCAGTCACACGAGCCATTGCAGACCAGGGTAGAACAATTCGTGTTCCTGTCCATATGGGAGATCAGATCAATAAATTATTACGAATCCAGCATCAATTAACTCAAAGACTGGGAAGAGAACCCAGCGTCGAAGAGTTAGCTGAAGCATTAGATGTCCCACCGAAAAAAGTAGAAAACATGATTCAAGTTGCACGTAGACCTCTTTCTCTAGAAACACCAACGGATGATGAAGAAGATTCAGTTCTCGGTGATTTTATTGAAGATGATGAAGCCCCACCTCCTGACGATACTGCCACATATAATTTATTACGCCAACATCTTGAAGAAGTACTCAATGGACTTCCTCCCAGAGAGGTGCGTATTCTTCAATTACGGTATGGGCTATTAGATGGTCAGGCATACACATTGGAAGAAGTTGGACGTAAAATGGGTGTTACTCGCGAGAGAGTGAGGCAAATTGAAGCACAGGCATTAAGCAGATTGCGCCATCCTGTAATTCGAAGAAAATTAAGAGATTACTTGGGAGATTAATTTTCCTCCCCTTTCAGATAATTTTTACTTCATCTTAATTCTTCGATTTGTTATGCACTTGCGAATTTAATTAAGATGTTGCATACTATTTCTGGGAGGTACCTATGGCAAATATTTCTTTACGAGAATACATCCGGAAAATTGAAAACCTGATAGACAATGGACAAATCGATCAGGCTATTGGACATTGTAAACATATTCTAAAAGTTTACCCTAAACATATTGATAGTTACCGATTGTTAGGAAAAGCATTGCTTGAAAAACAGAAATATGGTGATGCGTCCGATATTTTGCAAAGAGTACTTTCTTCTGTACCAGATGATTTTATCTCTCACATTGGCATGTCCATCATTCGAGAAGATGAAAATAACCTCGATGCAGCCATTTGGCATATGGAACGAGCTTTTGAAGTTCAACCTTCCAATAAAGCAGTACAGGATGAATTGCGCAGATTATATACCAGTCGTGATGGCGTAGCTCCTCCAAAAATTAGATTGACCAGAGGTGCTCTTGTCAGAATGTATACACGCGGTGAATTATATAATCAAGCAGTTGCAGAGATTTGGTCTGCTTTAACCGAAGACCCCAATCGGGTTGACCTTGAAGTAATTCTCGCTCGAATTTATTACCTTTTAGGACAAAAAGTAGAAGCTACAGAAACCTGCAGTAAATTAATAAGTAAATTGCCTTATTGTTACGAGGCAAATAAAATTCTGACTGAAATTCTGCCTGGTACAACAAGAGAAGAAGACGAGAAGGTTTTTCGCCAAAGAGTAGTGGATATGGATCCATATTTTCAATTCGTAAATGAAAAGACATTGGCAACGGCCGATGTCCCAGATTCTAAAATCATGGTTGAATATTATGATTGGGATCCAAGTATAAATATCGATGAACAACCAGACTGGGCACAATCAATAGGGTTTGCCTTAGATAATGAAAGTTCCTCGGGTGACGATTTTTCAGGTTGGCTAAATAATATCGTTTCACAACCAGATGAAACGATGGATTTGGAAATTGACATTGAAACTGAATCCGTTACCCCGGAAGAAACTCAGGAAGAAGCCGTCAACCGGGCTGAATTACAAGATGAAAAGAGCAAAATCGCTCTTCCAACTGATGATGAAGAAGAAAAAGTAATTCCAGATTGGATTAAAGACGCAGGATGGGAAGTTTCAAACGAAGAAAATGAGACCCTGGAAAAAGGTTTTACAATACCATCTATTCTTCCATTAGAAGAGGAAATATCAGACAATGAATTTGATAATTCGGTAAAGGGACTCAATCAAGGAGAAAAAGAAGAAGAGGAAGAGATTCAACCAGCAGAAATTCCAGCTTGGCTTCAGGAAATTGCACCTTCAGAGAATAGTTTTAATATTCCAGATGAAGTTGATGATTTTGAAGTCAAGAATCTAGAAGATTTATTTGACGACTTAGAAAAAGATAAATCTGAATTCCTTAGAAGTGAATCGGAAATAAGGTGGGAGAATGAATTTGCTGAGGAAAAGGAGTCTTCATTAGATGATACATTGCAAGGATTCGATTTTTCTTCAGTATCATTGAACGAAGATGAAAGTAAAACAAAATTAGAATCAGTAGGAGAATTAGACTCACAGGAAAAACTTGAAGATGATTTAGACTGGATAAAAGATTTATCTTCTGATGATGAACCAGCAGAAAATGAAGAAATTCCAACGTCAAATGTCATTGAAAATATTCCAGAATTAGAAAAAGAAGAAGAGCTTGATAAAAAATCCTTGGATCAAATTATTAATGAACTTGAAGAAATAGAAATTGAACCTGTTCCTTCAAAGGACGATGAATGGTTAAATTCATTGGTAATTGATGAAATTAAAGAAGATGCTGTAAAAGAAAATTTAATCGAAAACTTGAAAGAGGAAATTCCTGATTGGATAAAATCGGTTATCGATGAAGAAAATGAGCAATCTCCATTTTCATCCATGAATGATGAAGATTCTTTACCAGATTGGCTATCGATTTCTGATGAGAAACTCGAAAGCGAATTAGATGATATTAAGATCAGTTTCGACGATCTCAAGGATCAATCAATTCCGGTAGATACGTCCATTGAATTTGAAGAAAGCTCAGAAAATTATGAAGAAAAATACTCAGAGGATTCACTTTCAGAATTAATGGATGATGAGTTATTTTCTGCACCAGAAAAGTTAAAAACCGAAGAAATAGACATTGAAACCGAAGGATCCCCTTTGGAATTAGAAATTTCTGAAGAAGTAATTGAAGAAATTCAACCAATAATTGCTTATGAAGAGGAACCTGTTTCAGAAATAGAAGACCAAGTGAAAGAATATTTGGTGCCTGATCTTGAATTCTATCAGGAAGCCGATAAAACGAAAGAACTTGAGGAAGAAGAACAACCATCGGTCGAGAATGATGAAGATGAATTAGAGTCCGCTTTGGCATGGATGGAGGGCTTGGCTCTGAAACAAGGAGCAGAAGAAGAGACCCTCTTAAGTAAACCGGAGGAACGGAGTGAAACACCACCGGATTGGATTTCGGAAGCATCAGAACCTGCTCCAGATAATCAGGATGAACTTGACACAACCCCAAGTTGGTTGAAAGAGTTGGAAATTGAAACAGGTGAGATTCAATCACACGAAACCATACAAACTCTCGAAGGAATAACTTCAAAAGAATTCCTCGAAACAGTAGAAGATCAGGAAAATGAAATCTTAAGTGAAATGGACAAATATAAAGATAAAGTCCATGATTTTGAGCACCTTTTTGAAGAATTAGAACCTGAAGGTGATGAGAAACCAACAGCGCCTTTCGAGCAGAATGTAGATTTTGATGTTGATGAAACAACTGTTGTTTTGCCAGAAAAAACAGAAAGTGAACCGCTTTTGGATAAAGAAATTTCCGATATTGAAACTGAAGAAAATTTTGAGGAATTGACGCCCCAGATTGAAATTGACGCAGGAGAGTCTTCAATTGAAATTGCCGAACCAAAAATTCATGATGTTGAATCCGAGGAATTATTTCCTGAATTATCCATCGAGGACGATATCTTATTAGAAGAAGGCGAAGAATTATCGGTTGAGTACCCTGAAGAAGAAGTCGTGTCTGAAGAAATTTCAGAAATAGAAGACCAGAAATTTGAAGTTACCGAGGATATTCCGTCGCCTGAAGATCAAATAATTGAACCTGTTGAGACCATTCAGGAAAGTATGATTGATGAGCAAGAGATTGTCACGAAGTTCGAAGAGGAGATTGAAGATACCCAGCCCGTAAAGGTCAAAGATAACAGATTTGACGAATTAGAAACTGCAAATAAATTCCTTTATAATGGAAATCTCGAAGAAGCACTCAACATATTTGATCCATTAATTCATGATGGTTTTGAACTGGAAAAAATAATTGAAAACATACAGAATGCCTTAGATCACCACTATCCTATTGATATTAATCTTTGGCAAGCTTTGGGTGATGCATATCTAAAGAACAATCAACTTCAGAATGCGCTTGACGCATACTCAAAAGCTGAAGATTTATTATTATAATTTTTATTGGAGGTACATGTTGGAAAAAACTTTTGTTCTGGTTAAACCAGATGGAGTTCAGCGCGGATTAATTGGGGAGATCTTATCAAGGCTCGAAAAACGTGGTCTCAAACTGGTTGCAGCTAAGTTTTTGCAGGTTCCAGTCAGTCTTGCTGAAAAACATTACGCTGTTCATCAAGGAAAACCATTTTATGATGGGTTGATTAAATATATTACCGCGGCTCCCGTTATGGCAATGGTATTTGAAGGTCCTTTCGCAGTACAAGCTGTTCGACAGACCATGGGTCTGACCGACCCCCTCAAAGCAGAACCAGGGACAATCCGTCATGATTTTGCATCAAGAATTAGTAGAAATCTTACTCACGCATCTGACTCCCCGGAAAATGCAGAAAGCGAAATTTCAATGTGGTTTGACAATAGTGAAATTTTTAATTGGTCAAAAGCAGATGAAAATTGGGTGATCGGAGATAATTAATAAAAAAAGGTTGACACTCCAAAAAAGTTGTCAACCTTTTTTTACGTATTTATTTTTTTACTATTCTTTATAAATTTTCAAAAATTTTGTTCGTAATTAATTTGTTCCAGCCAGTCCAACATTGCTTGGATCTGTTTGGTTCGATAATCAATTAACAGTATCTGAAAATGATCTTTCTCATTGATGAGAAAAAGCTCTTGGTTTTCAAGCCACTTGTAGCAAACACTCTTTTGGTTTTCAACCAATAACCCAATTTTTTCTTTATAAAAATTCTGAGCTATAAATAATTTAGCAATAAATTCTTGCCTCATTTCACGGCCACGATTAACTGGTTTGATGATCCATCTTTCTAATTGTTCGAGCCCAGGTTCTGTTATTGTAAATAGCTTGCGATCTGGATACTGATCGCCTTCAACCATTGTTTGAGAAAGAAAGCCTTCATGAAATAACCTCTCTAAAAATCCGTAAAATTGGCTCTGCTTTAGGTACCAGATTTTAAAAAAAGAGGTTTCTTTGGAAATATATTTATAGAGTTCATAACCATAACTGGGTTTTTCAATGAAAAAACCCAGTAGAGACAAATACAGGCTGCTCTCAATTTTTGTTCGAGGACTCATACTTTTTCTATTATAATATTTTTTTCAGTTTGTATTTTTTCAGCAACAATCTCCTTCTTCTTTCATTTCGCCCTATTAATCTTTGAGATATTTTAATAGAACAGTTTATAATAACTAAAAAGATACTAAATCGGAGGAAATTTTGAATTTTCCAAGTCCCTTTTATCGCTGGCGACCACATCCCTGGCATGGTTTAGAAACAGGTCCAAATGCACCAAAGGAAGTAAATGCGTTTATTGAACTTTCATCATTTGATCTGGTAAAATATGAAGTTGACAAAGTGACAGGATACTTGAGAGTAGACCGCCCTCAAAGATCATCATCTCAACCACCATCGTTATATGGCTTTATTCCAAGAACATATTGTGGAAACAGAGTACATCAACTTTCACCAAAATCCACAAAGGGCGATGGAGATCCATTAGATATTTGCGTAATCAGCGAAAGACCGATAACAAAATCCGAAATAATTCTCACTGCTCGAGTCATCGGTGGTATTCAAATGATAGATGATGGCGAAGCAGACGATAAAATAATTGCGATTTTGTTTAATGACTACTTTTGGCAAAGTGCACACGATTTATCAGATATTCCTCAGGTTTTGATAGACCGACTTCTACATTATTTCAGTACTTACAAATTGATTCCTGGAAAAGAAGATTCCACATTCATTGCAGGAGTTTTCGGTGCGGAACAGGCATGGAAGGTAGTCGAAGCTTCTATGAAAGATTATGAAGATATGTTCGGGAATTAAATGATTAGATAAAAATGGGCCAGTATTCAGAAATTTACCGGCTCTTTATTTTTTTAATCAATTTTGATCTTACTCAAATCTTCTTCAGGTTCAGGATACTTCATTTTCAGTGATTTTAACTTATCCACAAGAATGGAGCAGATTAGCCAATTTCGATACCAATTCCGATTGGCGGGTATGATATACCATGGTGCGTATGAAGTGGATGTTTTGGATAATACATCCTCAAATGCATTTGTGTAATCCCCCCACAACAAGCGTTCTTTTAGATCCCCGGAAGAAAATTTCCATTGCTTTTCAGGAATATCCAGTCTTTCCTGGAGTCTTTCTTTTTGTTCATCTTTCGAGATATGAAGGAAAAATTTTATAATCGTTGTTCCTTCATCTGTTAATAATTTTTCAAAATTATTAATATGCTCAAATCTCTTTTCCCAAACCTTCCGAGGAACAAGGTTATGTACACGAACAACCAGCACATCTTCGTAATGGCTCCTATTAAAAATTACCATTTCACCATTTCCAGGTGTTTGTTTATGAATTCGCCATAAGAAATCATGCGATAATTCTTGTTCAGTCGGAACTTTAAAACTGGCTACGCGCACACCAGCAGGATTAACTCCATCAAAGACCGCTCGGATAACCCCATCTTTTCCCCCTGTATCCATTGCCTGTAAAACAATCAATATCTTATGTTTATTTTCAGCATACAAAAGTTCCTGAAGTGACTCCAATTCTTTGTTGATTTCTAAAAATTGTTCCTTCGCTTCTTTTTTACCCTCTGGCCATTCGGATTTATCGTCTGGATCCCATTCGTTTAGATTTATTTTTTGACCCGGTTCGACTTTATATTTACTCATACCCAACCTCTTCCCTGTCGATAATAAATAGTTCTATAAATTTATATTATAGAACCATTCATTGAAGATCATTATTATATGGATTTACGGACCAATTTCTACTTCATAAGAATTAGCGATCCATTGATTCATCCCACCAGCCATACTTGTAATGTTTGTGAAGCCTGCATTCTTAAGAATGTCTCGCGCTTGAGCACTTCGATTTCCTGATCTACAAACGATCACTACCTCTTGATCTTCAGGGACTTCGCCCAATCGACTTTCTAATTGTCCCAAAGGTATTAATGTGGCATCCGGGATGTGTCCATCTTCCCATTCATTGAGCTCTCGCACATCCAATACAAATGCCCCATATTCACGCATTTGATATGCTTCTTGGACACTAACTTCCAGGGGTAAAGTATTTGTTTCCGCAGTGTTTTGAGAAAATCCGATAATTACAGCCAACGCAATGATAACGAGCCCACCTAAAATGAGCCAAATGTTATTATTGTTTTTCTTTTTAATTGTTTTCTTGACTTGTTTTGACATTCAAACTCCATTTTCGTTGAATTTCTTATTCATTTATTTTTACCAGATTTTATCCACACTGGGAATAATTAATAGAATGTATTTATATTCATAACGCAATGTAAATGTAAATGTAAAATTAGTTTAACCAAATAAATTTGAATTTTAGCTAATAGGAAACCTTATGAAATTAGTTTTATTAGAAATCAACGAAAATCTTAGAAATCTATTAAAACCTGATTCTCTATTTAACAATTATTCGGGAGTTGATTTAATTTACTTCTCGATTCCAAAAAATTTATCCATTGCTGATCAAAACCACCTGATTAACCAGGGTATTATGTTTTTTCAATCTCAATTCTCTGAAAAAGTTGAAAATTATATTTCTGTTGAAAATAAAAAAGATGTCACGAAAAAAATAAAAATTGCGAAAGAATTATCATGGGAAATATTATATCGATTTAATAAATGGGTTAAGGTCTGTGATGGGATATTCGATGAGGACCTTGATTGGTTCATTTCAGGCTTTACAGGAAAAATCATTGACTTTTACTCAGACGGTGAAACCAGTGTGTTTCTGATAGCATTTTCAGGTGATGCGATATCAAAAATCCCATTGGAACATCTAAAAACAAACTTTATTAATATCTCACCGTTCTACACTTTCCTTGAGTCTGGTTTAATTATGCCAGATAAAGGACCTGAAAACATAAATGTGGATGAAAAGCAGAGAATTGGAATAATGCTCCAATTAACAAATTTTCAGATAAATTCATCTTTAGAAAAATTTGATCGTTTTTCTGATTTATTACAATTTTGGGAAGATCAATTCAAAGACAAACTGGTAAATCCCATAGAAGTTAGAATCAATTCTTCAGACCAATCAATTTATCAATTAATCGATATACCTTATTTTGATGAAAGATTCGGAGTTTGGGTAACTTTAATTTCAGATGAAAAAATTGTAGATGTTCCAATAATGGAAATAGTTAAAGTTCTTAACAATAAAATCTTTAAAGAACTATTTATCGAATATAAAAAAATGATGGCTATCGTATTACCAAATTAAATGAGGTTGTCCCGGAATAATGGCAACCTCATTATTGCTAAATAAATAAATATATAGACTGTATTTCTATTGAACTACTCTTGGTGCAAGCCAGAACACATCAGAAATTGCGTTGGAACGGTTGCTGACACCAAGAATCAATTCTACATTTTTTCCTGCATAACTACTTAAGTCAATGTCAATTTTTGTTAGTTTTTCATCATAAGTCTCAACCCATTTACCTAAGTTTACAGGGTTCCCACCATCAATACGTACATCTAAACTAATCGTAACATTGCAAGATTTACTTCCATCAAGACAACCAACTACAGTTGAAAAAATTGCTCCATCTTTTATCATCAAAGTTGGATAAAATCCTTGAATCCAACTACCGCTATCACCTTCCAAGTGCATATGAAGTGTTCTTTCATCATCAAGGTATCCATTCTCAAGCTTTGGTTTCAATAAAACAGCAACATATGCTTTGGTCATACTTTTATCCGTGTCACAAGGCATGCGTACAACCGAATAATTACTCTTCCATTGTGCATTACAAATTTTTGCAACAAAATCTAATGGGTAAATTTCGCCGGGGACACTTTCACTCGTATAATTTTCAACATTAATGATTACCCAAAACGCTTTATCAGCTTTTTCTCCTACGCCAAAGATTTTACCTCCTGGAGTTCTCAACATCCACTCACCTTTGTATTCACCTGGATTTGTTGGTGATTTAAGATCAATCGATAAATCAATCGTTTCACCAGGTTTTACAATGACACCAATTTTGCTTGCTGCTGCACCTTCCATAGCATTACCGCTTGAAAAAATCAATTCATAATCAGCAGTCCAGGTGGTTTGTCCATCATTTTTTAATCTCCAGGTTTTTGTAAAGGCTGTTGCTGATGCAATAACTGTGTTATCAGGAAAGGTAACATCTTTTACAAAAGAGGCTTTGTCCATCGGCATCTGTGTAAAAGTAGGTACTGGGGTATTCGTTGGTAATCCAACTTCAGTAGTATCAGGTGTATTTTGTACTGAAGAAGAGGTCTCTTCTACAACAATCACTGTTGGAAGATTAGAAACCTCCGTTGCATTGGCTACCATGGTCGAAAAAGACTGTTCAGTTGCTAAAGCCTGCACGGTTTGCATGGCAAGTGTGCTCACCGTACTGGGATCGGATGGATTACCAAATTGCTTGGTTAAATTACAGGCAGCCAGACTCAAAAATATCACAAGCAAGAATAAATATAAAATGACTTTTTTCATTTTTTCTCCTGAATCCATTGTTACATTGTAGACGAATCTTGTCTTAAATTTGTTCCATCTATAAATTTAGCGTAAAATTAGCTAAATGGCAAAAGATACTGTATTTAAAATTGGAGATATTCCAATCAAATCGAATTTAATTCTGGCTCCGATGGATGGGCTTACAGATCATCCTTTCAGAGAGATTATAAAACGTTTTCATCCAGGAATCATATTTTCTGAATTTATTAATGCATACGATTATTTAAATAACCATCCATTTTTCTCACAACAAATCGTATTCTCTGAAGAACAAAGACCATTTGCCTATCAGATTTTTGATAATTCACCCGATCGGATTCTACAAACCGCTTTGTATTTATCAGAAAAAAATCCTGATTTTATCGATATTAATATGGGCTGTTCCGCAAAAACGGTGGCAAGCCGCGGTGCTGGAGCAGGTTTATTGAAAGAACCTGAGAAAATAAAACAAATTTTAACGCTATTAACAAACAATCTCGCAGTACCTGTTACCGCTAAAATCCGTTTAGGTTGGGATGATACCTCCTTAAATTATTTATCCATTTCAAAATTATTGGAAGATTATGGTTGTGCCATGATCTCAGTCCATGGAAGAACAAAAAAGCAAGGGTATCAGGGTAAAGCAAATTGGGATGCCATCGCTGAGATAAAACAAATTGTAAAAATTCCCGTTTTGGCAAATGGTGACGTAAATTCGGTAGACGACATACAAAAAATTCTTAATGTAACGAAATCTGATGGCGTTATGATTGGACGTGCTGCGTTAAGAAATCCATGGATTTTCTCGGGATTGGATCAAGAACAGGTAACATTGAAACACAGACTTGATTTATTATCTGACCATCTTGATTTGATGATTCAATTTTATGGTTTGGAAAGTGGTTTAATTCTGTTTCGAAAATACATAAAATTTTATTTGGATATATCGAACCTTGGAAAAGATTTACGATCGATCCTTTACAATCAAAACGACCCCCTCAAGTTGAAGTCATCTTTGTTTACAATCATGAATGCACAAATTAATTAACCTCATTTCTGACCATATCCAGTGTTTCAACCGCATGCCGTAAGTGAGGGATAACGATACTCCCTCCCACGATGAGAGCAACATTGAAAGCTTCAATCAATGAATCATCATCCCAACCTGCTTGAACACATTGAATAATGTGATAATCAATGCAATCGTTGCAGCGTAAAACCATTGAAGCCACCAGACCAAGTAATTCTTTGGTTTTTACATCCAGATGACCTTCTTTATAGGCGTTTGTATCAAGATTAAAGAAACGTTTTATTCCTAAATGATCGAGGTCTAAAATTCTTTCATTCATTTTTTCTCGATATTCTTTGAAATCATCCAGACGATTTTTCATTGCTTCACCCGATATCTCTTTGTTATTATTGATGATTCGCATTCATAGTTTTACTTTGATGCCATCCGACTAACTTCAACTGTAAATATTCGTCTTAAAATCGCTAAACTTGCAGCATAAGTTGAATCCATGCCAAAATACGAAAGTGCGCCTGCACCCAGGTTTTTACCTTTACTCAGCGGGGTGTCAGAAGCGTAATGTAATATACCTAAATCAAAATTTATGTTGTAAAGATTCACGATTTCATTTACAGGATGCCTCGTAGGTCGATACATCTCAAAAATAGCAGACAGATATGGACCAGCTTCCATTTCGATATCTGAATAACCCTCCCGATAAAACACATCAGCAAGTTTCCCGTTTTGAAGGAAGGTGCCCAAAACAGTTACAGCTTTCTGGTTGTCCAACACTGTCCCATAAATCAAATCATCAACCACATCCCTGGCTGAAAAAGCATTACTGAACATATAAGTATTTTGTGAATGTTCATCATAAACTACATTAGGGATCATTACATCGCCAAGAACCCCATTCAATGTTGCAGCTTTACCCAGTATATAAACCCCCAATATTGGCGAAGAATGTTCGGCAATTTTTGTCAGGATGTTATAAGCCGCTAAACCTAATGGATAGTCAATATTCAGAATAATCGCATCACTTTGCTTCAGAAAATCATATTCTGATCCATTTTTTAATCTGGGATCTACGTCATCAAAATTGATCTTATTGATTTCTATAATTTGAGCATCTACATCAAAATAATGTTGGCTTAAAATTCTAGTAATTCCACTCTGCACTTCATTTTCTGCTTGTTCTCGCTTTAAATAATCAAATTGAGGTGTTTGTTGTGCTTTTTTTAACACATAATAGAGCAGATTTTCAAGGCTTGCTTCTTCCTGTTTATTCTTGATTATGATTAATTCGTTGTACAAATTTTCTTCTTCAGTACTCTTAAGAAAATTAATCAAGAGTTGTTCATTTTTCAAAGCAAAACCAGTAAGCAAATTTGGTATCGCATGTGTATTACTGGAAATGAAATATACAGGTCTTTTGGTAATCAATGAATTCGATAATTCGATATTAGCCCACCAGGCACGCGTGGCTCTCCAATATTCACTCAAAGATCCTGCCAATAAATTTACACGAAAATCACATTTTTTATTTTTTATCCGTTCTAAATAATTAAGAAAATCATCACCCCAGATAACCTCAAATCTGCTCAGATCTTCCTCGGATAAATGTAAGACTTCAGCTAAGGATGAGAATTGAGTTGGGTTATTATTTACATTCTTAAGATCAAAAGTTTTGGGTAATTGATTGAGAAAAATATGAAGTTTATTCCACTCAATTTGATACGCAGTCATGGCCGGAATAACATCTTCAATATCAGATCGACTGGCAATAAAACAAGCTAATTTTTCTTTGCCATCATAAAAGCATCTTCGTCGTCTCGCTCTGGTATTAACCGGGATCCAATTTTCGATATTTGCATACCCGTGATTTTCAAAAACAGATGCACTCTGACCCAAAGCAACAACTTTCACATCCGGCATACAATCTGGCAAACGTAATAAACTGTAAATAAAAGCAGAAGTATCCGGATCATTATGACGGGCAAGTGGATGCAGAAGCGAATTCATCCCTGCGTGAACTTCTTCAAGTGTTCTAATTTGAATTTCAGTAGTTGATCGAAGTAATGAGTACAACGTACGTAAATAAAGTTCTATTTCTTCAGAAGCAATTTTTGGTACTGTTCTTTCCATAAGTACCTCCCTTGATAATTGTTTTAGAATTATATCGGATAATATCAATGATTCTTAATTTTCGGCGTATCATCTCAAAAAAACGGAGTAATTGGGTGTTTTAGGCGAGCATCCGCTCGCCAAAAACACCCTAACCGCTAATTATTGAAAGGATACTATTCGGCGATATAATTTTTTTTAAGAAAGTAAGTATGAAAAGGTTATATGGATAGATTTAACAACAACTACCAAAATGATTTGATAGATCGGTTGAAACTGGAAAGTCTCGTTAGATCGATTTCCACCCATTTTATCAATTTAGACACTAATCTTTTCTTTGAAGGTGTGCTGACCGGTTTAAAACAAATCGCAGATTATACGGGCAATGACCAGATTACTATCTTCAATATTGACCCAGAAATCGATTTTACTGTCATAGAATGGCAATCAAAAGCACATTACCCAACTCATGATCATTTATCAAAAACGGAATTATTAGTAAATTGTCAAAGGTGTATCCATAAATTAAAAGAGAATAATCATATTCAAATAACTTCTGATCTTGATTTCAAAAAATTACCTTTAACCGAACAAAAATTGTTCGAACTTGAAAATGTGAAATCCACCCTCTTAATTCCGATGATGTTTAAAGAAAATTTGATTGGCTGGATTTCATTTGCAAATTATGAAAAATCAAAAACATGGAATGATGTTTCTGTTGAGATTTTCAATAATATTGCCAACATTTTCATTAATCTTTTCGAGCGTAAGAAATATGAAAATAAAATCCAAGGTTTATATCTATCCTTGGAACAAAAAATTAATGAAAAAACGAATGAATTATCGACATTATTAAATATTCAAAAAGCATTGACATCAGAACTTCATGTTGATCACGTAATTCAAATTATTGCAGATGAAGCGCCTAGACTTACCCAAACATTACTAGGCACAGTATATTTTTATGAAAATGGAAAATTAATTCTAAAAGTCATTTCTGGTGAGAGAAAAACGCTTCTCCCCATCGGTTTTGAAATACCAATAGAAGGGTCATTAGCTGGTGTTGCTTTTAAAACCGGATCACCCTATCTGGTTGATGATGTTTCCTATGCAGTTGGGGAATTTAAAGAAGCAATTCGATTATCAAATGTAAAATCAATTCTATTTGTTCCCCTGGTTTCTGGAAGGAGGACAATTGGTGTAATTTCTGTCGCAGATAAAATTGATGGGGAATTGGGACATGAGGATGAGCGCTTACTGAAAATGTTTGCAAACAGCGCGATTATTGCCTTGGATAATGCGAGACTTTATAAAGAAGAATATGATCGCAGAGAAGAAGCTGAACGACGCAGAAAAATTGCGGAAGCATTGCGTGATATATTGCGGTTGTTAAATTCCAAAATGGAAATCTCAGAATTATTAAGTTACATCGCTGAACAATCCAGAGATTTATTAAATGCTACTTCTACAATGATAAGAAAAATCAATTACGAGGCAAATACTGTAATTACTGAGGCCTCATCTAATCTACCAGAGGAATTCTCTGTAATTCAGGATTTACCATTTTATTCAGGAGGTTCCGAGACCATTCTCAAAGAGAATAAACCAGTTGTCGTATCAAATCTTTATGATTCGCTCGGTCGTTACCTGGATAATCCTAACGAACTTTCACCAGCACAACAATTATGGGCAAAAGCCATTCTGCGCTATTTTAAAAGTCATTTAATTGTTCCCCTCATTATTGATGATCATCTTTATGGAACTTTAACATTTTATTATAAAAATCAGACATCTTTTACTGAAGAAGATATTTACCTGGGGCTTACATTAGCATCACAAGTCTCCCTGGCAATTGAAAACGCTCGTCTAAGAAATCAAGAAAAAGAAATGGCAATTGTTGCCGAACGAAATCGCCTTGCCAGAGATTTACACGATGCTGTCACGCAAACTCTCTTTTCCGCTACATTAATTGCAGAAGTAATTCCTCGTTTATGGAAGAAAAATCCATTGGAAGGTGAAAAACGACTGGAAGAAATGCGTCAATTAACCAGAGGTGCGTTAGCAGAAATGAGAACTCTTCTACTTGAACTTCGACCTGCCGCCCTTAAAGATGCTTCGTTTTCAGACTTATTAAATCAACTTGCTGAAGCGCTCAGTGGTCGAACAAGAATTCCAGTTGAAGTCGATCTGGCAGATATTCCAGACCTAACACAAGATACCAAAATAGCACTTTATCGCATTTCTCAGGAGGCATTTAATAATATTGCGAAACACGCCAATGCAAAAAATGTACACGTAAACATGAGAAAAGAAGGTGATGTATGTATTTTGGTCATTAGTGATGATGGAAAAGGCATCTCAGATACTAATGTTCCTTCAAACCATCTTGGATTGGGAATTATGCAAGAACGCGCCTCAGCTATGAATGCAGATTTAGAAATTCGAAGTCAGGAAAATGAGGGAACAACTATTTCAATAACCTGGAAACAGGAATAGTAGATTTTTTTCCTAAAAATACTTGTTGCGAATTATTTTAGCTATTTGATCAGCACCATTCATCGGTTGTTTTCTGCTTTCGGTTTTAGGAATTAAATTCTGAATTTTTTCTACGGTTTTTGAAGAAAATATTTGATTTAGCTCAATTTCATCTGAAACCATCTTTTCACGAACAAATTTTTCAAGAACGCTTGATTCACGGAAGTTCCTTCTACCAATAAATAAAAATGGTTTGGCAAGTGAATGAACTTCAGTAACTGTACTGTAACCCAATTTACCAATGACAATATCTGAAGCATTGACCAAATCGGGGTGAAAATAAGGATGATTGTGAGGCAAGAAAATAATTTTTTCATTACTAAGCTTGGCATCAGCATTATTGATTGGAAACAGAAATTTAATATCATCATTATTTAAGAATAAGTTTTTCTCATGATGATCAATTGGTATTCCACCCATCGTTACAAGCACTAGCAAATCCTTATCATCAAGACACAATTGATTTCTAATTTCCTCTTTACTGGTTCTGGTTTCTCGAAAAACGGGAGAAACAATCATTGAATTTTTTGATCTTTCACAATAAGGTTCACAGGTAAAATGGATTTTTGGAAGAAGATAAATTTTTCGTAATATTGAAATATAATCATCTAATTTGAAGTATTTGTCCAGATAATATTCATAGATCCAATCCCAGGTGAAATTTTCAATAAGAATAGATGGAACTCCTAATTGATCTGCAACCCATAATCCAAATGGCGAAATGTCACAAAGAATTAAATCCAAATTTTTTTTAGTAATAAAACTTAGGAATTCATCATACTGGTTCTCAGAGAATGGTAAAAATTTTTCCAGAGCTTTGATTGTTTTTCCAATATCTTCAGTAAATGGATCAGCTTGAATCAAACCGACATCAGTTTGCGTTGCAATATATTCAAAAGGAAATGAAAGAGAATTTTGGAAAAACCATTCAGGTGTTTGTGTGAAAATAATAAAATTGGTATCACTTATCGAATATAGCTTATCTATTACTGCACATGCTCTGGAAGCATGCCCATATCCATGTGATGAGATAAAATAACCAATATTCATATCAATGGTTTATTAGGGTAATTATTACGATATTTATAGATCCAACCCTTGAAATTGATTGTCAAATGGTAATCTTACACTTAGTCTTCTGAGGTTATCCATTGATCTTTCAACTACTCTTAACACAACCACTGACATATCATCATTTGGTTGATTTTGATCCAGGCGAATTGCTTGGGAGAGTAATGAATCAGCGATATATTGGGCAGATGGCTCCTGTTCATCCAGATAAGCCTGAATGAGTGAACAGAAATCAATTGATTGACTGAATCGCTCTCCAGCGCGCATTACTCCGTCCGTGTATAACACAACAGTAGTCCTCGGTATTAAACTAATTTCAGTAATGGATGGGCGGATATTCCTGCTTTGACCAATCGGAATACTCTCACTTGAAATACATTCAATTTGGTCTGATTGAGAAATATACACGGGTGTTGGATTATTTCTTGTAATTACGAGAGTCTGGGTCTGCAAATCTGCTGATAATATATTCATATATACACTACAGGAACCGCCTTTTTCCATAAAGAGATAATCAGATGCTCCACGCGCTGCAGCGCCATCCCGCACACCATCAGAAATTAAACTGATAATTTTTCGTACTACCATCAACGAAATTGATTTGGCAGATGAGCCCGAAAAACGAGCATCCGCAAGTACACAGGATACTCCCCCCATGGGCCTCTCAATAATCTCCAATGTATCCCCACTCTCTAAAGATCCAAACTTAACAACTTTGGCTACTGCTAATTGAATTTCCATGAATATGATTCTAATATAAATATGGTTTAAAACAAAATGATTATTTACTCTTTAATGTAACAAAACATAACTCAACATTTTTATAAGGTTCCCAAACAAGATTTACCTCCATATATGACCCAAAAAGATCTCGAGTAATTCTTTCACTTTCTGATTTTGTTAAGGATTGACCTGTTATTTTATAAAGAATTCGATACAAACGACTTATAAAATCATCGTTTATAAAATTGATACTTAACAAAACAATCAACTCCCCACCAAACGTCAACAATCTATGGGATTCTTTTATAAAATCATCAGAAAAAATGTATCCACTTGGGAATGTGGCAATTATTTTAGAAAAACTATTATCTCTAAATGGTAATTTTTTATTATTTGTTCTGAGAATTTTTGGTTCATAATTTTTCAATCGCCTGGATGAGATCTTCAACATTTGTTTACTTAAATCGCAACCAAAAATTTGAAACTTTTCTTTTAACAGGTTCTTGTGTAATATTCCAGTTCCCAAACCGACCTCTAAAATTTTTTCTTCATGGTTTAGAAATTTTATGATTTGATACGTCCATTGATTCCAATTACCAAGTGAAACAATATAGGCGATAACATCATAACCAAAGGCGAGGGATCCATATAATTCCTCTAACAACCAACCAACAAATTTTCTGAACATTCTCTCCACAATAAAATTATAAACAAACTATGCTTACAAAGTAAATCTGCTTGAGTTGAAAATTATAAATATTGATGTAAACTCAAATGGTAAGACCTCTAACCTTTGAAAGGATTAAGTAAAATGCAATGGAATCAACTTGAAAAACCTGCGGAATTAGCTGAGCAGCGTTTAATCAAAGCAATTCTGGATGGTGTGTTTCCGATTAATAGTTTCTTGCCCTCGGAAAGGGAATTGGCAACTCAAATTGGTGTTACACGACCAACATTACGAGAAGCATTACAAAGGTTATCCAGAGATGGATGGATTGAGATTCATCAAGGTAAACAAACCAGAGTCAGAAATATTTGGACTGAAGGAAATATGAATATTCTATCCTCAATATCCAAATATCCAGAACATTTATCACAAAATTTTGTTGAGAATTTGCTCCAAATTCGATATCTGCTATGCCCTACTTACTCCACATTGGCCGTTAAAAATAACCCTGAAGAAATAATTCTTTTCTTAAATCTCATACCCGAAATAACAAATTCACCAGAAATATATTCAGAATATGATTTTAATTTACATCTAAAATTGACCCGGGCTTCAGGTAATCCTATTTTCACCTTGATTTTAAATGGATTTAAGGATTTATTTACACAAAAAGCAATTATTTACTTTCAAAACGAACGCGCTCGAATTTATTCACACAATTTTTATAAAGATTTGCATAAAGCATTTGTAGATCAGAAACCAGAAACAGTTTTTGACCTGACAGAAAAAGTAATGAAAGACAGTATTTCCTTTTGGAAAAATGCTGGTTAAAAAAACCTGCGGGAGGAAATTATGAGTGGTGAGAATATTCTGGCAATTGATAACGGAACCCAAAGTACCAGGGCAATGATTTTTGATCCAAAGGGAAATCTTTTATTTAAATCAAGAGTGACGATTGATAATTATTCCTCCCCTGAACCGGGACTGATGGAGCAGGAACCTGAAAATTTTTGGGAAACATTATGTGAAGCTTGTCATCAATTGTGGGCTATTCCAGGTGTGGATAAAAACTCAATTTCCTGTGTAACAATAACAACTCAGAGATCAACCTTAATCAATCTTGATAAGAATGGAAAACCACTCAGGCCAGCAATTGTCTGGTTGGATCAAAGACGAACAGAAGGACTAAAACCTGTGAGTGGGATATGGGGCATTTTATTTGCTCTGTCTGGAATGCGTGAAACTGTAGCATATTTACAAGCAGAAGCTGAAAGCAATTGGATACGAACGCATCAACCTGAAATTTGGATTGCAACAGAAAAATTCTTGCTATTATCTGGTTATCTTTCATACCGAATGACAAACCAGTTTGTTGATTCTATTGGTTGCCAGGTAGCCTATATCCCTTTCGATTATAAAAAACAAGATTGGGCATCTCCTTGGGATTGGAAATGGCAGGCAGTTCCAGTTTCAAAAGATATTCTACCGCAACTCGTACCAGCTTCAAAAACCCTTGGGATAATATCTGAACAGGCTAGCAAGGAAACGGGAATTCCTTCGGGGTTACCCCTCATTGCTGCGGCTGCGGATAAAGCCTGTGAGGTACTAGGATCGGGATGTGTTGAACCAAATATTGCTTGTCTTAGTTTTGGAACCACAGCAACAATCAATACAACCCACACAAAATACACAGAAATCATTCCTTTAATACCTCCTTATCCTTCAGCTGTACCGGGAAGATACAGCCTTGAAATGCAAATTTACCGTGGTTATTGGATGGTAAGTTGGTTCAAGCGAGAATTTGGCTTTAACGAACAAAGATTGGCAACTCAAAGAGGTGTCGAAGCTGAAGATTTGTTTGATGATCTAATACACTCTGTTCCTCCTGGATCAATGGGGTTGGTTTTACAACCATTCTGGTCACCTGGATTAAAAAAGCCCGGGCCAGAAGCAAAAGGTGCTATTATTGGGTTTGGGGATGTACATACACGTGCTCATTTATATCGATCCATAATTGAAGGCCTTGCATACGCGTTGCGCGAAGGAGCAGAGAGAACTGAAAAACGAAGCAAAATTCCCATCACTGAATTAAGAGTTGCAGGTGGTGGCAGTCAAAGCGAAGCGGCATTACAAATAACTGCTGATGTTTTTAATTTACCTGTGTCCAGACCATATATTTATGAAGCATCTGGATTAGGCGCAGCCATCGATGCAGCTGTTGGGATGGGATATTATGATGATTTCGAATCTGCCGTAAAGAACATGACCAGAGTTGGAAAAACAGTTGAACCAAATTTGAACAATATCAATATTTATGAAGATTTATTTCGCAAAGTATATCTCCCTATGTATAAACGCTTGAAACCTTTATACGATGAGATACGCTCCATTACGGGGTATCCATCTAAATTATAATCATTGTATTTATAGGTAGATTGATTGACATTAACATTTCGTTCTAATAGAATGATATTGTAATAAAATTAGATAATTACAGAAAAGAAAGGATATAACTTTCAAATATTTAATTAATTTATGGGTAGAATCCATTAAACTAAGTTTTCACAAATAATTTTTGAAAAAATTTTAATCAAAAAAAATTTAAGGAGCATAAAATGTCAAATCCAAGTAATTTCAAATTTACAAAGACCGATGAATGGGTTAGCGTAGAAGGAAACGTTGCCACCATTGGCGTATCTGACTACGCCCAATCTCAACTTTCAGATATTGTATACTTAGAATTCCTTGTTGAACCGGGAGATGAATTTTCCAAAGGAGACTCGCTCGTTACGCTGGAATCTGTGAAAGCAGCTGCCGATGTTTCCTCCCCAGTATCTGGCAAGGTGGTAGAAATTAATGAAGCACTTACAGATGATTTTGAAGCTGTAAATGCTGATCCATTTGGACGAGCCTGGATGGTAAAAGTTGAATTAAGCGATCCATCCGAATTAGATTCACTCATGTCCGCAGATGCATATACCACCTATTGTGAAGAGCGAGACCACTAATGTTCATCCCAAATACTGAAGCCGAACGCGATGAAATGTTGCAAAAAATCGGCTTATCAAGAATTGAAGATTTGTTTTCTGATGTTCCAAAAGAAATCAGATATCCAAATCTAAATCTTCCTGAAGCCGTATCCGAAATGGAAGCATTGCAAAATCTAAAAGATTTGGCAATTGCAAATGACTCCACAGATGATTTAATCTGTTTTCTCGGAGCAGGTGCTTATAATCACTATATTCCAGCTGCTGTTGATGCAATCATCACACGTGGAGAATTTCTGACAGCTTACACACCTTATCAACCAGAAGTATCCCAGGGAACATTACAGGCAATCTTTGAATATCAATCTCTGATTGCATCTATAACTGGAATGGATGTCAGTAACGCATCACATTATGATGGAGCTACCGCAGCCGCTGAAGCGTGTGTTTTGGCGTACCATCATTTTCGTAGCAAGAGAAAAAAATTTGTCCTTTCCAGATATTTACATCCCCATTATCGCGAGACAATTAAGACATATTTCCAGGGATATG
>Ga0068713_1000955_pt1 | contig 44241 bp, 37 predicted proteins | sample MTBAKSrepl2MetaG_FD_62223 | JGI IMG/M metagenome (GOLD analysis project Ga0068713, IMG submission 62223) | Enrichment culture microbial communities om Arthur Kill intertidal strait, New Jersey, USA, that are MTBE-degrading - MTBE-AKS2 (Arthur... | ecosystem: Environmental > Aquatic > Marine >... | reverse complement strand
ACTCCCGCCCTGGCGGCGCTGTTATGGCTTGGCGCTTTCCCCCCTCTCCATATTGCGGCTCTCGGACTGATAACCGCTTTCGCCGGATACACATCAGTGTATGCGCTCAACGATGTGGTGGACTTTAAGAAGGATCGGGAGCAAATGAGGCTTCAACAGGGGAACGGTCAGGAATCCGGAAGCTATCTGGATGAAATTCTGGTCCATCATCCCATGGCCCAGGGACTGCTGAGCTACAAGGAAGGCCTTTTCTGGACTATAGCCTGGGCGGCGCTGGCTTTAATCGGAGCCTATCTTCTGAACCCGATGTGCGCCTTTATCTTTTTGGCGGGCTGCGCGCTGGAAGCCATTTACTGTCTTCTGTTGGATAAATCGCAACTGCGGACTTTCGTCAGCGGGATGGTTAAAACATCCGGCGGCGTCGCCGCGGTATTCGCCGTGGACGCCGATCCTTCCCTTTATCTTCTCATCCTGTTGTTTTTGTGGCTCTTTTTTTGGGAAATAGGCGGACAAAACGTGCCCGCCGACTGGTACGATCTGGAAGAGGACCAACGTATCGGCGCTCAAACCATTCCCTTGCAGTTCGGACTCCGGGGGGCCGGACTCATAGTCCTGGGCAGTCTGACCCTCAGTTGTGTTTTAGGACCGGCGCTTGCGCGAATGGCGCCGGCGCGACTGGATTTTCCGTTTCTGCTCATGGGGCTGGCCGCGGGGGCTTATCTGCTTCTTTTCCCAGCCTACCGGCTCTTTGAAACCAAGGCGCCCGCGCAGGCGTCCACGCTCTTCAACAGGGCCAGTTATTATCCCTTTGCGATGTTTATGATCATTACCCTGAGCCTTATAGTCAAATAGTTCACATTGGTTTTATTTTGATTTTGCGATTCAAGTTGTGGAAGCGTACAATGGTCCGCTCGGCCATTGTGGAAGCGGTATCGAGTCAATGGGTCAGCGTGTGACAGGGAGGGCGTGCGTTTTGCCGGAAGATAATAAGCAATTTACTTTGGATGAATTGGCCCAATACGACGGGACGGACGGGAAGCCCGTTTACATCGCGCATAAGGGCAAAGTTGTTGATGTAAGCGGCAGCAAGTTATGGAAATCCGGCAAACACATGGCGCGGCATCACGCCGGCGGGGACCTGACAGAGGAATTCAATAACGCGCCTCATGGAGAGGAGGTCTTTGAGCGGTATCCTCAGGTCGGAGTTTTAAAAAGTGCGGAACACGTCAAACGGGAGATTCCGGCTTTTCTGGACCGGCTTTTAAAGCGGTTTCCCATGCTGCGGCGCCATCCGCATCCCATGCTCGTCCATTTCCCCATTGTCTTTTTCACCGCCGCGCCGGTGTTCACCGTACTCTATATTTTAACCGGCAAAATTCAGTTCGAAGACGCCGCCCTGGACTGTTTGGGGGGCGGGGTTATTTTTGCGCCGCTGGCCATAGTGACCGGGTTATATACCTGGTGGCTTAACTACATGAACCGCCTCATAAAACCCGTCAAAGTAAAACTGATCCTTTCGCCTATTCTGCTGGCGCTGGCGGTAATCGCATTCATCTGGCGTCTGAAAAATCCGGAGATCCTGAATCAGATTTCATCCGGCGGGTGGGGCTATGCGCTGCTTATTCTGACGCTGCCGCCCCTGGTCATCGCCATCGGGTGGTATGGGGCGCAGATAACCTTTCCCATCCATGAGGATTGATCCCGGCCAGGAGTATTTCCGGCCCGTTTGCGAACCCTCTTCCGCGCCATGGGAGGTCGGGCGGCGTGAACGTTTATTCAACTGCCCGCTTTTTGCGCGTCAGTTGATTGGTCTGAATGATTGCGCCGATGATGACCAGGGCGATGAACAACACGGCCGTGAGGAGCGGGCCCAGGGAGACGCTTTGCGCTATGAGCGTCGCCCCCGCGATGGAAGATAAGGCGATCAGCGCCGGATTGAAAAGCAGAAAAGCCAGCAGCGCGCCGGCTACCCCTCCCGCGAGTAACCCGATCCACATACCGGCGGTTCCCGTGTACCCCAGGAAAAAGAGCACAGAGATCAGCGCATAGCCGCCCATGGCGAACCCGGCCAGAGCGATGGCCAGTTTCTGGGCCACAAGCGCCACCACAATGCCCAGCAAACCCGCCGCCAGGGAAACCACCAGAATCATCCAGTCAGGCCGGTCCATCAGAAACTGTCGCGCCAGATTGTTTCCCAACACGAATCCGGCCGCTCCCACAAAAAACCAGAAGAGCGTGCGGCCCATGGTCAGCAGTACGATTCCTACCAAAACATTTATAGCCGTCGATAGCATCCCAGCGCCTCCCCTCCCGGAGAAATCAACGAGCGCGCTTTGAGCGCGCAGCTTCGCGCAATGACTCAAATCCACGAGTCAAAAAAACGGCCTTAAAAAGGTCAGACCGCATGGACTCAACATTTGACGCACGTTCCTATGATCCCGAAATTCTCTATTTCCCGAAACTCCCGCAACGGCAAGCGCGCCCGTTCCAGTTCCTCTCTCAGGTCCGCGCTATAGAAGCGGTCGTGCTCGGGATGCGAGAGCAGCCGTTTGGTCACGTAATTCATGTAGGAGGGCGGATAGAATTCCTCCAGAAAATATACCCCTCCCGGTTTAAGAACCCTGGAAATGTCAAGCAGCGCGCCGCGCCAATTAATAAGATGGTGCAGGACGCCGAATCCAAACACGGCGTCGAAGCGGTTGGCCTGGTACGGAAGGCTTTCAAGATCTCCCAGGCAGAGGGAAACATTGGTCGCGCCCGCATGCCGCAAGTTGCGTTTGGCCAGATTCAGCATTTTCAAATCCAGATCCATGATATGAAGAGCTCCCGGTTTAAAGCGCTTGTTTATCATGCGCGCCCCGGCTCCCCGGCCGCAGCCGACCTCAAGGATCACGGGTCCCGCCGCCAACTTTCCGGCGTTCTTCATCCATTCCACAATCTGATTTTGAATCAAAACCCTCATGGGGTTATTAACAACCAGTCGTTCAACCCAATTCAGTATCATTCCTTTACACCCACGTGGATGGCGGCAATGCCGTTTGTGAGCATCCTGTAGCTCACCTTGGAAAATCCGGCCTCCTCCATGATTCCCGCCAGCTTTGCCGGCGTGGAAAACAGTTTGATGGATTCCGGAAGATAGCTGTACGCGGTCCGCGATCCCACCAGGATCTGCCCGAACCACGGCATAATATAAAATGAGTAGAAGTTATAGAGCGCGCGAAACCAGGAGGCCTGGGGCTGTGAAAACTCCAAGCACACAAATCTTCCTCCGTGTTTGAGAACCCGGCAGGCCTCCCTGAATCCCTGTTTCATATCCGTCAGATTCCTGATTCCGAACCCCACCATGGCGGCGTCAAAGGAGCGGTCGGCCAAGGCCAGGTTCCCGGCGTCGCCCTGAACATAGTTGATTCGCGATTTGAGACGGGCCCGAGCCACTTTGGGCCTGGCTTCTATCATCATGGGACGGTTGATATCGTACAGGGTCACGCGTCCATGAACGCCGACGTTTCGCGCGGCCAGCAGCGCCAGTTCGGCGGTTCCGCCGCACAGATCGAGGACGCTGTCGCCGGGCCGCAGGGACAGCGTTTTGACCGCCTCCATTCGCCAGACGCGGTCCAGTCCCATACTCAGCACAGTGTTGGAAAAATCGTAACGCCTGGCGATGGCGTCGAAATGCCGCTGCACCAGCCGGATCTTTTCCGCGGCCCGTACCTTTTTATATCCAAAATCGACCAACCCGTTTTGGCGGGAAGGACTTTCTTTTCGTTGTTCCACGCGCTTGATTCCGCCGAAGAATTGTTTGAGGTTAGAATCCGCGTATCACGCCGCTTTTCAGAGTTTGCCCGACCTGAAGATGGAAATAATAAGCCACAGCCCCAGGATGGTGGCCAATACATAGCCGACAATCCCCAGGATGGCGGTTAGTGAGATGGTCTGCGATCCCATGAAGGTGAACGAAAACTCGTATACTTTCTGACCGGAGTTCATTATCAGGGCGGCCGCGAGAATACTGGCCGAAATAACCACGCCTATGATCAGGCGGTTAAGTCCCTTCTCGAATTTTGACTCCAGCGGTTGGAAGCCGGTATGGTTGATTTCAAGACGCTGTTTTCCCTGAGCGGTCTGTCGAAGAATCTGATAGGCGAATTCCGGCATTTTCTTCAGGTAGTTACCCGTGATATGGAGTTCACGGTTGATGCTTTTAAACAGCCTTTCGGAATTATAGCCCCGTTCGAGCAGTTTGGTGGCAAACGGTTTGGTGACTTCCAGAATATTGGCGTCGCTGTCCAGGATCTTGCCCAAGGCCTCGGTCTGAACAAACGTTTTTAAGAGCAGCAGGAGGTTTCTGGGCAGCCGGATTCGATATTTAAGCACCAGGCTTATCACCTGGTCATACACGTCCTTCACCGATATGGTCTTCAGCGAGCGCCCGTAGAAAGGTTCGCTCAAATCTTTCAGGTCGACCCGGAAGCTGTACAGGTCCACGTGGTCCTCATCGATCAGTCCCGCGGCGAGCAGCGCGTCTATGACCATGTTGTAATCATGTTCCGCGTAGCCCAGAAACACTTTAGCTATCTGCATCATGACTTCTTCATCGAGATAGCCGGTGATACCGAAATCCACCAGGCTCACCCTGCCGTCATACATGACAATGGTATTTCCGGGGTGGGGGTCCGCATGGAAAAAGCCGAAATCCATGAGTTGACGGGAGAAGGAACGAAGCCCGATCATCGCTATTTCCTTGGGGTCTATCCCATGAGCCTTGATCGCCTCGACCTCATCCATTTTAACGCCTTCGATGTGTTCCATAACCAGAACGGACCGCGTGGTATGATCCCAGTAGACCTTGGGAATATGTATCTCACGAATATCCTTAAAGTTCTGCGCGAACTTCTCCATGCTGCCGGCTTCGATGTACATGTCCAGCTCTCTGAAGATGGTGTGCTCGAATTCCTTGACCACACCGGTCGCCCCGATGATACGGCCCAGCTCGAAGTTATTCTCGATCTTTGCGGCGACGTAGTACATCAAACGGATATCGTCACGGATCTTTTTGCCGATTCCGGGACGGATTACCTTAATGGCAACCTTTTCACCGGAAAAGAGCGTCCCCAGATGGACCTGGGCCACCGACGCGGCGCCGATCGGTTCGGGATCTATTTCCTTAAAAATCGAGGTGAGCGGGCTTTCCAGCTCGTCTTCGAGTATTCGCTTTATATGCTTGTAGGGAAGCGGGTTTACCTTGTCCTGCAGCTTTTTCAACTCGTCGATATATTCCGGCGGCAGGAGGTCGGCGCGTGTGCTCAAGAGTTGACCGAGTTTTATAAAACTTGGACCGAGATCCTGTAACACCATTCTCAGCCGGGCGGGGGAAGGGTAGGTGGAGAATACGAATTCGTGTCTGGCTTTGTATTTCCGAGGCGTCTCGCTCTTTTTGAAAAGGCGGTCCGACACATCCTTGAAGCCGTGTTTGATCAGAACCTTGCTGATCGATCCCAGTCTTAACAATATTTTCATCAGGCCATACCCTTTTCCAAGCGCCGTGGCGGAGTAGTATACTTTTTCTTAAAGCATCGCTAGGACATTATCCAGATTCTTCAAGGCCCTACGCCGTTCTTATGGCCTTTCTTTTCACCGTCGATACGCCGGAGCCGCGAGAACCCTCTGGAAAACCGCAAGAGTGGAGCGTTTCGATGTTCCGTCAGGAACAGTAACGTGGCCGACGGCTTGTACAAAAGCGGGTAAGGACGCTCCCGGCGGGCGTCATGCGAAACGGGCTACTCCACTTTCCGCCAGTTCTTCTTTATTTCCTCGAGTTTGCCGGGGTCAGCCACATAGCTTTCAACGTAGCCGCATTCCGCGCACACGTAATTATCAAGCGCCGCCACCGACACGAGGCTTATGGGGATGGAATTGCTGGCGAAGGGGCCTATCTTGGGAAATAAATGAGAGCCTGATCGAACCTCTTCCGAACCGCATTTGGGGCATTTTCCTTTTTTCACGAGATATCCTCCTCCATGGCTGATCAAGGATGAGTGAGGCGAACGTCCTCAAGATTATCCTTTGGTTTTTAAATCGTGAAACGAACGACCCATTATAACACGCGCTTTTCAGGCGTTCGACCCTCGATAGCCCGATTCTTTCCGATCCAACAACCGAATCTACTGTTTTCCGGGTTCGCCGATACTGTTCTTACCCGATTTACTCCAGCCGGATCGGGGATGAGAATGGTTTAGAATGGGCGCATACGGAAGCGAAAATAGAGTTCCATCCAATCACACGCGCGCCGGCGAACGTTTGAACGGGCAGTTTTTGCAGTCAAGCGGCTCTCTGTGGATTAATTATTATATGAAAGGAAGATGGAATGAGAAAGCTAGGATTGGCTTTAGTTTGGATCGGCGCCTTTAGCTTCATGTTAATGAACATTGGTATTTGCTCGGATGAAACAGTGGCCGCTAAGGACGAAGCGTTCATGCAGGCGGCGGCCTTGGGCGGTATGCTGGAAGTTGAACTGGGAGAGCTGGCGCAAAGCAAGGCGGTGAGCCCCGGAGTAAAGGCGTTTGGCGAACGGATGGTAACCGACCACTCGACGGTCAATGAAAAACTGCGCGAGCTTGCAAAACAGCAGGGAGTCATGCTTCCCGACGCGCTGGACATAAAGCGTGAGGAAAAGGCGGCAAAGCTCGCCAAACTTGACGGAGATAAGTTCGACAAGGAATACATGAGCTTAATGGTCGAAGAGCACAAAAAGGACATTGAAGCATTTCAAAAAGAGGCCGAAAACGGCGCCGACGCTCAGGTAAGGGAATTTGCCGCCCAAACGCTGCCCACCCTTAAAGAACATCTGAGGCTGGCGGAGAAAACGGAAAAAATGACGCGGGAGAAAGAGAAAAAATAGCGCTCCGGGTAGAGGGCTGAACGTCGGGCGACTCATGATGCCGGCAGGCGATCCCGGCTCCTGTTTTATTATGGCGAGCGCTGCCGGTTGATTACAGAATCTTTCCGGTTTATGAGCCGGGACCGCCGGAAAGAAAAGGCCCTTTGGCGGACAAGAAAAAATCATTGACACCTCGTTCCTCGATTATCTAATATTTTTCTAACGGGCGCCCCTGTGGGGGCGAAAAGGGAAGGCGGTGAGAATCCGCTGCGGTCCCGCCGCTGTAACCGGGGACGAACCTTGCGTAAAGCCACTGTCTCGGACGAAACGGGATGGGAAGGAGCGGGAAGTAGGATGATCCGGGAGCCAGAAGACCTGCCCGTTTAAGGCCGTGGTAGTCGCGAGCAACGACCGGACCACGGAAAGGCGCGCATACCGGCGGCGCTGATTGAGGATGAAGAAACTGGGTGCAATCCTTGAGTCTGTTCAGGCTTGAGGATTTTTTTTTGCGGCGCGCCGGAATAACGCAGGCGTATGGGCCCATTGACGATGCTCTTCACATCGCGCGCTTTTACGGGAGCCGTTTTGCTATCGCGTTCGGCCATTCCAGCATACGAACCAAGCCGTAAGGGGCCATTATGAGAAAAATCCAGACACGACATTCCCTCACACTTTTGCTGTTTTTGCTGATAACTTTTTGCGTGTTCTCAAGTTATGGGGCCGCCTTCCCCTTAACGTTCAAAGATTCCAACGGGGTTTCCATCACCCTTACGGAAAGCCCCCGGCGCGTTGTCTCCCTTGTTCCCGGAATAACCGAAATGATAGAGGACCTCGGGGCCGGCGCCGCTATCGTGGGAAAAACCTATCACTCGATATCCGCCCCCGGAACCAACCAGGCGCAAATCGTCGGCGGCTTTTTTTCTCCCTCATTGAGCGCTATTAGAAATCTTCACCCCCAGGTCATATTCGTGTCGGATATTCAAAAAGAGGTCATAAGCGCATTCTCCGATGGCTCCTGCCTGCTCATCAATCTTGCGCCCAACTCAGTAGAAGAGATTTATGGCAGCCTGGAGCTGCTGGGAAAGATATTCGGGAAACAGGAACGCGCGTCTGAAATCATAGGCGGAATGAAGGACCAACTCGACCTGATTGAGCAAAAAGTGGCGCGGATTCCACCGACGCGGAGAAAACGGGTTGTCAGGCTCATGGGCGCCGACCCCGTAACGTGTCCCGGTGACGATTCGTTTCAAAACGATTTTATCAAGGCGGCTGGCGGCGTACCGCCGTCATTGGGCAAAGATGGAAACGTCGTAACCATTACCAAGGAAGAATGGCTGGCGTTCAATCCCCAGATAATTTACGGCTGCGGCGCTTATAAGGACACCGCCGAAAAGTTCCTGCGACAGTCGGGATGGAAGGATGTTGAGGCTGTTCGAAACCAGGGAATTCGTACGTTCCCCTGCGAATTCACCTGCCGGGCGTCCGTTAACGCCGGTCATTTCATCTCCTGGCTGGCGGGAGTATTGTACGGCGATGAATTCAGCGACACGGCGAGTCTGGTCAGAGCGGAAGCCGTTGTGCGGGACAAACCGGTTTCACTAGATTTGGAGTACCTTAAAAGCGCGTTCATACGGGAAAGCGTCATCTACGATTTTCTCAACAAGTCGCTCATGATCGAATTCAAGAAACCCATGACGGTCACTTCCACCCTGGAAGGACAACGTTCCGGTATATCCACGGTGGGCAATCATTACACGCCGCCGGCGCTCTGGAACATAGGCCATCAGATCGGATTGCAGGGAGTGCGCAGACACATCTACGAGGTGTTGGGCGTAAACGAAAACAAAACCAGCTTTCTGTTCACGGGCGCGGACATGGATAATATCTCCATACAAAAGGCTCAGTATAAGGATATGATCGTGTACGCTCTGGTGACCGGCGGCGCGCAAAGCAACGCGGTCGCCATGTCCAAGGACGTGGGCGGGTTCTACGAAATCGGTCTGCACGGGACCATCAACATGATCATCATGACCAACCTCAAACTCACGCCCCGCGCCATGAGCCGCGCCATTATCAGCGCGACCGAGGCCAAGACCACGGCCCTTAAGTATCTGGACATTCGCAGCAGCTATACCGGCGCGCATAATCAGGCGTCGGGCACCGGCACCGACAACATTATCGTGGTCGAAGGGGAGGGGTCCCTAGTGGATAACGCGGGCGGGCACAGCAAGCTGGGTGAGCTGATCGCGAAGGCCGTCTATGATGGAGTTCTGGAAGCGTTGTTGAAGCAGAACAGGTTGACCGGAGACCGGGATATTTTCCGGCGATTGCGAGAACGGGGGATCGCGCCGTACGGCCTCGTATGCTCCCCCTGTTTTTCCTCCCTGCTGGACAAAGGAGCGGCTACCCGTTGCCTGGAAGAACTGCTGTTGCAGCCCCGCTACGCGGCGTTCGTGGAGTCGTCCCTGGCGTTGGGCGACGCGTATGAAATGGGGCTTACGCGCGATCTCAGCGCGTACGAGCTATGGGGCCAGAAAATCGCGGAGGAAATAGCGGGTCGGGACATTGACGAGATGCGGGACCTGGTAACCGCGAGCGATATGCAGCAACCCCTGCGCATGGCTTTGAACGCCCTGCTTAACGGCGTTTATTACAGGGAGCTGAAGCAAGCGCCGGCGCAAGCCGGGACGAGCGCTCCTCAGGACAAACAAAGCGCCGATGAAAACGCTTGTTATTAGACGAACTTCGGCTTTGGAATAAAACGGCTGAAAAACATAGAGAGCCCGCCGGTCGGGGACCGCTCTCCGGCCGACCGGCGCGCGCGCCGAGATGTTCCGCTTCATTTTATCGCCTGCCCTCCAAGTTTGCGCCAATAATCATAATCATCGCCCGCTCATAGCAAATGGCGCCGCTCAGGCTCTGGCTGTAGCCGTCATCGCAACGCCCCCCTTCCCACGACGGGCCCGCCCGGCGAATTAAACGCGCTGTTTAGAGTAAAAAAGAGGCTACGTAGGGTTATTTTGTCTAGGCATAATAAATAAAACGATTTATTCATTTAAATAATATATTTATTTACCAAAAATGTTGAGTATTCTGCGATAATATGCCGAGTGATTGCAATTAATTATATTGAACCTAATTTCAAGTTAAGACGGTTACTCTCGAAGACACATCCTCATCGAAGTTTATATGGACCTTTATTTTGCAGGAGCTTGGGGGAATGAAGGGAGGAGGGCGATGAACACCAGGCAAAGCGCAAGCCTTCTTTTGGAGTGTGTCCAAAAGCTCAAGGCAAAAGAGTCTATTCTCGATGGGATATCGGATGTATTGATGCTGCTGGACGCCAATACCTACACGATCCTCGACGCGAACCGGGCTTTTCTGAAACTGTACGGTCTGAGCCGGGATGAAGTTATCGGAAAAAGATGCCACCGGATTACCCATCATTTTGAAAAACCCTGTTCTAGACAAGGCCACGGTCCTTGTCCGCTTGAACACTGCCGTAAAACCGGCGAATCGTTTCGTACCACCCACGCGCACAAGAATAGCAAGGGAGGGACCCTATTTCTTGAAATCAACGCCTATCCGCTGACGGATTCAGAGGGCAAGGTCACTCAAATCATCCATACGGCCAAGGATGTTACCTCTCAGAAAGAGGCCGAGAACGAACTGAAGGAAAAACTCACGCGCTCCGAACATCTGGCCCAACTCGGTCAACTCGTGGCTGAAATAACCCATGAGATCAAGAATCCCCTGATGATGATAGGCGGGTACGCCAAGCGATTGTACAAACCTGTCGACGAAGAGACGAAGCTAAAACATCTGGACGTTATTACGGAACAGACGGCAAGGCTGGACAAACTGCTGGCCGACCTCAGGGCATATCACCTTTCGAAAGCAGCGGTACGTGAATCGCTCAATATCAAAGAAATCCTTACGAAGATTCATTCGCTGGCAAAGGATGAGTGCGCAAAACGAAAAATCAGAAGCGAGCTCGCTTTGAATGGAACCGATCCGCTCATCTACTGGGATCCCAACAAGCTGGATCAAGTGCTTATAAATGTCGTTAAAAACGCCATTGAGGCCATGGAAACGGGCGGGCTCCTTTCGATCAGGGCCGAATCCACAGACCAAATGGTAAAAATCATAATCTCTGACAGTGGTTCTGGAATACCTGAACATCACCTGGAAAAAATTCTTGAATGTTTCTTTACCACCAAGAGTCATGGCACGGGCCTGGGGCTTTGTATCTCCAAAAAATATGTCGATGAGCACGCAGGAACTCTTATGTCCATAAAAAGTGAGGAACACAAAGGCACGACGGTGGAAATTGACATACCGCTCTTGCAGGAACCACGAACGGGAGGAGAGTGATTGCCACCGGACGGTTAAGCTCTATCGGTGAGCCGCGCCGGAAAAACCTATGAATTCGTAACAGGAGGTTCCTGCCATGAGCGAAAGCAAAGCGAGGAAGCAACTCCTGCGGGACATATTCAAAATGCAAAAGTGGGTTGCTGATTTCGAGAATCTTGAGTCTACTTTTCCCTGGTCAAAAGAAGAAGTTGAAGCAAACGCGCTTTTACTGGGAACTGTTTTGAACTTTTTACCCAACCCGTTTTATGTAATTGATGTCTCGAATTATATGGTCGTAGCGGCGAATTCCGCCGCTCAATTTAACAATTTCTCAAGAAACTGCACCTGCTACGCGCTTACCCACAGAACTGACAGACCTTGTGGATCCACCGCGCATCCTTGTCCTGTTGATAAAATAAGAGAAACCAAACAGCCGGTGCAGATCGAACATCTTCATTTTGACAAAGACGGAAATCCCCAGAATGTCGAAATCCATGCGTTCCCTATCTTCGACCGGAAAGAAAATGTCACTCACGTTATCGAGTATGTAATAGATATTACAGCGCGCAAGCAGGCTGAGGACGCCCTGAGATGGGAACTGGCCGTGAATTCGTCGCTTTCCCGTTTATACGGGCTCATGGCTTCCCCCATGTCCTCAATTGAAACAATCACGCGCATTGTCTTGGAACAGGCCAAACTTCTCACGGGTAGTGGCCATGGATATGTTTCCGAAATAGATCCCGCCACAGGCGATAACATCCTGCACGCGTTCTCGGATTTTATAAAGATTCGGCGTGGGGCTTTTGCCAAAAATGGGAAACTGATATTTCCACGGAAAAAGGGAAAATATCACGATTCGCTATGGGGGCGATCGCTGAATGGAGCTAAAGCGTTTTACATAAATTCCCCGAACGAACTTATAATTGCCTCCAGGGGCCTCATGGAAACTACGCCCATACATTGCTTCCTGTCTGTCCCGGTTATGTTGGGCAAGGAATTGGTTGGCCAGATTACGCTTGTCAACAAAGGTACGGATTACACGGAACAAGAACTCAAAGCGATCATTCGTCTGGCCGGGTTTTACGCCTTGGCTATACAACGCAAAAGGACAGAGGATGAATTGAGCCAGGCGCACAAGGAATTGGAACAACGAATCGAGGAGCGTACGGCGGAACTTGAAAAGACTTCTGAAGAGAGGTCTTTCATACGGGAAATTTTTGGTACCTATATGAGCGATGAGGTCGCGACCAAAATACTACAGTCGCCGGGTGGCTTGAAATTGGGTGGCGAGGGGAGAGAAATGAGCGTTCTGGTTTCCGATTTACGCGATTTTTCCGCCGCCAGCGAAGCCATGGAGGCGTCTGAAGTGGTGAAATTGGTCAATCGATACCTGGAAAAGATGGTTCCCGTCATCGGATACCATGAGGGGACCATCGATGAATTTATGGGAGATGGGATACTGGTATTTTTCGGCGCTCCAAAACGGTTAAGGGATCATCGCCGCCGGGCGGTCGCGTGCGCCCTTGCTATGCAAAAATCAATGCGGCAGCTAAATGAGGAGAATCAGGCGCTCGGTTTACCTCAACTCGGGATGGGAATCGGTGTCAGCTGCGGGCAACTGGTTGTAGGCAACATCGGCACGGAGAAACGAAAGAAATATGGAGCCGTAGGCGCCCCCATTATCGCCGCATTCCGTTTGGAAAAGAAAGCCCGGCCAGGAGAAGTGCTCATTACCGAAGGCGTCAAAAGCAAAATCAAAGGGTTGGTAGAGATCGGCGCATCCTGGAAGGATAACCTCAAGGGGGTGGGTGAGACGACTGTTTATCAAGTTACCGGAATGAAACACAAAACCAAACGCGCGCGGCCTCAGCCTTGATTTGTAAATCGCTGAGATACTTATAACGATCTGTTGGTCTTGAAACCAACGGGATTTTGAAGAGCGGACGATTGATCCCGATCAATGGCGGCTGATCCGCCTAATCTGAAAAGCTGATGGATTCCTTCTTTCTCATGCTTTCCAGCACAACACAATGGACTCCCTTCCCGTCCATTCCCGCTCTGAAACAGCCATTATCCGAGTCACAGGCCGCTCTCCCTCTATACCCGCTTCTCCATTTCTTTATTAGATCCGGTTCGCGAATCAGGGGCCGACTCATGGCCACATAGTCGGCCACATTGTCCGCGACAAGTTTTTCAGCGATCTGGATCGACCTGATTCCACCGACGAGAATGAGCGGTATCTGCAATCTCTCATGGAATTTTCGGGCGGCTTCTTTAAAATATCCTTCTTTTTCTTTTTCAAATATCATCCCCGCGCACCAGGGGATGTGCGTTCCTGAAATCAGTGTGCCGCCGCTGAGTTCAAGAGCGTCCGCGCCATGCCCGGCAAAAAGAACAGCCATTTCGAGCGATTCCTCCATCGTCAGCCCTTTGTCGAGAAAGTCCGAGCTGTTCATTTTTATCAGCACCGGATAATCGGGTCCCACAGCTCCCCGGACCTTTTCAATAACCTCGATGACCGCCCTGGCGCGATTTTGGCGCGACCCGCCGTAACGGTCTGTTCGTCTATTAAACCGGGGTGAAAGGAATTGGTTGAGCAGATACCCGTGAGCGGCGTGGATCTGAACGCCGTCAAATTCCGCTTGTTTGGCTCTTGCCGCCGCCTGACCAAAGGCGACCCCCAAATCTTCTATTTCCTGCGCTCCGAGCTCCCGGACAGACTTTTCAACAGAATCCCGGAGACGTGAAACCGCCAAGGCCGGCCGCCCTGTCAAATCCTGATTGGCGTAAATGCCGGCGTGAGCGATTTGCGCTACAATTTTCCCTTTTAAATCATGCACGGCTTGAGTCATTACGTGTAATGGAGGCACCAATTCGTCTCCATCCAGGGCGAGTTGCCAGGGGACCGCTTTTCCGTCCAAACGCACGTAAGCCTGACCGGTAATGATGAGCCCCACTTCCCCCTGTGCAAGCTCCCGCATGCGGTCAACCAGCATGGGAGTGCACGCGCCATCGGCTGTGGCTCTCCCTTCCCAGGTTGCGGAGCGCACAAAACGGTTTGCAATCTCCAGCGCCTTGATCCGGGTCTTTTCGAATAGGGAAACCATTATCCTCTCCTTGTCCCTACATTATATAGACAAAATTATAGGTATGGTAGATTAGTTTTTAAAGGCCGGTCTTAGAGGTCGCAGCGACCCATCAATGATCGGACGCAGAACTCGATTCCAAACGAATCGGGGAAGTAAAATGAGAATGCGCGCCCATGGTGGGCAGAGGAGAACTCAGAGGAATTATTGCAGGTAAACGTTTGCGCCACCGGACCAAAACAAGTGGGCGGCGCCTACCAGGAAAATAGGGATGGCTTCCGCAAAAAAAGAAGGGTTGGCCGATTCGGCGAACCCTTTTGTTTTTAGCTGCCTTTGGGCGGTCGGAGATTCGAACTCCGGACTTCCACCGTGTGAGGATGGCACTCTCACCGCTGAGTTAACCGCCCGTTTTGAACGTTAATAGTAGGAGCAAACGTTCGGCTTTTCAAGTAAAAACGTACTGATTTTTCCAAGCGCGCTCCGAGGTGGGTTGAGTCATGGTTTCGGCGCGTCTGAGGCTATCCCGGTTCGCCGGGGCGCAATGGCGCGGGCCGGCGCAAAACGCCTGTTGACCCCTGCCTGCGCCGGCAGGAGGCCGGCAGTCATACCGAAAATCTTCATTACCACTTGTATTCCTGAACGATAACCTCTAAGCTCCAACCAAACTCCGCCAACCCGCCTTTTCTTAGGCATGAACTTGAGGGGCAGGTTTGGCCTTGATCCGGATTCTGCAGGCCGGGAAAATACTTTTTTCTGTAAGGTGTCTCCTGCGAGGTTTGCAGGAAATCAATTTTAAATGGACGCGGTCGGATGGGCCGGCGTCCGGTTTCGGAGCGGGTAACAGAAGCATGAAAAAGCTACTTGTGGTTATCTTGTGCGTGTTGATCCTGGCCGCTGCCGCATTTGTGGCCGGCGCTCGAATTACCGGGGGAAAAGCGCAGGAAGAATGGCGCAAAGGCATAGAAGCGGTATCCATTCCGGGGGCCATCGAGATAAAACCGTTAACCTACCAAAGAGGGTGGTTTTCTTCGACGGCCACGTCGGCGCTGATCTTTCATGATCCGAAACGGACCTACACGCTGACGCTCGACCACCACATCCATCACGGTCCCCTGGTTCTCTCCGCGGGAGGAGCGCCCATTCCGGCCACGGCGCTTATTGACACTTCGGCCTTTTTCTCCAAGGAAAAGGAACCTCAATTATTCGCTCTTTTGGGAGATACGCCGCTGGTTACGGCGCGGTCGCGTATCAATTTCGACGGCTCCATACAAAGCCATGTGGTGTGTCCCAAACGAAACGTACCTTTTCGTGACAGCAAGTCGGCGGTGGACTGGAAAGGCGCGGAAGGAGACGTCGACGTCTCCAGTGGCTATAAGCGCGTGACCTTTTCCCTGACAGCGCCCGATCTCAGCGTATATGACGGCATCAGTGTTATTTCCGCCCAGCAAGGCTCCATCAACGGTTCATTTACCCCATCGCCCAGCAGGTTGTGGCTGGGAGAGATACATTCGGATCTGAAATCCTTTGATATCAAGCTGCCCATGCGCGACAAGTCCGAAGAGTTTCATATGAAGGACATGAGCCTCTCCCTGACCGCCAAAGAGCAGGACGGACAGGTGGTGTGGTTTTATACCATGCGCATGGGCGCCGCGAGCAGCGGAGACGAATTTGTAAACCAAGGCTTGTGCGAAATTGAACTGGGGTTGAACGCCGAGGCCACAGGGATGCTGCTATCGGCGTTGTCGTCATTAAATATAGGGCCGGACCGAAAGGGGGACGTCGATGAAAAGGCCATAATAAAGGCGCTCGACGCCCTTGATACCCTGCTGAAAAAAGAACCGCGATTTGACATCAAACAATTTGCGTTTTCCTCCAAAGAAGGAAAAACGACGCTCAAGGCGCTCTTCACACTGAATCAAGACAAGCCGTTTATCCTTGGCGATTGGCAGACCATGCTGTCTAATCTGCGTGTGGACGCTGAAATAAATACACCGGTCGCGCTGACGAATTCCGCGCTGACAGCCAAATTCCTCAACGACCTGGAGCGGCTCCCGGCCAACACGCAAGGCCTTGGAGACGAGAAGAGCAAGGAACTCATGGCCCGCAATCTCGCTTCTCAGTGGTTGGCCAAAATTGAGGAGAAAGGGCTGCTCAAACGTCAGGGCGAAGACTACGCCGCCAAGATAACCCTGGAGAATGGGGTCCTTTCCAGCAACGGCGTACCGGTGAGCGAGGTCGTAAACTGACAGAGCCGCTTATTCCGGCGCCGTTTATTAGTGTGATACGGCGGAGTACTTATAATCCGGCTGATCGAACGTCAAGCCATGGAATCGTCAAGCCGGATTATCCTGTCCGTCATCCAGCAACCGGCAAACTGACCCTTCTTTTGTCTGGAGAGAAGAAATTCATACCCAACGATCCGGTTGTCGCGTGAAGTAATGAACACGATTTGTTTGGCGCTATCGTTAGCGAGTTTGATCTCTCCCAGCCTTGCCGATTTATAATTAAGCAGAGGACTATAGAGAGAGTCATCAAACAGGGCTTTGTATCTCTCCACGCCTCCGACAACCTTCCTACTTTCAGGAGATAAAAACTGATAGTTTGCGCTTACACCAGCGCCACGATAGGGAACATCATTTTTTCGAAGCGCTTCAAGCTGGGCGTTTATAACCTGCTCGGGCATAAGATCTTTGTCCGGTTGTAAATAACCGGTAAATGATGTTTCCATTTCTTTCTGTTGCAGGCCTTGTTTATTATTACTCGCAATATTATCATTAAGCGCCCCTAGCAACAGCATTCCGGCAGTGATAAAAGCAATAGCGAAAGAGTATACAACAAACAATTTGTTGTTGAAGTTGTTTTTATTGTCCTGTTTCATGTCCCGTTTTCCTTTTGACAGCATACTAATTGTCCGCTCATACGGCTTCTTTTTTTAAGCTCTGAAAAGACCTCATTTTTCCGCGAAACGATACGTTATTTTAAGTAGGACTTAAAATGTTCAGGCGTCCCATAAGACATCGTAAACTCTAATATATGGCTCATTTAACGATATTCAATGCGGCCGGTCGGAAAAAAGCGGTTCATAACAATTTTGAGATGGGTTGTAAAGAGCTTGTCGTATAGAGGAATCCGCTACTAACACACTCGGCGCCCAGCGGTGTTAATAGCCTTTTGAGCGCGGACGCCGCAAAAATGATTTTACCGATCAGTAGCCGCCGGTCTCATTCTTATGAAATCGTCCATAACAACAAATTCTTAATAGCGGAGATGTCGTGATTAAGGGCCGCGTTGAAGATGCGTCCTCACAGATTCAGATCTTTCAGCAGTAAAAGCTTGATTGACAAACGCCGCGATTACAGCCAATATTTCCCCCATTAGTTCGCGCGCGATAAAAGCGGTTGAAAGCGGATAAGCGCTGAAGAGGGAGATCGAGCCATGGAAAAAATTGAAACAAAGCCCGGAAAGGATTTTATCCGGGCTATCGTCGATAAAGACCTGGAAACCGGAAAGTGGGGCGGCAGAGTGGTCACCCGGTTTCCACCGGAGCCTAATGGTTATTTGCATATCGGTCACGCCAAATCCATATGCCTCAATTTTGGAATAGCGCAGCAATATGGTGGTGTGTGCCATCTTCGGTTTGATGACACCAACCCCGCTAAAGAGGAAAGCGAGTACGAACAATCCATTATCGACAACGTACGATGGCTCGGCTTCGATTGGGGAGACAAGATTTACTATGCGTCCGATTATTTTGAGGACCTCTATAATTACGCCGTACAGTTAATCAAATTAGGCAAGGCGTACGTGTGTGATCTGAGCCCGGAACAGATTCGCGATTATCGCGGAACCTTGACTGAGCCGGGGAAGGAAAGCCCCTACCGCGACAGATCGGTGGAGGAAAACCTGGACCTGTTCGAGCGCATGCGCAAGGGAGAATTCAATGAAGGGACGCGGGTGCTGCGAGCCAAAATTGATATGGCCTCTCCCAACCTCAATATGCGCGATCCGGTTATCTATCGCATCCTCAAGGTTCCCCATTATCGGACGGGCGACAAGTGGGTCATCTATCCCATGTATGATTACACCCATTGCCTCTCGGACTCCATCGAAGGCATTACCCACTCCATCTGCACCCTGGAGTTCGAAGATCATCGCCCTCTGTACGATTGGACACTGGATGAACTGATGGTGTATCACCCGCAGCAAATCGAGTTTGCGCGGCTTAATCTGAGCTATACCATTCTGAGCAAGCGCTATCTGCTGCAGCTGGTTCAGGAGAAACACGTCAGCGGGTGGGACGACCCCCGCATGCCCACCATTTCCGGCATACGGAGACGCGGATATACGGCGCGGGCCATTAAAAACTTTTGCGAGCGGATCGGTGTGGCCAAACGTGACAGCACGGTTGATATCGCGTTGCTGGAATACTGTCTCAGAGAGGATCTGAACGAACACGCGCCACGGGTCATGGGCGTTCTCCGTCCCTTGAAAGTGATCATAGAAAACTATCCCCAAGACCAGGAAGAAGAGCTGGACGCGTTGAATCATCCGACCGATCCGAGCATGGGTACGCGTAAGGTACCGTTTTCGCGGGAACTGTATATCGAACAGGAAGACTTTATGGAGGACCCGCCGAAGAAATTCTATCGTCTTGCGCCGGGTCGCGAAGTCAGGCTGCGCTACGCGTACTTTATCAAGTGTGAAAGCGTGATCAAGGATGAGGTCACAGGCGCAGTTGTCGAGCTGCGCTGCACGTACGATCCGGCTACCAGGGGCGGCGATTCCCCGGACGGAAGAAAGGTGAAGACCACCCTTCATTGGGTGTCGGCCCGGCACGCCTTCGAGGCCGAAGTCCGGCTCTATGACCGCCTCTTCCTTACGGAGAGCCCGGGCGCCGAGGGAAATTTTCGCGACAGCCTGAATCCGGATTCACTGGAGGTTCTGAAAGACTGCAAGCTCGAACCGAGTCTTGCCTCAGCGAAACCGGAAAGCGTGTATCAGTTTGAGCGGTTGGGATATTTTTGTGTGGATTCAGAGGAGTCCACCGAACGCAAGCCCGTTTTCAACCGGACGGTCGCGCTGCGCGACCCCTGGGAAAAAATAAAAAAGGGCGGGGCGGAAAACTAAGACCCTGCCGGGATGACCGGCCGCCGGCGTAAAAATTCAGCGGACGGACGCGCTTCACGGAGTTATTGAGCGAAGACAGGGGAGGAACTTGTCAGGGTTCCTCCCCTTAACTTTTGCCGAGGCGTTATCCGGCGGGAATCGTTAAGCGCCAGCGGAACCCACGCCGAAATAGTCGTCGCGGGCAATACGCAGCTGGACCAGATTTTCCAGCGGGGAGGGCGGGGCCACACCGCAGCCGGGGCAGAGGAAGTCAGTTCCGTTCTCCAGCGCCTGTATGGATTCCTTATAGCACTCCTCCGGCGTTCCCATAAAAAGCGTGGTGGCGGTCGACACGTTGCCGAACACGCGCACGCCCTTGGGGCGCGCCACTTCCACCGCTTTCTTCATGTCGGCTTTTTCCTCGATGCTGATTCCCGCCACACCCGTATCGCACATCATGGAAATAATGGCGTCGGTGTTGGCGCAAATATGCAGAACGATGGGGCCCTTGACCGACTTGACCAATTCCGAGAGGAGGGGCTTGACCATGGCGTCCCACACCTTGGGACTCAAAAGCGCGGGACCGGATATGGGTTCGGAAAAGACAAAATAATCGGCTCCGCAATCAAATGCGAAGTTGGCCACGTCTATGGCGGCCTGTTTGGCAATTTCCGTGACCCGGGGAATCATGCTTCTGTCCTTTATGGTCCACTTCATGAACTTTTCAAGGCCCACCAGATTGGAGGCGCAGGTCCAGGGACCTTCGGTCTGGCCGCATATGGCCATGCTCTCGCCCACCTGTTCTTTTAGAATTCTGAGCTGTTCCCGGTATATCGGAAAACGGCCTCGCTGCAAAAAGTCGGAAGGGTAATCGAGCCCTTCGAGGCTTTCCGAGTACGGATGTTCTTTGATAGCGTAGGGCATATCGATGCTGGGCGTATTGAGTTGGCAGCCCATGGCTTCGCTCAAAGCGGTGATGTCCCACCCCCAGCCTTTAATCCACTCCCACCCCAGGTATTTGGGCCCGGCAAGCGCCAGTTCGGCCATGGCCTTGGGGTCGGTGTCGGCGAGCGGCCGTTCGGCGCCGCATTTTTTCATCAATTCCACAACACCGTACGTGGTGGTTGAACCAACCGGAGTCATATCGACATCTTTCCCGGCAAGCTTTCGTAAGAAACGTTCTTTAAGCGTCATGCTCGATCCTTTATCAAACCGTGATTTTTAGCGCTCCCTGGTTCTCGTGTTTGCGAGTAAGTTGGAAGAATAAGCGAGGAGGCTGATCTGACCTAGCATAAAAGGCGGGAATATGAAAGACGATGGTGGAGGAAAAATGCAAGGGCTTTTCTCGTCGGTTACTTTCCGCAGATGCCGCTAAAGATGGAGCGCAGGACTTTGTCGTCAATCTCGGCGGACAGGTCGACGTCATCTTCCAAGAGCCCGCCCTCCGCGCAATCGTCATCTTGGCTTGTCCGCCGGCATGCGCCCAGGTGAGCGCCGCCGCTCTGATAGTCGTCAAAGTCGTCCAGCTCGAGTCCCCGGTTGCGCTCCAGCCATCGGTCGGCGTCATCGTGCGTACCGATATGCAGGAGAATGACCGTGGATCCTTTTTGGATGGATATGAGGCGGTAGCCGCCTCCCAGGTCATATTTTCTGCACTTTTTGATTCTTCGTTCGCCAAAACGGGTGGGCCTTACAAAGTCTTCTATTCTCCCGCCGTCGCCGCCATCGATAGCCTGGATTACCTCACGTGCCCGCTGAGCGGCCCCGGCCGGTTCGCCCCCGGCTTTGAGCAAACTGTCCAGCTTCTTTTTAAACTGAGGGGTTTGATGAATCAAAACACGCATAATTTCCTCGTCGATGAAACGCCGACGCTATAAAAGCCCCTACATTGCGCGCACGGAAGCCGACTCCCGCCAGCGCGCCGCCGCCTTCCTTTGCGTGAAAAATCTGAATACGCATTCCAGAACGCCGCAGGAAATGGCGCGCGCCTGGGGGGTGATCTTAAAACACAGGTATTTTTCTCCGCGCGGATCTATGTCGCCGATTTTCTGATCCTTCCTTACCGCGATCCCATCCCGCATAAGCCCCCATACGACGCCCGCGATACCGGCCCTGACGGGATTTTCGCCCACATACGCGATTGTGTGGCCGGGCTGTACGGAATCTCCAATGGAAAGCCCGGACTGAAGGATGCCGTCCGCCGGCGCCGTGAGGAGGCGTTCCTTGCGCAGATCGAGGACGGGAGTGGGTATGCCCGTGTTCGTGTCGGCCTGGCCGCTCGAAATCACCTTGCCGAGTTCATCGGTATTGGGATTGGTTTCGATGACATAATGGGCGTCCTGTCCCGCGACGAATCCGGGCCCCAAAGCCACGACGAGCGGGGCGTCGTGAATGGACGCGCCGGTGTTTCTCTTGGCCATGATGGCGTCGATTATGATGGTGGGATTCAGCAGTTCCCGTATTCTGGTTTCGGGATCGGCTAGTACCCCTATGCGCATGTCCGCCCACTCACGCCTAATCTTTTGAACGTCCAGCGGGATTCCACGCGCGGCCACGCCTTCCACTTCCTTTTGCCTGTCGATCAGGGCTTCGGAGAAGGTCACACCCCGCCGTTCGGCCGCGGGTCTGGGCCGCTCGGTCATGACGATTTTGCGCAAACCGGCCTGATACAGCCTGACGGCCACGGCGCTGGCTTTTTCTCCAGCCCCTTTTATGACGACGGTGGAGTCACCGATAAAAGGTCCGTCCTGCGATTCAAATGAGGTCCAATCCATTTCAGGGATTCCGTGAGCGCCGCCGGGGGCCGGCGGCGCTGTATTGAAGCCGGTCGCAAGGCGTTCTTTAGAACTCCATCGAGTCGGGATCGATGCCCAGACGGTCCCACTGTTCCTTGGCTTCCTGCTCGGCCTGTTCGATTTCCTCATCACTCCAAGGCTCGATCACCAGGGCGTCGGCAATCACTTCCCAGATGTATTTCACTTCATATTCATAGTCAGTGTAATATTTGGGCAAACGTTTCATCAGCTGGTCATGGCAGTTGGAGCAGCCCACCACCACCACGTTCGCGCCGGAATTTTTTATGGACTCGTATTTTTTCCGTCCATGCCAGGCGGAGTCGTCTTCATAGGGCATGGGCCAGTTGCCGCCTCCCGCGCCGCAGCAAAAGGAGAACAGGCGGTTCGGGGTCATATCCACGAATTCGTCGACGCATTGCTGAAGAATCCATCGCGGTTCCTCATAATAGCCGTGTCCGTAATGCCGTTCCAGTTCACGGCCGTGTTTACAGGAGTCATGCCAGGTGAACACCTTGCCCGCATGTACGCTCTTATCCAGCTTAATCCGTCCATCCTTGATAAGCTCGATCAGATATTCGTACAGGTACACGTAGTTCACCGTGTTTGAGGGGTCGTCCAACGCGCATATTTTCATGCCCATGCGGCATCCGTAGGAGCCTCCGCCGCAGTCAGGCATGATCATCCGCTTCACGTTGAATTCTCGCATGTGGTCCATTTTTCGCTGCGCCAGGATTTGAGTCGCCTCGACATTACCGGTGAACAGCCCCCAATCGACCGCTTCCCAATTGGTTGAGGGTATGGTCCAATTTTCGTGAGCGGCGTAGAAGATCTTCCACCACCATTTTTGATCTTCAAAATCGGAGAAGACCTCCTTGGAGTTGGGAAAGAAAAGGACCTCAGCGTTCTGTTTATCGACCGGGACGTAAAAGCCGGGGCAACATTCATCTGCCATTTCCTGACCCATATCGGCCATGGAAAACAGATAATCGTCTCTGGGGATACCCATGTTATTGCCGGTCTTGAGAACCATTTCCACGCCCTTGTGCAGAATCCCCGGAACCTTGTCGCGCGGGCGCAATCCCTTCAGATACCCCATGATGGCCGGCATATCCAAATCCATTGGACAAGCCGCCGAGCATCGGCCGCATCCCGTGCAGAGCCAGGGGAACTTCGAATCCACCACTTCATCCAGCAAGCCCAGCGCCAGCATGCGAATAACCTTACGGGTATCCCATCCCTCCATGTTCGGATTGCCGGTAATGGGACATCCTCCGGAACAGGTGCCGCAGGTGTAGCACAGGTTGAGGTTCAGTGAGGAAAGCTTTTTCTGCGTTTCTTCAGGCAGTCTTTTCGGTGATATTGCTTGCTCCATGTGGATCTCCTTGTATGATGGAAGCGGACCCGGCAAGTCCATCGCGCCGTTGGGGCAGGGCTTCTCCGTAAACCGGTCCCAACTTTCTGATTGTTTCGGTAAAATCCGTGCAGGTTTTAGCGAAGTTCGGCCCCATGCCGGAAGAGTTATAGAACATCTCCAACCGTTCCGGCTCCAGACCGATTTGTTCCAACAGGCCCTTGGCGTATTGGACTCGTTTTGTCGCTTTGTAGTTTCCGGTGAGATAGTGGCAGTCGCCCAGAATGCAGCCCGAAAGAAATACGCCGTCAGCGCCATCCTCAAACGCCCTCAACATGTGCAGGATATCCACGCGTCCCGTGCAGGGAACGCGGATAATCTTTACGTTCGGCGCGTATTGAATGCGCATGCTCCCGGCCAGGTCTGCGGCGGCGTATGAGCACCACTGGCAACAAAAGGCGACTATGACAGGCTCGAATCCTGATCCCATCTAAACCTCTCTCAGATTGGAATGAAGGCTACGAAATGTAACCGCATTTGCCGTGGGACGGAGGAGACGCGACCGGAAAAGCTTTTATGGAAATGCGCGACGGTTTCTAAATATTGTTTTTCGGGCGTATCTCTACCTGCCGAACCCGGGCAGATTCGTCAAGAACTCAGGTAAAGCCGAAAAACGATATCATAACAGATCCTTACGTCATGCAGATTGGATATACGGAGAAGCATGATACTATTTAGTAATAAAATAAGGCAAATAGGTAATGCTGATAATAAGCAAACTATTCTATTTGCGTCGGTGATATGAACGCCCCGTTGCAAACGTGCGCAAGGCGCGCCCCATAGCGATAACCGGTTCCCAAACAGGACGAGGCGTGGTGATTCAAACATGACGCGGCGAATCGGGCGGAGCGTTGAACGTGATTCGACCACGGGGCATGGGGAAACGCGGATAAGAAGCCTTTACACTCCTGTGGAGAAAAAGAGGACAACCAGTCGGCCCGGTTGTCCTCTTTTCCAAGATCGAACTACCGCTTATTTTTGCGAAGCGGGTCTCAGGACTTGATCCTTTCAATGAAGGCTTCCACACGCGTCTTAAGCTGCTCCACGTCTTCCATGCTGTAGTCGGTGTCAACCCTGAGTGTGGGGATATCCTTCTCCTCCAGGGCCTTTTCAACGGGTATGGCCTCCATTTGGTAAGGCTGACAGAACTGGAGGCCGTAGTGAATGACTCCCTGGGCGTTGTTGGCGCGCGCCATTTCGCTGACGTGGTCGAGCCGGTCGGGGTTGGGAGTGAAGATAGCGCAATCCACCTTATAGTAACGGTCGATAATCGCGTCCATGAGTTCCTCGACGGTTGAGCCGCCGTCGTCCGTGAGGTTCCTCGTTCCGCGTTCTCCCACGCAGGATTCTTCACCTACGATCACGGCGCCGGAAGTTTCGATAATCCAGGGCAGTTTCCAGTTGGGCACCGCCATGGGACAGCCGGACAACAGGAGCCTTGGGGCTGATTTAGGGGCTACGCCTTTTCCTTCCTTGATCCGTTCTTCCAACTGATCGCATATTTTGTTTACCGAGTCCGTGAACCGGATGGGGTCGTCATAGAAAAAGACCTGGTTGATGAGCAGCGCGTCGAGGCCCGATATGGGGACGGGATTGGCGCGTCGTAGGGTCGACAGCCGGTGAACGGCCTTGCGTTTGTTGTTGACGATTTCTATGCCCTTTTTCAAACGGGCGGCGTCTATGGTTACGCCGGTGAGTTCTTCCACGGCGGTTTTAAAGCGTTCATATTCGGATTTCAGCAAGGTCTTTCCGGCTGATGACTTCACCTGCGGCAAATCCATGACATAGAGATTGGGGACCAGCGTATTCAAGGTTTCGTAGGACTTCTTTTTTCCGTCGCAGGTATTCTCCCCAACGATCATGTCCGCTGACTCGATGTAAGGGCAGACTTTGCCAAGCTTGAAGCCAAAGGCGGATTTGATCAGCGAACAGGTGTTTCGCGGCAGATATTTTTCCACCTCTTCAGTGGCGAAATCCGCGCCGGTACACAACCCCACCAACGTGGCGTCCGCGGCCCGCACAATTTCTTCGGGCACAAATACGCAAAAAGAACCGATGACCTTTTTTCCTTCCTTCTTGCCATCGACCAGTTCTTTAACTCGCAGACCATGCACTTCACTAATTACAAAATTAAAGTATTCCATTCCCGCAGGGCGGTCTTTCTGACTCAAAAAGATATTCTGATAGCCCTCGCCCAAAACGCTGAGCAACGCGTCATGCGCCGCAAGGTCAAGGCCCAACTCCGTCCACATGGCTTCATAACTCATACGACGATCTCCTCAAGGTAAATAATTTAGCCTGAATTAAGTCTATACATCATAAGTTTGTTAATTCAAATAACACAAATAGGTAATACCAATGTATAAGACGGCCTCTATCAGAGAACCCGATGATTGGGCAGATTCGCGGCGTAAGAAGGAAATAGAGAAAGGTTTTCCGGGCAGGTGTCGGGTTTCGAGTTGTTTATAGCTGATTTCTCTCCTTCGACGAAAAAGCAAAAAACAATTTGACGAACGGCGTGGCGGCTGTTATGGTTATTGAGACACAATAACAACAAAGGAGACGGTATGAGTACCCTGGTTAAACAACTCATTGAAATAAAAAAACCTGATGAACACGCGCTCGATAGCCTGCGCAGACTACAGGATGAATATCTACTCACCCCCGAAGAGAAATTCGCCGTTCATTCATGGCTGCGGGAGCAGGATTTCAACTACATGGATAAACGGTTTTCAGGCCTTATGGATAGTCTCAACCTCTTTAACTAAATCAACAAGCAAAGGTTTGTTCCCATGACCACACCGGTTTGTAAAAAAATCTGGAATATACGCCATCCCATTCAGTGCCGGTTGATAGGCGTTTTGTTTGATGAACAGGAAGCCGAACGCGTGGCGCAAAAATTCGGGCTTACCGTAAAGGAGGGCGTCTCTCGATCGTTCATGGCACACCAGGCGATTCTCAACAAGCTCGATACACGCAACGCTGTCTCTATAAGCCTTCAAAAGACAGCCAAAAAGCGGTTGGACAAATATCGCAAGCTCTTGAACGACCGTAGCTGGCATGAACTACTGGAGGAGATCCGCCAGGGCGATTTCAGCGAGATTCCCCTGGCGGGCTATATGTGGGCGGCCGTCAATGTGGGGGACGCTCCCGAGGACGCGGAGGATCAGCTGTTTGGGATCGTACACATGCTTGAGCATGAAGCGCTCCGCAATCGGCCTGCTGAAGGCGGAGGCTCCAGCGACGTCGAAGACATTATGACCAGGTTGGAATCCCTCAACGCGCGGATCGAAGTCGAAACGGAAAAGAACAGGAGCCTACAAAAGGCTTTGAGTGAGGAAACGCAGGAGCGTAAACGCCTCAAAAATGAACTCCGCATCATGGGGGAACGCTTGAAAAACACTGAGGCGGATGATGGCGACGCCGGACGTCCCGGCGACTTACAGGAAGAAGTTGAGCGGCTCAAACGGGAGAACCGTATTCTCACCGAAGAAATAGAGTCGTTGCATGGTCAATGCGGCGACGAAAATTCATCCGGCGCTCCAGCTTGTATAACCGGACGCGATCCAGGGCGTGTTGGAGAAGGAGAGAGCGGCGCCCGGAGACAATGTCCTCGTTTAAACGGCGAGGCTCATTGTTTTTCCGGCAAGAAAATCGCCATGGTCGGCGGTCTGGACGCGCTCGCTCCTCATATCAAAAAGTATATCGAGGAATCCGGAGGAGAGTTTCTTCATCATAAAGGGCTGTGCAGCGGAGGCGCGCAAAATCTGGACAATATGGTTTCAAAAGTGGACGTGGTGTTGTGCCCGGTGGACGTAAACAGCCATTTCGCCTGCAAACAGGTTAAGCGGCGCTGCAAGGCCAGAAGAAAGCCTTGTGTGTTTTTGCAGAGCAGCGGCCTTTCATCGGTGAAGAAATCGCTGAGGGTTTTTGCAAAGGCAAAATGGAAGGAGGGCTCGTCAGGGAGCCCAAGCCACTAACAGGCTGAAATCCGGATGCGCGTTGTTTGACGAGAGAAAGGAGATTTGAATTGGACGGAACGTATCGAATTGATTCAAGGACAGGAAGCGGGGGATTGCACTTGCAGGTAAACGGAGAATTCAGCCGTCAAGCCGCCACCACATTGGCCGGTTTAATCAGCGAAATGCTCGGACAGGGGGGACGCGTGTTCGTGAACACCGAGGGGATAACCCAAATCGCCAGCGTTGCCCCGGAAACCTTTAAAGACCGTTTGAGCGGATTGGAAAGTCAGCCCGAGAAATTGTTCTTCATCGGTTCAAACGGGCGCGATCTTGCGCCGGAAGGCTGCAGAGTCCTTATCAGAAAACAAACCACGTGTTCGTGCAAGAAAGGGCGGTGCGGAAAAAATTGTTGTTCGAAGAAGACGCAGGGCGGCCATATCATGAATTAACGGCCTTACCGCCTTCCCGGACACGCGCAAACACCAGGCGGGCAATTGAAGGAAGTGGAGCGAACCCCCTGGGATTCTCTCAGGGGTCGGGCGCCGGGCGTTCGGACCACCTGGAGAATTTTCTCAAACCATTCGACACAAGGAACCACATAATGGCGACGCATTCCCTGAGATGATAGTAAATCCATCTGGGCCTGGAGTTTACTCGTTTCCCTTCGTCAGTCCCCCCATTTACCGCGGTTATTCCAAGATAGGACAACATCATGACGGCTCGCAAAACGTGGTAGGAATCGGACACGACAAGGGCGGTTCGCCAATTTTGCCGGGCCATTATTGCCGAACATCGTTTGGCGCTCTCGAAGGTGGAGGAACTCCGGGCTTCAACTGTTATCGCCGAAAGAGGGACCCCTTGCTCCGTCGCCAGGTTTCTCATCAGGAGGGCTTCGGCCGGCGGATATGCGCCTACTCCCCCCGTCAGTATCATGCGCGAGGACAAACCCGCCTTAAATAACCTGACGCCTTGATTTAGCCGCCTTTTCAGGGCGTCGCTCGGCGCTCCGCCTTTGTGGACCGCGGCGCCGAAGACGATAATTACGTCACAGTTCCTCAAAGGATGTTTTTGTATTCGCTTAATGCCGAACATGGTTTTAATGACTACGCAGTCAATGGCGTGTGGAGCTTAAATCATTCCCGAAACCGGCGCCCGGTTCTTCCGATCTTTTATCAGCTCACAACCATTGCGCCAGCTCCACGGTAATACCTTCCGGCCCCGCAAGGTAGATCAGCTTCCGATTATTGAATTCCGTGATTTCGTTTCGCGTTTTCACTCCCTTGGTGGTAAGTCTGTCAACCTCGGATTCAATGTCATCCACAGAGAAGCAAACGTGATTGAATCCTATTTTGGTCAGGTTTTTAATATGGTGATCTTCCATGGGGGTGGGATGGTAATATTTCAAAAGCTGCACTTCCTGGCGGGGGACGGCGTCAATGAGAGCCAGGGTAACGTGTTCGGCCTCAATACCTCTGACCCCCATATAGCTCCCGAATTTACTGCCTGAAATCACCACTGATTTTTCTTCCTCAAAACCGAGAAGACCGAAAAACTTTTTGGCTTTTTCCAAATCCCTGACAACTATCGTTACATGATCGAAATTTTTAACCATTCAACCTCTCCTTTCCCAAAAACCCGCGACCGCTGGCTCGTTTGACGAGCAATCGTGAGTGGAATTGTCTCAAGAAATCACGATATCCGGAATTCAGTTATAATGCCAGAGTACGCTTACTCCAACACGATAGTATCACTTTTTTATCTCCGCGGTTTTCTTGTCTTGGCGAATATAAGAATTGGCTGAATACATCCGCGTCGGCGTTTAGTTTCTCCTCGATCGGCCCTGCCGCTTGGCACAAATATTGATTGCATAAAGTAGCGCCATACGCGCTTTTGCAGACCGACGCATGATTAATCAGCGGATCCGGAGTTACAGTCGAGGTTGACATGAACATAATGGCTACAGTCGAACACAATGTTTTTTTGCACGATGGTTTTCTGGTGGGAGGCGTCCTGTTTCTGGGATGGATGGTATACGCGGGCTTGCGCGTGGCTGGCAAGCGGCTCGCCGTATTGCGTTCCCATCCCGTGGAGTTTTCTATTTTGCGGCGGTTCAGTCTGCCCATCGGGCTGCTGGTGGTGATGATATTCGCTGATGATATCGTGATGTTATCGGGCTATGCCGGAGAATGGTGGTCTGATGAATTGATCGCGCTGTTCAGATCGGCGCCGGTTTTTGCCTGGACCTGGGCTCTCATTTTCCTGTGCAGGGATTATTTTAATATAATTATTACCCTGCGGAGAAAAGAAACGGGCGCTGTTCAGGCAATGACCTTGATGAGCAACACCATCACCATGCTGCTGATCATAGGCGCGGCGTTCGTAATTTTAAAAATATGGTCGGTCAATCTAACCCCCCTCCTCGCTTCCGCGGGATTGCTCACCGCAATCTGGGCTTTGGCGTCAAAGGACGCCATTTCAAATTTTTTCGGCAGCATAGCCATTTCGCTGGATCGCCCCTTTTACCTGGGGGATTATATCGTTCTCGATACGGGCGAACGCGGTGAAGTGGTGAACATCGGAATACGAAGCACCCGCATCAGAACCAGGGATGACGTACTCATAACCATTCCCAACGCCAAGTTGTCCGAAGCAAAGATCGTTAACGAAACCAGGGACGCCCCCCGTTTTCGTATTCGCTGCAAAATAGGGGTGGCGTATGACAGCGATCCCGACCAGGTGGAAGAGATCTTGTTGGAGTCATTGAAAGAGAATCCGTTCATACTGCATGAGCCAAAACCCCGGGTCAGATTCCGGAGCTTTGGCGAATCCGCCATTGAACTTGAACTATTGGGCTGGATAAACGAGCCCGAAAACCGCGGAGCGGCCGTAGACTTTATGATTCGCCACGCTCTGAAAGCCATGCGCGGAGCGGGAATAGAGATTCCCTTTCCTCAGAGAGTGGTGGTGGTCAAAGGGAACCGCGATCAGGGGGAAGACCAGAGGGTTTCAGAGGTTGAAGCGGAGAAAAGCGCCAGCGCCAGTAGCTAAACGCTTGCCGTTATGACTGTTATAGTACGCCGTATACGTTAGAAATACTTATAGCGCAGGACATACAAACGCTGGCCGCGCTAATCCCTTGCGCTTGTTTTACTGCGGCGGAGAGCAATGCTGGCTGATCATGTTTGGTTCGTGGTCAAAGCGGTCAGCTATCACCACAGATAGAAGTCATAAAGTTCCCAATGATCGGGATTGTTGGCGAGTACATCCGGCGGATCGTAGGTGCGTAAAAACGCGCATGAGGCCGAACAGGAAAAGGTGGTCCAGTTGTTCTTTATTGCTCTGTCCAGGCAATTATCATAAGCGACGCAGTAGAGGTTACGTTTGCCCTTCCGCGATATGGGCTTAATTGGAGGGGCCTCCAGAAAAGCCTGATTGGTGATCATACTCCATGACGCTCGTCGCTTCCTCATAATGAACCCCGCTTTGCGTTGCGGTTTCAGGCCATCAGCGGATTTTAGGCGTACGCTGAGTTACGCGGTATTCTCTCATTTTTTTCGGGAAGCGTCAAATTTTTTTACCTATTTTCTACAACTTACTGTAATTGCGCAATAAAAGGTCGTTAAAAATGTATACAAAGCAGCCGCCCGGCGTTCCTGGTAGTGGCCTCGGCTACCTCTTCCGGATCCAACTCCTTGATACGGGCCGCCAGTTCCAGTGTCCGCAAGACATGCTCGGGCTTTGATTTCAAATCGCCGTACTGGACCGGACAGTCTGTTTCCAGGACGAGATTAGCTATCGGAGCCTTCCGCACCGCGGCCTGATGAGGCTTACTGTAAGCGAGCGCGGGGGTGGCCGAAATGTAGTAATTATGGGCGAATATTTCGTCCAGCAGTTCGAGCGGCCCGCTGTACCAGTGGAACACGGCTTTTTCCACACCCGCTTCGACCACCATCTCATACGTGGATTGGTGGGAGTAGCGGGAATGTGTAATCACCGGCTTTCCGAACCGTTTTGCCAACGCCAGCAGTTCCCGAAACACCTCTTTTTGTAAAGCCTTCTTGGACTTGGCCTTGTAATCGAGTCCTATTTCACCCAGAGCGACGCACCGGGACACATTGGCGGCTATAAAGGACAGATCGTCCTCGACCGTCTCTTCATTCACACTCCAGGGATGGAGTCCGATACAGGGAATAACCAAACCGGGAAACTCCTCCGCCAGCCGCAGGATGCGTTCATTGGAGTTCCGATTCATGCCTACTCCCGCGATGACCACAACGCCTTGTTCTTTCGCCCTCAGGATGTCCGACGAGGCTTCCGGCAACTCATCCAGATGCGCGTGCGCGTCAATGACCTTGTAAGGCGCCTTTTCCATAAGGGAAGCCTCTTGACGGCTGACGGTTACGCCGGAGTCGCGCACTCGAGACGATTCATGGCGTCACGGATATCCTCCGGCGTCGCTTCGCGCACGTCATGTATTTTGACGTTTACGTCCGCGGAACTGCCTGAACTCGGACGGTTGAAATCCGCAAGCACGGTCGTTTCGCGTATTTCGAGCGGTGTAAAGGTGTAGAGACATCCCTTGCGGATCTCCCGATAGACGCGCCCGACCTCCAGCCGATTTTTTTTCAATCCCGTTTTCGGTATTTCCATAACCAGGTCCGAGTCGTGTTCACCGGCGAGCTTGTGGGCCGGGATGTGAATTTCTATCCGGTCTCCTTTTTTTCCGCCCGCGATGGCGTCTTCAAGCGCGGGAATTTGCCGCTCGACTCCATAGACAAACCGTACCCGGCGGGTCGGAAATATCTGTTTTTCCTGGTTCGGATAGTGAACCGTATAGTCGTACTCCAAATCGACAAAGGCCCGATTTACGATTTCCTGCATATCCTGAATCTCCTGATGATGAAGTCTTGAGCTATCGGAAAAATATACATTCCATGCGCCGGGTCAAGAAACAGTTGTCGCAATAACCTTAAGTTTATGAGTTGGTGTGGCGCATAAGCAGTTGTCCTGTAACTATTTTTTTAAATTTCTTTATGTGAAGAGTCGGCTCCTCTCCAATGAACGCGGCGCTTTCCGGAGTTTCCGCGGGTCATACGCGTCAGGGTTAGCCGGGAGAGGGCGCGTGCGCCCGTGTCCGTCTGAAAAGTTAGCCGCGCAACATTATGTATTGAAAAAATAGATAAAAAATACCAATTGATATAGTTATTTACAATTTTACCTTTTGTCCTGGGAATGACTTAATAAGTAGCTAAACTGTCGGCAAAAGGAGCGTCATATGCAAGAATTGAACTGCAAAGGGCTGGCTTGCCCGAGCCCTGTTTTGAAGACCAAGGAACTGCTGGAAACCGCCGCGGTTGACAGTCTGCGTGTGCTGGTGGACAACGAGGCCGCCAAACAAAATGTTTCCCGTTTCATGCAGTCACGCGGATTCACGGCGAGTGTGGAAGTAATCGAGGGAGGCTTCGCGGTCATCGGCGCCAAAGGGGCGAGCGCAGAAGCCTGCGAAATCATGTCGGACGCGGATTTGGGTATTGGCGACCAGAAAACCATGATCATGATCGCCACCAACAGGATGGGTTCCGGCGATGACATTTTGGGCGAACGGCTCATGGTAAACTTCCTCTCCACCTTAAAGGAAATGGAAGGGTTGTGGCGTCTGGTGTTCGTCAATAACGGGGTGAAACTCACCGTGGAAGGCGCGGAAACGGTACCGGTCATAGTGGAACTTGAAAAGTCGGGCGTCAGTGTGCTTGTGTGCGGCACGTGCCTTACCTTCTTTGATCTTTTGGATAAAAAACAGGTGGGTGAAACCACCAACATGCTGGATATCGTGACCTCGATGCAGGTTGCGGAAAAGGTAATCAATTTGTAGTTTTGTCGGGAGGGTTGATGTCGTTTACGAGAGGGCAATTAACAGCCAAGGTCAAAGGTTCCGGTTGAGCTTCCAAGATTCCTCCAGGGGAACTGGAGGCCATTCTGGCTGATTTACCGATTGAAGGTGACCCGAATCTGATTGTGGGTCAGGCGACGTCGGACGACGCTGGAGTCTACAAGATTTCAGAGACGACCGCCCTGATCCAGACTCTGGATTTCTTTACGCCCATTGTGGACGACCCTTACGATTTTGGCGCCATCGCCGCGGCTAACGCGCTCAGCGACGTGTACGCCATGGGCGGCAAGCCGCTTACGGTCATGAACATCGTCTGTTTTCCCATTAAGGAGATGGACAAAAGCATTCTCAAGGATATTCTGCGAGGCGGCCTGGACAAAATTCATGAAGCGGGCGCCGTGCTGGTCGGCGGTCACAGTGTCGAGGACCCGGAGATAAAATACGGGTTGTCCGTCACGGGCCTGGTGCATCCGGACAAGGTTCTCACCAACGCCGGAGCCAGGGCCGGTGATGGAATTATCCTTACCAAACCATTGGGTACCGGTATTCTGGCGACCGCAATAAAAGCAAAGCTTGCCTCGGATGAAACCGAGCGCAAGATGGCCCGGATCATGGCCACGCTGAATAGGTGGGCGGCCGAGGTCATGAGTTCATTCACGGTGAACGCGTGCACGGACGTCACCGGTTTCGGCTTGATGGGCCATGCGCTGGAAGTGGCTCACGCCAGTCATGTGGTCCTCGAAATCGACAGCGCGCAGGTACTGGTAATACCGGAGGCTCTTGAATTTGCGGGCATGGGTTTTGTCCCTGAAGGAACCCACGCCAACAAAAACTTCTGCTCCAAATCCTTGCAGGTGGCCGAATCCGTGGACCCGATCATGGTCGATATTCTGGCCGACGCTCAAACGTCCGGAGGCTTGCTGATTTTCTCGCCCCAGGCCGAGGAATTGCTCCGCGCGCTACGCGATCGGGAAATCACCGACGCAAAGCTGATCGGACGGGTATCTTCGGAACACGAAAAAGGCGCGTTGAGAGTCCTATGAAGCCTTAAGGCCATAACATAACCGGCTCCTTCACCCGCCAAACGGAATTCCGTGAGGGAAGACGAGATTGACGGTGTGCGGTTATCCGCGGCCCCCCCTTGGCTCTATTCTTGCCGAATACCCTTCATGCATTGTTAGAGTTTGAATAGTGAAACGCTTCTTGCCTGTATTTTTCTGCTTTTTGTAATTTATTGCTTTAAAAAAAGATAGCCCGCGTCTAGGGTTGAGAGGGGCGCCGGTACCCTAAAGACCACTGGAAGAAGAAAGCCGCATAAGGAACTGTAACTCGTATCGTTGCTTGGGAATTGAGAAAGATGAGCGCGCCAACCAAAAGGGAAATCAGCTGCCGGATCACGAAAACGTTGCTGATGTATGTGCAAGAGGCCAATAACGGCTCACTGGGCGAACTGCTGCATGGCTTGGAACTGGATGAAGAATACCTGTCGGATATAAACAACTGGGTCTCCCATTCCTTTTTACAGGTTTTATACCACCGGATGACTGCGCTACTGGATGACCCCAACGCCGTCTACAAGATGGCGCTGGCGTCCGAACGATTCCAGTCTCTGGGATTCTTGGACAGAGTCGTCCGGCTTGTGGGGAATCCAAGGTATCTCTACGCGCAGACTCCCAGATACAATAGGCTGCTTAAATTAAATGGCGATGTTTATGTTCATGGGCTGGGGAATTCGTGGGTAATGGTGGAAGACCGTTATCATGACAGCTCACAGAAGACCCGGTACGACTGCGATTATACGCGAGGTATATTCGCGGCCATACCCTCCATGTTCGGTCTTCCCTTTGCCAATGTGGAAGAAATCGAATGTCAAGTGTCCATGGAGGCTTACGGAGAGCGGCTATGGCCCGATAATCCGAGGCAGGGCAGCCGTGGCTGTCTTTACCGCGTTCAGTGGGATTACAAAGGCAAGGCCCCGTTTTGGAAACGTTTCCTGGTCAGACAAAGGATTTATCGCCAGGCCATGGAGGATCTCCTGGAAGCGCACGGCGTAATTCAGGAGAAATACAGTGAGGCCAGTAGACTCGCTTCCGATCTGGAAGCGGCGAACATTGAGTTGACCCGCTCAAAACAACTGCTGGAATCCAAGACCGCCGACTTAATCGCCTCGGAACGCAGGTACCGGCTGCTTGCGGAAAATGTTACGGACATAATCTGGATCTTTAATCTAGGAACCATGCGTTTTACGTATGTCAGTCCCTCCGTTCAAAGGGTGCGTGGTCATACGCAGCAAGAAGCCATGGGAATGACTTTGCAAGAAAGCGTGTCCCCGGAGTCGCTTGAAAAACTCACGCGGGTTTTAAACGACGAACTGGCTCGCGACAACAACTCCGGTGTTGATCCGGGACGATCCCTGACTGTCGAATTACAGCAACTGAGCAAAGATGGGTCGTATAGGTGGGTTGAGGTCAAAGCGAACTTTGTCAGAGACGACGAAGGCCGTCCGGTGGGGTTGCTCGGAGTGTCCCGCGACATCAGCGGAAGAAAAAAAGCCGAGGACGCGCTGCGGAAGAGCGAAGAAAGGCTCAAGGCAATTTTTCACGCCGCGAAAAATATATCGTTTGTTATCACTGACGTGCAAAAACCAGAGCCGGTTGTGTTGGAATTCAGTCCCGGCGCGGAAAAAATATTCGGCTATACACGTTCGGAAATGATAGGCGCGCCGGTCTCCATCCTCCATCTTCCCGAGGATGTGGCTTTGTTTGCGGATGTTCATGAACGTATGCGCCAGGGCAAAGAGGGGTTTTCCGGCGAAATAATCTTGAGAAGAAAATCCGGACAAACATTTCCGGCAATATTCACAACCTATCCGCTTGTGGATGAGAAAGGTGAAATGTACGCGGCCTTGAGGGTGAGTGTTGACATCAGTGATCGTATCAGGCTTGAATCGCAGCTTCGCCACTCTCAAAAGATGGAAGCCATAGGAACGCTGGCTGGCGGCGTCGCGCATGATTTTAATAATATTCTGGGAATAATACTGGGATACGCCGAATTGGCGCTGGAAGACGCGAGGGAATCGTGCTCCGCCCGTCAGAACCTGGAAGAAATCAGAACCGCCGGTATGCGGGCAAAATCCGTGGTGCGGCAGCTGCTTAATTTTAGTCGTCAAGTGGAACAAAAATTAATACCGATCGATATCACTCCCATCATAAAAGAATCCGCCAAACTTTTACGGGCTTCCATACCGTCAACGGTATCCATTAAAACCGATATTGAAAAACGAGCCTTTATCGTCAGAGCGGACCCATCCCAAGTTCATCAGGTCGTGATCAATCTGTGCGCGAACGCGGCGCACGCCATGGAGAAAAACGGTGGAACTCTTGAGGTAAGCCTGAAACAGATTGCGCTGAATGAAGCCCTGTCGGAGTCTCTTAAAATACCCGCGGGAAGCTACGCCCACCTGACGGTGACTGATAACGGCCACGGAATACCTCCCGAGATTAAGGAACGAATATTCGAGCCCTATTTTACGACCAAGGAGGTGGGCAAAGGCACCGGTCTGGGGCTGGCCGTGGCGCACAATATAGTGCAGAGCCATGAGGGCGCAATTTCAGTAGTGAGCGCGCCGGGTGAGGGAACCAGGGTTGAGGTCTACTTGCCGATATGTGACGAGGAAGTCGCCTCGGAGCCTGAACCATCGGGGAAACTTCCGCCGGGGAAGGAGCGTATTTTAGTCGTGGACGATGAAGAATCCTTGGCGCTTATGGCCCAGCAGATTCTGGAACGGCTGGGATACCGGGTTGTGGCTCAGACTGATCCGGTTAAGGCTTTGGATCTGTTCCGCTCGGCGCCCGATCAATACGATCTGATCATTACGGACATGACCATGCCCGGTTTGACCGGCGCCGGACTGGCGACTGAAGCGCTTGCGATTCGTCATGATATTCCCGTAATACTTTGCACCGGTTTCAGCAAGACAATGAACGGTGAGACCGCCCGGCGGATCGGCATTCGCAAGTATGTGGAGAAACCGCTGGAAACACGCGAGCTGGCTTTGGCCGTCCGTGAAGTTCTTGATGAACCTTCAGCCTCTTTCGCGCAAATGACCATCTAGGGTATAAGCCAGCGGTCCCGGCCATGGACCGCGACTCCTTATGCGGGTGTGAACTCGCCTTACGGGGCGCACTTCCAGCCGGATGCGCCAGGACGCCGGCCAGCTAGTTCATGGACCCTCCCCACAGCGCCTGATGAAGCGTTACCTGCGCATGCCGGTAATCCCGCAGGGACTCCAGGTACATTGTGCGATGTCGCAGCCGTGCTTCTTGCGCCATTATAAGGTTTATAAGATTTAACTGGTGGGCGTGGCTCCACTTTTCGGCGTAGGCCACCTTTCGATCCAGCGAAGGCATGATGTCGTCCCGCATGACCCTGATTTTGGCTCGCAAGAAATCCAGCAGGGCCAGGGTATCGGTGATTTCCCGGGAAGCGGTCAATTCGAGCGATTCCAACTCTTTCCTGGTCTGTCTCAACCGGTATTCGGCTTTGGCTATCTGAGCCTGATTTTGATCGAAAATGGGAAGCTCCACGCTCAAACCGGGTCCGTACGTGTTTTCATCATCGAAATCGCCCTCGTAGATCGGACCCAGGCCGACTTTTTGAAATAGTTGGGTCCGCTGAAAGGCTACATTTTTTTCCGATTTTTCCACGTTCAGTTTGGCGATGGCCAGATCCAGCCTGTGGTCGCGGGCGAATTGAGTGGCTGATTCGACGGTCCAATCGGATTCGGGCAAGGCCTCCAGGGAGTCGGTTAAAGCGAATCGGGGATGATCGAACGGAAGCGAGAGCGCGACGTTCAAACGGGTTTGCGCCATTACCTCCATCTCCCGCGCTTCGTGAACAACAATCTGCTGGTCGAACTTCATCAATTTGGCGCTTTCCATGTCCAGATCGTTCTCCAGCCCGCGGCCATACCGCACATCCATCCGCGTCACCAGATCGTTGAGCGTGTCCAGTATGTTCTTTTCCAAATCCAGCGCCTCTTTCCGGTAGAGCAGTTCGTCATAGGCCATGGCCGCTTCGGTGGCCGTGGACACCGATGCCACGCCCACCCTCCTGATCGCTATTTCCGCTTGCTTGGTATAAACGGCTTTACGCGCGGGTATGGTCCAGATATCGGACAGAAATCCGATCAACGACCCGCCACTGTTTCCCGCGGAAATGGGAAACGCGAGTACGGCGTCAAAAGAGGGATTGGTCAGGAGACCCGCCTGAACCAGATCGGCTTCAGCCGCTCCGATTTCCTCGAAAGCGGCTTGCAGGTTCCGGTTGTTCAGCAGGGCGACGCGTACGGCTTCGTCCCTTGTCAACCCGTCGGCCAGCAGCTCGTTTACCTTGGCCCGAATGTTCTCGGCGTCCGCGCTGGTTTGCTCCCATACCACGGAACCGGGCGTACGATCCTTGGTGATGGCCTCCACTTCGCGCCAGCGGGGTTGAGGGTCCACCGAAGCGCACGCGATCAGCAAGCCGGGCAGGACGATCATGAGGAAAGCCAGTTTGGCGCGCATGGTTACACCTCCCTCGGGCTGGGATGCCGCCAAGGCGCCTTGGGGTCCCTGGGGTTGTAGTTGGGGTCTCGGGGAATAACATGAAGGTGCGTGAACATGCCTTCCTTATCCATTATACCCATGGGCGTGTCCGCCATGGCGTTCATAATGTGATGCAGGATATGGCAATGAAAACGCCATGTTCCCGGGTTCCAGGCGATAAATTCAATATCGCGCGTCGATCCGGGCGGAACGTTGACCGTCACCTCAGGCCACTGCGCCGATTCGGGAATGGGTCCTCCCGTGGTTCCGACGATCTTGAAAACGTACCCATGCAGATGAATGGGGTGGGCCATGAGGCTCAGATTGCCGATGCGGATGCGCACCCGTTCCCCCTGGTGGACCCGCATCATTTCGATACCCGGCGCCGCCTTGCCGTTGAATGTGGCGAAGGAAACCTCCATGGAGGTGATGTCCGGATTGCTGTTGCCCGGTTTGAAATTCCACTGCTGGAGAAGTATGGCAAAGTCCCGATCGATTCTATGGGCATAATTCCGGGGATGTACGACCAGCATGCCGCCTAGGCCGAGCCCTTCCTGCTTCATGACATTAAACCCGGTGTGATAAAGAAGCGTGCCCGATTGGTAGAGGGTAAATTCGTACACATGGGTTTCTCCGGGCAGTGTAGGGGGGAAGGCGTTAAAATCATGATATCCGGCCGCGCCGTCCTGCGCGAACGGTAACTCCACGCCGTGCCAGTGAATTGATGACGGCTCGGGCAGTTCGTTCTTGAACACTATCCGGATGCGATCCCCCTCGGTAGCCTCCAGGGTGGGACCGGGGCATTGTCCGTTATATCCCCATGCGATCATTTCCTTGGGCTGGGAAGGCATTGTCCTGAACTTGGCGTATTTGCCCTGGGTATGTGACTCTACTTCCCGTAAGCTTTTCTCTGAGCTGCCTTTGGTAACGAACACGCGCACCGGCTGCGCCGTGAGTCGGAACACCTTTACATTGCCGTCCAATTCATAGCCGAGTGGAGGCTGGCTTAAGGTCCGCACGGAACCCATCTGTTTGCCGCTCAGCGGCGGCGGCGGCGAATACAGGGCCTGAGGATCGAATCGCGGGATCATCTCTTTGGACATGGAGTGGCCCATGGGCGCCATTGCGCCATGGCCGCCTCCTTCCATGCGGTGTCCCATCGCCTCCGAAGCGAGCGCGACGCTTGAAGCGGCGCCCGTCGCGCTTCCTATCGCCGCGGCGGCAAAGCCTTTGAAGAAATCGCGCCGGCTCAATCTGTTGGCCATTCCGGTCCTCCTGAGAATACTTTTGTTGATTTTGTCCTTAGCCGTACTGGTTATGTATTTTATTGCTAACCGTGGCGGTGGAGCGCCCTACGGTTAGTTGATCGAAGGGTTGGCATCGTAAAATGTCGTCTCGCTGGTCAGACGGCGCGTAACCGCTGGTCGGGGTTTAATTATTTTAGGGCGGAGTTAGGAAAGCAGTCAATCATTCCCTTTAAGAAAATATATTTACTCTATAAGCTGATTTAAAATTCCATAAATAAAAACGATTGATCCTATATTTATATATAATCGTGGTGGAAATTTTATGAATAGCCATTGAATTAGTGTATTAAAGCTGAATTATCTGTAGAATACCCCAAGTATAGTTCAAGATCTAATTTGGAGGGATCGTACGAAAAATCCTGTTGACAAGGCGTTCACGCCCTTAGTAAGTTGGGGTACTGTATACAAGAAAAGACGATCCATTCTGGATAAAAAATATAATTTATAACCAGTTACGAGTAGCAGCAGGGTGGCGGAGACGTGATAAGCGTATCGCGTCAAAAACCGGCTCACCAAATTAGGGGCCACTATGGAGACGAACCCGCGCTGGCCATTTTGAAAGACAGGCTTGTTTGAGGCAATCCATGAGAACTGCGCCTGCGGCGTTGAAGCGAACATACGGCGCGCCGCACGGAAGGAGGCGCGGCGCCGGAGCATACGTTTGTCCCACGGTTTAGCGGCGAAATTCCTTCATATAAATGGGAAGCTTACGATGGAGGGTTGAAAAATGGATTCAAGATATTCTGTCCGCGCCGCGCTCTTCATAAGCCTGGCGATAGTTTTTGTTCTTTCGGCCACGTTTGCGGGAAGCGCGGAGAAAAAAGAGTATGAACTGAAAGCCATCAGCGCTTGGCCGAAAACCGTTTTTGAAGTGCAAAACTTCATGAAGTTTTTGGACATTGTAAAAGAAAATGTAAAAAAGGAATATCCAGGAGAATTGACCATCAAGTATGTGGGAGGACCGGAGGTCATTCCCAACAGGGAGCAGGTCGAAGCGCTGCGGAACGGGCTGGTGGATATGGTGTTTACCACGTCCGGGTATTATGTTTCCGTTTTGCCGGTGGTGGACGGACTTAACCTCTCTCATATGAAACCCTGGGAAGAACGCGCGGCCGGTGTAAACGACTTCCTGAACGCCATCCACCAGGAGAAAGCCAACGCCTATTATCTGGGCCGTCTGGGACTCGATCTTCCCTTCACCCTTTTCCTCACCAAACCCATTGAAAGCGCGAACCTCACCGGCATGAAAATCCGCTGCTCTCCCACTCATATCGCGTTTCTTAAAGCGCTTGGCGCGCAGCCTCTGGTCATCCCGCCGCCGGATGTTTACACGGCGCTCGAACGCGGTCTTGCCGACGGCTATATGTGGCCCGCCGGGCTGATCCGGGACTGGGGCTGGAACGAAGTGACTAAATACATGGTCGACCCTTCGGTCTATAACGGGGTCAATGTGGTCCTGATAAACCTACACTCCTGGAAGAAGCTGCCCGAGCGCTTGCAGAAGCTCCTCATCAAGTCGGAGGAGGAGGCCGAACAGTACGCCGTCGAACGGGCGCAGAAGCATATGGCCGATGAAGTCGCGGCGTACCAGAAGGAAGGAATCAAGGTTATCAAACTTTCTCCCGAAGAGGCTGAAAAATTCACCAAAGCGGCGAACGACAGTCTATGGGCCGTGGTCATCGAGAAGGCTCCGGAAAACGGTCCCAAGCTCAAAGAACTGCTCTCAAAATGACAGTCTGATTTGCGGCGTCTGCCCGCTCCGTTTTCGGGCGGACGCCGCCATACCATCAGGCGTCCATATGTGGAGCGTATTGAAGTCCCGCTGACCCTGCGCTCCCTACATCGGGCGGGAGAGCTCATGACGCGCATCGTGGGAAAAGTCATCGACCTGACGCTCAACGTTCTGGCGGTCTGCGCGGGCGCGTTGTTGATTTTCATAACGATCAGCATCAGCTATTCGATCCTGAGCCGCGCCATCGGGATCTCATCACCGGTCTGGATCGTTCAGTTCAACGAATATTCCCTGGTGTGGATAACGTTTCTGGGAGCCGGATGGGCGCTGGCAAGAAACAAGCATGTGGCCATCGACCTGCTCACGCGCAAACTGGGAAACCGGCGGCGGGCGGCCTTGGAGAGGGTTCACAGCTTTCTGGGCGCCGGGATATGCGGCGCGCTTTTCTGGTATAGCGCTCAGGTCACGTGGGGGCAGTATCAACGCGGCGTCACTGATGTGCAGGCCATAGACGTTCCCAAGTATCTGGTGTTGCTGGTCATCCCCCTGGGGTTTCTTCTACTGGCGGTTCAATTCCTCAGACAATTGATTATAGGAGCGAAAGTCCCGGGGACGGGCGCGGGAGAGGAGTCAGCGGAAGCGGAGCCCGGCGCCGCGCCTTTTGAGAGGCCGGAAAAGGATTCGTAAGCGATATGGAGTGGTGGGCGATTCTCCTCTTCTTTATCGGCGGGTTGGTGGCGCTTTTACTTTTGGGGCTGCCGATCGCGTTTGCCTTCCTGCTGGTGGATCTGCTCGGTATCATATGGTTTATGGGGCCTCTCGGCCTCCATCAGATAACGCTCCAGATTTTCAGTTCCCTGGCCACGTTCACCCTTGCGCCCATACCGCTGTTTATTCTCATGGGTGAACTCATGTTCCACTCGGGCATCGCTTACCAAACCATCGACGTGCTGGACAAATGGCTCGGCAGGCTTCCGGGCCGGCTGAGTCTGCTGGCCGCGGCGGGCGGGACGCTTTTCTCGGCGTTGAGCGGCTCCACGCTGGCTAACACGGCCATGCTGGGCACGGTCCTGTTGCCGGAAATGAAACGTCGCGGGTATAAGACCTCCATGGCGGTAGGACCGATCATAGGGGTTGGAGGGCTGGCCATGCTCATCCCTCCTTCGTCTCTGGCGGTCGTGCTGGCGAGCATCGCCCATATTTCGGTCGGCAAGATATTGATCGGCGGCGTTGTTCCCGGAATTCTCCTTGGCCTGATGTTCGCCGTTTACATTGTGATTCGATGTTGGATGAACCCCGCCCTGGCCCCCCGGTACGAATACAAGCCCGTCTCTATTATGGAGAAATGTAAAGCCACCGTGCGCTATGTTCTGCCGCTGGGTTTTATCATCTTCATGGTTTTGGGTCTTATGCTGCTGGGTTTGGCCACGCCCACCGAAGCGGCCGCTTCCGGCGCGGTGGCCACCCTGGCCGTGATTCTGTTTTACCGCCGTTTCTGCCTCTCCATGCTCAAGGAAACGCTTACCGGGACCCTGGACATCACCATCATGGTGTTCATGATCATCGCCGCTTCAAACACCTTCAGCAGCCTTCTGGCGTTTACGGGCGCCACGCAGGGGTTGCTGGAAGTCGTCAAGGAACTGAAGCTTCCTCCCATACTGATCCTGATAGGCATGCAGGTGGCGGTGTTTGTGTTGGGCATGTTCATGGAAACCATTTCCATCATGATGATCGTGCTTCCCATATTCATGCCCATTGTCAAAGCGCTTGGTTTCGATACCGTGTGGTTCGGGATTATTATGCTGATAAACTTTGAGATGGGTTTGATCACGCCGCCCTTTGGCATGTTGCTGTTTGTCATGAAAGGGGTGGCGCCGTCCGATATTTCAATCCAGGAAATCTGCTGGGCGGCGTTTCCCTTTATCCTTTGCTACATCCTGGCCATGGCTCTGATTATCATCTGGCCCCCCCTAGCGCTGACTCTGCCCAGTATGATTGCGGTGGTGAGGTAGAGGATTCCCAAGTTTGACACCTAAAATGAGGAATGTATAACAATATTGGTACCTTACTAATTTTGCACCCCCCCCCTTTTTACACTACATTCGTATCGGCGCAGCCGGATATAGGCGCAACGTCC
>Ga0068713_1000916_pt1 | contig 45768 bp, 28 predicted proteins | sample MTBAKSrepl2MetaG_FD_62223 | JGI IMG/M metagenome (GOLD analysis project Ga0068713, IMG submission 62223) | Enrichment culture microbial communities om Arthur Kill intertidal strait, New Jersey, USA, that are MTBE-degrading - MTBE-AKS2 (Arthur... | ecosystem: Environmental > Aquatic > Marine >... | reverse complement strand
CCTTTGGCAAACGGGTGCCTTGGGGACCTCACGGCAGCCCACGTAACCGACTGCAAGCATCTGGAATCACTTACTCAAACGAAGGCCGAAAAATTCCAGTTGAATTGCGTACCAAGACAGGGCGGGTCACTGGCCGGTGGCGGCGTGTGCGGTGTATCTGGCGAGCATGGCCGCTTTGGCCTTGTTGCGCCGGCGGCTCGCGGTAGAATCGGGGCATGAGGCAGATTGACAAAATTCTTCAGGCCCTGGGCCGATCGCGCTTCCGGAGCGGCTTTCGGCTGGACGTACGGGATGCGACGTATTGGGGCGCGAAAGGACCGGATGTGATTCGCCGACATGCCGAGCAGTTCGTCCGGCAGCGGCTGGCCCCGGCGGCCCCTGCGAACGACGGCCGTCAGACACCCGTGCGCGGGCACCCTGTTTTCGTTGCCCAACACGCCACAGGCACATGTTGTCGCAAATGCCTGGAGAGATGGCATGGGATCAGCCGGGGCCGGGCGCTCCGCGAAGATGAGATCGATTATACTGTATCCGTGCTGTGTGCCTGGCTGGAAAAACAGACGCCGTCCGGGGGCTATGACACCCCACCCTTGCTTTTTGATGCGCTCAATGGGGGCGCAGCCGGCGGGCGAGTGGGCCATCTGAACGGCAAGTCGAGGATTGACCATGCAGATGATTGACCTGCGAAGCGACACTGTGACCCTGCCGAGCCTGGCGATGCGACGGGCCATGGCCGAGGCCGAGTTGGGCGATGATGTGTTCGGCGAGGACCCCACCGTCAATCGGCTGGAGGAGGTCGCCGCCGCGCGCCTGGGCACGGAGGCGGCCTTGTTTGTGCCGAGCGGCACCATGGCCAATCTCGTCGCGATCCTGACCCATTGCCGCCGCGGCGATGAGCTTATCCTCGGCGACCAGGCCCACACGTTTCGGTACGAATGCGGCGGCGTCTCCGCCGTCGGGTCGATTCATCCGCATACCATCCCCAACCGGCCCGATGGCACGCTGGCCCTGGAGGATATCCGGGGGGCGGTGCGGCCGAAAGATGTGCACTTCCCGCGATCGCGGCTGGTCCTGCTGGAGAATACGCACAATCGCTGCGGTGGGGCGGTCCTGACGGTCGAGTACACCCGCCAGGTCATGGAACTGGCGCACAAGCTGGACTTGGCCGTCCACATCGACGGGGCCCGCATCTTCAACGCGGCCGTGGCGTTGGGATGCGATGTGGGTGAACTGACGCGGGACGCCGACAGTGTGTGCTTTTGCCTGAGCAAGGGTCTGGCCTGTCCGGTCGGGTCGCTGGTTTGCGGATCGCGGGAGTTCATCGCCGAGGCCCGTCGCAACCGCAAGGTCCTGGGTGGAGGCATGCGGCAGGCGGGCGTCCTGGCCGCGGCGGGACTGGTGGCGATGGACGAGATGATCGACCGGCTGGCTGAGGATCACGCCAATGCCCGGCGCCTGGCCGAGGGACTGGGCAACATGCCGCCCCTGCACGTCGAAGGACCACCCGCGACCAACATGGTCTACACCCGGCTCGAATCGGGCCCCGTGGCCCCGGCTGATCTGGTCGGCAGGATGACCTCACGCGGCGTCCGATTCCTGCACGTGGGCGACAACCGATTTCGCCTCGTGACGCACTACGGGGTGACCGCCGCCGATATCGACCGCGTCCTGGTCGAATTCAAGCCCTGTATCGAAGAACTCCGCACAGGCTGCTAGCGCGCCAGGGCCGGCTCGGCGTTATCGGTGGCCTTGGCGGTGACCTCGAACGCCACGCTCCTTCCCGACCGGATGAGTTCGCTCTTGAGGACCAGCATGCCCGCGGCCAGTTGCGGATCGGCGGCGAGCGTCTCATCGAGAGTGTATCGCTGCGGCGGCTGGTTCGGATCATGCGCCGCCCCTGTGAGCACCTCGTTGGCCCGCTGGAGCTTGAACAGACGCTCCTCCTCGTCGGGCCGCAGCGGCACCTCCACGTCCGGCCGGATGCCCCAATCGGTCCGTCCTTCGCGCTCGGCGATGTAGCGGTTCTCCACGGGTTGGCCCGACGGCAGGTGGTAGTAGGCGGTGGTGAACTTGAACTGCGAGCCGTAGCCCGTGAAGTCGGTGATCTCCTGGACGCTGCCCTTGCCGTAGCTGCGGGTGCCGACGATGGTCGCCCGGCGGTACATCGGGTCCTGCAGGGCGCCGGCGACGATCTCCGAGGCGCTGGCCGAGGCGCCGTCGATCAGCACCACCAACGGGTAATCGGGGTGCGTGCCCCTGCTATGGGCCATCCACAGATTCGGCGCCAGAAAGCGTCGCGGCTGGCTTCGCAAAATCAGCCCCTGGTCAAGGAACAGGTCCACCATGCCGATCGCCGAGGCCAAGAGCCCGCCACTGTTGGAGCGCAGGTCGAGGATGAGCCCCTGCACCTGCTGGTCTTCCAGCTCATCGAGAATCGCATCGACCTGTTCCACCGTCGGCTCAACGAAGCTACTGACCCGCACGTATCCGATGCGGTTCACCGGGTCGATCATGTGCTGCCAGCGTCCGGCCTGGGATGCGCCGTCGGCTCGGCTCTGGCCCTCGACGGTGGGCACGACGATGTGATCACGCACGATAGTGATGTCCTCGATCGCATCCGAGGCGGCCCGCTTGACTGTCAGCGTCACGGGTGTGCCCTTGGGCCCGGAAATCTTCCGGACGGCACAGTTGCTGGTCATCTCCCCGGTGGCTTCACCGTCCACGGCGACGATCTCATCCCCCGCGTCGAGACCAGAGGCGTACGCCGGCGTATTGGGAATCAGGCTCAATATCTTGAGCGTCTTGCCCACCTTCGACATGCGGATGCCGATGCCCGTGAACTCCTGTCGAATACTCTTCTGAAACTCGCGGATCCGTTCCGGCCAGACCAGGTTCGTGTAGGGGTCCAACGCCTCCAGGGCCGCCTCGCTGAAGTGCGCCACCACGACCTCCTCGGGCAACTGGAGCGTGACCGTGTTGAGATCACGCACGTCGTCAAAGGCCCGGTTGAAGCCGTCCTTGGTGGCCGCCGCCGGCGTCTTGGCCGCGTCGGCCTGGATCGACTCAATGCCGATCGTCCACAGATCGATCATGCTCCGTGGCGGCTGAAAGGCCAGGTCCGGCGCGGTGTCCAGCACCTCTCCCAGCAGCAGACAACGCACCAGGGCGCGGTCCAGCATGCCGCGGTAATCCACACGGGCAACGTACTTGAAATCCAGTGCCTCCACCGCCCGGTACAGCATCTCGGGCCGAATCCCCTGGTAGCGCTCCATCGCCGGTTCACACGAATTGTCCTTGAGCGCCATGGCCAACGACGCCTTGTCGATCAACTCCTCGGCGTGGGCCTTGTATTCGGGATTGTCCTCATCGAACTGGCGCAACCAGTAATAACACTGCGAGTAGGCTTGGCCCCACTTGCCCTGGGCCTCCAGCTCGGCGGCGTACCGACGGCCACGGCTGATCAGGTCCTGGGTGGCGGGATCGGCGAGCAACGATTCCTTCTGGGCGTCGTCGGCGTATTCGATCACGCGTGCCATGGCCGAAAACAGTTTGTCGATGGCGTCGAGGTCGTCGGCGGGTGTCTGGCGCAGCTTCTCCAGGGCCTCGTGATGCTTCTGGTACAGCTCCTGGCGCTCGGCCCGGCGCCGTGACTGTAATGTCTCGTATTCCGCCAGGAGCCGCGCGAGCTGATCGACGGCCGGATCCTGCTGTGTACGAGCTTGATCGAGGAGGATGTGGGCCTCGTCGAAGCGACCCGTGCGGATGTTCTGCGCCACCTGGGCGATAACGTCCGGCTCCTCAGCAGTGACGGAGGTCCAACGCGGGCCGAAAAGCCCACCGGCCACGATGAGGATGCTGCACGCCAACACGCCGTACTTGCTGCATTTATCCATAAGCCACCCCGGGACTGTCGTGGTCTTATGATAACAGAATCCCGCACGAAAAGCAACCGCCGGCTTGGCTTTGAGTGTCCGATAACGTTCCCATCGGCCTTTCCAGTACTGTGCGAGGGGGAGGCGCTCCACGGGGCCTGACAACCGGCTTGCTCTCGGATGAGTGCGCAGCAGGTCAAGTCTGGTAGATCCGACCCTCTCTGAAGGCCGCCCAAGCCGGCTCAAACGCCTGGTGACGTGGCCGGTAGCGCCGGACGGGTACGACCCGACAGAGGAACAGGTCCGGGGCTTGTGGATCGTGCCGCACCTGCAGGACCGAATCGCGAAGGGAGAGGTTCTCGGCCTTGAATCGCAGAGGACGGCCTATGCCTGGGTCGAGCACGTCCGGATGCACTTCGATGCCCTCCTCGTCCAGCACGAGATGTGAGCCTCGCGAGCCGCCACCGGCCTGGAGGAGTTCCACAATCGCCTTGAGGTAGGCCGCCGAGGCCAGGGCCAGATGCTCGACGCGGACAGCATCGGGCACGTCCGTTACCTTGGCCGAGGCGATCCCGCCCGCAGTCACGTCGCGATAGAGGTCAAGTGCCTCGGCCAGCGCCCGCTTGGCGTCGGCCAACCGGCGGATATGCCCGCCGAATCGGGTCATACGCTGCTGAATCCGGAGCTGAATCTCCCGCGGCGTCGGCCCGGCCTTATCTGCGGTGAACCTGTCCAGACGTTCCAGCAGCGGGGCCAGAGGCGACCGCAAGTCCGCCTCCGTCAGCGTTAGGGGCTCCGAGTCGCGGGCGTGGGCAATGTACTCGGCCGCCCGCAATCCGCCCGTCTGGCCGGCATTCAGGGCCGATCCGCCCGGCCTTTTCACACCATGCGTGCCGGCCATCTCGCCGATTACGAACGTACCGGGAATATTCGACTGCCACCACGTATCCACCGCGAAGCCGCCGTTGTTATGCTGGGCGCACACGGCAATCTCCAGCGGCTGGGTGTGCAAGTCGATGCCGTGCTCGGCGTATATCTCGATGGCCGGCGGGTTCATGTGGGCCAGCCGCTCGATCGGCAGCAACTGAACGGCGCCGGCGTTTCGCAGGTAGGTGACCGCTTCGGGCTCGAGTTCGTCGAGCTTGAAGGGCTGCATGCGATCACCCCCCACCGGGTTTCGACGGAAGTCGAGAAAGACCCGTCGCCCCTTTTGCGTTTCGTTGAACACGAGCACGTCGATGAGGCTGGATTGCTGGTTCTCGATCCGCTGCGGGTCAAAGGGCCACTGGTAGCCCTTCAGGAAGATATCGGTGGCCATGCGATTCAGGCTGTCAAAGTAGGGGGGCAGGAAATCCCGCTCGTCCCCGCCATCCGCGTCCGTGCTGAAGATGCGTGGGATCGCCTGCATGTACGTGCCCGAGACGTTCCAGCGGAACTTTGTGCTGGCCAGGCCGAATTGTGACTCGGTCAGGTTCTCGGCAACCAGCCCCGCCCGAAAGGCCAACCCGTGCAGACCTGTCTGGCCCTTGGGGTAGACGCTCGTCTCGTAAAGCTCGCCCGGCCCACCGGCGGCCAGAACCAGATTCCGGCAGCAGAATACGTGCAACTCAAGCCGACCCTTGGCGGCGGCCTGTCGATCCAACGCGGCCACGCCGATCAGCCGACGATTCGGTCCCTGGTCCTGTGCCAGCAGCTCCGCCACCTCCATGTGGTCAAAAAGGGCCACGCCGTATCGGCGCACCTGGGCCTCGAGACACTCACTCATGAACTTGCTGGTCTTGGGCCCCGCGGAGGTGGCCCGCTCGTAGGGGTCATGGTCGGTCTTGTAGCCGATATAGCTGCCCATCGCATCGTGCGGAAAGGGCACCCCCGCCTGCACCAGGTGGTAGAACTCCCGCAGTGAGCCGATGGCCTCGATCAGGGCCAGGTCCTCGTGACAGCAGCCGGCGGCGGTCAGGCTCTTGGCGAACTCGACCGCGCTGTCCGGCGTCTCCGCAGCGGTCCCCATCTTGTAATAGGTCTGCTTGTCCGAGCCGCTCATCCGGCTGGCGCCGAGCGTGCGTCCGGCCGTCACGATGGCGATCCGCTTGTGTGGCTCGCCGATCCCGCGATGGGCCATGAACTCGACCAGGTGGACCGCGCAATTCATCCCGGCCGCCCCGGCCCCGACGATGACCGTGTTGTATTCGTGAACCGTGACGTTCCGCCCGGCGATCTGAAGTGTCTTCATGCCTCGCCCCTACACGTTGAAATCGCGTCCCGTCGTATCCGCGATGGCGGCCACGTCGGCCTCGGCCCAGTCCAGGCCCGGCCATCGCTCTTGCCGCTGCTGGTCGATCAAGGCCTTGATCCCGCGCAGCCGTTCGGCCAGGGGCCCATAGTCGCCGCCTTTGGCGGCCTGCAGCGCCGGCTTGTCGATCAGGCTGAACGATCCGCCGACCACCAGCGCCCCGGCGGCGATATAATCGGGCATGTTCTCAGCGTTCGTCCCGCCCATGGGTACAATGGGAACCGCCTTGTGCAGGGCCGGGTCCACGGCCCGCAGGTAGGCCGGTCCGCCCAACTCCCTGGCCGGGAACAGTTTACACAGGTTCGCCCCGAAGCCGTACTGCCGTACGATCTGCTCAGCCGACCCGCAGCCGGGCACCAGGGCCACCTGCCCGACAAATCGCTCGTAGGTCTCGGCCCGAAATCCCACCGCCGACACCACGTAGTCGGCCCCGGCCTCGACCGCCTGTGCCACCGAGGGCAGTGGATCGTCCGCGTGGCGTGCGTTGTAGCGGCGCAGGAAGCCGGCGTTATCCACCAGGCTGGCGCACCCCACGGCGAACTGCGGCAGCGCCTTCTTGAGCGCGGCGATCTTTTCCAGCGGCTTACGGATACGGCAGGTCACCTCCATGTTGTGCACGCCCGCCTGGATGAGCGCCTCGGCGGTGGCCACGACATCTAGGGCGTCCTGGTTGAACACCAGGATGAAGCCGTCCCGCAGAAGGATCGCCAGTGTCTTCTGAACCGTCATGCGCGTTGCCATACGTTGCTCCCTTACAGGCGTCGCAGGTGGAAACCGCCGTCGACGTTGAGCACCTGGCCGGTGCAGAAGTCCAGCCGCCCCTCGGCGACGGCGCCGACCGCGCGGGCCACGTCTTCGGGCTGTCCCCACCGGCGGATCGGGGTCAGGCCCTCGGCGATGAGTTTATCGTACTTGTCCTTCACGACGGCCGTCATATCCGTGGCGATGATGCCGGGCCGCACCTCGAACACGCCGATGTCGTGCTCGGCCAGCCGATCGGCATAGAGCCTGGTCATCATGCTCACGCCGGCCTTGCTCAGGCAGTATTCGCCCCGCGCCGGGCTGCTGGCGTAGGCGCTGATCGAGCTGGTGTTGCAGATGCGGTAGGCGCGATCGGGATGTTGCTGCTTCTGTTCGATCATCCAGCGGGCGACGGCCTGCGTCAGGAAGTAAGGTCCCTTCAGGTTGATCGTCATCACGCGGTCGTAGCTCTGCTCGCTGGCCTCGAGGATGTCCACACGGCGAGTGGGGGCAACCCCGGCGTTGTTGACGAGCATGTCGCAGCGGCCAAGCTTCTCGCGCGTGAAGTTCACCAATGCCTGGCGGTCGGAGGCGCTGCCGATGTCCCCCCGCAGGATTACGCACTGGGCTCCGAGCGCCTGGATGGCCGCTTGCGTATGCCTGGCCGGGCCCTCATCCGCACGGCCCTCGGCGTCGACATCGTAGTGGTTGACCACGAGATCGTATCCCAGCCGTGCCAACTCGAGTGCGATCGCCCGGCCGATGCCACGGCTCCCACCGGTCACGATGGCCACGGGTCTGTCTGAGTTGCTCATCCTGTGCTCCGTTTCATCAACCGCTGAGCTTGGCCGCCAGTTTGCTCACTTGGAAATAGGTGTATATGACCGCGGCCGCCACCGACAGGGCCAGCGCCACGAGCATCGCCGCGTTCCACACCAGGCCGCGCATGCCCGATGGCTTGTCCTGGCCCAGGTAGCGGCGGCTGTTGTTCAGCAGGAAGAATGCAATGTACGCGATGGGTAGCATGACGCCGCAGATCGCCGAGGTCGGAATCGCAATCCAGAAGCTCATCTTCTGCCAGAACAAGACGCCCAAGAACGCCGGCGCCGGGATCAGACACGCCCACTTGTACAACCGTCCGCCCGGCTCGATCCCGAACATCTCGCACACGGCGAAGCCGGCCACCAGCATTTGCATCGTGATCGAACTGAGCACCATGCCCAGGATGCCCAGACCGAAAACAATCCGCGAGATCAAGAGCGGCACACCGGCCTCTTGCAGCATGCTCGCCGCGGCCGTGGGGCTCAATTGACCGTGGTCGATGACGGTCTGCATGGCGCCCGTTCCGTACAGCGTGGCTCCGGTGGCGACGATGATAAGCCCCGTCGCCATGCTGTAGGGAATCAGCATGCCCGTGAACAGGTCGAACGTCCCCAGGCCGCGGTGCTCACGCCCCCACCCCCGCGCCAGCAGCGTGTAGGGAAACAAAAACGTCATGTTGATGCCGACGGCGCTGGCGAAGGCCCCCACCACGACGGACGAGGTATACTTCTCCTGGCCGGCGTACTTGATGCTCGGCCACGTCGGAATGAACCCCCGCAACACGTCGCCCCAGCGGATGGCCCCGACCCAGGTCCGATGCGCCACCACCACGGCGAACGCAAGGATAATCAACCATACAAAGCCCTTGAGCGTTCGTTCATAGAGCCGCACACCCTTGTGTCCGCTGCCGTAGCTCCAGGTCACGATGATCGAGATCGCCAGGAAGAATGCCCCCAACAACAGCAGGATCAGTTGCTGCGTGCCTTCGCCGTACTGGACCTTGGTCACGGCCTTGATCATGTCCTCGGTCATGCCGGCGGCCAATGCGTATTGAGGGATGTGCCAGATGACCGTGGACAGCAGGGCGGCGATCGCCCATGCCCACGCCAGGGCTGGGTGCACGTATTGCCGCATCGCGTCGAACGGGCGGCAGCCGGTCGAGAGCGTCTGGTGCAGCATCGCGCTGAGCATGATCACCCCCAGCAGCATGGCCACGGGTTGCACCCAGAGCAGTTGATAGCCGAAGATCGCCCCCGCGAACAGCGAGGCGGCGCTGCTGCCGGCCCCGAGGGTCATGGCGCTCTGCAGCCAGCCCGGCCCGGTCAGGCCCAGATAGGTCCGCCACCGAGCCAGGACCCCTTTGGATTGTACCCCGCGGAGAAGGGCCTTCTCGTGTTCCAGGGCCTCCGGATCGCCGCCGCTGAACATGGGCAGCCCTTTGGCCAGGTCAATACCCTCGAGCGGTTCGTACGGTTGCTCGCTCATGGTTTCTCCTCGAATGGGTCTCGGCTTCGCTCAACGACCCGATAAAACCGCCAACCGCGCCGCAATCTCCCGCCCGGCGGCCATACCGTCAGCCACTGCGGCAACCACTGTGGAAGCCCCACGGACCAAGTCGCCGCCGGCGAACACGCCGTCCCGGCTGGTCTCGTGCGAGCCCTCCCGTAGAACGATCAAGCCCTCGCGGACCGCCAGGCCCGGAAGCACTGCTTCCAGCTTGTCCATGGCCGTTTGCCCGATCGCCTCGATCACGACATCCATGTTCAGGCTGTAAGCCGATTCGGAATGGGGGACGGGCCGTCGCCGCCCCGATCTGTCCGCCGCGCCCAGCGTGACCGGACACAGGCGAATCCCCGTCAGTCGGCCGTCCTGGGACAAGTACCCCAGTTGCTGGGCCAGAATCATGAAATGCACGCCGCTATCCATGGCCCGCTGCCTCTCCGCCGACCAGGCGGGCATCTCCTCGAACGAGCGGCGGTAGATCAGGTACACGTCCTTGGCACCAAGCTCCTTGGCCGTCACGGCGGCGTCCATCGCCGTGTTCCCCCCGCCAACGACGGCCACCTTCTTGCCGATCAGGTTCAACCGGCCGGGCTCGGTCTTCGCCAGGTTCAAGAAGTCCAGCGCATTGTACAGGCCCTGGAGATGATCCTCGCCTGTGACCGCGGCTCTGGGCAGTCCCAGGCCGATGAATGCCGCATCGTACCCCTCGGCCATCACCGCATCCAGCGTCAACTCCGGACCCAGCTCCATGCCCAGCCGCAGGACCAGCCGATCCGACGGCACATCCTGGAATATGGCGTGGACCTCGTTACGCAAGGCGTCGCACTGCCGGGCAGGGGGGATCACCGCCTCGATCATGCCTCCCAGGCGCGTGCTGCGATCATAGATCGTCACGCGATGGCCGGCCTCGATCAGCACCGCCGCGGCCGCCAGCCCCGCGGGACCCCCGCCGATAATCGCCACGTTTCGCCCCGTCGCCTCCGGCGGCCAGCGAAGACGCGACCAGCCGTTGCGGTTGGCCTGCTCGGCCACGTGCCGTTGAATCTCCGCGATCGGCAGGGGCCGGTCGCCCAGGATCCCCTGCAGGCAGCCGCCCTGACACTGTTCCTCGACGGGGCACAACCAGGCGCAGATTTCCGGCAGAATGTTGGTGCGGCGGATCACCTCGTAAGCGTCGCGCTCGCGACCCTCCAGGAACGCGGCGACGAATTGAGGAATCTCCACGCCCGCCGGGCACGCCCGTTGACACGTCGGGTCCTGGCATTGAAGGCACTGCTGTGCAAGCCGCCGCAGGTGCTCCGGGTCGCGCAGGCGCCCTTTGCGGAAGATCGGCCCGTACAGCTTATTGTCCCGCACCACGCATCCGGCCGTCATCCCGTCACGCATGAGCTGCGTGCACGCACTGCACGCGACGCAGACCTTATGTGGATCCATGTGGCCGGTTTGTAGGATATCCCTGGCGAAATCCGGATAGGCCAGGGCCATCCGCCCGGCGCCGATCAGTCGCGCCAGGCGGGTGTGCTTGCTGCCGGCCGCCACGTACGGCATCAAATGCCGCAGCCAACTGTAGCCCGTGCCCACGAACGCCACGTCGTCGAACGCCTGCTGCAGCTCGCCGGTCAGCCGGATCAGCCGGTGCACGCCGAGCAGCGGATGTTCGGGTTCCTCGTAACCGTCCCGGATCGGCATATTGAAGGGACGGCCGACGTGTGGGTTGTAGTACGGGTTGGCCGCCGTCACATTAATCAGTTGCACGCCGCGCCGGCGAAGCTGCTCAATCAACGCCTTGGGCTCGGTCAGGTCCGGCCGCGTGTAATCCTCCGTGTCAACCGCCCAGCCATAGGGGTGCGGGATCGCGTCGTAGACGCCCAGTCGCACGGTGATCGGCACGGGCCCGAGTCCCTCGCGGATACGGTCGATGACCTCCAGAAGAAAACGCGTGCGGTTCTCGAAGGACCCGCCATACTTGCCCGGCCGCGTATGAGCTGCCAGAAGCTCATTAATCAGGTAGCCGTGGCACGATTTGATATCCACGGCGTCAAAACCGGCCTCAAACGCCAGCCGGGCCGCCTCGACGTACCGCTCCTGCAAATCGTCCAGATACGCGTCGGTTACCAGCGGCCAGTCGTCGGGTATCCGGCTGGGCCGCAGCGCGTTGGGCAGCGGCTCGGGGCTGAGCGGGTCGCGGTAGGGGTCCCGCACGGGGATGATGGGTTCGGCTTTGCCCCGGGGCTTGCTGTATCGGCCGGAATGGGTCAATTGCGCTACGAGGATCGGCCGGTACTCTTTGCCCATGCGCTCGGCGGCGATGGATCGCATGCGGGCCACCATCGCCGCAAAGACCTCGCGACTGTTTGGATTGAGCCAGAGCTGCCGTGGATTGGCCCGGCCTTCAGGCGCCACAGCGATGGCTTCGGCCCAGATCAGCCCTGCGCCGCCCGCCGCGAAGCGGTCGTATCGCCGCAGAGTCAGCCGACCGGGCCGACCCTCTGAGTCACCGTCGCAGCCCTCCATCGGATGCACCGCCAGGCTGTTGGGGATGTGCAGATTGCCGGCGGTGACGGGCTCGGCGAGGACGGACACGTCCTCGGAGACCTCCAGAGGAGCACCCAACTCCCGCGCCAGTGCCGTCAGTTCGGCCAGGCTGTCGAAGTTGAACCGCCACACCCGTCTTGTCTGCTGAGCCTGCTCCATACCCGGCGATCCCGACCTGGACGTCCCTGCGGAAACCTCCGCTGGCGGGACGATGTGCTTGCTGAGGGCAGCAGGATAGGCGATTCCCGTGGGTTCCGCAAGGCCAAATGTCGACCGACGCAGCGGCATTGACCGGTGACAAGACGGGCCGTTCAGACTGGAAAAAGAAGGCCTACTTGGATGACGGCGCACGCCGGGCCGTGTCGGACCGGAAGAGGTTGATGAACCGTTTGCCCAGGTTCCGCAGGCGCACGTGGGCGATTCGCAGAGGACAGCGGCAGGCCAGCGCCACCAGGTAATCGGCGATGTCCTCCGGCTCGAGCATCTCGCGGGCCTGCGGCTTGACCGCATAGTCCGTGAAGAACTCCGTGTTCACACGGGCGGGATAAATCGTCGTCGTGCGGATCCGGTGCTTTCGGGCCTCCCACCGCAATGATCGCATGAAACCGGCCACCCCGTGCTTGGCCGCACAGTACGCCGCGTAACTCGACCCGCCGTAGAGCCCGGCAACGGAACAGACGGTCAGGATATGCCCGTGAACCTGGTGCGCGATCATCTGTCGCATCGCCTGTCGCGAGCAGAGGTATACGCTGTCGAGGTTGGCGGCGATCACGGCACGCCAGTCCGCCGGCTCGATCTCGACGATGGGTCGTTTCAGACCGGACCCGGCCGCGTTGATGAGGATTTGAACGGGTCCGAGCTGCTCGGCGGCCTGCGAGAAGACCCCTTCGACTTGGGCCGGATCGGTCACATCGGCGGGCAGGGGCAGGGCGGTTGCGCCCTCTTCAGCCAGATGCTCGGCCAACTCCGTGAGCCTGTCGGTCCGGCGGGCGACCATCGCCACACGACCGCCCCGTCGCGCAAACGCTTGTGCCGTGGCCCGGCCGATGCCGCTGCTGGCCCCGGTGACGATAACCACCTTATTCTTCAAGTCGACCATCGGCTCTCATCCATGCGATCGTATCCTGGATCGTCTGATCGAACTCGATCCGTGGCTCCCAGCCCAGGCGCTGCTTTGCGCGATTGTGGTCAAAGTAGCGGAAGAGGTACGCCGAATCAAGCTGATCCGCAGTCAGCTCCGGCTGGCCGCCGAGCCATTCGGCCGCCCGCAAGGCCGGCACCAGCAATGGCCGCGTCCAACGCCCCAGCATCCGGCGCGGCGCCCGGGCGCCCAGTTGCCGCGCGATGATCGCGTTGGCTTCGCGGAATGTGAGGTTCCATCCGCTCAGGAGGTAATGGCCCGTGACACCAGGCTGCAAGAGGACCGATGCGATGCCCCGCGCGACGTCCCGTACATCCACGATGTTCGTGCCTCCGGGCATGTGAAACGGCACCTTGCCGCGGCGGATGGCCTCAATCAGCCGTGCGGAGTTCGTCGTATCGCCCGGCCCGAACATCAGACCGGGGTAGAGCGTCACGCATGGGACGTCTTCTTCGATACGACCCACCTCAAGATCAGCCAGGTGTTTGGTGAGCATATAGAACTTGCCGACCCGTCGCGCGATGGACCAGTCGAACCGGTAATCCTCGTCGATGGGCCGAGCCGGGTCGTCGCCATAGCCCAGGGCGGCGACGGAACTGACGTGAATGAACCGCCGCACGCCGTGCTCGCGGACCGCCCGAACCACGTTGGCCGTGCCGCCCACGTTCACCGCGTGCAGGGCGTCGCGGTCCCGCCATGCGAAGGACACGAGCCCGGCGAGATGAATAACACAGTCCACGCCGGTAAAGACCGGCGTCATCGCCTCGTAGTCGCGGATATCGGCGTTCGGCAGACGCCGGATGGCCGCGTTCGTATTGAAGTCAAAAAGCGGGACGGCAGGGGGCCTGAGGTCGAGTACGTCGATGCCCGCCAAGACCCCGGCATTCAACGGCTCGACCAGGTGCGTCAGCAGGTGCTGCCCCAGGAAGCCGGAGCCTCCCGTGATCAGAACGCGGCCTACCGCTGGCGATGCCATCGCCTGCTATTGCCCCAGGGCCCGGGCGATTCCATCGGCAACGCAGGTCGCGATCTTGCGGCGATACCAGTTGCTGTTAAGGTTGCGGGCCTCGTGTCCGTTGGTCAGGTAGCCGGACTCCACCAGGATCGCCGGTCGGCTGTGCTCGGCCAGTACCTTGAAATCGGCCTGGCGGACACCGCGGCAGGGGATGCCCGCATCCCGAAACGCCGCGTGAACACTGTTGGCCACGCGGCGGCTCTGCCCCAAAGCCGATCGAGCGATGTAGACCGTTGGGCCGCTGATGCTGCTGTCGCGATGGCTGTCGGCATGAATGGAGACCAGCAGGTCCGCCCGGGTGCGGTCGGCGACGGCGGCCCGTTCCAGAAGCTCCACGAACCGGTCGTCCCGTCGGGTCATAACGACGTAAGCGCCCTCGGCCCGGAGCAACTCCTCGACGTCCCGGGCGATCTCCAGTACGATCGTCTTTTCCGGGATCGGCGAGAACCCCGCCTCGCCGGCGCCGGGATCGTGCCCGCCGTGCCCTGGATCAACGACGATTGTCCGCCCGGCCAGCCGCCGACCCCTCGACGCCACGGTCGGTGACGGAGTTGTCGGCGTCGGGGCGGGTGTGACCCGCGGCGACGGGGTATCGGATTTCCACGACACGTCCTCGACGATGCGGGGCGGCCCGGCATAGGGCTCGCAACCCGCGAGCCACGCCAGCAACACAGCCAGCCCGAACAGACCAAGGCGTATTCGAATCAAAGCGCACACTCCCATCTTCTCGTTTGTGTTTGACTGTGTATCGGCCGTCCTGCGTCCTTCGCCTGAGATTTTCGCCAAGGTCGATTCAGCAATGGGCCTGATTATAGGCCCGTGCCTCCGCCAGGCAAGCGCCTGTCGGCTGTCATTGGCCTTGGGTCATCTTGACCATGGCCCCGTGCCCTCTATAATGGGGGCGATAATGCATCGAAATCGTTTCCAGGGCACAGGATAGCACGCATGACCTATCTGGCGGTCTCCATCAGTGGGGATGATATCGCGGCGTTCGGTGCGCAGATGGATCGAGCCCGGCAGGGCGGGGCCGACCTGGTTGAATTGCGCCTGGATAGCTTGGCGGTACTCAACGCCGAAACGGTGCGAATGCTGCTGCGGCGCGCCGATGAGTTGGGCCTGCGGGTCTTGGCCACCTGCCGCGACCCGGCCGAGGGAGGACGGCGCGATCATCCCCTGGAGCTGCGAATTGAAATGCTCTGCGAGGCGGCCCGTCACGGGGCGTTGTTCATCGATTGTGAATACGCCAACTACCACCGGGGCACCGTCCGTGGGCCCCTGATGGAAGCCCTTGGCAAGGCCCCGCAGTGTCGGTTGATCCTGTCCGTACATGATTTCGAGCGGCCGCTGGCCGATCCAGGGGCGGTCCTTCGTCAGATCCGACAATCCTGCCCTGAAGCCATACCCAAGCTGGCCTACCGGGCCGCTCATGTGAACGACAGCCTGGATGCGTTGAGCCTGTTCACCAGAATTCCGCTAGGTGAGATCGTTATCTGCATGGGCGAGGCCGGCGCGATCACGCGCCTCCTGGCCGGGCGGTTTGGGGCGCTGCTTACGTATGCCAGTCTGGATGATGAAACGGCCACCGCCCCGGGGCAGGTGTCCCTGGCGACAATGCAGGATTTGTATCGCTTCAACGCCATCGGTCCGGCGACGCGGCTGTTTGGGGTGATCGGCGACCCTGTCGCCCACTCGATGAGCCCGGCCATCTTCAATGCCTGCTTCGATGCGGCGGGCGTGGATGCGGTCTACGTGCCGTTGCCGGTGACGGGCGGAGCGGATGGGTTCGCGGCCTTCATGGATCGCATCGTGACAGGCGGGACGGGGCACACAGCCGATTGGGGAGGCTTCTCGGTCACGATTCCGCACAAGACCCACGCCCTGAATTACGTGCGAGCCCACGGCGGATATATTGAGCCCGGTGCGACCCGGATCGGCGCCGTCAACACGCTCAGAATCGAGGCAGGGGGGCTCGTATCGGCCTACAACACCGACAGGGCCGGCGCGATGGAGGCCGTGACGTCGGCCATGGGCATTCAGCCGCCAGGGCTCGCAGGAAGAGCCGTCGCCGTCGTTGGGGCAGGGGGCGTGGCCCGCGCCGTGGTATCGGGCCTGAAGGATGACGGCGCCGCCGTGACGATCTACAATCGGACGCTGGAAAAGGCCCAGACTCTGGCCGCTGAATTCGACGCCCAAGCCGCGCCGCTTGATGCCCTGGCCAAGGCCCGTCCCGATATCCTCATCAACTGCACGAGCCTGGGCATGCACCCGAACACGGATGCCTCGGCCGTTCCGGCGACGGTGCTCCGTGCGGGTATGACGGTGTTCGACACGGTCTACAATCCCGTGCAGACCCGCCTCCTGCGCGAGGCCGCCCAAGCCGGCGCCCGATGCGTCAGCGGCGTGGAGATGTTCGTCCGCCAGGCGGCCGCACAGTACCGCCTCTGGTTCGGGGCCGAGCCTGACATCAATCTGATCCGGCGCGTGGTCCTTGCCCGGCTGGGCTCATAGCCCGCGTGCCGGCGCCTTTGGCGACAGGCAGGACCTACAAATGGCACTGGTCCACGCCCCGCTTCTCGAGGTACCGCTGGTGGTACTCCTCGGCCCGCCAGAACGGCCCGGCCGGGACGATCTGTGTGACGACCTGACGTCGAAAGCGGTTCGACTGGTCCAGACGCTCCTTTGATTGCTCGGCCAGACGCCGCTGTTCCTCGTCGAAGTAGAAGATCACCGACCGGTACTGCGTTCCAACATCAGGTCCCTGGCGGTTGAGTTGCGTGGGGTTGTGGCATCGCCAGAACACGTTCAACAGTTGCTCATACGTCACCTGCGACGGGTCATATTCCACGCGAACCACCTCGGCGTGGCCGGTACGGTCGGTGCAGACCTGCTTGTACGTGGGCCGCTCCACGTGCCCGCCACTGTACCCGACGGCCGTATCCAGAACACCCGGTACCTTGCGGAACGTAGCCTCGACGCCCCAAAAACAGCCGGCCCCGAACATCGCCGTCCGCCGTTGCGGTGTCGGTGGCTGGTCGGCGGGGGATGAAACGGTACGGGGTACCTCGGCCGACTGAGCCGTCGGCTGCGGCGTCGGGTTGTTCGGATCGTTCAGCATAGCCAGCCATACCCTCGAATCACATCCTGCAACGAACGCCATGCCGCCGGCCACCAGGGCCGCGAGAACCCACATCATGCGGCAATATGTGCACATGCTTCTCGCTCTCCGTTGTATCGGCTCCGTCGAGCCGTTCATACTACGCCCCCAACCCCCTCCGGTTCGCCGTTCCCGGGCGGGTGCGTGAGCCCGGTATTTCGGAACCCGTCGGCGGTGGCTTTTCGCGGCTTGCCGGCGGTGTTTATGGGTTCCACGCACAAAAGGGGCATTTTCTGCTTGTCATGGCCGCGGTTTTGAATAAACTGAGCGACGTAGCCCGGCCGATATGGGTTACGTTCGTGGCGGTGTAGCTCAGCTGGTTAGAGCATGGGATTCATAAGCCCAGGGTCGGTGGTTCGAATCCACCCGCCGCTATCCCGCCGGCGGCCCGCAGATCGCCGGCGAGCCTGCCGCGGGGGGCAGCCTGCGGCAGATGACCCGATTGTAGAGTGGTATTACGCCCCCATCGTCTAGCGGCCTAGGACGCCGGGTTCTCATCCCGGTAACAGGGGTTCGAGTCCCCTTGGGGGTAGTAAAGCCTTGTGGACAAATGTGTTACAAGGCTTTCTTTCCAAGGGCGGTCCATGCCAGGTGCAACGGACAGGGTTGATTCTCCCGTCGGCACGGATAGGGGGGCGTCGCTGGAGCCTGTCGTGACTCTCTGGCCGGTCTGTTCACGTCTGATGCTTCTATTCGGTCTCGTGCTGTCCTCCTGCGCCCCACAGCTCACGCCGGAGCAAAGAAGACGGGATATCGAATACCTGGCCACGTGGGCCGGCGATTATCATCCCTGTGTGGAACTCAACGAAAGGCTCAAGGGCTTGCCGGGCTACAAGGCGCTCCTCCCGCGATACGTCGAGCTCGCGGAAACGGCGCGAACCAATGAGGATTTTCTCCATATCGCGTGGGGCTATGCGAACCTGATCGGCGCATCCGGACATGGCTATCTCCTGGACGAGGAAATGCTCACCGGCTACCTGCTGGACTCGCTGTGGACGGGGGCCAAGGGCATGAGCGACATCCCATGGCACCAGTTCCACCAGGCCTCCTACTGGGCCAAGGGGTATGACCGCTCCTTTGTGCACCCTCCGTTTTGGGTTGATCGCAGAGGTCAGGAGTACGTCACGGGCAGTGACTGGTCCGTATGGGGCCGCAGGATTCCCCAGGGATCTCAGATTCTTCGTGTAAACGGCATGACCTGTACGGCCTATCGGGCCTCTGTGCAACAGACGACGTGGCTGCGCGACGTGGCCGGACCGGTTGGCGAGATCGGAAGGCATCTGCTGGTCGTCCCTCAAGAGGGCGATTTCACGGGGTGGAGCGTGGTTTTCGGCCTGCCGGACGGGAGCGAACGTGAATTGTTTGTGCCCGCATCAAAGGGCTTGCCGCGCCGCCATCCCACCGCGTTCACGGATTGGCGAAAAGACAACTGCGTCTGCCTGGAACTGGCTGAGGACGTGGGTTATATCCGCGTCAAGGCGATGGTCCATTTCCTTCGCCAAAAGGATGAGAAGAAGATACGCCGCTTCCTCGAGGCAGCGAGGGGGGCGTACAAGAAACTGATCATCGACATCCGACGCAATGGCGGCGGGTCGACCTTCTACGTGTACGACACATTGGTACGGCCGTTCCTGGACGAGCCGGCCACGTACACGCAGGTGACGGGCGTCAAGCGTAAGTTCCTCCTGGATACGGAACCCGATTACCTTGAGCGCTTGCGAGGGGGTCTTTCCATCTGGGCGTGGGAAACCAACATCGAGGAGATCGAGCCGCTCAAGGGATTTGACCCGAACGATTGGGCTTTCTTCCGGATTACACGCCAAGTGAAACCCGCCGACCGTTATCGTTTCGACGGGCGGCTCTTCGTTCTGATGGACGGCGGGTGCGGTTCGGCCACGGATACCTACGTCGATGCCGTGAAGCGGACGGGTCTGGCTACACTTGTCGGGCAGCCGTCCGCAGGATCGATGGGCGGGTATCTGATGGCCACGACGGTCCGGCTTCCGGAAAGCGGCATGATCTTTCGCATGGAGGCGGACCTGGATGTCAATGCGGACGGCAGTCTCCATGAGATGGTCGGGGTCCGGCCCGATGTCGTGTTGCCCGATAGCGGTCTGCCGTACCGAACGGACAAAGAGGAACTGTTGAAGGACCCCTGGATACAAACCATCCTCAACGAGCCATAGTCCCCGCGCTGGACGAACCGCCCATGCGTAAGGCCCCAGCAGCCTGTTGAAAAAGTGTCACCCCGGACTTGATCCGGGGTCCACGCTCAACGTGTGGTGTGTTCTCTGCACGCAAAGCGTGGATTCCCGCCGGAGTGGAAACACGATGCCGACGGGCGTGAATGACAACAATGGCCCATTTTTTTGGCCCGTACGTTTTTCAACGGACTGCTAGACCATGGGCACGCCGCCGGGTACGGTGCCGGCTTTCACTCCGCGACGACCAGTTGCACGGGTTGTGCCTCCGAACGAATCTCGGGGTTGTAGTACTCGTAAACCGCCGAGGCGGGGGTCTTGGCCTTGAGCGGGTACTTGGCCAGAAGCTGATAGCTGACGGTCACGGGCTCTCCCTGCTCGACTTCACGCAGGTAGATAATGATCTGCCGTCCGGTCGTGGAGTACTTCTCGATCGTTCCCTTCTCGACCAGGCCGTTCAGCTTCTCGGGCAGCAGGGTGAACCCTGGCGGCAGGCCCAGATCGACAATGACCATCTTCGCCTTACCGGGCCGGTTGTTCGTGACGGTCGCCGTGGCCGTGATGATGTCGTGGGCGGCCAGTTCCGTGCGGTCGTACTCAAGCGTGATCGTCATCGGCTCCCGTCGAGGTCGCCCGGTGTCCGCATGCGGCAGGAAGTAGCGTCCGACCACCTGATACAACAGGGACCCCTCGCCCTCGAAGTTCATCGCGATGGTGTTGTTCCCCTTTCGCGTTCGGTCCTTGAGATCGATCAATTGCAGCACGTCGCTGTTGTCCTCGTTGATCTTCAGGGTGTGAACCTTCTCATCGTTGAACATCACATCAATGGTCGCACGGGTGACGGCCGTGGCGCCGCGTTCGGCCATGAGCATCGCCCGCAGGGCCTGGATGGTGGCCTGGGTGGACTGCCAGGTGCCGTAGGCATCCTTGTTCTTGACCAGGAAGGTGACGGCCTTGCCGACCGTCCCCAACTCCCGCCCACAGCGAATGAACGCCTGAATCGCCAGCGAGGTGACCTCGATGTCCGCGGTCTTGCCCGTCCCCCCGGTCGGCGTTTCGGACTCGCCTTTCCAGTAGACGATATCGCCTTCCTCGATGCGCATCTCGTGCAGCGTTCGCAGCGTGTCCAGCGTGGTGTTGTCCTTCGGGTCAACCATCGCCAAGGCATTGACCACCAGCGCACGCGTATAGACATCCTTCATATCGTCCAGGTGGCTCTTGATATACCGAACGCCGTTGGCCACCTCGGGGCCGTCATAACCGGTCGCCGCCAGCGCCCACGTGATGTAGGCCGTGTTCCGCAGGACATCGTCCGTGAATCGGTTAATGGCCCCTTCCCGGATGCCGCCCTGAGAAGGCTTGTAGGAACCGTCCTTCTCCTGGCATGCGGCCAGCCACTTCTGCGTGCGGCTGATGATGGCCGGGTCAACCTCGTACACCTTGCTCATGTCATAGAACTCCATGAGCCCATAGGCCGTCAGGATCCGGTGGGCGGGGGCCTTACCGAACCACTCAAAGCCGCCGCCGTCGACCTCGAAGGAGACGAGACGCTGATAGCCGGCGTTGATGAAGCCCTCGGCCTTCATCTGCAGCTCCGGGGTGATCTTGCCGGTCGTCTTCATGTAGTCCAGCACGAGGATGTTCGGGTACGTGACCGAGGAGGTCTGTTCGAAACAGCCGAACGGCATGCGCAGCATGTTGTCCAGACCCTCGACCACCTGGCTCAAAACGCCGGGGTAGATCTTGACGAAGATCTTGCTGGCGTCGTCGAGGGCGCCGTCCGGAATGGTAATAGTATGTGTGACGGCGCCGTCCAGGCGGCCGCTGTGGCTGACCAGGTGCTCGGCGCCATCGGGAACGATCTCCACACGACGGGCAACGGCGTCGCTCTTGGCCGTGCCGCGGGCCGTCACCGTGAACTTCTGGAAGCCGATCTTCTTCGCCGTGATCGGGAAGTACACCGCACGCACCTCGGAGGGGCCGAGCGTGACGGTCTTCTCGGCCAATCCATCCAGTTCAAACCAGTCTTCCTCCGTGACCTGCAGCCGGATGACCTGGTCGGTCTTGAGGTAGTTGTAGACGGCGACCGGCACATGCACCTTGTCGTTCTGCGTCAGGGCCACGGGAAAGTCGATATCCACGAAGAAATCCTGAAAGACCCGAATCGGGGCCGTGGCCGAGCCGAGCTGGCCCAGCGCCGAAGAGGCCATGCAGGTTGTCCGCCAGGTCGTGATCGAATCGGCCAGGGGGATGGAAACAACGGCCTGGCCCTGCGCATCCGTGATGACCGCGGGATTGAAGTACAGGGTCTCGGGGAAGTACTCGCGGAGGCGGATCGGCTCCTGGCCGGCGCTGGTGGAAGCCCCGGCGCTCTCGTCGGCCGATTTGGCCTCCGCGGGGGCCGCAAGAGGCCTGGCCATCTCGGCCATCGCAAAATCGGCGTACATCCTCCCAGCCGCGGCAGGTTGGCCGGCAAATAAGAGGACCCCATCTCCACCGAGTGCGCGAATCGCGTCGGCCTGTGGGGTCCGGACATCGTCAACGGTATCCCACCTGCCGTCAATCCCCGCCGAGGCCAAGGTGAATCCGTGGTAGGTTTGGCAGCCCTGACACCACTGGCCGCTCAGCTTCATCTCCACGCCCCAAGGGTCCCGGGCGGCCTGCCGCTCCAGGAATCCTTGCTCGACCAAGTCCGAAAGAGTGATGCCCTGGGTTCGCTTCTGGCGGTCGCCGCGATGCTTCTTGGCGTACTCCGCCAGCGCCTGGGCGACCTTGGCGTAGCGAGGCTGCAGAAGAGCGGCCATACTTTGCTGGAAAGCCTGCTCCTTGTTGTCCTTCTGATAACTGTTGGCGTACAGGGAGTAGTCGCCGACGCCCTTTGCCGAGGCCAGCAACACCCGGGCGGCCTTGTCGCGGTGGACGTCGGGCTCGGCTGCGGGGTCCAGGGGGACGGGCGTACCGATGCACTGGTCCAGCTCATAGCCATGGATCTCGTAGCGCGGGGTGGCGATTTCCTTTTCCAGGTAGAAGTACACCTTCTCCAGGCCGGGCTGCATCTCCTGCAGGGCGAAAACGGCCTCGTCCACGACCATGATCCCCAGCGCGGAGGCCACGCCCCGGCCCCGCCGGTCGGTAACCGTGAAACGCAGTTGGGCTTCACCGCCCGGCAGGTAGGTCTCTTCGTCACGGGTGATGGCCACGCGCAGGTCGTTCGAAGGATCGACCAGCACGAGTCGGCGATCGCGCACGATGACGCCGTTGCGACCAATGAAGTAGGCATTGATCTGAACGGTTCCGGCAAGGTTGGCATCCCACGTGAGGCCGGTTTCGGCTTTGCCGTTGCGCAGATCCAGCGTTCGCGTCAGATAGGTTTGACGATCCTTAATGACATCCAGATAGACCACGCCGTTCTTGCGGGTTGAATAGACATCCAGCGTTCCCTGCTCACCGACACGGTAGAGGCTTTTGTCGGCGCGGAGGAGAACGGAATCATCGTCCTTCTGCTCCTGGGGCTCCAGGTTGAGGCTGGCTCGCCCCGTCTGACCCTGCGGGTCTCGGGCGGAGAGGGTCATGGAGATCGTCTGGCCCGCTTGCGGCGTGACAACCATCGTTCCAAATCCCGCCTCATCGGTGGCGGTCGTCATGCGTCCCCCCGGCGCATCTTCCCAGACGACGGTGCAGGGGGCGGGCGTGGCGTCGGCATAGGTGGTAACGATGTAAATCTGGTTTTCCAGCCCCGGAACCAGCGCGCCGCTCTCCGGCACGGCGACGATGATGATGGGGGAGGCCGTCACGGTGACGTTCCGGGTGAGGGTCTCCTTGTGATCCGCCGTGTCCACTACGGTGATCTCGAACTTGGCCGACGCCTTGCCCGCCTCCAGCGGCTGGCCCACGAAGTGCGGGGGGAGCTTCACGTCGAACTCGTAATGCCCGGCCTCGTCCGTCCGCCCCTCGATGACCTGGAAATCGGTGTAGGCCACGTCGAACTTGGAGCACTTGACCTGCACCTTGCCGCCGGCCACGGGCTTGCCGAAAAAGTAGTCGGTCTGGAGCTCGCCCCGGACGGTGTCCCCGGGCTCATAGAACTGGCGATCCGTCTTCATCACGATCTTGAACTTGGGCAGCACGTATCGATCCACGGTGACGGTCTTCTCTTCCTGCGACCCCGCGGCAATAGCGCGAACGCGATAGGTGCCCATGTTCAACTCATCGGCCAGCACGAAATCCGTGTGGGCAATCCCGAAGGCGTCGGTCTTGGCATGCATCTTGAAGACCTTGTTGCCCTTGGCGTCCTCCACTTCGAACGTTACCGGCCCTTCGGCCAGCGGCTTCATCGAAGGCTGCGACAGCGTCAGGGCCCGGATATGGATGGTCTGCCCCGGCTGATACAACGGTTTGTCCGTGGTCAGCAGCGTGCGAAGAGCGCTGTGGATCTGCACCGTCTCCTCGATGGTGTCCTCGGCACCTTCCGAGACGACCTTCACCCTGAGCTTGGCATTCTTGACAGGGCTCGGGGGCATGTCGATGGGGGCGGCGACCTCGCCGTGGTGATCGGTTCTGGCCGTGAACTTGGAGATCACGCGATTCGCGTCGAGCAATTCTACGGACACTTGGGCGCCCACGATGGGAGCCGCGGCCGCCCGATCCCTGACCATGATGCGGATAACGGGACAGGTGCCCGCCATGAACTCGCGTTGGCCCAGCACCACGGTCTCGAGCACGGGGGCGGCATAATACAGACTTCGCTGCGAGAACGCCTCGCCGGAACTGAAGCGGAAACGCACGTAATAAGCCGCCAGGTCGTTCCGGTCAATCTCCGCCACGAAGGTCACGCGAAGCGGCTGTCCGGTATGACGCCGTGTCACCTTGGCCAGGAGATCGCCATCCAGAGCGTAAAGTTCCCCCTCGAGCACGCCGGATTGTCCCGCCGGCGGCCTGAATTCGATCACCACGCCGCTCGACGAGGCTTCAATGAGGGACATGCTTCCGGCCGCTGCCTGCTGCTGACCCAGGGTTGGCTCCGGCGGGCTGCCCAGCAGGCCGATCCCAAGCATCGTGCACAGGACGGCGAGACATCCGGAATAGACAATTCGGCGTGCCATGGCTTTGCTCCTCAAGATAGCTCAACCTCTCTCGGCATCCCGAGGCCCATCCAGACCGAGCCTCAGGGCTCACCGTATCTTAGATGGTCAACGGCTCCAAAGGTTTACACAAATCGGTCACCCAAGCCCGTCGACTCTCTAAGTATATTCTGTAACGTGGTTTACAGAAGGTAAAAACAATGTAACAGGCGGCCGGCCCGGTCTTGTTCTTCGCCCGGGGCTCGGCCGCCGCCGCATTTCGCGGTCGCCGCGGCGTTGGCGGCTTTTGCACTGCGTGGCGGACAGTCCGGGGTTTTTGCCGGACATGTCCTTGTTTTCAGCATGGCTTGTGGGTATGTCAAGCCGGTAAATGTCCGCGTTTGTGAGGCGCTTCTTGGGCTGGAAGACCGGTCGCCGGATGTCCCGGACGCCTCCGCGTATTGCGAACGGCCGATGAGCGGTAGAGGTGCGACCATGGACTCTTGCCCTGATGAGAAGTGGGATGAGGCAAACATGCGTAAGGCGATCGATCAGGCGTATATCGCCGAGGAGAATGGCGATGTGCCCATCGGTTGTGTGATCGTTCAGGGCGATCGCGTCATCGCCAAGGCCTACAACCAGCGCGAGCAGCTTCAGGACCCCACCGCGCACGCCGAGATCATCGCCCTGACCCAGGCGGCCTCGGCGGTCGGTTTGTGGCGGCTGCACGGCTGCACGGTCTATGTCACGCTCGAACCGTGCCCCATGTGCGCCGGGGCCCTGGTGCTGGCCCGCGTGGATCGGCTGGTCTACGGCTGCGACGACCCCAAGACGGGGGCGGTCCGCAGCCTGTACAACATCGTCCAGGACCCTCGCTTGAACCATCGCGTCGAGGTCACCGCGGGCGTCTTGCGGGATGACTGCTCGGCTCAGCTCTCGGCCTTCTTCCAGCGGCGACGCGACGAGAACCGCGGGGCCGGGGCTGACGATTGACGCTTCGGCCCGCGAACGCCCGGCCTAGCAAGCCGTTGAAAAACGTGTCACCCCGGACTTGATCCGGGGTCCACGCTCGACGTGTGGCGCGCTCTGCACGCAAAGCGTGGATTCCCGCTGGAGTGGAAACGCGCCGCAGGCGGCCGGGAATGACAAAAAGGGCCCGTTTCTGTGGGCCGCACGTTTTTCAACCGACTGCTACACCTCCGGCTCAAACCCCTCGCGGTACTGCCGCTTGACCAGGGCGTTGGCGGCGTCATCGTTGATGAAGCGCTCCGCAGTGGCATCGTACCACAGCTTGCGGTTGCCCACGCGATGGGCGATGTTGGCCATGTGGACCAGCGTATCGCTCGCGTGCAACGTCTCGATATCCGCCGTGGGTCGTCGCCGGGTTTTGATGCACTCGAAGAAATCCGCGATGTGGGCCTCGTCGCAGGGGCGACCGTACATCTGATCGACGATCCGGCCGCCGCTGGTCATCGCGACCCAGCCGCCGCCGTGTCGCCCGACGATCATTAGCAGTTCCGAGCCGTACAGCTCGATCCGCGTGCTGTTCTGCGTCCAGTAGGGCAGCAGATCATTGCGCCGGATCGTCGTCGTGGTCTTCTGCATGTAACGGGGATAGTTGGATTGGTCCAGGGTCATGACGAAGTCGTCGAACTCGTAGCTGACCGCCAGCAGGTCGGGCATCTGCGAGTCATCGCCCCTGTGGGCCAGGCGGCCGCCGGAGCTGACCGCACTCCTCGGGGCGGGCGGATCGCCCATGAGCATCCGCGCCAGGTCAAGCTGGTGGATGCCGTCGCCGCCCAGGTCGCCGCTGCTGAAGTCCCAGAAGTGCAGCCAGCCGTGTTGGATGAGCCCCTGGTGATAGGGCCTGATCGCCGCCGGCCCCAGCCATTGGTGCCACGCGAGCCCATCCGGCTCGGCGCCGGGCTCGCCGAGATGAAACGGGCCGCCCGATTTGAGATTGTACACCTTGACCAGGTGGATGGACCCGAGCTTGCCGCTGTCGATGTAGGCCTTGGCGGCCTGGTTGTAGGGGCCGCTGCGGTTCTGCGTGCCGACCTGAACGATGCGGTCGTACTTGCGTGCCGCGCGGACCATCATGCGGCTTTCCCACAGGTTGTGCGAGTGGGGCTTTTCGACGTAGACGTCCTTGCCCGCGCGACAGGCCTGGATCGTCGCCAGGGCGTGCCAATGGTCCGGCGTGGCGATCAGGACCGCGTCCACATCGGGGCTGTCGAGCACGTCCCGCAGGTGGGCCGTGGCCTTGGGCGGGTGGCCAACCTTGTCGGCGACGCTGCGGGCCGCCTGGGCCCGGCGATCCGGATGCACATCGCAGACCCAGGTCACGTCCGCGCCCTGGTCCATCATCAGGCCCAGGACGCCTACACCGCGGCCGCCGCACCCGATCAGGGCCATGCGGATCCGCTCGTTGGCCCCCAGCACGCGGCGGTAGCTCGCCGCCGACAGGGCCGTGGCGGCGAATGTCCAACCGGCGGCCTGGGCCGATGCGCGTGAAAGAAAGTCCCGACGTGTCAGGTGATCCATGGCGACCTCCTGGTCATCTTGAGAGTCTCACAAGGCCCGGGCTTGGCGCACTCAACGGGTTGCACCGCGGCGGCATGGCCGGCCGGCGAGTGGACGACGACAGCGGACCCTAGTCTGCCTTCCGACGGCGCACCATGCTCATGCAACCCAGCCCGATTACTGCAAGTCCTATCGCTCCAGGGGCGGGAATGATGCTGCTGTTGAGGGTAACGTCATCTAAGCTTACCAGCGAAGCCGTCCCATCCCCGGGGTGGCTTTCTAACGTGAACGTCAGGCCAAAGTACGTGTCATACGTGTCGCTGATCCAGCCGTCTTGAAGACCGATTTCGACGCAATACCAACCCTGGCCAATCCCCGTCTGCGGTGTGATGGCGACGCCGGGCAGCCCGGGCCAATCGTTGGGATAGTCGGCCATATTGCTGCTCCATATCAGCGCATCCGCGTAGAAGGGGTCGACACCCGGTCCATCTATGTATTCGGCTTGAAGGGAAAAACGGAAATAATCTGTCTCGCTGATTCCTTCGGGGTAGATGTAGAACGACAGCGATGTGTAAGCCGGGTCTGCGGGCCCGTTCACGATGAACCGCTGATAAAGGACGCTATCGGCTATGGCGGCCCCGTCGTACTCTGAAAAGACAGCCGACGTATCGTCGCCGTAGCCAAAGAACCCGGCACCCACGCCGGCAGGGTCACCCCCCACATCCTGACTGAGAACCGCCCATCCATCCAGGCCCGATGTAAAGTCTCCGTTCGTGATATCAGCCCGGACCCCCGTGGACAACAATGATGCGACAATGGAAATGATGAGTGTCGTCCCGCTCCGCTTCATGGCACCTGCTCCATCCGTGTCTTTCCCCATTTGTGTCCGCCCGCGCGAGCTGGCGGGCGATCATGTGGCAGTGTAGCCCGGCGGCCCGACAAGACAAGCGGAAATTGCGCGTTTTCCAGACGGCCAGGCCGGCCGATGGCCAGCGCTGTGACCCGGGCCATGTCACGGATGCCTTCGGCGCATGACGGCCATCAGCGTCGTACCCGAAAGAAACAGCAGAAGCGTCGCAGGCTCCGGGATTATTTGAATGTTCGGATGCGTTGCGGGATCGGGCAGACCCCAGTACGTTACGGGGTCACCATCGAGGTCATAGCCTGCAAGTTTACTGATCCAGTGCCCGCCACAGTCCGGCTCCTCTGGTAAACATATCTCCTCCCACCAATCTCCCTCGGGATCGAACTCAAAGCCAGAGCCGTAGATATTCACGGTAGCCGTTGAAGCCACCGTGTTCTCCCACCAGAACCCGTCGGTATAGATCTCCCCACCAAAGACGTTCAGAACGGCTTGGTCGGAGAGGCCGAACCCGACCAGGACTCCACCATAGAGGTTGACCGTGGACGAATCATGGGCCCCGAAAAAGCTGGATATCTTGCCCGCATAGATGTTCAGCGTGGCGTGTTCACCAACGGTCAACAGGCTTCCGCTGCCGCCCCAGAATTCGGCCCCCTCATACATGTTGACCGTGCTGAACCCCATGATCGTGGACGTCTCGCCCATACCAATGGGGCCATACAGATCGACGATGCTGTAATCGTACGTCTCCAGCGCGGTTGCCTCTCCATAGAACTCGACGAGCGGCGAAAACAGGTGCGCATTTTCAGGATCAATAGACCTGACGGTCACTGTCCCGTAGGTTTCGCCTGCATCGATCGTCCGATCCGTGTAGATGGTCAGATTGTCCGCCCCCGCAGGAACGGCCATCCAGGCCAAAACCAGACAGCAAATCTCCCCGTAACGGCAACATGTCGTCCACATGCGCCACCTCCTTATTCCATTCTCGCCCTTGTACGCCATGTGCATCCATCAATACCACATTATACTTACCCCACATCTGGGGCGTCAAGACCCAAGAATGCGGTTTCTGCGTTGGCGGACGACCGATGGCGCACCCACACATAGGTCGCCCTCGCGACGATTCACATCATGCGGGCCCTCACCTGTGGAAGCGTCAACAGATGGGGGCGCATTCGTGCGGGCTGTCCGGCCAGGCGGGGCTGGTTTTACCCAAGGCGATCTGCTGCTCCTCGCGCTCGAAGATCGACAGGGCCGCGGCGGCCATCTGCCGCAGCTTGTCCGTTTCCGGCTCGGTGATCGACCGATACGCACGGCCGACCTGGACGGCCTTGTCCGCCAGGTCCAGCCAGCCCGGCGGGAACCCCACGGCCACGGGCTCCTGCGACAACGTGAACCGCAGGGCCATGCTGATATCCTGCGGGTCCTCCAGCGGCCGATACCACCACTGCCGGCTCCGCGGGGCGCCGGGCGGCCAGGCCCCGCCGCACATCGGCTTGATCGCCAGGACGCCGAGACCCTGCTTGCGGGCCAGTTCCAGCACGGGTTTGCCGAAGCCGATCTTGAAGTATTCAATGTAGTTGATGGGGAACATGACCGTGTCGAAGCGGAACTTCTCCATCGCCAGCAGCGCGGCCTTGGTCGTGTGCGCCGAAAAACCGAAGAAGCGAACCTTGCCCTCCTGGCGGGCCTTGGTGAATACCTCCATCGCGCCATCCGGGCCGAAGGCCTGCTCAACCTCCTCGGGCCGTCGCAGGTGGTGCATCTGGTACACGTCAAAATGGTCGGTCTTGAGCCGCCGGAGCGACCGCTCGAGCTCCTCCCGGGCGCCCTTGGCATCCCGCATCTTCGTCTTGCACGCGAGATAGTACCGGTCCCGCGGCAGCCCCTGCAGGCCGATCCCCATCTTGGTCTCGGCGTCCCCGTTGCCGTAGGCGGGGGCGACGTCGAAGTAATTGACGCCCTGTTCAAAGGCCTTGTGAAGCAGGGCCGTGCCCTCGGGCTGCTTGTGGTGGATCAGGCCCAGACCCGGAAAGCCCACGATCGACGCTTTCATGGACGTCGTGCCGACCACCCGCCGCGGCAGGGCGGGCTCATCGGTCGTGGACTCGGCGGCGTACAGCGCCGGCGCCAATCGGGAAGCCAGTGCGTATCCGGCCGCAAGGTGCCCGGCCGCCTTGAGAAATGTGCGTCGCTCCATGATCCTGCCCCTTTCATGCGTGTGCCGCTCAGAAGCCCGCCCACTCGAAGGCCGGCTTGCTGAGCTTGACTGTGGCTGCATTCTACCTCGAAGGGGGAGGCGCATGCAAGCGCATCGTGGCTTACCACGAGTAGAGAGGGCGATCTTCATTCCAGGACGATGGTGTCTTTGTAGTCGGGTACCGTGACGGGCCAGCCGGTCTGGTCGCGCAGGTACTGGCCGAATTGCTCGGCGGCCTCGGCCTCGCCGTGCACGACAAACACCCCGCGCGGGGGATTCGTGAGGTTTTTGAGCCACGCGAGCAACTCGTCCCGGTCCGCGTGGGCGCTGAAGCCGTGGATCCGTTCGACGCGGGCCTTGACGGGGTAGGTCTGGCCCAGGATGCGGACCTCTTCGGCCCCGTCGACGATGATCCGGCCCAGGGTGCCGACCGCCTGGTACCCCACGAACAAGATTGTGCTTTCCGGTCGCATGATATTCGCCACCAGATGGTGTTTGATCCGGCCGCCCGTGCACATGCCGGACCCGGCGATGACAATCATCGTGCCCCGCACGCGGTTGAGGGCCTTGGACTGCTGGGTCGTCATCGTCATGGTCAGACCCTGAAAGCTGAACGGCGACGTATGATTGAGCAGCAGCTTTCGCATGTCCTCGTCGAACATCTCCGGGTGATCCTTGAAGACCTGCGTCGCGCGGATCGCCATCGGGCTGTCCAGAACGGTCATCACGTGTGGAATCCGATCCTCGATCAGCAGCTCGTTCAGGAAGTACAGCAGCTCCTGGGCTCGCTGGATGCTGAAGCTGGGGATCACCAGATTGCCGCCGCGTTCGACGGTATCATTGACCACCTCGGCCAGATGGTCCTTGACCTCCTCCACGGGGTGGTGCTCGCGGTCCCCATAGGTCGATTCGACCAACACGTAGTCGGCCTCGGTGAACACGCGCGGGTCGCGGAGGATGGGCCGATCGTTGCGGCCGATGTCGCCGGTGAACAGAATCGTCCGCTTCCAGCCGTCGCACGAGGTCCGCACGCGGATGATCGAGGAACCCAGGATATGCCCGGCATCATGGAACGACGCCTCGATGCAGTGATCGACGGCGACGGGCTGCCTGTAATTGACCGGTGCAAAAAGCGGCAAGGTGGCCTCGGCGTCCTCGGTGGTATACAGCGGCTCCACGGGTCGCGATGGCGTGCGCCCTTCGCGCTGGTGTCGCTTACGCTTATAGGCCGCATCCTCTTCCTGCAGGTGCGCCGCGTCCAGCAGCACGATCTTGGCCAGTTCGGCCGTGGCATCCGTACAGTGAATCTTGCCCGAAAACCCTTCCTTCACCAGCTTGGGCAGCAGCCCGCAATGATCCAGATGGGCATGCGTCAGCAGCACCGCGTCGATCGAGCCGGGCGGCACCTCAAACGGCTCCCAGTTGCGGCCCCGGAACTGCCGCTCCTGGTAGAGCCCGCAGTCCACCAGAATCCGTCGGCCGTCGACCTCCAGCAGGTGTCGTGAACCCGTTACGTTCTTCGCCGCCCCGAGAAAGCTGATCCGCGATTGCATCGCCGCCTTTCCAAGTAGTCGTCCCCACAGGCCGATGGGATTAGCATAGCAGGAAGCAGCCCGTAAGTCAATGTCACTGCTTGTCTTGCATAAAAAAAGACCCGGCACGGCAATACGCCGCGCCGGGCCACAGATAGCTCCCCTCTGAAAACTCACGGACACTGCAGCGCAGTGCACCGCAGCCAGTTCTCGGCGAGAAGGGCCAGATCGAGCAGGTCCACCTTGCAGTCGAACGTCAGATCGCCCACCGGGTACGGATGCTCGAAATCGCCGCAGGCCGGCGAGGCCTGGAGTTCCAGGTCATAGAGAACGGGCACGTTCATGCCGAACGTCTGCAGGGTCGCCTCGACCTCCAGATAGCGCCCGGGCGGCGTGCGGACCAGCGGCTTGCGGTTGCGCAGCTCCTCCCAGCGCGACCAGGTGCGCCGATCGTTGCTGCTGCGGGCGCGAACCGCCAGGCTCGTGCCGGCCGGTTCGCTGCCGGTCCAGCCCAGAACGCCCCAAGGCGTGTCCATCGCATAAGTATTGTGAACCACGCGCCACGTCCCCACCTGGGTGGTCGTGGACCGCGCGATAATGCCCGTCATGTCGCTGTAGCCGTAGTGCTGCGTACCGGGCAGGTACTTCTCCAGGTCGACCGTGTTGGTGGCCGGGTCGATGCGGCGAACGTATCCATCGCCCAGGTTCACCACCCACACCTTGCCCTCGGCGTCAACGGACACACCGGTCGGCTGGTTGCCGACAGGGATATCGGCCACGGCGACGGCCTTGTCGGTCTCGTCCAGCGTCCATCGGGTCACTGTTCCAGGCCCGGTGTTGGCCACCCAGATGTCTCCATCGTCGGTGCAGGCCACACCGCGTGACTCGTATCGGCCGTTGATGGTCCACTCGAGCGTCCCCGTCGTGACATCGATCCGGGACAGCTTGGTATTCTGCCAGCCCGACACGTAAAGGTGTCCGAAACGGTCCAGGCCGATGCCGTACGAATAGTGCGGCATGGGGATCACCGTGAACACACCGGTCGAGGGATCGAGCCGCAGCACCGTGTTGGTGTCCTGACCGGAGGACCAGAGAATGCCGTTTTCATCCACGACGGCGCCGTAGATCTTGTGGCTGACCGAGGAGATGTCGACCTGGTCGAGAATCTGCCCCGTTTGGCCGTCGATGTAATAGTAGTATCGGGGATTGGTGTTCTCGTTGTTGATGCCCACCCAGACGTTATTCTGGGCGTCAATGGCGATGCCGCGCGGCCCCGGCCGCCAATCATGGTTGGCGTACAGGTCGTTCGGGTTCGTCCCGATGTGTGTGAATTGACCGGGGTAGTACGTGCCCTCGCGTCCGGGAATCACGACGACCTCCCACAGAACGCATTCATCGGAGCCCCACGGCAATAGCTCGCTGCCCTCAATCAGACCGTTGCCGTCAAGGTCTTGCGAGGTGTCCGGCTTACCGTTGCCGTTGCGGTCCATGTACTGGCCGTTCTCCAGCAGGCCGATCTTGACGGCCGTGCCGATCCGTCGGTTGCCCACCCAGCAGTTGCCGAACAGATCCACGGTGGTCCGCGAGGGGTTTCCGTACAGGTTGCTGGGGCAGATCCGGTAGCGGCCCAGTTCGCGGCCCGTCCGCGTGTCAATCTTGGACACGGTGCCCTGGTTGCTGTTGGGTACCCAGATGAACGGCAGCGTCGTCGACTCAGCCGAGAGCTGAAGCTGGTCGGGCACCGTATCGTGTTCCACACCGGTCAGGACGCCGCGATCGAAGTCGGCGTTGTCCGTATAGATCGCGTGCAGTGCCGGCGCAAAGTCCGCCTCGTATGTGGTTTGGGCCAGAACGGCATCGAATCGCGATGGATCGGTTCGGCTGACAGCCGCGACATGGGTCTCCACGACCGTCGTATCGGGGGCGAACGCCGGGGCCGTCACGAACAGCGTCAGTTCGATCTCCTGGCCCGGCGAGGCCAAACCCGTATCCCAGCCGCCGCCGGTGACCCAGGCCGTGATATCCTCGCCCGTTGCGGCCAGGACGTATCGCACGGTCCACTGTCCGTCGTTGGGATCGCCCGTCACGATGAACGCATCGGTCGCGGGCCGATCGTTCTGCAGGATGATGTCATACACCGCGGTCAGGCCCGGGCCGATGTTCTGCGCCTTCGTCTGGCCGGGCAGATCATCGTACGCATCATCGCCCACATACGACGCATCGTCGTCCGTGCGGACCAACAGGTCGGGCTGGATCCCCTCAAAGACGGGGCTCTCCACCCACGCGGCATCGCCGACCAATGTGGCATCGAAGCCGCCGACCACGTCCGCGGCCGTCGCCCCCGATCCCTCGTCGAACGGCCAGTGAGCGATCAGCCCATCGGTCACCGACTCATTCAGGAAGACCGCTTCAACCTCCTCCGGGGTCAGGGCCCGGTTATACAGCCGGATCTCATCCAGGATGCCGTCCATATAATAGGTAGGCCACAAGCCGAACCGCAGGGGGTTGGTGTCGGTTGTGTTGATGGCTCCGTGCGACCAGTCCACCAGGAGCCGACCATTCACATAGTACCAAGTCCGGCCGTTCTCATAGACATGGGTAAAATGCACCCACTGGTCCCGCGTGGGGATGTCCACATCGTAATACGTGCAGTAATACTCAATCCGCCAGCGGTTCTCCCCGATCGTACGGATACTGAAGTCCTGGCCACATGAACCCGTCGTGCCCCAGTCGTAAGGACCGGCGTTATTGAACGCCCGCGTGTACAACCATACGCTGATAGTGCGTGCGGCGTTGCCCGACAGCCCCAACTGCGTCGCCGTGACGCCGGTGTCCAGATAGTCGACGCTACCGTCCAATGTGACGGCGTAGTTCGGGGCGGCCCGGCCCGTTCCAAGGACGGCCAGGCACACCGTGACCACGGCCCATAACCCATAGCGCGCACACACTGCGGGACTCTTTGAAGTCACCATGAGAAGCCTCCTCCGACAGAAAAGATCATGCTCCTGACCGACGCCCCGTTACGCCGGGTCTTCAAGCCAACCGATAGCTATAGTACCAACATCCCGCGTTCTGTGTCAATCAGCCGCTGTCGAAAACAGCCGCCCAAGCGTGACGAGCACGCCCGAACGGGGGAGGAGCCGACTGGGCCGGACCGTATAATAAACAGGTGCGGCCCGCGGGTGCCGGCCTCAATCAACAAGCCGGTTCTGCAGGAAGAAATGCTCGTTGCCGGTCGACCAGGGTTTCGAGCAGATGTCGATGTCTCCATCGCCGTCCACGTCCCCGCCGACGGCCTCGTGGCAGGGCTTTCGGGCGATGACATGTTCGATCCACTGGTCGGCCGTGGGGCGACCCTTTGGCCCGGCCGCGTTCTCCCAGATGTAGCACGCATGTGTCCCCGGCGCCGACAAGGGACCGCCGCCGGAAAACACATCCGCATCGCCATCCCCATCGAAATCGGCCACGATCAGGGAATGGAAGTCCTGCTTGTCCCCCTGGTCCTTGATGAGGTGCCGCGTCCAATGGCCCCGGCCATCGTTCTCGAACCACGCCACACGCCCATCGGGGTTGTCGGCCTCGGCCTGGACGAAGTCCATGTCGCCGTCCCCATCCAGGTCGATTACCCAGGTCTTGACGGCGATGCCGTAGCGATGCTCCTCGCCGAAGTCGATGGTCTTGTGAATCCTCCACCGCACGCCCTTGCCGTCGAGGTTCTCACACCACGCCCGGCCGGTCACCACGTCCGGATCGCCGTCGCCGTCCAGGTCAGCGACCGCTCGTGGCGAGACGCCGCCGTGAATCTTGTGCTCCGAGGCCGGGGCGATTGGATGGGCCGACCACGGTTTGGTGGGGTCCGCGGGAATCTCATACCAGAACAGACCCGTGCGGTCCGAGTTGGCGATGGCGTCCATGCGGCCATCACCGTTCACATCGGCGAACTCCGAATCGTGGGAATGGATGGCGCCGATGTCAGAGGCGATAAACGGCTCGCTCCGCGGCCGACCGGTGTTGAGCAGGATCTTGCTGCCGGAGAGCATATCGATCCAGCCATCGCCGTTCAGGTCATACATCGCGCCGCCGACGTCCGTATGGCCCTTGCCCAAGTCATGCCGCACCCAGTCCTCCGGCCCACGATACTCCCACCACCAGATGCGACTCTCCGAATGGCTGGCCTCGCCCGTGACCCAATCCAGGTCCCCATCCCGGTCCACATCCGCCAAGGCCGTCTGGCCCATCTTGCTGCCGATCCGGTCGATGCGATGGTACGTGAATTGGGGAAATGCCCACGCGCTCGTGGCAAGGGCCGTCAGACAGCCGAGAATCCGAGGGATATGAGTTCTGTGCATGATTTTCTCCTGTTCGTCGCACGTCATGCGATCCGGTCATCGGATCGGCCGCGACGCCGGCTGCAACCATGCTACGGCGGACTCGATGGAATTTCCAGCGGTTTCATACGACAGGGACTTTTCCCGAAACGTCGATTTCGCTAGACTACAGGGGCTTGGCCATGGGGTGGGTCGTGCCGTTTCAGAGTAGGGCACGCGGTACGGTGGTTCATGGGCCAGGGCCGCCCGTCGATTCAGCGCCGAGGGCGGTGTTGCATCCATGGCGCGGGGATAAGCGTTTCGGCTGCGGAGTAATTGTGGATAGAAACGTTCAGCAGATGCAGGATGAGCTGGCTGGCCGCCTGTCGGGCGGCGCGGCCGATGTCCAGACGGACGTGTTCAGCCGGCTGGCCTTCAGCACGGATGCGAGCATCTACCAGATCGTTCCGATGTGCGTGGTTCGGCCGCGCACCGTCGAGGACGTGGCGGCGGTCGTGCGCTATGCCGCCGAGCACGGCATTGCCATCGCGCCGCGCGGGGCCGGCAGCGGTCTGGCCGGCGAGTCGCTGACACCGGGGATCATGCTCGACCTGGCCCGGCACATGAATCGCATCATCGCTACCGCCGACGATGGATCGACGGTTACCGTCCAGCCGGGCGTCGTCCTGGATGATCTCAACGACCATCTGGCCCGCTACGGCAAGAAGATCGGTCCGGACCCCTCCAGCGGCAACCGGGCGGTGCTTGGCGGCGTCGTCGCGAACAATGCGACCGGGGCGCACTCCCTGCAATACGGCTACATCGCCGACTGGGTCGAGCGACTGCAGGTCGTCCTGGCCGATGGGTTGGTTGTGAATCTACGGAGCGACGTCGATCCTTCGGAGGCGGGCTCGCCGGAGCAACAGCTCGCACGGCGGGTCTGGGATCTGCTGGCCGACGAACAAGAGCTCATCACGGCGGCGCAACCGGCCACCAAACGCAATCGCTGCGGCTATATGTTGACGGGCGTGCTGCACGATGGCCACGTGAATCTGTCCAGGTTGCTGGTCGGCTCAGAGGGCACCCTGGGCATCTTCACCGAGATCACCCTGCGGGCGGTGGACGTGCCGCGGCACAAGGCCGTCGTGCAGTTGGAGTTCGAGACGATTGAGGCGATGGCCCGCGCGGTGCCGATCATCGTCGAATCGGGCGCGGCGGCCTGCGAGTTGATGGGCCGCCGACTGATGGAGCTTGCCGCTCAGGCCCTGCCGCAGTACCGCGATCTGTTTCCGACGGACTGTGCGGCCGTGTTGTTCGTGGAGCACATCGCCGATGAGGCCGATGCCCTGAAGGTCAAGATCGCCGAGACGATCCGCCGCGTGGGCGATCTGTCGTGCGGCGCCGTGGAGGTCTACGATGCCGCGTCGCAACAGCGGCTGGCCAAGAGCCGCAAGGACGCCGTGCCGTTGCTCAACCGCGACCGCGGCGCCCGACACGCCGTGCCCTTTATCGAGGACGTCTCGGTCGATAACCGCCGCCTGGCCGAGTACGTCATGGGCATGGAACGGATCGCCGCGAAGCACGATATTCAGTTGGCCTTCTACGGTCACGCCGGCGATGGCGAGCTCCACCTGCGGCCCTATCTCGATCTGCATGATCCCGAGGACATCGCCCGCATGCGGAGTATCGCCGAGGAGGCGTTTCAACTGGCCTGGTCGCTGGGCGGCACGATCAGCGGTGAACATGCCATCGGCCTGGTGCGCACGGCGTTCGTGCGGCGGCAATACGGCGATGACTACTGGCAGCTTCTGCGACAGATCAAGGAGCTGTTCGATCCGAAGGGACTGTTGAATCCGGGCAAGATCGTCGGTGACGACCCCGATCTGATGGTTAAGAACTTCCGCGCCCGGTTCGCCCCGCGAGCGGACCGCCTGCAAACCCAGTTGGCCGTGGATGGCCAGGAGTTTCGCTTCGAGATCGAACAGTGCGACGGGTGCGGCGTCTGCCTGAGTTGCCGATCGGGCAGCCGCATGTGTCCGACGTTTCGCGCCCTCCGCGATGAGCTGGCCGCCTCCCGTGGCAAGGCCAACCTGCTGCGGGCCTGGATCACCGGACAGATCGGCCCGGAGGAGCTGGCGTCCAGCCGCTTCAAGGAGATCATCAGCCATTGCGTCAACTGCAAGATGTGCAGCGTGGAGTGTCCGGCGGGCGTGGATGTCAGCAAGCTGGTCATCGAGGCCCGGGCCCAGGCCGTCGCCCGGCGGGGTCCGACCCGCACCGAGTGGGTCCTGGCCCGCAACCGTTTCATGAGCAGGCTAAGCAGCACCTTTGCGCCGCTGAGTAATTGGGTCATGTCGCTGGGCCTCTCACGTCGGGTGATGCAGGGCGTTCTGGGGCTCGATGCGGGGCGGATGCTGCCGGCGTTTCAGCGTGGCTCCTTTATGCGCCAGGCCAGACGGCGTCTGGCGGCCGCGCCGCCGGTTGACGCCCCCGTCGATCGGGTCGTGTATTTCGTCGATACCTACGCGAACTGGAACGACCATGAGCTCGGTTTTGCCGTGCTGGACGTGCTCGCGGCCGCCGGCGTGCAGGTGGCGATTCCCAAACAGCGGCCCGTGCCGCTGCCGGCCCTGGTCTATGGCAACCTCGGCACAGCCCGCAAGGACCTGGCCTACAACGTGCGGCAACTGGCGCCGTTTGCCCGCGAGGGCTGGACGATCGTTTGCAGCGAGCCCAGCGCGGCCCTGTGCCTGCGCGAAGAGATGCCCAGCCTACTCAACGGGGAGGACGTTCAGGTGGTCGTCGAGCATACGGTCGAGCTGATGGACTACCTCGAGCGGCTGCACGAACAGGGCCGTTGGAATGGCAGGGGGGCGGTCTCGTCCCCGCCGGACAACCGGCGTTACGCGTATCACGCGCCGTGCCATCTCTGCGCGTTGCGTGCTCAAGGTGAAAGTCTGAAGCTCCTGCGGCGTCTGTGCGGCATCGACGTGGAGGACCTGGATGGCGGCTGTTGCGGCCTGGCCGGCACCTTCGGCATGCAGCGCAAGAACCGCGACCTGGCCGCGACGATCGGCCGGGACCTGGCCGACCGCATTGCCGAAACCGACCCGGACGTGATCCTCACCGAGTGCGCCGCCTGCAAGATGCAGATTGAGCACCTCACGGGCAAGCCGGTGGTTCACCCCGTGAAGCTGCTGGCTCAAAGCCTGCACTCGCGCGCATCGCAATGACGGTGATTCACGCTGCAACGCCCGGCCCTTGCGGTAAATCATGTACGGCGGCCTGCACCCCCGGCGTCCGCGCATGGGTGGCATGGCCACGCAAGCGTGGCCATGGCGTGACGCACGGGCCCGTATCGCCCCCACATGCCCACGCTTGCGTGGCCATGCCACCCGGCGCTGTTGGTCGAGGCGAGCGGGGGCATGCCACCCGGCGCGCTGGAGTCCGGGTGGCCCCATCATCGTCATTCCGAGCGAAGCGGTGCGGACCATGATTCTCACCGTCATTCCGAGCGACGCGGTGCGAAGCAGAGCGAAGCACCGCGGATCGAGGAACCCGTTCGTCAGCGTCGCGCAGCGACACCGCTTATGTTGTTGTGGCATGGCGTCGGGTGCCTCGTGGGTTGCGTCATGGCGTTGAGTGGCCGGAGATCAACGTTCACTCCCGTTGGAGAGCATGCTGCGGCTTCGCGTCCGGTGCCTTGCGGAAGGGCTGTTTGAACGGGTCCCTCCACTGCGGGCCTTCGGCCCTCCGGTCGGGATGACGGTCAAGGGGGGGCCTACAAGAGCGCCGGGTGGGCTGTGCCGCGCGGGGCATGGGGTTTGCCACAGAGGGCACAGAGGGCACAGAGACAAGCCGGGTGACTCAACGGGCCTCTGTGGTCTCTGTGATTCTCTGTGGCTTGTCCGGGGCCTTTCGTGCCGTTCATCTTGGCTGTGGTCGCTTGGCTTGCGGAGATCGCGGCCATGGCGCCCTTGTAGTTGAACGTGGGGAATGATACGATGAAGGATTGGTGATCGTGTCATAAGCAGGAGCCTGTAGTTATGCCCGGCGTTAGCCCTACAAACGCATCCGCGCGGGGTGTCGTCTTCGACATCAAGCGGTACGCCATCCATGATGGCCCGGGGATACGCACGACCGTGTTCCTCAAGGGCTGTCCGCTGGCGTGTCGCTGGTGCCACAACCCCGAAAGCTGGCGGCCCGAGCCGGAGGTGGGCGTGCGTCGCAGCCGGTGTCTGCGGTGCGGGCGGTGCGTGGAGGTGTGCCCGGCGGGGGCGATCGTGATGCAAGACGGCCGGCCCGTCACGTCGCTGGAGGTGTGCCGACGGTGCGGGGCGTGCATCGAGGCCTGCCCAGCGGGGGCCCGCGAGATGATCGGCCGGGAGATGACGGTCGAGGAGGTCCTGGCCGAGGTCGAGCGGGACCTCTTGGTCTACGATGAGTCCGGCGGGGGGGTGACGTTTTCCGGCGGCGAGCCCCTGGCCCAGCCGGATTTCCTCCTGGCGCTGCTGGCCGAGTGCCGAAGGCGGGAGATCCACACCACAGTCGATACCTCGTTGCAGGCCCCGTGGCAGGTGGTCCGGGCGGTCGCCGAGGGGGCGAATCTGCTGCTTTGCGACGTGAAACACATGGACCCGGCCAAACACAAGGCCCTGACCGGCGTAGAGAATGGGCGGATTCTGGAAAATCTGCGGCGGTTGGTGAGCGGCCCGGCGCGGGTTATTATTCGCATTCCGGTGATTCCCGGATACAATGATGACGTGGCCAACGTGGAGGCGGCCGGGGCGTTTCTGGCCGAGGCCGGGGCCGTGGAGCGGGTGGAATTGCTGCGGTACAATCCCGGGGGGCTCGATAAGGCCGCCCGGCTGAGTGGTGAGTTCGACCTGGTGCGGCCCCAGGAGCGGGAGGATGGGGTGCTGGAGGCGTTGGCGGCCGTGCTGCGGCGGTTCGATCTGAACGTCATGGTAGGTGGGTAATGTATGAACGAGCGGGTGCAACGGCTTCGGGAGCAAAGCGTCTCCATCACGCCTTATCTGTCCACCGAGCGGGCGGAGCTGATCACGGACTTTTACGAGAGCGATGAGCCGTGGCGTCACTCGGCCGTGATGACGCGGGCGTTGGCGTTCAAGCACCTGATGGAGCACAAGACCCTCTGTATCAACCCCGGCGAGCTGATCGTCGGCGAGCGGGGTCCGGCCCCCAAGGCCACGCCGACCTACCCCGAATTGTGCTGCCACGACCTGGAGGACCTGCGGATCCTGCACACCCGGCCCAAGACCCGCTTCGACGTGTCCGACGAGGTGCGTAAGGTCTACGCTGAGCGGATCATTCCGTTCTGGCGGGGCAAGACCCTGCGGGAGAAGGTGTTCGCGGCGATGACGCCCGAGTGGCACGGGGCGTTTGAGGCGGGCGTGTTCACCGAGTTCATGGAGCAGCGGGCGCCGGGGCATGCGATTCAGGATGACAAGATCTACCGGGCCGGGCTGGAGGACTTCAAGGAGCGCATCGCCCAGAAGCAGGCCGCGATCGACTGGCTCAACGATCCCCGTGCGTACGACAAGGATCAGCAGTACCGGGCGATGACGATCTGTGCGGATGCGGCGATCACGTTCGCCCGGCGGTACGCCGAGGAGGCGCTTCGGTTGGCGGCTCAGGAGGCCGATGCCGCGCGGCGGGCCGAGTTGGAGCGGATCGCCGAGGTGTGCACCCGCGTGCCCGCTCGGGTGCCGCGCGATTTCTGGGAGGCGCTGCAGATGTACTGGTTTGTGCATCTGGCGGTGATCACTGAGTTGAACACGTGGGACTCGTTCAACCCCGGCCGGCTCGATCAGCATTTGTACCCGTTCTACAAGCGGCAGATTGAGGAGGGCTCGCTCATTGAGGAGCAGGCCCGCGAGCTGCTGCAGTGCTTCTGGGTCAAGTTCAACAATCAGCCCGCGCCGCCCAAGGTGGGTATCACCGAGGAGCAGAGCGGCACCTATACCGATTTTGCCCTGATCAACGTGGGCGGCGTGCGGCCCGAGAGCGGGACCGATGCCGTCAACGAGATTTCGTATCTCATCCTGGATGTGGTCGAGGAGATGCAACTGACCCAGCCCAGCGCGTGTGCGCAGATCAGCGTGCACAATCCGGATCGGTTTGTGCGGCGGGCCTGCCGTGTGATTCGTCGGGGCTTTGGCCAGCCGAGCCTGTTTAACACCGATGTAATCGTGCAGGAGATGCTTCAGGACGGCAAGACGCTGTTCGACGCCCGTTCGGGCGGGCCCAGCGGCTGCGTCACGGTCAGCGCCTTCGGCAAGGAAAGCTGCACCCTGACGGGCTACATTAACTGGCCGAAGATCCTGGAACTGGCGTTGCACGATGGGATCGACCCGCGCACGGGCGAGCGCGTGGGTCCGGCCACGGGCGACCCGCGGACGTTCACCTCGTTCGAGCAGGTGATGGAGGCGTACAAGACGCAACTGCGGTACTTCGTCGATCTCAAGATCGCGGGCAACAACGTGATCGAACGCCTGTTCGCCCGGTTCATGCCCGCGCCGTTCATGTCGCTGGTGATGGCCGACTGCATCGAAAAGGGCCTGGACTATCACGAGGGCGGGGCCCGCTACAACCCCACCTACATCCAGGGGGTGGGGATCGGGACGCTCACCGATGCGCTCTCGGCGATCAAGCACCACGTGTTTGACACGCGTGAGGTGACGATGGAGACGCTGTTGGAGGCCACCGAGGCCGATTTCGACGGATACGAGCTCCTGCATCGCCACCTGCTGGAAAAGACGCCCAAGTACGGCAACGATGATCCGCGGGCGGATGACATCACCGCGGTCGTGTTCGAGGCGTACTATGACGTCCTGAACGGCCGACCCAACACCAAGGGCGGGCACTACCGTGTGAACCTGCTGCCCACGACGGTGCATATCTACTTCGGCTCGGTCATCGGCGCGCTGCCGAGCGGCCGCCGCCGGGCCCAGCCGGTCTCCGATGGCATCAGTCCGGAGCAAGGCGCTGACCGCCACGGTCCGACCGCGGTCATTCAATCCGCGTCGCGGATCGACCACGCCCGGACGGGCGGGACTCTGCTGAATATGAAGTTCCATCCGCAGGTGTTGGCCGGCGATGAGGGCATCGCCAAGCTGGCTCAGTTGGTCCGGTCGTACTTCCGCCTGGGCGGGCACCACGTGCAGTTCAATGTGATTGATGCCGACACGTTACGTCAGGCCCAGGAGCGGCCCGAGGAGCACCGCGAGCTGATCGTCCGCGTCGCGGGGTACAGCGACTACTTTGTCGACCTCGGCCGCGAATTGCAGGATGAGATTATCGCCCGCACCGAGCAGCGGGCCCTTTAGGCTGTCCGTGGGATGGGGCGGTGCATTGCTGTCCACTGGGGAGACGCATGACGGAATTCAAGACCATCGATGAGATACTCGCCTTCGCCATCGGTGAAGAGGAACAGGCCTGGCGCTTTTACGAAATGCTGGCTGAGCAGAGCAGTCGTCCGGAAATCCGTGCGGTCTTGGCCGAGTTCGCCGAGGAAGAGCGGGCCCACAAGGCACGGCTTGAGGCCGTCCGGGCCGGAGGCCAGATGGTCGTTGCCGATGCGGTGGTGGCCCGTATGCATCTGGCGGACATCCTCGTCGATGAGACGCCCCGGCCGGATATGGACTATGCCCAGATCCTCGTGGTCGCCATGAAAAAGGAGAAGGCGGCCTTTGATCTCTACACGGCGCTGGCGCAGGTCTGTCCGGATGTGGCGTTACGGGACGTCTTCCGTGGCCTGGCTCAGGAGGAGGCGCGGCACCAGCGGCGCTTCGAGGTCGAGTATGATGAGGTTGTGCTCAAGGAGGATTGACCGGCTCGATCGCCGATGCCGTTCCGGATGGTTCCATGGCCCGTAACACGACACGCACCTACACCGTCAGCGAGGTCAGCACGCTGATTAAGGTCGCCCTGGAAGGCGGCCTGCCCGGTCGGCTCACGGTCGCCGGACAGATCAGCGGTTTCAAGCGGCACGCCAGCGGGCACGCGTATTTCGCCCTGAAGGATGACAAGTCGGTCCTGGCCGCCGTCATGTGGAGGAGCAAGCTGGCTGCGGTACGTTTCGCCCCGGAGGATGGCATGGCCGTCCTGGCGACCGGTTACATCGATCTCTATGAGCCGACGGGCAAGGTGCAGTTGTACGTGGATCGGCTCGAGCCGGCCGGTGTGGGGGCCCTGCAGGTCGCCTTTGAGCAGATGGTCAAGCGGCTTCGCGCCGAAGGGCTTTTCGACGACCGCCATAAGAAACCCCTGCCACGGTTTCCCATGCGGATCGGCATCGTCACCAGCCCCTCGGGGGCGGCGATTGTGGACATCGTCAACAGCATCCGGTCGCGGTGGCCATGTGCGAGGCTCTTCTTCCGGGCGGTCCCCGTCCAGGGACCCGGCGCGGCCGAGGAGATCGCCCACGCCGTGGCCCAGGTAAATCGCGAGAATGCGCGTCGCCGGCTGGACCTTTTGATTGTCGGCCGTGGCGGAGGATCGCTGGAGGACCTGTGGGCCTTCAACGAGGAGGTCCTCGCCCGGGCCATCCACGCCTCGCGGATTCCCATCATCAGCGCGGTCGGCCACGAAGTGGATATCACCATTGCCGACCTGGTGGCCGATGCGCGGGCGTCCACACCGACCCAGGCCGGGGTCATCGCCGTGCCGGACCGGGCCGAGGTGAGCGCCCGGCTCGACCAGGCCGACCGCCGATTGCGGCAGGACCTGCGGAGTCGGCTGGACCTGTCGCGGCAGCGGTTGGCCACGATCCTGGCCGGGCGGGTTTTCCGCGAGCCGCAGGGGGCGCTGGCCGTGCCCGCCCAGCGGGTCGACGAGCTGGCAATGCGTCTGCGGCACGCGGCGCGGCAGGGTCTGACCCGGCTTGAGCGACGCCTCGCCGATGCGCACCAGCGGGTGGCCGCGATCGAGCCGCGTCGCGTGCTGGCCGAGCAGCGAACGCGACTGGAGGCCTTGGCGGGGGTTCTCGACCAGCGCGAGCGGTCCGTGCTGAACGCAAATCAGTTGCAATGCACGGCCCTGGAGAATAGACTGCAGGCCATGAACCCGCGGGCGGTGTTGCGGCGCGGCTATAGCCTCACGCGCGATGCGCAAAGCGGGCGGCTGATCACGCGGTCGCGCGACGTGAGGCAGGACACGGCGATCGTGACCGAGCTGGCCGACGAGGATTGGATCGAGAGCCGTGTCACCGCACGCAAGGAAGCGGACGACCGAGCCGACCGCTGAGCGGCGCGGCGAACCGGAGCCTGGGAACCGGATGATACGATGGGCAAGAAGAAGCCGAACCCGGATGTAGAGAAGATGACCTTCGAGCAGGCGATCACCGCTCTGACCGAGGTGGTCGAGCAGATCGAGGCCGGGCGGATTCCGCTGGCCGAAAGCCTGGACAAATACGAGCGCGGCATGGCCCTGATCCGGCGGTGCCGCGAGATTCTCGCCCAGGCCGAGAAACGCATTGAGACGATCGGGGCGGAAGAGAAGGCCCCCGCGCCGGACTCCGAGGCGGCCAAGGGGGAGGCGAGCGACGAGGATGATGGGGGTTCCGAGCCGGCCGAATCAGCGGATGAGGGCTTGTTCTGAGCGGGGCCGCGTGCCGTGGTTACGAGCGGTCGAGCCTGCGGGCGGCAAGACCCGCGAGCGTGGCGGAACTGGCAGACGCGCCAGGTTTAGGTCCTGGTGTCCGTAAGGACGTGGAGGTTCGAGTCCTCTCGCTCGCAGTCCTTTATTGACAAGGACTTACGACAGTTTTGCCTGGGCTATAACCGAAAGTTGTGGATGGACGGATGAGGGAAGCGGCGTATCCTTGGGTTGTTTTGCGGAATTACGATCCAAAGGAAAGGACACGCCATATGAAACGGAAGGTACCAGAAACGCAGAACGTGTCAACCGGCAGCCGGGATGTTTTGACCGAGATTCTGCGGGAAGGGGCTCGGGATATGCTGGCCGAGGCCATTGAGAACGAGGTCGCC
>Ga0068713_1000862_pt1 | contig 48022 bp, 44 predicted proteins | sample MTBAKSrepl2MetaG_FD_62223 | JGI IMG/M metagenome (GOLD analysis project Ga0068713, IMG submission 62223) | Enrichment culture microbial communities om Arthur Kill intertidal strait, New Jersey, USA, that are MTBE-degrading - MTBE-AKS2 (Arthur... | ecosystem: Environmental > Aquatic > Marine >... | reverse complement strand
AATCGTCCATTGGGGTTCTCCCTTTCTCTGAACTTTGAGCGGTTCAAGCGAGGGAGATTCCCCAATATTCCCGGAAATGTCAAACCCCGTGAGTCCCTCGGCAAAGCTGGGGGTTTACCCATTATTACTAACCGGATAGCAGCGATGATGTGTACCGGATTTCGATATTCGGATTTTGGATTGATCAATAGGCAACAAACGGGAGATGGTGATGTCCTCACCACTTCAGAAACTGAGAGACTGTCTTGACAAGGAACCGCCCCGGGTCGGTTCGGGAGAACAAACGCTGTGGATAACCTGAAAAAGACGCGGCATCGGATCTTCCAGCTCTTGGCCACCCAGAGGCTGGCGGTACTGTCTACCCAATATCACGGTGAACCCTACGCCAACCTTGTCGGATTCGCCGCTGACACTGATCTTCGCCGGATTTTTTTCGCCACACCGGAGACCACCCGCAAGTACCGGAACCTGACCGCCGATCCCCGGGTGGCCCTTCTGATCGACAGCCGCTCCCATCAGGAGGCCGATTTCCACCAGGCGGCGGCGGTGACCGCGGTGGGCAAAGCCGCTGTCGTCGATCTTTCAGCTGACGGTGAATCGGCAGCCGACCGCTACCTGTCCCGACACCCATATCTGGTCGATTTTCTCCGTGCCCCCACTACACGGCTCATCCAGGTGTTCGTGGATAGATACGTGCTCGTGGAAAACTTTCAAGAAGTGATGGAACTGCGGATGTAGCCATGAATGGAATCCTTTCCCTGGTTCAGGCACTGGAAAGCAGCCCCCAAAAGGTCGGAGGCAAAGCCTATGCCTTGGCCTTGGCGGAAAAAAGCGGCTTTTTGGTGCCGAACACCCTTTGTCTCACAACCGACCTGTATGACGAATTCATGGGCACAGGTGGCCTCCGGGAGCGCATTCAGCTCGAACTGCACCGCAAGCCGTTCGAACACATGCGCTGGGAAGAAATCTGGGATTGCGCCCTGCGGATCCGCAATCGGTTTTTGACCACTCCCATGCAGGAAGCCCTCAGCGCCCGTCTGACCGAAGTGCTCGTCTCGGACTTTTCGGACCGTGCCGTGGTGGTTCGTTCCTCGGCCCCGGAAGAGGACACTGTCTCGGCTTCCTTTGCCGGCCTTCACGAATCGGTGGTCAATGTTTCGGGGCCCGCCGCAATCCTGGAGGCTGTCCGGCGGGTTTGGGCCTCCCTCTGGTCGGATGGGGCGCTGATCTATCGCCAGGAGCTGGGTATGGACGTGGAGACCAGCGCCATGGCTGTCGTGATTCAGGAAATCGTTGTCGGGGATCGGTCGGGGATCGCATTCACCCGGGATTTCAACGATCCGGATCGGAGCGTGATTGAAGCCGTATACGGTCTCAACGCCGGCCTGGTGGACGGCGCCGTCGACCCCGACCGCTGGCGGGTCGACCGAACCACCGGAGGAATCGTTTCCCACGCGCCCACCCCTCGGGAAAAAAAGACTGTAGGTGGAAAAACCGGCATCGTTCTGGTTGACCTCGATCCGTCCGAGCGTGCCCGACCGCCCCTTTCCGAAGAAGACGTCGGTGCCGTTTTTTTAATGGCGATGAAAGTAGAGGCGCTTTTCGGCCGCCCCCAGGATGTAGAGTGGACGTTTTCCGGCGGCCGCCTCTACTTGCTTCAGTCCCGCCCCATCACCACCGGCGGTGAGGGAGACAAAAAGGATCGGCGCGCCTGGTATCTGAGCCTGCACCGAAGTTTCGACAACCTGGTCATGCTTCGACAACGGATCGAAGAAACACATATCCCGGCCATGATCAAGGAAGCCGGCACCCTTGGAGCGGTAGATCTTTCGGTTCTCTCCGATGATGCGCTGGCGACGGAAATTCTGCAGCGCCTGGAGATTAATACCCGGTGGGCCAACCTCTACTGGGAGGAATTCATCCCCTTTGCCCACGGCATCCGGCTTTTCGGACAAACCTACAATGATGTCATACGCCCGGAAGATCCTTACGAGTTCATGCACCTGCTCGGTCAGACCCCCATGATGAGTATGGAACGTAATCGACTCCTCGAAAAAATGGCCGACTCGGTCCAGCGGAATCCGGCGCTGACCGACCGGCTCCGAAAGGGACGCCTGGACGAAGCAGATCCGGATTTTAAGCGTGACCTGGCCTCATTCATCGACCGGTACGGGGACCTGTCATGCCCGGTCACCGGCGCCGTGCAGTGCAGCCAGGGCCCGGAATCGGTCGTGCGCCTGGTGTTGGAGCTGTCTACGCGCAAAAAGCGGACCGGAGCCCGGGATACCCGTCCCGATGCCGACACCCTGAAAGCCGGTTTTCTCGATCGGTTCGAAGGCGAAGAACGGCGCCGGGCGGAAGCCCTCCTCGATCTGGCTCGGGCCAGCTACCGGCTCCGTGACGACGACAATATTTACATCGGCCGGATCGAGGCGCGGCTGCTGGATGCCGCAAATGAAGCACGGATTCGGATTGAGACACAAAACGGAAAAGACGGCCTGGTCGAAGCCCTTGCGCTGGTCGACCGGCGTAAAAGAATATCCAGCGCGAACCCCGCCGGAAATAGCTCCCGATCCGTCATCCACCCCCGGCAGCTCACCGGCCAACCGGCCGGTCCCGGTATCTGGCAGGGTCCTGCCCGCGTGATCCGTGAAGACACCGACCTGAGCCGGTTCCGGCAGGGAGAGATCCTGGTCTGCGACGCGGTGGACCCGAACATGACCTTCGTGGTACCCCTGGCCGCCGGGATTGTGGAACGCCGCGGCGGGATGCTCATCCACGGCGCCATCATCGCAAGAGAATACGGCATCCCGTGCGTTACCGGTGTCACGGACGCCACCTCCCTGATCCGCTCTGGAGACAGGATAACGGTGGACGGATACCTGGGAATCGTCACGATCGGAGAAATTGATGCAAATTGACCGGAACGCTTCCCGTAAGCCCCGTCTTTTAAGGCGGGGTCAAGGGAAGCTCTCAAAAAATAGGTAATTTCCTTACCGGGGAGCCCCGCCCTTCAGGTCGGGAGGGCTCCACTCCCGGGGAATTATGGCATCGCTGCACTTTCCAAGGGTGCTTTTTTCGTTCCCGGAAAACGGTACGTACACGTTCGTTTTCACACGATTGAAACGGCGGAGGATTTGAGGAGAAAGCAGCGCGTCTCGCAGTGACCTTTGAAATGCAGCGGCGAAGGCCTTGCCCGTAGCTTGTTGCGGGGAGCTCCAAAAAATGAAATCCCGGCCGGTATTTTCCCCGAGCGTGCCGGAATCCAACCGCCCGGAGCGTCCGATGACCCGTCCCAAGACCGTTCGCCTGGTTCTGGGTGACCAACTCGACGAGCGCCACTCCTGGTTTGTCGCTCCGGATGATTCAGTGCTGTACGTTCTAATGGAGGTCCGGCAGGAGACCGACTACGTCCGGCACCATGTCCAGAAGTTGGCGGCATTTTTCGCCGCCATGAGGTTCTTTGCAGGAAGATTATCTGCCAAAGGCCATCGGGTCGAATACCTGACGCTGGGTCATCCGGAAAACCGCCAGAGTTTCGCCGGGAACCTCTCCTGGATCATCACAAAGACCGGCGCCCAGCGCTTTGAATATCTGGCACCGGACGAATATCGACTCGACCGGGAGCTCCGAAAAAACGCCGCCATCATTGGGCTCGACGGTCAGGTCCGCGACACCGAACATTTCCTGACCGGCCGTGAGGATCTGGGCCGTTTTTTTGCCGGGAAAAAGGTATTTCGGATGGAATCTTTTTACCGGTACATGAGAAAGACGCACGCCGTTCTCATGAACGGAAAAGATCCTGCCGGTGGCCGGTGGAACTTCGATGCAGAAAACCGGCGGGCATATGACGGCAAGGTCCCGCTTCCAGCGCCGATTTTGTTTGAAAATGACGCCACCCGAATTCTCCAAGAGATCGAATCGGTCGGTGTCGCCACCATCGGGCATATGGCCGACGAGAGGCTCCTCTGGCCCATCGACCGGCGACAGTCCCTCGCACTGCTCAAGAACTTCATCCAACAACGCCTCCCCCATTTCGGAACCTACCAGGATGCCATGGTTTCCGATCATTGGGACCTGTTTCATTCCCGCCTGTCTTTTTCCCTGAACACCAAGATGCTCCATCCGGCCGAAGTGATCGATGCGGCTCTTTCCGCCTGGAGAGCGCACAAAACAAGGATCGACATCGAACAGGTGGAAGGCTTCGTCAGACAGATCCTGGGCTGGCGGGAATACATGCGCGGCATCTACTGGCACCTGATGCCGGATCTGGAGCGCATGAATTTTTTCGGTCACACGGCGCGCCTCCCGAAATACTACTGGAACGGGAAGACGAAGATGCGCTGTATGGCCGCAGCCATCGGCCAGTCCCTGGAAAAGGCCTACGCTCACCATATTCAGCGGCTGATGATCACTGGAAACTTCGCCCTGCTGGCAGGCGTCAATCCGGACGAAGTCGACGCCTGGTACATGGGGATCTACATTGACGCTGTCCAATGGGTGGAACTTCCCAACACTCGGGGCATGAGCCAGTGGGCCGACGGCGGCTGCATCGCCACCAAACCGTATGTTTCCACTGCCCGGTACATCGACCGCATGAGCGATTACTGCACCGGCTGTTCCTACGATAAGAACAGCCGAACAGACAACCGGGCCTGCCCCTTCAACAGTCTGTACTGGGATTTTTATGCCCGGCACCGGGAAAAGCTGGTCAAAAACCCGCGTGTCGGCATGATAGTGCGTCTCTGGGACCGGATGAAGTCGCGTGAAAAGGAACAGATCCTGGCAAGGGCGGAAGGGCTCAAACAAAATCTGGACGCTTTGTGAAAATGAGGAAAAGGTTGAAGACGAAGATTCGACCGAGGATTTCATTGTAGATCGAACCCGGGAGATTCGTTGATCGGATACCTGCTGGTGCCTGGCCTTAAAATTGAACTAATTTGCACTTGACAATTATTTATCTAAGTATTAATATTTCTTGTATTTTTTTATCTACCGCCATAAAGCAAAATGACAACAATGAAAGGAGGAGGGTATGGATGTAAAGGATTATTGTAGTGGAGTCGAAATGGAACTGACTGCATGGAAGGCCAAACTTTATGACCTGATGAGAAAGACGGATCGGCTGGGATCTGCTGAGCGTGAAAAAGTCCTTCAAAATCTTGAGGATCTTCACATTCTCGTAACGGAAATGGGAGACCGGATCGATCAACTCCGAACCGAATGTCCCTCGGAGTGGAGTCCCCAGAAAAAAGAGATCGATAATGCCCATGTTGACATGAGAGGAAAATACGAAGAAACGATGGAATACATCGGAAAATTTGCACCAGTTTCGATCCCCGGGTAGTCCATATACTTTTGAATGCTTTAAAGGCAGGAAACCCTCCTGCCTTTTTCATTTCGCGGGGCTTCATAAGGCCACCCTTTATTTCTGAGGACGAGATTTACCCGAAAGGTAGAGGCTTCCTAATCTCTTTGGATATTCCATTGGATTCTATCTGGAAAAGATCCTTTGATTCTTTTTTTCTCAATCTTCGAGGAGAGGGAAGATAAATGAACAATTTGATTCCAGGCATGTGCGGAATAAAGGAAATGCTTGTCGACGAAAAAGATCTGTCTAGCGTTGTCGGAAATATAGGGGTCCAGGTCTTATCGACCCACCGACTGGTACTGCTGATGGAACTTGCGTCGCGTAGTGTCGTCGAACCGTTTCTGGAAAAGGATCAGATCGTTGTTGGAACCTGGATCAGTATTCGTCATATTGCCGCTGCACTGCTCGGGGAAAAGGTAAAGGCGGAGTCCACCTTGCGAGAAATAGACGGCCGCAAACTTATCTTTGATGTGTCTGCCTATGACTCTCATGAGAAAATCGCAAAGGGAACAAACGAGCTTTTGATTGTCTCACGGAAAAAATTCTTCGATAGGGTTCAGAAAAAGACAGTGCACCCGGCCGCCATTCTTTTTTCTTGAATCATGTCGAATGGGATGAAAAGAGAGTCTCATGGAATGAAATCCCAACACGTCCACCGCGCTTGCTTTGAGAATTGAAACAGGAAAATTCTATTGACATCAGCAGGTTCCAGGGCTTACTATTCGCACAGATAAAGTCTTTTCCTGTCCATTGATCAAAAGAGGGGATGCGATGGCAAGGCTAAAAAAAGGGGATAAGGCCCCTGCCTTCAACCTGAAGGACCAAGATGGCAAAAGCGTGAAGCTGGGTGACTTCAAAGGAAGAAAACTACTGTTCTACTTTTATCCAAAAGCAAATACATCGGGTTGCACAACACAGGCAATAAATATTCGGGATGCAAAAAGCGATCTCAGCAGGATGAATGTGGACGCCGTTGGCATCAGTCCGGATCTTCCGGAGATGCAGCAAGCCTTCGATGCAAAACAACGTCTGGGATTTCCGCTTCTTTCAGATCCCGACCACAAGGTGGCGGATGCTTACGGGGCATGGGGCGAAAAATCCATGTATGGGAAAAAATATGAAGGCATCATCCGTTCGTCGTTTCTGATCGCTGAGGACGGCAGGATTATCGACGCCTGGTATAAAATCAGCCCAAAAGATACGGTTCACAAAGCCGTGAAGGCCCTAAAAGACGCCGGCTGAAGACGGAAAGAACCTATTTACAGCACGCGTTTTCTCTTCGAATTTCGCCGAATGGAGTTGCAGATGGATCGACGTCATTTTTATTCCACCATGAATGGCAGGGGAGATACGGACTACGAGATCTATTTAAATATAAAGACGCTGCTTTCGTGTCAGAGTGAATTTGAAGAATTGTGCAACGGAGACGAACTGCAATTCCAGATCGTCCACCAGATCCAGGAGTTGCTCATGAAGCTGGTCGGATATACCCTCTTGGATATTGATGAATATATACAGGCGGAGAACACGAATCGCGTTCTTACGCTTTTCAAGCGTGTGTATCGACTTCAGGAGGAAATGATTCATTTATTCTCTGTACTGGATACCATGTCCCCGAAGGAATATCAGGAAATTCGCCTGAAACTTGGCGGGGGGAGCGGCCTGGGATCCCCCGGATTCAGAACGCTGCGTGAGATGGGCGGCCATATTTGGCAATCCTTTCAATTGCACTACCTGGACAAACACGGTCTTACGATTCAGGAAATTTACGATAAGGGTTACATCCATTCTGATGCCTATGTAGTGGCAGAAGCCCTTGCCGACTATGACGAACTGTTCCAGAGGTTCCGTTACCACCATCTGCAACATATCGAACGCAGCATCGGTTTGGGTTCTAAATCGCTGAGAGGACGGCCGGTCCGACTTTTGGAAGAAGGCATGACCCGCAGATTTTTTCCGGACTTGTGGAAAATCAGAAGCACGATGACGGATCAATGGGCTGCCAAACACGGTGAAATCAGAGATCCGTTAAAACGTTAAATGGGACAATGCAGGGAATGCGATCGCTGTTGCGGTTCAATCTCGAAATTGATAGATGCTTTGCTCGATGACATTGAGGAAAGTCTCCCCCTGGAAACGGGGATTTTTTCGCACCCAGAACCTTTAATCCAAAAAGAGGAGATAGCGATGGTAGCCGCAAAAGATGGTGGTGTTTTTGTCCGGGTGAAGGATCTGTCCGGGGAGGAGTTCGTCTGTCCTATAAATGCATTGAAAAGTGTGAAGGAATTAAGTCCGGAGGAACTCGATGAATGCGTGGACAGCGCCACGGTGGGCCGCTACTCCGGAAACATCAAGATCGCGGAGGATTGATGGCGAACCGTTAAGCGAATCTGTCATGGGATTTCATGGGAAAACCTCTCTGGATCAATGCACCAGCGAATCCGAAAAGGCTGCTATGATTCATCCGGGTCACCGGAGGATAAGGAAATCTCGGCAAGAACTGCTCTTAACGGTGATTTTGATGGCTGTTTTTCATTCCCAGGATAACTGCATCGGAGAAACGAACGCTTTCCGCCTGAGTCCCTGTTCCTCTTCCCCCAACTGTGTCTCGAGCTTTTCTGACTCCTCGGGACATCGTATCGACCCTTTTGTTCTCGCAGGAAGCTCTGCGGAAACGTTGAATTTTCTTGTCAAAGCCGTTCAAACGTTTCCACGGGTTAAAATCGTTGTTCAACAATCAGATTATTTGAAGGTTGAATTCCGCACCCGGCTTGGATTTGTCGATGATCTGGAATGCCTCATCGATGAGGAAAAACAGATAGTACATGTGCGATCCGCCTCCAGGGTCGGGTATTGGGATTTCGGAGTCAACCGAAAACGGGTCGAAGCGTTGCGTAAGACGTATCATAATCTGGCAGGAATTCCATGATACGATTGGGTATAGCTCTGGCCGAATCCGGCTGGATTCCCGATGTACTGATCCGTCTCGGGATCCGGGGGTTTCATCGAAAACGACTGCGCACTGAGAATACCGGTTCAATCGAGGCGCGGCAGGAAAAAAAGAATCACTTCATTTCAGGGCTTAGTCAGAGCGATATCGTTTTGCAGCCGGAAAAACCCAAAGCGCAGCATTACGAAGTTTCCCCTTCTTTTTTTCAACAGGTCCTCGGCCGGCGCATGAAATACAGCTGCTGCTTGTGGGGGGACGCAACACGCAGCCTCGATGATTCCGAAGAAGCCATGCTCCGGCTCACGTGCCGGCGTGCGGAAATTGAAGACGGCATGACGGTGCTGGATGCTGGATGCGGATGGGGATCCTTATCCCTGTATATCGCCGAAACCTATCCCCGCTGCAGGATCACGGCGCTATCCAATTCAGTGCCTCAAAGACAGTTCATCCTTGAACGATGCCGGCAGCAAAACATCCAGTCCATCGAAGTGATTACCGCCGATATTGACGCCTTTTATCCGAAGCGAAAATTCGACCGGATCGTTTCTATCGAAATGTTCGAGCACCTTCGGAATTACAGAAAGATGCTTCATCGCGTCGCATCGTGGCTCGAAAAAGACGGGAAAGTGTTTCTCCACGTCTTCTGCAACCGGGAGCATGCCTATCTTTTTGACACGACAGACACAGACGACTGGATGGGCCGCTATTTTTTCACGGCCGGCATGATGCCCTCGGAAGACCTCCTTCTCCATTTCCAGGAGGATCTTTGCCTCGAGGAACACTGGACGGTTTCCGGCCGACATTACCAGAAAACCGCCGACGCGTGGCTCCGGAACCTGGACGAAAACCAGGCGTATGTCCGATCACTTTTCAGCCGGATTTACGGCAACGGAAAGGAATCGCTCTGGCTGCAGCGGTGGCGTATTTTCTTCATGGCCTGCTCCGAGTTGTGGGGGTATCGCAACGGAGAAGAGTGGCGCGTCGGCCATTACCGGTTTCGAAACCGAAATGGATGAATCGACTTGATTCTCATGCCGCTTTTTTGGGGCGTCCCAATTTCACCGACAAAAAGAACAAAAGCGGGAGTGAAACGGCCCATGCCATGGCCAATATCGCCAGGTTCTTCCAGAGCGGTTCAAAAAACGTCAAGGCCCCCATTTGATGCCCTGAATAGTAGGCAGCCGGCGCCCCCAAAAAGGCCATGAACGCTCCCAGCATGTAGCGCCGCTTCAACCATGCCAGTGCCCCGTTAACCAGAGTCCCGAAATTCACCCATAAGGCAAGCATCCATCCCGGGGGGAAAAATCTGTCGCTTTGGATTCTCTTGGGTGTATAAACGGCCATCTCCATCAGGAGGGATTCCATAAAAAGACCGAGAAAAAACGCGATGACACTAATCCGGATCTCGATCCCCGGCCGATCCGAGAGAGACACGTGAACGGCCATCCAAACGAGAAGGGCAAGAGGCCCGGCCCAAAACAGGCCCTTTGCAGCTCCCAGTACCGCCGCGAACCAGGTGGTCTGAAATCCGATGAGGTTGATCCATTTTTTCATGGGGTTCCGCTCATGACGCTGTTGGATGCACCGGACCGAAATTCGGGTTTCACGAAAACCGCCTGGACGTCGCCGATATAGCGTTCCGCAAATCCCCCTTCGCAATAGCAAAGATAAAACGTCCACATCCGGATGAAGGTTTCCGGATAACCCAATGCGCGCACCTGTTGCATGTGAACCAGAAACCGCTCCCTCCAATGGCGAAGGGTTGTCACATAGTGGGGGGTGATATCCTCGAGATGAAAAAGCCTCAAGTCCGATGCCTGTGTGGCGGATCGGCAAAGGGTCGTGACCGATGTCAAGGTGCTGCCCGGAAAGATATATCGCTTGATAAAATCGACGCTCTGTTTGTGGGATTCGTAGTTCTGATCTGCAATGGTAATCGCTTGGAGCGCCATCATTCCGCCGGGCTTCAGGAGCCGGGAGCATTGCCGGAAAAAGGCATTCAGGTAGTGGTGCCCCACGGCTTCGATCATTTCAATCGAGACCAGTTTATCAAAAACCCCGGTGATATCCCGGTAGTCTTTCAGGATCAGACGGATGCGGTCTTCCAGCCCTTCTTCCCGAATGCGTCTTTGCGCCCATTCGAATTGTGCAGGAGAGATGGTTAGCGCCGTCACCCGGCAACCGTAGTTCAGAGCCGCATGGATGGCAAATCCTCCCCATCCCGATCCGATCTCCAGCACATGATCCGATGGGGATAGATACAGCTTGCGGCAGATGCGATCGTATTTGGCTGTCGAGGCCGTTTTCAGAGTCATTTCCGGCTTCTCGAAAAAAGCACAGGAATAGGTCATGGTTTCATCGAGAAGCAAGGCATAAAACGCATTTCCCAGATCATAGTGCGCCTGAATGTTGTTACGGCTCCCGTCACGGGTGTTTTTATTTTTCCAGTGATACAGCCTGTGAAACGGGACAGCGATGGCGGCCAGGCCGCCCTCCATTTTAAGGAGGGTTTTCTCATTCAAAATAAGGATCCGTACCAGCGTTGTGAGATCATCACAATCCCAAAACCCGGCCATATAGGATTCCCCGGCTCCGACGCTTCCCCCGAAAGCCAGGCATCGATAAAAACGCGGATCCAAAACCCGGATCGTTGCATGGAGATTCCCGGTTGCCCCCGGGACGCCGCACGAAAACGTGCTATGCCCATCCAGCAGGCGCAGGGAACCGACCTTCAGGTGCGACAAGGACCGGAACACCAAAAGCCGGGCGACCCGATCCAGGAAGGACCCATGCATGGACCAGACTTCGGGGATGCGGTGTTCGGCAACGCTTCTGCTCATGGGGAAGCCCTCTTTTCCAGGCGTTTTTTCGGGTGGGTATAAAACGGGGCGTTTTTATTCCATAAGCGCAGGGCCTGCCAGTAGATCATCAGGATAACTTTCAGCGTCATGGGTGGAAATGCGAAGAGAATCCGGTTGAGAAGAGATCTGTTCAGAGCCCGGCGCTGTAACGTCAGGGTGGCGTCGAAGAGCTTACCGCTGTTATTGAAATTTTCCATATGAACGCTGAGCGTTTCCCCGGGCTCTTGGAATCGCCATCTATATTCGAGATTCAAATCCATGAAGGGAGATACGTGAAATGCTTTATGGAGTATATGCCGGTGATACGGCGGTCGGGCGCGGCTTGAGGTGGAGTCCAGGACATAGCAATACACCTCCCCCCACGGGGTGTTATGGATCTCCACCACGATGCATTCCAGATGCGTATCCTCCGGATTATAGCAGTAGTAGAACGAAGCAGGGTTGAAGCAATGCCCGAAATACCGCCAATGACAGAGCAGCCGTACGGGACCTTCAGGGCGTTTTCCGGTTTTGGCTTCCACCAGCGACCGCACCGAAGTTTCGATGGCAATGTTCGGATTTCCGAAGTGGTCTTTTCTAAGAAAACAGGCGAGATTGAATCGATTTACGGACCAGAATGGGCTGTCCTGAAAAGCCAGGTCCATTTCGGACAGGTCGGCAAAGACCATAAAAAGGCGGTATTGAAAGCTGTTTTGAACGGGATGAAATCGGCGATGCCGCACCTGACCGACATAGAGGCAACTTTTCATCATTCCAGCCGCTTTCCGAAGAAGCGGGACACCTCAAGAGCGCTCCGCACCCCGTCTTCATGAAAACCATAACCCCAATAGGCGCCGCAAAAGTGGGTTCGGTTTACACCACTGATCTCCGGGTGGCGCTTCTGAGCTGCCGGTGATCCTTGTGTAAAAACCGGATGGCGGTAGGCCAACCGCTTCTTAATCATTCGAGGATCGATGACCTCGGTGCGGTTGAGGGTGACGCAAAATTCCTGTGAGGCCGAAAGCCCCTGTAGGATATTCATGTCGTAGGTCAAAGAAGCCCGGTTTTGCTGTTGGCCGGGGATCAGGTAGTTCCAGCTGGCCCAGATCCGGCGCCTCTCGGGAAGGATGCGGGAGTCGGTGTGAAGTACCGTGTCGTTTTCCTGGTAAGTGATGGCTCCCAGGATCTCTTTTTCAACATGAGTGGCGTCTGTGAGCATGGAAAGGGCCTGATCGGAGTGGACGGCAAGAATAACGTGGTCAAAGGCCGTTTTTGTGCCGCTGAGGTCGGTGACCTCCACCCTGTCGGGGAAGCGCGCCACCCGGGTCACTGGTGTGGCGATGCGGATGCGGTCTTTAAAACCGCGGATGATTTTATCGACGTAGCTCCGGGATCCTCCCCGAATGACCCGCCATTGCAGGGGATGGCGGATATCGAGAAATCCGTGGTTTTTGAAAAACCGGACAAATGTCTCTAAGGGGAATGCCTCAAACCGGCGGGGATCGGCCGACCAGAGAGATGCGCCGAGAGGTACAACAAACCAGTCGATGAACCGTGTTGAGAATCCACGACTTCTCAGATAGGGGACCAGTGGGATCCAGGGGTTCGGACTTTTCAGTATGCGATCGTATCGGTTTCGAAAACGAAAGATATCGAAGATCATTCTCCAGAAGGATGGCTTCAGGAGGTTGCGGCGTTGCGCAAAGAAAGTGTTGAGGCTGTGGGGGCTGTATTCCAGGCCGGTTTTTTCGCATTTGACGCTAAAAGTCATTCGGGTTTTTAGGGAGTCGACGCCGAGTTGTTTGAGGATACGACAGAAATGCGGATAGGTGGCTTCATTGAAAACGATAAAACCGGTATCGACGGCATAGCGACCCTCCGGTAGATCCACATCTACGGTATGAGTGTGTCCCCCGATGCGGTCTTCCGCTTCATAAAGAGTCAGGTCAAAATCCTTGTGGAGAAGATAGGCCGCCGTAAGACCTGAGATGCCGGTTCCGACAATTGCGATGTTCATCGGTTTTCCATCACCGATCGATTTTACTTTTTCGCCGGCCGCATCGGCGTAAAATCGTGCATGCGCGGATCTGAACGGGCTAAGACAGCCATCGATTCAAATACGCTGCGAAGGTCGTGGATAGGGCGCACAGGGCGCCTCCCCACACGATGTCGAAAAGAGATAGCCGCAGTGACCATCCGGCCAGCATCGCCATATTGGTCATATCATAAATTCCATACAATACAACACCGTAGACGCATCCCCAAAACAGGGATGACCAGGGAAGATTTTCCTGAGACACCTGAGGTAAGGCAAAAAGGACGATGCCGAGCGGAATGAGCAGATAAACCAGCAGGGCGGCCCAAATTAAAGGATCGAGGTTGTCGCCGGCTTTTCGCCCAAGAGGACCCAGTTCCAGCTTATAGAAGCCCACCATGATCTTTCCGAGCCATAGATAGTCGACCACGAAAAAAAACGGTAAAAGCAGCAGATAGACTTTCATCAAGTGCCACATGATCCACCTGTCTTTCTCGGCGGCAACGGAAAGAAGATGCTGGTCCGCCGGGCATATTCCTGAAAATCAGGATGCGTCAGATATTTTCGTTCAAGCAGAGGAATTCCTGAGACTTTGAGGATCAACAGGGTGATGGTTGCGGGCCCGAGAAGTGTCATCCATCCACCGGACGTGGAGAGCGCAATCAGGTAAAGCCCCCACCAGAGCGTCACCTCCCCGAAATAATTGGGGTGCCTGGAGTATTTCCAAAGCCCATGTTGAATGAATTTCCCGGCGTTGGACCTGTCGTTCTTGAATCTGGCCAACTGGTAGTCGCTGACGGCCTCAAATAAAAATCCGATGGTCCATACCAAGATCCCCAGAACATCAAAGAAGGTCCATGGGGTGTCCGCGGCCTGGATGGTGTGTACCACAGGGACGGCAATCAGGAAAAGAAGAAATCCCTGCAGCATAAAAATCTGAAAAAATGTCCGTAGCCGCCAGTTGGAGCCCCATTCTTCACGCCATTTCCTGTAGCGCGCATCCTCGGCACGCCCCCTGTTTCTGAAACCGATGTGAATCGCAAGTCGGGTTCCCCAGAGAACAACCAATGTGAATACCAACGCGCCGCGCGGGGTAGGGCTCTCCGTAATCACAACGGCGGTGGCTGCCGCAAGGATGAAACCGATCCCCCAAAAAACGTCCGCGATGTCGTTTCGATTCGTTCGGACGGCGATGAAAAATCCCGCCGACATATATACCATGATAATAGCGAATATGATCGGGTAATCAACCATCACTACAACCGGACTCTACAGAATCCCCGGTCTCTGCTCATAGCAGGAATCGCAGATGATAGTCTGCGTTTAGGCCGCGCCATTTTTAGAATGTCCAACCGCATCCCGCAATAGTCTACAGACTTTGCTTTCCGGTGCAGCGAGCATCGTGATTCCCAGGATCAGCAAAGGGACCGCAAAAATAAATCCGAAAACTGGAAGGATCAGCAGACCAACCGTGAACAGCAGCACGGATATCACGACCAGAATAACGCCGATGGTTCGGCTTGAAAACCGTTCTTTTTCGCAATCCTGAATGCTCATCTTATCCTCCTTATCGATCGTCTGCATAATTTCTTGTATGCCTGAAACTTCAAAAACAATGGACGCCCCTTTTTGTCAAAAAATCAATTCCGCATGTCGTTTTACACGGTTTAGACAAATAATAAGAATTACAGTTTAGACAAATAATAAGAATTGTTGACGGAGGGTCAATAAGAGGTGCAGCAAAACCCCAATTTCAGGGAAGTGAGGAGAGGCGGTGCTCGATGCGGAGCAGTTTGGGCTCTTGACCGATATTCAGCCGTGCACAGAACCAGGTCCACAGACATAAAGGAAGGGTCAACCAGCAGGATAGCCATTCGGAGGTGGACAGGGGCCCCATTTCCGATTCGATTTCCCGCAGCAGGGATCTGGCCTGGGATCGTATCCGTCGGTTCGGACCGAATAAAACGGCTGGCCAGATGCCGGGGATCGCGCTTCGAACATAATCCCGCATGCGGGCCGCACGGTTTTTGAGCAGCGGATCCTCCGAGTGCATAAGATTTCGATATCCTTGAAACCATACCTGCACGACGCGCACCAGAGAGGGTCCCAATTTTTCGAAATGATTCCGATAGATTCCCTCCTGAAGGGACTTGATTTCATCCGGTGTGAAATGGGGATGCTTGAAGTGCATAGTGAAGCCGTCGAAGGTGCGATAGTCCGGATCCTCCTGATACTCGGGAAGAAATCGGTTTTCTGAAACGGCTTTCCGATGCAGAGGCGTTCCCGGAAAGGCAAAATAGATCAAGACCTGCCATAGGGACGGCCCGAGACTTTGAAATTGAGCCACCTCTTCGAGAATCTTTGTTCGATCCTGATACGGAAATCCGATAATCATTGAAGAAAGAATCGCCACACCGCGGGATTTGAGATCTTCATAAAGACGCCCGATCTGTTTTCCTTTGAGCTTGTCATATCCGGCATCCGTACCCTCGAAAGCCGTCCAAATGATGTCAAACCCCATCTTGGCGATCTCATCCGCAGAAAATTGGGACAAGCCCTTGATGCTGCCAAAGCCCATGATTGAAAACGTTTTTTCTCCTTTTTCGACGCAATCTAAAAACTCTCGGGCACGGCCGGCATGGATGAAAAAATCCTCATCAATCAGGATAAATCCGCTTAAGGAATCTCCGGCATGCAGCCCCCTGACTTCCATATCGCACAGGGTTTCGTAAAGCGCCCTGCCGCTTTTGATAAACGGAATGTATTTCCGGTGGAAAAAATGAGACGTGCAGCAGAAGTCGCAGCCGTTGGGACATCCCAGGCCTCCGGTGATGTGTGCGACTTTTGTTTTCAGCGGAAAGGAATAGACACGAGGGGATTCGATGGGAGCATAGGGATGTCGAATGGGCCTATCCGGATCCTCTTGAAGGAATCTCCGCATAAACCCGATGCCTTCTTCCCTGCAGATCACATCGCTGACAGGAGCCAGGAGATGGTCCGGCAGCACCGTTCCATAGCCGCCTAAAATGATTTTGGATTCGGGCGAGTACCTTCGGATCCATCCGGACATCCGCTTGACTTTGTGAAAGGTCGCAACGACGAAATTGATTCCGATAAAGGGATAAAACCGCCTTTTGATTTCGCGGATAAATTCCCTTTCGGACGGATAATGCAAAACGACCGAAGGCGTCTTCAGATTCTCTGCGATATAGTCGATGGCCCAGCAGCGGATGACCTGGCGGTAGCTGAAAATTCCTTGATTGCGTGTGACCTGAGCATGAAACAGCTCGGCCGCAACGGAATCCCCCTCTCCCCCGCCTCCGAAAGGTCGACAGACAGTCGTCAAAAGAATGAAACGCACTCCGGAGGCTTTCAATGAATTTTCTCCTGTACTTGATGCGCATCAGGATTTGCTGCACCCGTTCCGGTGAGTACGATGCCGTCTCCATAGTGGATGACGCCTTTGCCGTCAAGAATAATAGTTCGGGATTGCATATGATTTCGGATTCGAGCCTCAACCGATGTTTCATCGGCTTATGCGGTTGACTTTGTCCCTTCCGCCGAGTATCAAACAAGACATCGGTCTGCAGATTCCCAAAATCCCGCTTTCGGGAGGAACCGCCATGAAACAGAAAATGCGCGTCATGACTGAGAAACCTCTCAATGCCGAAACCCCCATTCCATCCCTGCGTACCTGGATTACCGACAACGAAGTCTTCTTCAAGCGCAACCAGGGCCGGATCATGAAAAGACCCATTGCCCTTACCAAGTGGAAGCTGAACGTTGACGGATGGGTCAAACAGAGTCTCACGCTGACCTTTGACGACATCCGCCGGATGCCGAAGGTGGAGATTGCCAACACCCTGGAGTGCTCCGGCAACAGCCGGTCCCTGCTAAAGGAAAAGGCGTCCGGAAACCCCTGGACCATCGGCGGTGTGGGGAATGCCGTCTGGGGAGGTATATGGCTCAGGACAGTGCTCGACCGGGCGGGCCTCGAACCGGAAGCCCGGCAGGTCAGCTTCGAAGGACTCGATGCGCCTCTGGGATCCTCCGGAATCGAGTTCATCCGCAGCATCCCCCTTGAAAAAGCCATGGGTTCCACCCTGCTGGCCTATGAAATGAACGGGAAGCCCCTTCCGCTGAAACACGGCTTTCCCCTACGGGCTTTGGCCCTGGGGTGGACCGGCGCCAACTGCGTCAAGTGGCTGACCCGGATCACGCTTCTGGACCAGCCGTACCGGGGTTTTTTCATGGACAACGTCTACCGGATTTTTCAAAAAGGCGAAGCCCCGACCTCCGGGGAGGTGGTCCGGGATATCGCTGTCAAAGCCATCATTGTGGAGCCCCTTGACGATGAGAGCCTCCGCACCGGAGAGATTCCTATCCGGGGTGCGGCCTACGCCGGCGAAGCCGGCATTCAGGAGGTGGAAGTCTCGATGGACGACGGCCGGAAATGGAATCCCGCTCGACTGACGGGCCCCCAGGAACCCTATGCATGGAAACACTGGGAATACCTGTGGGAAGCCCGCAAACCGGGAATGTACCGGATCCTGGCGCGGGCTACGGACGGCCGGGGGCGCCGGCAACCGGAAACCGCCCGCTGGAACGTCCTCGGTTACGGAAACAACGGCATTCGGGAACATGCCATCGCTGTTAAGATCGTATAATTCAGTCGGCAAATACGCGCGTTCTCGATTCATCGGTGAAGCCGTCCTACGGACGACGGAGGAATACGAATGTAAGAGATATCCGGTGTGGCAGAATAAAAACAGCCCGGCTAAAGAGCGTCACGATTAAAATTTAGCGGCCTTTGCATGACGGGGCCTTGCTTACATAGATCCGACAGCCGGAGCCAACCCTACTTGATCCCTGTCGGATAGAACTGTGTCTAACCTGGATTTCCATGTTAATTTTTTGACTTAACACCACGGCGCTTCAGCCAAAGACAAACTGGAGCCTTTTTCCGAGTCCGGCAATCACCAGTTGACGGATAGGCTCCTCATAATCCCTGAGCATGATTTTCGTATCCAGAATCCTGGGGGTCTTATGATGCGGCCGCTGCGGCTCCATGCGGACAGGGCCTCACGGTGGACCTGCTGAATCATTTGCTTGGATCGCCGCCTCAGGGGCATGAAACCCACCCCCTGTTGGTTCAATGTATTCAAGTTGGCATAAGTGGTCGGCTTTGAATCAAAGATGAGTTCCCGGGGGATTTGCCCGATGCGTTCTTTCCAAGAATCAACGAAGTGAAGGATCTCGTCGTTTTGGTCGTCTTTTCGGAAATCGGCATTGCCGTAGCAAAAGACCCGGGTCGAGGCGTCTTGCGCCGCGAAAGCCAGGCCCCCTTTTATAAATGTTTACAGCGAGACCGGAAAAGGGACCACGTCAGGCTCTATCTTCCGCGCCATGAAGGCGACACTGTCGAGGGTAAGGAGGTAAAACCCGGAAATATCCCCCTGGGAAACGGCGAGACAATCCTCTTGGTGGAAGATGAGTCCGGGATATTGATCATGGAAAAGATGATGCTCGAACGGCTGGGGTACCGGGTGCTGACACAGAACGAAAAGAGCCCAATTTCTGCGTGAACCGTGTTTGACGTTTTCGTTACCCCGGCTCCGCCTCCGGCGTGAGGTAAACACCGGTGCAACCCGGGGCGGGGATCGGCATTCCGGCTGATACAGCGACTCATTAATGATCGGGAGGTTCATCTGATGAATGAAGAAAAAGTTATCGACCCTTTTCTTGAAAAAAGACTCGCCAAGTATGATGAATGGTTGAAGAAAGGACAAATTCATCATTCTTCAAAAGTCATCCCTGTTTCAGAATCTTTTAGCCCCAAGCAATGGGTGCTTCCCACAGAACAGGTGAGGGAGATTCTTCGCAATGCAAAATCAGTGGCGGTTCAAAATTGTGAATGCCGAACGCATTATCAAAGGTGCGATAAGCCTTTGGAGGTATGTTTTTTGCTGAACGAGGTGGGTGATAAGCTCGTAAAAAAAGGGGAAGCCCGCCATGTCGATCCAATGGAAGCCGCCGAAATTTTAAAAAAGGCGGACAAATCCGGACTCGTGCATCTCAGCTTATACATGCCGAATCATAAAATCTTTGCATTATGCAGTTGCTGTTCATGTTGTTGTCATGATCTCCAAATCGTGAAGCACTATGACCGAAAGGATTTAATGGTCCGATCGGAATATGTCGCTGTAATGAATTACGAGGTTTGCAGTCATTGCGGTGAATGCATTGATCGATGCGTCTTCGGCGCCAGGGTCGTTTCGAATGAACAAATGGAATACAATGCAAAGGCATGTCTAGGATGCGGACTCTGCGTTAACACCTGTCCGGTTGGGGCGATATCAATGGAACTTCGTGAAACGAAAAAAATAGATTGGGATCCGGGGAATGCCTGTTCCGCAAAGCAGGATCGGGATCAAATGACCGGTACGCTTCCCGCAAGCCCCGCCTTTTAAGGCGGGGTCGAGGGAAGCTATCTTAAAAGGGACACTTTCCTTACCGGGGAGCCCCGCTCTTCAGAGCGGGGGGCTCCACATGCACGAACGGTGTGCATAAATCAGCGTTGCACCCCGCCGCCGGCGGGAATTGATCGTAAAGCCGCACGAGGAAGTTACTTGGAAGGGAAACGGAGATCGATTATCATGGGCAAAAATAAATTTGATCCCAAAAAGTTGGAAAAATTAAATGATCCCCGAAGGCTCCTGGATATTCCGCCGGATTCGGTGTGGAATAAACTGAATATCGAAAAACCGGACGTGATGGTTGAACTCGGTGCGGGAACCGCGTTTTTCAGTATCGCTTTTTTCGAACACGTGAAGCCGTCAAGGATTTACGCCTGTGATCTGTCCGAGATAATGATCGACTGGATGAAGGAACATGTTTCTCAAAAGTATCCCGACATCATCCCTGTGAAAACCGGAGAACATTCCGTCCCCCTGGATGACGGTGTCGCAGACGTGGTTTACATGATCAATCTGCATCATGAACTGGACAATCCGTCCATGACAATTGAAGAGGCGCGTCGAATACTGAAACCCGGTGGAACGCTTTTTATTGTTGACTGGAAGAAAAAAGAGATGCCCGAAGGGCCGCCTGTGCACATACGGTGCACACCGGAACACGTCAGCGGGCAACTGGGGAATGCCGGATTTAAAAATGTCGATGTATTCGATGAATTCAAAAAGCATTTTCTGGTCATTGGAAAAAAGGGGCATTGATGCGCAAAAGACCGGTTGACGGCTCCGTGCCCGCAAACATTGAGCGTGACGGATAAATAAAAAGAGCGCTTCATCAAGAAGGTGTAACGATGGAAAAAAGTGAAAATGCCTATATCGCACTGCAACGCCATTTAGACAGGCAGCCGGTGGGGTTTCCCGCCACAAAGTCAGGTTCTGAAATAAAAATTCTGAAACGTATTTTTACTCCTCAAGAGGCAGAAATCGCCACATGCCTGACCTACAAGTTCGAATCGCTCGAGGTGATCTTTGAAAGGGCCGGGCATTTGGTGGAATCACCGGAAAAACTGGCAGAACTGCTTGAACGTATAGAAAAAAATGGCGGGATTGAATCCAAAATCAAAAACGGCAAGAAACATTATTGTAATATCCCCCTTGTTGTGGGGATGTACGAATATCAACTCGGAAAGCTCACCCCGGAATTTATCAAAGATTTTGATGAATACACGTCGGACAAAAAATTCGGATTGGAATTTCTCAGCACGAAACTTCCGCAAATGCGCACCATTCCGATTGGCAAGAGCCTCCAGCCCCAACACCATGTGAGTCCTTTCGATGAAGTGCTGGCATTGTTGCAACAGGCGGAACCGCCGTTTGCCGTCTTGGAATGCCTGTGCCGGCAAAAAGCGACACTGTTGGGAACACCATGCCGGGTGACGGACCGAAAAGAAACCTGCTTTGCCACCGGCGGTCTGGCTCAAGCTTGCCTGCGCAACGGTGTCGGAAGGGAAGTTACGCGGGAAGAGGGAATGGCCATCCTTGAAAAAAACCAAAAGCAGGGACTCGTTCTGCAACCTTCCAATACCCAAAAGGCCGAGTTTATTTGTTCCTGTTGCGGGTGCTGCTGTGGGATGCTCGGTATGCACAAAAGCCTTCCAAGGCCGGTGGATTTTTGGGCCTCCAATTTTTATGCGATGGTCGACACCGGAAAATGCGATGGATGTGGGAACTGTGAAAAACGCTGCCAGGTCGGAGCGGCAAAGGTATCTGAAAAGATGCGGAAGTCCTTGGTGAACCGAAACCGGTGCATCGGTTGCGGATTGTGTGTTTCCACCTGCCCCAACGATGCCATATCCCTGAAAAAAAAGCCCAAAGAAGTCATGCCGCCCGAAACGAGGGAAGATCTTTTGGACATTATCATGGCCCACAAGAAAGGGCGGTTGGGAAAATTGAAAGTGACCGGAAAATTGCTTTTCGATGCCGTCCGGACAGGACAGACCCATTTGCTTCGGTGAAATAAAAAACAAATCCACCACAAAATCAATAACACACAGCACTTTCTTTGAAATGGCCTGTCCGGTAATGGATATTTTTCCATTATTGAGCCCGGAGATAAAAAAGTTCGGCTGGGCACTGGTGTTATGGGCGATTGAGGTGAAAATGAGTGACACGTTTTTTATATCCACGGATAAAAACAAACTGGAGGTTGACATCATTCATCGATTTTTAAGTGAACGGTCCTACTGGGCAAAGGGAAGGGACCTGGAAACGGTTCAAAAATCCATCGATCATTCCCTGTGCTTCGGCATTTACCGGAACGCTTCCCGAAAGCCCTGCCTTTTAAAGCGGGATCGAGGGAAGCTATCACAAAATGGGTATTTACCCTACCGGGGAGCCCCGCCCTTCAGGGCAGGGGGGCTCCACAATGAAAAAGATGAACAGATAGTCGGATTCGGCAGGGTGGTGACCGATTATGCAGTCTTTGCCTACATCATGGATGTATTCGTTTTGGAAGAATATCGCGGCAAAGGACTGGGAAAAAAACTGGTCGAATATATCGTGAATTACCCGGAGCTCAAAAACCTGAAGCGATGGCAACTGGCCACCACCGATGCCCACAGCTTATACAAAAGATATGGATTTTCGAGCCTTGCGGCACCGGAAAAACAAATGGAGAAGGTGGACGCCGTGCCACCTGAGTTATCACTTTCGGACGAGATGGGATCATAATCTTCGATGACCTTGATTTTTCTTATACTCGGCTTAGTCCTGCTGATCATCGGCGCCGAAGCATTGGTTCGAGGGGCATCCCGACTCGCCGCCGCTGTTGGAATTTCTCCTCTGGTTATCGGCCTGACGGTTGTGGCATACGGCACGAGCGCACCGGAAATGGTGGTCAGCGTCCTTTCCGGGCTTGCCGGCAAAGGGGACATCGCGCTGGGAAACGTCATCGGCAGTAACATTTTCAATGTCCTTTTGATCCTCGGCATCTCTGCGCTCATCATGCCGCTTGTTGTCTCACAGCAGCTCGTGCGGCTTGATGTGCCGCTGATGGTCGCTGTGTCCGTATTGATGCTTGTCCTCGGTTTAGACGGGAAAATCAGCCGAATAAACGGCATCGTGTTATTTGGGGGGATGGTCGTCTACACGGTGTTTCTCGTTCGCCAAAGCCGGAAAGAGCGCAAGGACATACAAGATGAATATGCCCAGGAATTCGGCGGAAAGCAGACCGGCGCTTCCCAATCGTGGGTGACACAGATAGTCTTCATCATCGGCGGTTTGGGGTTGCTGGTGCTCGGTGCGCGGTGGTTGGTGAAAGGGGCGGTTTCCATTGCCCACCAATTCGGCGCCAGTGAACTGGTGATCGGGTTAACCATCGTGGCCGCCGGGACCTCGTTGCCCGAGGTGGCCACCTCCATCATCGCCAGCATTCGAGGGGAACGCGATATTGCCGTGGGAAACGTCGTCGGCAGCAATATTTTCAACATCCTGGCGGTGTTGGGCTTGTCGAGTCTCGTTACCCCGGGGGGGATTCACGTATCGGATGCCGCGTTGCGCTTCGACATCCCCGTCATGATCGCCGTATCGGTTGCCTGCCTGCCCATTTTTTTCACCGGGAATATCATTGCCCGTTGGGAAGGGGCGCTGTTTTTGGGCTATTATGCCGCGTACACCCTTTATCTTGTCTTGGCGGCGACGCAACATGACACATTGCCCATGTTCAGCATGGCGATGATCTGGTTCGTCCTGCCTTTAACGGGAATCACGCTCATTGTCGTCACGTTTCGCGCAATGCGCGCCGGAAAAAGGGCGGAATAGAAGACATGCCGCCGCCCACGGGAAATAACCATGAATATCCGTGAAATGTATGAAAGGAGGAAAAAATGACGATCAATTCCGATTTCCTTTCTCCCTGCGGCCTTTATTGCGGGGTATGCGCCATCTACATTGCCACCCGGGACAATAACACCAAACTGAAAGAGGGGCTGCTCAATCTTTACAAGGGAGGCACTCCCGGCAAAGGCACCCTCCCCAGCAGCGAATCCCTGACCATCGAAGACATCCGGTGCCGGGGATGCTTGTCGGAGGAACGGTTTATGCATTGCCGACAGTGTGAGATCCGGAACTGCACACAGGAAAAAGGATACGAAGGGTGCCATCAATGCGATGCATTCCCCTGTGAATTTATCGACCATTTCCCCATGGCCGTCGGGAAAACGGTGATTCTCCGGGCGGTTCCCTACCGGCGGGAGTTCGGCACGGAAAAATGGGTTTTAGACGAAGAGGCCCGCTATGTCTGCCCCGAATGCGGGAATAAAGTCTTTCGCGGCGCGATGAAGTGCAACAAATGTAAAACATCGTTGGATCTGGACGGATAGGGGAATACTTCAAGAGGCGGAAAATGTCTTTAGAGGAAAATAAAGCACTGGTGCGACGATTTTACCAGGAGGTCGTCAATACGGGGGACGTGAGTGCGATTGAAAATTTTATCGCCTCCGAATATACTGAAATCCACGATGGGATAAGGCATGACGCCGGAATTGAAGGGGCCAAAGCACATATCCTCGGGGTGCGGCAGACTTACCCGGATCTTCATATCACCATCGACCGGCAATTCGCCGAAGGCGAATGGGTGGTTTCATGCATTACCGCCCGGGGAACCCATGCCGGATGGTGGATCGGCATAAAGCCCACCGGGAAACCGGTGGCGTTTACCGGCGTGAACATCGACCGTGTCGCCGGCGGCCGGATCGTCGAACACGGCGGCGCCGCCAACATGCTCGGGCCCTTGCTGGAAATCGGCGCGATCCGAGTCGTCGGCGCCGATGGATAGTACGCTTGGCCGAAGATGCATACCGCCAGCCCCCTCATCTCAACTCCTCCCCCCCAACGGAAAAGAGGGCAGGAAGGTGTGAATCGCCAAAACGATTTTGGTATTAGGATACGATTTCATCGAAACAGGCGTCATGCACTCCATTCCCGGTTGATGATTCGGCGCGTTAGTTGGATAAAACAGATTGGAGAGTAATCATGCCAAAGCATTTTTTAAGAGGCAGTATTATTGTGTGGTTGTGTATTATTTTCCTTGTTCCCCTTTCATTGAATGCCGAGGATAAACGAACCGGGGTATCGAAGGGACAGCTGGTTTACGTGCCGGCCTATTCCCATATTTACAGCGGAGACAGAGAATTGCCGTTCTTATTGGCGGTGACATTGAGCATTAGAAACATCGACCCGCATCATTCAATCCGGATTACTTTGATCGATTATTACGAGACCCAGGGCAAACTGCTGAAAAAATACATCGATACCCCGATAACGTTAAATCCCTTGGAATCGGTACGTTATGTCATACCCGAATCGGATAAAAGCGGCGGGTCGGGTGCCAATTTTATGGTCAAATGGCAGTCGGAGAAATTCGTGAATCCGCCCATTATTGAATCCATAATGATCGGCACGCAGACGCAGCAAGGCATTTCCTTTACCTCGCGCGGTCGAGAAATATTTTCCCCTGAAGAATAACCGAAAGCCGCGGCGCTTGCAAACGCTTGAATAAAGAACGTGCCTGTATTTCCGGAAAGATCGGTGGATGGAAAGACGATATTTCGATGATTTAAAAGAGGGCGAACCTCTTCATTGTCAGCCGGTTGTCATGACGCGGGAGGAGATCATCGATTTCGGGAAAAAGTTCGATCCCCAGCCGTTTCACGTGGATGAAAACGCGGGCCGGGAATCGATCTTCGGCGGGCTGGTGGCGTCTTCCCTTCACACCCTGGCCGCCTGCACCCGGGTCGTCGTGGAAGCGCAAGGGAATGTGGCGATTTTAAGCGGCGTGGGGATGCATTCGGTAAAGATGTTCAATCCCGTGCGGCCCGGCGACGTGCTTTCGGTAGACGCCGGGTGGACAGAGCTGAAAAAATCCAAAAGCAAACCGGACCGCGGATTCGGATCCATCAAATGCACGGTGGCCAACCAGCGGGGGGAACCCGTCATCGAATACGGGTACCGGTATTTGATTGCCTGCCGCGATTTCGAGATGCCGCGCGTCGGGGTGTGAATGGACGGCCTCATGTTGAAGCCGAATATGCCGGCGATAAATGACCCGGAAGGAAAACGGGTGCCCGACGGGCTTCCGCCCGTCATCGATGCCCACGTCCATATCTTTCCCGGAAACATTTTTTCCGCCATCCGGAAATGGTTTGATGAAAACGCCTGGCCCATCCGATACCGGATATCCACTTCCCGGATATTCGAGTTCCTGTTGTCCCGGGGTATCATTCACGTGGTTGCACTCCAGTATGCGCATAAACCCGGGATCTCGAGGCATCTGAATGCCTATATGGCCGAGAAATGCCGGGCCTGTGGAAACCGGGTGACCGGCATGGCCACCGTGTTTCCCGGCGAACCCGGTGCGGAGGAAATTTTGCAGGACGCCTTCGATTCCGGCCTGAAAGGGTTGAAACTGCATGCGCATGTGCAGTGTTTTGAGATGCATTCCGACCCTGCCTATCGGCTGTTTGAATGTTGCCGGCGCAATAAGAAGCCGGTTGTCATGCATGTGGGGCGGGAACCGAAAAGCACCGCCTATGGCTGTGATCCGTATGCACTCTGCCGCGCGGACAAACTGGAACGGGTTTTAAAGGATTTTCCGGATCTGAAAATCTGCGTTCCGCATCTGGGATTTGACGAGATGTCGGCGTACCGGAAGCTGGTTGAAACCCATGACAACCTCTGGCTGGATACCACCATGGTTCTCACCGAATACTTCCCGATCAAGGACAAAATTCCGCTTGGCCGATATCGATCGGACAGGATCATGTATGGATCGGATTTTCCAAACATCCCGTATGCATGGGATAGAGAACTCAAGGTATTGAAAAGCCTCGGTGTCTCCCGTGATGTCCTGGAAAGGATAGCTTATAAAAACGCTGTGGATTTTTTCGATTTAAATGAAGATCCATCCGGTAAAGGGTAGGGTGCCAAGAAAAAGTCGGAAAAAAGGAGAAGCAAAATGAGATTGGACCGCCTGTTCATACGAGGGACCTCCCTTTTGGTAGCCCTTTTTTTTGCATGGACTGTGGTATCCTGCGGAACCATACTTTATCCCGAGCGTCGGGGACAGCCGGCCGGAAGGATCGATGTGGGCGTCGCGGTCTTGGACGGCATCGGCCTGCTGATCTTTTTCATTCCCGGGATCATTGCATTCGCGGTGGATTTTGCCACCGGCGCCATTTACCTTCCTCCCGGATCTTCACGGGTGGTGCTTCACCCCCCGAATTTTCAGGATGCAAAGGTTGTTCGGGCCCGATCGGAATCTCTGACCCGTCATGGGATCGAGGCAGTGGTGGAAAAAGAGATCGGGCAAAAAATCGATTTACTGACGCCGGAGACCAAGGTGGCGCGCTTTCTGCCCGGAAAGGAACCGGCGTGGAGCGGCATTGCGGAAGTGTTGACGCCTGATCAACTGGCCGCTTTCACTGAAGCGGTTTCCGAAAACCCCGCCGGGGCGCGGACAGGCCCGCCGGAAACCGGCGGTCATTTTTCGGCGGCATATAAAATGCCGCCCTACGAAGAACGAAAATCCCTATGAAAAAGATTCGGATGACGGTTATTCTCGGCGGCATGTGAAATGCCGCCTTACGAATACCCTGCTTGTTTGCGGGGATTTAAATGTCGATTTCGACGGGGAGACGATTGAGGACTTCGGCCCCGTCTTTTCCGACGACCACCATGTTTTCAAGACGGATACCGCCCCATTCGGGAATGTAGATCCCGGGTTCCACGGTGAAGACCATGCCGGGGGCGATCCGGGTGCCCTTGGCCGACGGGCCCAGCCGCGGGGCTTCATGGGTGGCCAGTCCCACGCCGTGTCCGAGACCGTGTCCGAAGCGCCCCTTGAACCCTCTCCGGCGGATCAGAGAACGGGCGACCCCATCGACCTCCCGGGTGCCGGCATCGGCATGGATCGCCTCGAGGGCGCTTTGCTGGGCGTCGCGAACCGCCCGAAAGATCTTTTTGAAAAGGGCATCCGGTTTTCCGATGCAAAAGCTCCTGGAGATATCGGAGCAGTAGCCGTCGAGCCGGGCGCCCCAATCAAAGAGAACGGGTTCACCGGCCTTGAGACGTCGGCCACCGGGGATGGCATGGGGCAGGGCGCTGTTTTCCCCGAAGGCGGCGATGACAGGAAAGGAAACCCCTTCGGCCCCGGATTCCCGCATTTCTTTTTCCAGGGCCCACGCCGCGTCTTTTTCGCTGATCCCCGGTTTGAGAAGCGGCAGGATACGTTCAAAGGCGTTTTCCGCAAGGAGCAGCGCTTTCCGGATCGCTGCGGTCTCTGCCGCGCCCTTGATCATTCGGCTTTGCTCCACCAGGTCCGCCGTCGCGACCAGTTCCACCTTCATGTTCGCCTTCTTTAGGTGATCTTCGATCCGCCGGTGTTCCATAACGGACATTCGGATGCTTTCGAACCCGAGCCGTTCGGTCCCCAATGATTTCAGGATTTCGGGAAGCGCCTTGGCCAACCCTTCCCGGTGGCGGAAAACCTCGAAAAGGGGGACTTCGGACCGGGCCTGGGTGTCGTAGCGGAAATCGGTGGCCAGGACCTGTTGCTCTCCGGTGATGAACAGGGCGCCGGCGGACTCGTCGAACTGGGTGTCTTCCCCGGTAAAGCCGCTGAGGTAGCGCCGGTTCTCCTGGACGAGGACCATGAAAGTGTCGATCTGTTCTTTTTTCATGGCCTTTCTAAGGCGCTGGATCCGGGATCGGTAAAAAGTGCCGGTACGGGCAGGTGTCATTTCAACTCCGTTCAGAGAAATTTTTTCCGGCGGTCTTAAAGCCGTTTTCGATACTCGAGGAAACGCGGTGCCACCGTTGCCAGGGAAGCCGCATCCGGATATTCTTGAATCTTTTCACGGCACCTTTGGATCCTCTGGGAAAGGGGCGGATGGGTGGAAAACCAGGATCCTTTCTTGACGGCACCGGCTTCGTTCCGGCGGAGCATTTCCAGCACCTTGATGAAACCCAGGGGTTGGTATCCGGTGCGGTAGGCGATCTCCATGCCGTATCGGTCGGCCTCATACTCCATGGTCTGATCGAGTCCTTTATCGAAGAGCACCGTCTGGAGATCGTTGATCATGTTCTTGTACTGTTCCTTTTTCTCCACTTTGGCCGTGGCCACGGTGATCTTTCCGATGCCTTCGAAAAACTTGGCCCTTTGGATGGATTGCAGGGCGTGCTTGAGGTTCACGTGGGCCACCTCGTGGGCCAGAATCCCGGCCAACTGGGATTCGTCTTCAAGGTGTTTCATCAGCGTGGCGGTGATGAAAATGATTCCGCCGGGGCAGGAAACGGCGTTGAAAACCTCGCTTTTCAAAACGACGAAGTAGTAGTTTCTTCCCGGCGGCTTGAAGTTGCGGGCCACGGCCTGCCCCACCAGGTTCACGTAGTCTTGCAGTGCGTCGTCTTTTACGGGAAGCCCGTAACGCTTGAATCCTTCCAGGGCCACGCTCTTTCCGATGACCATTTCGGATTCGTAGTCGAGCTCCATACTGCTCCCGATGATATCGCCCGCCCCCTGCAGGATTTGAAGGACCTTTTCCAGGTCGCTGGGGCCTTCCTTTCCCGTGGAATCCTTCTTGGGTTCGAGAAGCTTCAACAGATCCACGGCCAGGGCCGGCTGGACAACGGCGACGGGCGCCAGCGCCAGCCATTTGATCAGGCGGCGTCGTTTTCCGAAAAACGATGGCGGACCTTTTTTTGAAATGATGAAGTGATCCATAAAAAGGCGTTCCTCTTATGGGGCGTATTCGCCGATTTTTCCGGCCTGAAGGAATTGGTCCACGCGCGCATCGGGAATCCGCCGGGAAAGCACGGATTCCAGGGCCGCCGCGTGTTCCTGTTCCGTCCCGGACGCTTTTTTCTTCTCGTCTTCCACGGAGAGCATACGCATGCTTCGGGAAGTATCGGCTTCTCCGGATCCGATACGGCTTCCGGTGAGTCCGGTCAAAAGTTTTCCCACCGAATCGCCGTCCCCGTTTTCACCGGCGGCTTGGGGCGGTTCCGAAGAGACTTTTCCGCGGTAGATCCATCCTTTTTTTCCGTCTGTGGTCGTCACCCGGTACCAGTGGTCTTCTTCGTTTTCTACGGTGAGGGCATCCCCGACGTTCAGGACGGCCAGGGTTTTCGAAGACGCGGTCTTATCGGCCTTGAGCTTGGCGTCGAAAGAAGAGACCCACATTTTTTGCAAAGAAAATCCAACGGCAACGCCGATGATCATCCCTGAAAGAAAAATGATTGCCGCAATCCGTCTCAGGCGCATTTCTTTTCCTTTAATTTTTCACGCTCACCCCAAGCCTCTCCCTCAAGGGAGAGGGCGTTTGCGCGTGCATCTTATTGGTAATCTCCGACAAGGGTAAAGGCCCCCCAGTATCCCGGGTGCGGGAACCGGTTTTTCACGTGCAGGGCAGCGCTGCGGAGGCTTTCCGCTTTATTCTTCTCCACGTAGCGGCGGTAAAACGTTTTGATCAGCATGGCCGTGGAAATGTCGCTCACCCTCCACAAGCTGGAAATGACGGCGTGTGTTCCGGCGTAAAGGAATGCCCGGTTGAGCCCGATCACGTCATCACCGGCCGTGATCTTCCCGAGCCCGGTCTGGCAGGCGCTCAGGACCACAAGATCCGCCGAAAGCTTCAGCCCGAAAATCTCTGCGGCCTCCAGGTTTCCGTCCGCCTCTCCTTCCTTGGCGAGCTTGAGGGCGGACAGCAGCGGATTGACGGGGTCGAACTCGCCGTGGGATGCCAGGTGAATTATTCCAAAGCGTTCGATGTTGTCAACCACCCATTTTTCCGTGGCCCGTTCCTTTGTCAGGATGGTGATTTCGGGAAAATTCCATTGGATGGAATTGACCTCGTATTCCGAAAAAGGCAGGTCCAGGGCGGGGTTTCCCAAATCCGGGTTCCCGATGGCCAGGACATCCAGGTTTTTTTCCTCGACGCGCTTTTCCACCGTATACTTCAAAACCGAGGCCGAGGGAAGGTAAAACAAAGGGAACCGGTCGATGAGAAAATCGGTTCCGTCGAACAAGGCGGCAAAGGAAAGATAATGCAAATGCCCGTGGGGAATCACGCCCAGCTGTTTGACGCCGTCGAGACCTGAACGTACGGGTTTCATCAGGATATCGAAAAGGTGTTTGGACGGCGCTTCAAAGGGCTCCAGGTTTTGGATGCGCCGGCGGAATTCCAGGATCGCTTCTCCCAGGTCTTTTCGATTCGCTTGAATGCGGTAAAGGCGGATGTCATCCGGGAGGATCCGCCAGCAGAACAGTTCGTCTTCCAAAAGATAATACGAAAGCAAGGCGGTACCCGGTTCGATGAGGGCCTGCAGGTCCGGTGCCCGGATCGGCTCAACAGCCACCAGGGAGGACAGCGCAGGGTTTGCGGCCTGGATTTCCAGCATGACCGTTTCAAGGGCCGATGTCGCTTTTTTCAACAGGGTTTCGTGTCTTTCCCGCTCTTTTTCATCCGTTTCCTGGGCGACCTGCTGCTTGAGGGACTCGATGCGTTCCTTGAGGCCGTGGTACCGATCATAGAGCCGGCGGTCGACGGCCGGGTCCAGGGAAAGGGACTGGCTCCCCAGAAGATCGATGAAATTCCGGCTGCGGGACCGCTCGGCGGTCTCGAAGGCTTCCACCGGGTTTCCGGAATCGGCCAGAAGCCGGCAAAGTGTTTCATAGACCATCATTTTATTGGACAAAAAGCCGTCCTTGAGCCGGACGATCCGGATGTTGGAGCGGATCGATTCGATGATGTCCATCGCTTCCTTTAAAAGCCGGATGGCGTCATCCGGCTGCATGGCCTCCTTCACGCGTGCCAGACCATAGAGGGCCCGCCATTCGACTTCCCGGACGGCAAGGCGCCGGGACAGGGCCAGCGCGTCTTCGTAGAGACGGCCGGCGTCGGACAGCTCCCGGACCGTAAACCGGGCGTCGGCCAGATCCAGGAGCGCCTTTGCTTCGTGGATCCGGTTCCCGATGGCCCGGGCTTCCTGGAGGGCCTTGTTCAGGAGGGGGAGGGCGTCTTGAATTCGGCCCATTTTCAGGCGGGTCACCCCGATGTGCCGGTAATCATAGGCCAGCGCCCACCGCGATTTGAGACGCGTGTCGATGGCCAGTGCATTTTCAAAGGCGTCCAGGGCTTCCTGGAACCGTCCGGTTTCCCGAAGGATCATGCCGATGTTGTTCCAGGTGGTGGCGACTTCGTCCTGGCGGTGGGGAAGCTTTTTCGCCGATTCAAGGGCCCGGCGAAGATCCTCCAGCGCCTTTTCATTGTCGCCCAGGGCCCACCATAACAGACCGGAGGTGTTCAGGGTAACGACCTGCATGAGGGGGAGATCCTTTTCCACGGCCAGGTTCCAGGCCTCTTGCTTGAGGCGGAAGGCCGCTTCATACCGGGCCCGGTACCAGGCATTATTGGCCTGTTCGATGAGAATTTTGGAGCGCAGGGCATCTTCTTCCGGAAGCGGCGATACCCGCTTCATGGATTCTTCGTAATAGGTTTCCGCCTCGGACAGGTTTCCCAGAAGCCGATAGCACCGGCCGATATCCAGGAGCGCCTGGGCGATCCTCGCCCGGGATTCCGGGGTTTGTTCCCCTTGACGATACAGATCGGCGGCTTTTTGATAGTTCGTGATGGCCGTTGCATATTGGCTCAGGCGCAGATCGTATATCCTTCCGATGTTTCGGAACCGGTCCCCCAGGCGCCACCGGGGATCCGAATCCTTTGCCAGCGAAACCGAGGATTCGAAATAGGTCAGGGCCCGTTCATACTCCGTGGCCTGCTCGGCCACCCAGGCCATTTCCGAAAGGGTCTCCGCCTGTTCGGGGGATAACTCCAGGGCCTGGTAAATCTCAAGGGCCGACGCCATGGTTTCGGCCGCCACGGCGAACATCTCCAGGTGGGCCTGGACCAGCCCGAGGCGCAGGAGGGCTTCCGCATGGTCCGGGGAATCAGGCCGGCGGGATTCCAGGAACCGGACCAGCTCCCGTGCGAATTCCAGCGCGGCCCGGCGGTCTCCGGATAGAAAGGCGCTTTCCCGGGCAAACGCGTAAAGAGCCGGGAGATAGTCGTGGAAGGCATCGGATTCGGAGGCGATGTCGAGGGCGTTTTCAAACAGGATCCGGGCATCGCCGAAGGCTTTCCGGTCAAAGGCCTGTTTTGCGCGTTTCACGTAGGATTCGAAATGGGTCCGGGCAAAGATCCGGGATTCTTCCGGCGTCATGCCGGGAAAGCCGATCAAGATCCGTTTTCCGGCGTCGTTGATTTTCGATTCCGCCAGGTTCAGGGCCTGGCGTGCCGTGTGCGTTTCAAAGGCGTCCAGGAACGCCCCGGGGAAAGGGTCATCGGGAGCCGGGCGGAGCGGAAAGATCAGGGTGGGGCAGCCGTAAATGGAAAAGAGGTGCCCGATCCAGTAGGCGTCTTCCATTGCCGTTTCGGTCAAGACCGCACAGGCGGCATGATCGAGGCGGTTCAACAGCGGCAGAAGGGAAAGGCGCCGTCCCTTTTCAAGTTCGATGGCCGTAAAGGGAAAGGAAAAGGCCCCGGGCCGCGTGGGGACGTGACGGGCCAGCAACACCGGGGTGTCCACCACCAGGACGTGGAACCCGGGATATGTTTTTTCGTCAAGGGCTTCCAAAGGATCTGCGGAAGACAAAGAAGAGATGCGAAGGACGCGGCGTTTGAACAGTTTCTTGTGGTGCATGGACCGCATGAAATGAGCCGCATTGAAGATGAGGTTGGCATCGAAAAAACCGCCGGGACCGGACGCGGAAATGTCTTCCGGGTAATCAACGGCCAGATAATCCGCGGCCGTCTCCAAAGAAGAAAGATCCCCGAGGGCGGCCTTCAAGGAGGCGGACAGGCGGCCCGACACCCGGTCCGGCGTGAGGGTGAACGTGAGGACCGGGCCGGGTGCGCCGGCGGGTTTATAGATGCGCACGAACCGGCTTTTTTCGGGCAGGGTTTCCATGACATCGACGGCTTCATAGACGCTGGGTCCGAACAGGGAGAAAATATCGAACGGGGTGTTTGAAAACCGTCGATTTTGCAGGCGGTTGAAAAGGGCCGTATACCGGTCCATCGTTTCCCGGTATCGACGCTGAAGCGCGGGGTTTTCCGGGTTCCGGACCGCCTCATCGGCCGTGGATTCGGCCAGGGCCGCAAGTCCCAGGAGCCGGAGGGCGGATATGCGGGCGGCATCATCGGAAATCAACCGGATGACGTCCGGAAGGTTTCGGTTGTCTTTGCCCGCGCGGTCCGCCAGGCGCTTCTTTTCAAGGGCCAGATCCGATTCCAGTTCCTGTTTTAAGAAAGACTCGGCCCCGGCGAGGCGTTCGGTCAATCGGTCGATCCGGTCCACGTGGGAAAGGATCTGAATGAACAGGTCTTTTTCAGGCCCGGACAGGCGGATCATCAACGGGGCCAGGCGATGGAACCGCTCTATTTCGGCGATCTTTTCCAGGAAATTAAAAGCCGTTTCCGCCCCTTTATTTTCGAAAAGATCTTTTACCGTGTTGAAAAATCCGTCCAGTATTTCGCCCCGGTCGCACCCGGCCTGCAATATGGAGGTCGATTCCAGGACCCGAAGGGCCGCGTCATGGCGTCCAAGGGCCAGCAGGGCCCGCCACGCCATATGGGGCAGCAAATGGTGTTCGGAGAGCGCCAGCGCCTTTTGAAAATGGGTCCGCACCGCTTCCGGAGCCATCTCCGATGCACGGCCGGCCCGTCCCATGTTCAGGTACAGCGCGGCCAGGAGGGCGGCGGTTTTTCTGTCCCGAATGGGGGCGTCCGGTGTTTCCAGGAGTTGAATTCCTTGCAGGAAATGGGTGTGGGCGTGATGCATTCTCCGGGATTGTAAAACGATTTCCAGAAGATCTTCTCCGGAAGACCACGGCGTCGAGGCGAAGTACACCCCCATGGCGTTGTGGTAGCCGGCCAGCATTTCCGGAGGCACCGGGGCGGGATTCCGGGATAACAGCGCCAGGATCCGGCGGTTCAGCGTTTCCAGCATGCCCAGCCGCCGCGCCTGTTCCGGCCCTTCCAGGGGAATCCGGTTCATGGCTTTCCCCAGGTTCATGAGGTTCATCAGCGCCCCCACGGGAATATCGGCGGCAACGGCCAGTTCCGCGGAGCGTTGAAAATGGTCCCAGGTTTCAGGCCAGTCGCCCCGGGCGGCGGCCAGGTGCCCGGACCGGTGATAGAGGAGGGCGACGCCGTAAGCATCCGCGTCCGATACGGATTTTTCCCCGGCGTAAAAGCGCAGCTGGCGGTCCACGGCCTTTGCGGCCGTTTCAATTTCCCCCAATTCCACGGTGATCCGGCTGATGAACGCTTCGGCCAGGCGTTTTTCCTGAAGTGCGGAAAACCCTTTCCCGCTTCTCGTGGCGCCGGGCGCATCCAGGGCCGCCCGGACATCAATGCGGATCAGGGCGTCCGTCGATTCGGACATCGGATCCGGAACCCCGTACTGATCCACGAGCGTGATGACCCGGGTGAATTCCGCCAATGCCTGCCGGAGCATTTCTCGGCGGGACGCACCGGACCGGCTTTCGGCGGCCAGGTAGCGGTTGAAGGCCACGGAGCGCAGGTTTCGGGCAAGATTTTTGACGTTTTCGAGTCCTTGGTTCAGGGAATAGGCCTGTTCAAAGGCACTGACGGCCTCCGGGTACTGTCCGGCGTCCTGGTGGGCAAGCCCCAATCGATCCAGCATCTCGGTTTTCAACTGGACGAGCTGTTCGGGAAGGCGGACCGCCTCCCGGGCCTTTGAAAGCATGGATAACAGGGTGTTTTCAATCGTTTTCAATTCGTTTTTCGAGTGGATGCCGGCCTTGACACCCGCCGTGGCCAGGGACAGGGCGTCACGGTTCAGCCGTTCCTGGGCGTGGATGACCTGTTGGATCATTTTCCGGTATGCTTCCCAGGCCGGGCCGGGAGGGGGCTCCCGCCGGATCCGGGGATCGGCCAGGGCGCGGGTGGCATCGACCTGGGCCTCGGCAAGCGCCGCGGCCTTTTTTTCTATGGACTGCACCAGAAGGGCGGGGGCGACGATGCGGTCCATGATGTACCGATGGTTTCGGTTCAAGTAAACGGAGGGGTCCTGGGCGTCGATTCCGGAGTCGATGCGGCGGATGGCTTCGTTGAAGGCCCCGAGGGTTTCTTCCACCCTGCGGACCTGGAAAGCGGCGGTGCCGAAGCGCTTGTAGAACAAGAGCGCGGCCTTGATATTCGTAAACGGTTTTTGGACGGCCAGGCGTTTTTCATAGTAATGAAACGCCTTGGCGTATTGTCCCAAGAGGTAATGGACATTTCCCAGGTTGAGTCCGATTTCCGCAAGACTTTTGGGATCGGTTTCCGGGTCGGTCAGAAAATAGGCTTTTTGGTAGGCTTCCAGTGCGGCCTCCAGGCCGTTCTTTTCGCCGTGGACCGTTTCGAGTACTTCCATGACGTATCCCAGAGTGCGATGGAAATGGCTGACCCGGCCGTTTAGAAGGATGGCCCGCTCGAGGAACGTACGGGCTTCCATGAGGCTTTTTTTGTCATCCCGATACGTGAGGGAAAGGCCCAGGGCATACACGGCCACGGGATCCGAGGGATGATCCGCCGCCTGTTTTCGGTAGGCGGTCAAGACCCGATCCAGGTCCGATTGGGCGGCGGCACACTTGATGTAACCGCGATGGGCCTCCACCACACGGTCATCGAAGTCAAGGATCTCTTTGAAGAGGCTGCGGGCCGCATCGATTTCCCCCAGTTCGAAATAATATTCCGCCCCCTCGACGGATTTGTGAATAAATCCCTGTCTGGCCAGGTTTCGGATGCGGTCTTCTTCTTTTCTTAAATGAATTTCGTTTTCATACAACGTCAGGGCATCTCGAAAGCGCTGTTCCTGGTAAAGGATTTCGGCCAACGCGAAGCGTGCGGCCGCGGTTTGGGTGGCGACTACCGGAAATTGATCGATGACCTGACGATAGGCGGCCTTGGCCCTGGACCATTCATCGGCGGCGTAGTAGATGTCGCCCACCCGGTTCAGGGCGCCCATGGCCAGCTTCGGCGTTTCGGCGCGGTATTGATCGGAAAGGCTTTTCAACAGTTGAATACGCGCTTCCATCCCCCCGGCTCCTTTTTGGGTCAGGATCACATCCAGCATGGCGTCCAGTGCGGCGTCGGCCCACACCGGAACATCGGGATAGCGCTGGAGCACGGCAAGATACACCGGGTACACGGCGTCCAGGTTTCCTGTTTTTTGGAAAATATTTCCTTTGCGCACCATGGCTTCCGCAATCCGCTCGGGGCGGGCGTTCGGATCGGCGATCACGTCGTCCAGGAGTCGGATGGCCTGGAGGAGATCGGACCCGCCGTCTTCGATGCGGAGTAAAAGCCGGGCGGTGTGAATCCGGACCCGATGGCGAATATCCGGCTCCCGGCCTTGGGCCAGGGCGTTGAGCCGCGCATTGGCGTCTTCGACGATCCGGCGGCGGATTTCGGGGCGGTTGGTTTTTCCGAGCGCGTCATTTGTTTCCAAAAGACACTGTTGAATCCGGGCCAGCAGGGCTTCCGGGTCGTGATCCCCGTAACGGGCGATGAGCATTTCAAAGGCCCGGCGGGCGGGATGCGGGAATCCCTCCTCCATGTAGATCTCTCCCATGGCATACAGGCTCGGCGCCGCGGCTTTGGGAACATGTGCATAGCGTTCCAGGACTTTGTGGTAGGCCAGAACCGTCAGGTGAGGATCCCGGGGAAGCCTTTTTTCGAGTTGACGCGCAAACGCCAGCTGATCCTGGAAGGTGGCCAGGTGGGGGATCTGGCCTTCTGAAGGAATGCGGCCGCAGTTGGAAACCCCGTTGGCATCGGAAAGAAAGAAGAGCCCTTTTTCCGAGGGAACCGGCCGTGTGGAGGAAATGCCGGCCGAGGTCAGCGGATACAGGCCCTTGCCGTCCGCAAAGACGCGGTACAATACGGCGTTGTCTCGCCCATCCACGATCCCGTCCTTGTTGGTATCCCATGGGCGGCTCGAAAAGAGGATGGATTCCCCGTCCAGGGACCACCGGGGAAAGAAAGCCGGAAAGGATCCCCGGGTCGCCTGCCGAAGCGTTCCTGTTTTCAGATTCAAAACATGGATGTGGGAGACACCCGAGTCCCGGTTGCTGATAAAGGCGATCTCCGATCCATCCGGGGAAACGGATGGAAAGGCGGCGTCGCCCTGGGTGGGAAGAATTTCGGGTTCTTGTTTTTCTTTTTCACCGCGCAGAAAAGGTCCGATGTTCACCGCCGCCAATTCATGAGCCCGCAATTCGGGTTGCTTCCGGTGAAAGTAGAGGGTGCCCCCCGGGCCGAAGCAGGGGGCGCCGTCCTCGGTTTCCTTCCCTGTGATCCGGACGGGCACCGGCGCTTTTTCCTTTAAATCGACGACGTAGATATCCCCTTTGGCGTCGGTTTTGGTGCTGGTAAAGGCCAGGAAGCGCCCGTCCCTGGAAAAGGCCGGATCGGATTCCAGGGCCGGATCGTCGGTGAGTTTTCGGATGGAAAAGAACGCCGCCGGATCCAGGCTGCGGAGCCACAGATCCGAGAATCGTTTTCTTTTGGAAACAAAGGCGAGTCGGGTCCCGTTTTCGGAAACGGAAAAAGACAAGACCGGATCGGCTTCGGCGGTCACGGGAACCGGCAGATGCACGGATACCGCGTCCGCACGTGCCGTAAAGGCACCCGGGTGCCATCCGATGAGAATCATTGAGATGAAGGCAAAAACAAAGGATTTCGAAAAGGGGTTCGCGAAGTTCATGAGCGAATTCTCCAGGTTCCGTCCTCGTTTTGCACCTTTTCTCCGGGGAGGGCGTTTTCGGCGTTGAGTTTCCCGAAGATGGACCGGACGCTGGGCCAGTCGGCGTCCGTGAGATTGTCGTTGAGCTCGATCACGCGGCGCATGAGTCTTTCCCGGGCATTGTTGATCTCGGAGACCGTGAATTCGAATTCTTCTTTTTTGTATCGATCCGCAAAGTCTTTCAGGTCTTCGGGCACGTCCTTTTTTTCCATGGGAAACGGTGTCAGCAGCCCCTGGTTGTTTTCCCCCACCCATCCAAGCCGTTTAAAGGCGGCGAGATCGTCCGCATGAAAGGCCAACACCTGCAACGCGGTAACGGCTTCCTGCTGCTCCCGGCTCTTGGGGGGCGGGGTTTGAAAGGCGCCGGAGGCGTCCACCGCACGAACCGAGGCCAGCAGCAGCATTTCATCGTCCAAGGCGTTGTATGTCCCCAAAATCTGGTTTTCCAGGGCCGTTCGTTCACTCAACACTTCCACGTTGACTTGGGCCAGTGTACATCCCAAGAAAAGTACCGCCGGGACAAGCCATAAATATTTCAATTTCATGTACTCCTCTTTACGCGCTACGGTTTCATCCGTTCCAGGAAAAGTTCCGGATCCGATGTCAGGTCAAGGACCCGGTTCAGATCCCCCAGGGCCGTCAAGTACCCTTCATAGGCCTTAAGACCTGAAATCGCCGCCAAATTCAGGCGTTCCAGGTGCGGAATTTGTATGGGAATCCCCTTGATCACCACTTCTCCGTCAAGGGAGAGAATCCCGTTTTGCACATGAATATCGATCCACCGGGGCACTCCGCTGCGCAAAAGGCGCCGCTGGGAGACGATGGTCTCGTTGCTTTCATACGGGTCCAGGAGATAGAGCATACGCCCGAAGGCGCGGGATCCGATGTGATTGAACTGGAGGCTCAACCGGAGGCTTTCCAGGAGCCGGGGCATGGATAATACCAGAGGAAAGTCGATTTCCAGTTGCCCCCCGATGGCGGCGTCTTCTTCCTTCAGGGCCGTTTCATGTCCCCCGAGGATCTGCTTCAAGTCGATGTCGGAAAAGACCAGCTGGGCTTCGAGCGTCAAACGGTCGTTTTTTCGAAATACTCCCGCCGTGCCCAAAAGCGCCCCGCCTAGAAAATGAATCTCCAGATACGGGAGACGGGGAAGCCCCTCCACGAAAGAAAGCGTCACCGCCCCGTGCCGGATCGGCAGTACATGGGGGGACAATGACACATGGGCAGGGCCGAAGACAAGAGACGGGGTCGGGTCAAGACGCGCCTGCAGCCGCGCATCCCGATGGGCGAGGGTGTCGGGTTCGGAGGCGCCCCGTTGCCCTTTGACGCGGTCCCGGATCACCGTCTCGGACAAATGATCCGTCTTCTCTTTTCCACGAAGATCCTGACGGGAGACCCGGTACTGTTTTTCAAAGATCAGCGCCGTTTCGAGGTTTTGAATGGAAAAGGTCCCGGTTTTTTCGATATCCAGATCTTTGGTGTCGGCGCTCATCCGGATGCGCATTCCTTTTTCCGGTGCTGTTTCGAACTCGGCTCCGATCTTGACGCCTCCCTGGAGCGTTGTTTCAGGGGCAGGGACGATCTTTGAATTTTCGGGCAAGGTCCCCGTGATTCGGGCGATACCGGTGATGTGCTGAAGCCATGTCATGGGATCCCATGACGGGGACGATTTGAAGGCGGCGTCGATCCCTTCCACGGAAAACGACGCTTCACCGCTGGCGCCCAAGGGCTGGATGTTCAGCGTCGTTGAAAAAGACGCGGCAGTCAGCCGGTCGTGTTCCCCGGTGACAGCCAAATGAAAAGCAACGGAAGACGGCGGGCCGGCGGAATCCTGGACAGGCAAGGCAAAAGGCGGAATCGCCTTGACTTGAATCTCCCCGGAAAGGGTTCCGGATCGGGTTTTTCCGTCAAAGCGATAGGAAAGCGGCTTCTGCGTCGTGATGCTTTCCACGATGAGCGCTTCCTTTGAGGAAAAAGGCCAGGATCCGGCAATCCTGGAAAGGTCCAGGGAAAGGGTTGCCGAATCGATGAAAGACGATTCCGGGTCAAAAAAAGACGTCCTGATGGATGCCGGAGAAAGCGCGGATTCCGGAAGACGGCCGCTCAGACGGCATTGGACAAGGGCGTTTCCGGAAAACCGGGGCATATCCGGCAGAAGATCCGGGAGGATCCGCCTTGTCTGTTCCAGGTCCGCCGTAACGGATGCATCGGCCGTAAAGCCTTGCCGCCCCAGATCCAGGGCGTCCGCCTTCAAGACCGCCTCGATGCCTTTGTCCACCAAGAGCCGCCCCGTAAACCCTTTGACGTCTCCTTGCAGCGGATTGAGGGATTTGATGCGAAGGTGCGGCACCCGGATTTTTATGAAAACGTCTCCGTTCACGCGTCCGACCGCCGGGTCACGGCGGTTGAAGCCGGGAATGTAAAGGTGCATGTCGTCGACGGCCGCCGTGGCAAAGGTATCCGTTCCGAGGTCCCCCTTGATTTCCAAACCGGATAATTTGAATTCGGCGGGCGCAAGATCCATGGCCTGTATTCCGTCGGCTTCAAGGGCGGCGGAAAGAACAAAGGGGAGGATGAACCCGAAAGGGGCGGTCTGTTCCGATTCGATTCCCGCCGCCGTCAATTGAAATTCAGAAAGCGCGAGGGAATCGACGGTGATTTCGTTTTTTCCATGAAGGCGCAGTTTCGCAACGGTTGCCGCGCCCCGGGCAAAGATCTTCGCCGGGGCAAACGCGACAAGATCGCATTGGGCCTGCGGGAGCAAAAATTTCAGTTGCTCCCCTTGGGCCACAGGGGCGTCGGGGATCAAGAAAAGGCCGAAGCGGTTCAGGGAACCGGTAAGATTTGCAATTTCGACGGCTATCCGGCCTTGGACGGGGTCACCGGATATGTCCATCTTTTCTATTTTGATCTCAGACCCGGAGGACGCCGGGATTGTTAAGGGGAAAGGCTCGGGCAAAAACGAGCCCGCCGCCGCCAGGAGTTCCGGGAGATCCAGTATCAACGGCCCGGCGGAAAGGCGCATCCGGGATTCGGCGATTTCCCCCTGCCAGTGTATCCGGCTGGAGTTTAAGGTCAGCGCTCCCGATTCGATCAAAAGGATTTTTCGGGGAAAGTGGATGCTTCCGTTTTGGTGAAATGCCAGGGTGATGGGCTCCGGATCCGCTTTTTCCGTTGAAAAAGAAGGTCCTTGAATGTGAAGGCCGTCGAGGCGGATGCCGGCGTCGAAGGCGGCCGTTGTGTCGTCGATTCGGGTCACCGTCGCCGTAACGTCGCACCGGCCGGCGTCTTTTAAGGGGATCGGCATTTCCGGCAGGAAAGAACGGAGGACGGGCAGGAGGATTTCCAGGTTGACGCGACATCCGGCCGAGGCTTTTTTTTGGGACAGATCCCCGTTGAGATGCACCTGAATCCCCGGTGCCGAAACGTCTGCCTCCAGGCGCGCGCGCTGCAGCTGCAGGGTTCGGGAATCATCGAAAAGGTCTTCGATCGTCAAGAATGCGCTCACCGGGGGCAGGGGGCGGTTCCGGGTGTGAACCTGTGCGGAGGCATTGACTAACAGGGGGGCCTTGAAAAGGGACGGGATCTTTATGTCCAGGGATCCGTCGTGCAGTCTTACGGTTTGGTTTTGGATCCGGTCCTCATAACGGATTTGCATTCCCCGGATGCGGCATGTTCCCTGAAAATCCGCAACGGGAAGGGCCAACGCCCGGTCATTGCCGCCCGGGGCAGGGGCGTCGGGTTTGCCCGGGGCGGCTAGATCGGCCAGAAGCCGCTGGATGTTGGTTCTTCCGTCCTTTTCCTTGACGATGAACAGCGCCGGGGCGTCGAGGGTTACACCGCAGACCAGACGCCTGGTTTTGAACAGATCCGAAAAATCAACGGTGAATTCGAGAGCGCCGATGGATCCCATGGGGGCCCGGGAAAACAGGGGATCGTCCATGACGCGAACCGATTCCATCTGGAGCCCTTTTTCCCACCCGAAGGCCATGGACGCGATGGAAACCCGCCGTTTTAAATTTTTGGAGGCATACGATTCGATAATTTCGCGGAACCAGGGCTGTGACGCCGTGTAGGGGACCAGGAAAAAGACCAGGACACCCGTAAAGAGCAAAAACAGCACAAGGCTTAAAATACTCCAGAGGACCCGGCGCAGTCCTTTTTTTCGTCGGGGTGCGGCCTTGGCGGTATTATGGACGTGCATCCGTTTTTATCCTGGCGGGCCTTCCCGCGCGCGAAGGATCCCACGGCCCGTTCCCGTGCACCGGCGATTTGACGCAGGGGAGATACACATTGGGGGTATCTCAGCTCTTGGTTGCTGCAATACGCTCCGGGAGGGCGTCCTGCAGATTGACTTCCACCCGGAGGGCCTTGAGGCCCTGGACTCCCGGAAGATCCTCGAGTTCCAGGCTTTCCGCGGATCCGGTCAGGTATCCTTCGGATTTCAGAAATTCGATATGCCGCCGAATTTCCCGCCCTTCCTTCGGATGGCTGTAAACCACGGCGATCCTGCCGGGCTGGGTGAGCCGCTCGTCTTTCCCTTTAACCACGGCCTTATCGATTCTCGATTTGATGATTTCGTGGCGGATATCATAGGCGCCGTCCACGTCGAAACGTTTTTCATCGAAGCGGAACCGGATGGAAAGGGGGGTGTCCTGGACAAGGATCAGTTGGGCGGTTTCCAGGGGCACCGTTAACTCGCTTTTCAGGGATTCCGAGAGCCGGGCGAATCCCGCCGAAAGCTTCAGCTGCCACAGGCGCAGGTTTTTCAAATACAGCGGGTTGAATTCCTTTTTTTCCATGAGGCTTTCCCCCGCGTAGATCAAATAATCGATACCGTCGGTGCGATGCCGCTCAAAGTAATGGGGGAAAAGCTGCTGGAGTTCACCTTCCTCCCGGTCCAGGTATTCGGCCAGACGGGAGGTCAAAAGGGAGACGCTGTCTTCGAAATCCCGGCGGCGGCGGTAGACGGTACCGGACTTGGGATCCACGGCAAAACGATACCGTTCGATGGCGCGAAGCACCTTGGGACCGAAACCGTGAAAGTGATCGAAAAGGGATTCCACTTCATCCCTCAGGAAAGCCACGGTGGAAACCTCGTCCCCGCTTTGGAGCCCGGCACGGATCCGGTCGATTCGGCCTTCAATCTGGGTAACGAGTTCCTTCAAGACGAAAAGCGGTTTGCTCTCATGGGCCGTGGTCAAGAGATCCAGGGCCAGGGTGAGGTGTTCGATCAGGTCTTCCCGGATGGCCCGATTCCGTTCATCGGCGCTTCCCCGGACGTCACACGTGCCGAAAAGGGGGAGGACATCCCGAAAAACAATGGGTTCCATTTCCGACGGATTTCCCTGCCGGAGATAATCCAGATGACGAAGGGCGGCGCGGCGGAACCGCCACTCCACGGAAGGGTGCACGGCCGTGCACTTTTCCTTGATGACGGCCTGGATCTGATTTTCAAGGTCATCCAGGGCCTTGTTGATGGCCATGGAAAAAAGGGGCTGGATCTGGGACATGGACAGCGCATCCAGGGGTGTCAAATCCCGGGGGTTGGGAGAACCGAGGATCAGCATCCCGATGGCTTTTTCCTTATAGTGAAGGGGCGTGATCATAATGGAGCGGATGCCCTGCTCCAGAAAGGTGTTTTTTCGATCCTCCGGCATTTCGGAATCGGCGATGTCGGGAACCCGAAAGATCTGTTTCGTTAAAACCGCTTCTTCGTATATGGTCCCTTCGAATTCGGTGATGGGGACGTGATGGGAGTCGGCGAAGATACAATTTCGGGTCATCTCCATCCCGGAGTTGAGGAATAAGACCTGGCCTTCGTGAATCGCCGAAAGGTCGGCCACGAGCTCCGGCCTTCGAAAATAGGTCCGCAGGCGCTCCTGGAGCCGCAAAAAACCTTCTCTGGATATGATCGATTCCTGGTCGATCATATCCCTTCCCAGGGCCGAAATCACTTCCGATTCCGTCACGTCGGTGGCTTGGAGAAGGGTGACGCCGCAGAGCTCGAAGTCTTCCGGAGGCAAATATTTTCGGAGCACCTCGGGCTCGGTCAGGTGTTCCGTGATGATCTCACGCTCTTTTTCCGAAAGGGATTTGGGGGGTTTTAAGGCCCGCACGTCCACGAAACGGAAATCGAAATTGATCTGAAAGTAGCGTTCCAGGCCGGTTTTCGGATCCTCGATGATGCGGATGACGGGGTAGTCGATGTTCTGGGAGATGCCGTAAAACTTGTTGAGGATGAAAAGGTATGCCCGGATCACCCGGCCGGCGAGGAACTGTTTTTGGTTTAAATTCATCCGTCCGGTGAAATGCCCCTCCTTGTCCATAAACAGACGCCGGAATTCAGGGGAAACAAAGACCGGCTTGACGGAAAAGGGGATGACGGCCGCCGTGGGTTCGCTCTCCCAGAAAACCGGGGGAAAAACGAGACTGATCATCCGCCGGATCCAGGGTCCGTATTCGTCCAACCGGCTCAAATCCGGCATCGGCTCCCCCAATGCCGGGGCTTCCGCCAGGATTTGCCGGACGGAAAAACCGGCGCACGGGAGAGAGCCGTCCATCAGGTCCGGATGTGCGTCAAGATAATCCAAGAGAGGCTTAAAACTCAGCGTACATCGAAACGGATACGCCTTGCTCATATCCTCCATCAATGCGTTTTCCATGGGAACCTCCTGTTCTTAACAAACCACTATAATCATGAAAACGGAAAATTCCAAGCCTTTACACGCGATGCGTTGTTTGATAGAAAATCGCTTTTTTGATCAGGAGGTTATTTCTTGTCGTCGCGGGCCAAACAGATACTCATGGACCTCATGCTGCTTGTGGTGGCGTTTTTCTGGGGGTCCACCTTCATTATCGTAAAAAACGCCGTTGCCCTGGTGGATGCCTTTTCCTTTTTGTCGGTGCGTTTTTCCCTGTCCTTTTTTTTGATGCTCGCCCTTTTTCCGAAACGGGTGTTTCCGGTAAAACAGGAGACCGCCAAGGCCGGAATCCTTCTGGGGGTGGTGCTGTATGCGTCTTTTGCCTTTCAAACGTGGGGCCTGACAGTGACCAGCGCCACCAACGGCGCCTTCATTACGGGATTGAACGTGGTGATGGTGCCCCTTTTCTCCCTGGTTTTTCTGAAAAAACCCCCCGCCCCGTCGGCCATGATGGGCGTGATCGCGGCCTTCCTGGGCCTTTATATCCTCCTCGGCGGCGCGCCGTCCGAGTGGAACCGGGGGGATCTCCAGGTATTTGTTTGCGCCGTGGCGGTGGCGTTTCACATTCTGCTGACCGGATACTATGCACCCCAAATGGATGCATTCGCGCTGGTGACCTGGCAGTTGGGGGCGGCGGGGCTTTTGGGGGTGATCCTTTCCCTGGCCCACGGCGGGGTGGTGCTGATATCGGCGCCTCAAGTGTGGGCGGCCATCCTGATCACCGCCGTTTTCTGTACGGTTTTCGCGTTTGTGGTCCAGACCATTGCGCAACGGGTCACCACACCCACCCGGGCCGCCTTGATCTTTACTGCCGAGCCTGTCTTCGGGGCGTTGTTCGCGCACTTTTACGGAGACGAACCCCTTTACACCTATCACCTTGCCGGCGGCGGATTGATTTTTTTGGGCATGATTCTGGCGGAGATCCGACCCCGGATGTGGAGCCGGATGGTTCCCGAAAACGGTCTTTTTCATCGATCCAGGACAAAATGGATGAAATACTGAAGACGGTTTACCCCCCCCGCATCGAAAAACCGCGTGAGTCTCAGCGTGATTCTTGAACGCACCCGTATTGATGTCCACAAGGGGTGGAGAAAGGATATTTTTTTTGTAATAAATTAAGAATTTTAAATATTCTTCGCCGTGTTTTTCATACAACATTGGGGTTGACTTTTCCGACTGATTTCAGTATTCAATGACAGACCTTGATTGCTCACCCCTTTTGACGGGAGGCCGCCTTGGAAGAGAAAAACACCCGAAACGATCCCTTCGATGTGCTGGGCCGCTTGATGAACCGGATCTACCAGATGACCCATGAGGAGCGCCTCTCCCTTCTGAATCAACTGGAACAGGATTTTTTAGCCCGGGAGACCTGTCTTGAGGAGCGAAGCTTTGAAAGAAAACCGTGCACCATTGCCGTCGACTATGCCGATATCGATCGGGTCTTCACCGATTATATCCGCGACATCAGCCCCAGCGGGGCCTTCATGCTCTCCAAGCACGACTTTCAACTGGGGGAAGAAGTCTTTTTGCGGATCAATTTTCCTGAAGAACAGAATCCCTTTAAAATTCCGGCCCAAGTGGTCCGCACCACCCCCGAAGGGGTGGGATTAAAATTCAAATTCAAAAGCAAGGTGCAGCAGGAAATCATCACCTCGCTGATCGACAATATCAAAAATCCCCCGCAGGAATAACGCGTGATGCAATTCTCGGAACCGGGGAAAGACGCGACAACATCAATCAATAGGGGGACCGTCATGGGAAACATCGTCCACACCTCTCAGATCACCATCACCCGGGAGAAGGGTCCCACCCGTAAGGCCGTCATCAAGGGGTTCAAGGATCCCGTTTACTACGGGGTGCATGGGGGTATCAAGGCGTTTTACCGGGTGGAACCCGAGGAAGAGCATGCCGCCACCCTCGACCATATCGTGGGTGCGGTGGGCGGCTGAATGATGGGCACATTGGCCACGGTGCTGGCCAAAGATAAGATCCGGACCGTCGGGGATCGCTTCAAGGCGCAGGTTTCCGGCGATATCGAAGACGTGGACGGCGTGCTCAAGATCACCCGGATCCATGTCCGATACGATCTTAAACTTCCCGGGGAAAAAGAAGACACCGCCTTCAAGGCCATGGATGCCTATCTGGTGCGATGCCCCGGCGCCCAAAGCGTCATCGGGTGCATCGACATCACCCATGAGCTGAAGATGGAATACGCAGCGGATTAAATAAGGATGGGTGGTTCCATACGAAGCGATGGAGCGCCCGACAGTCCATGATCCGAAAACCCCGTCATTTTCAAAAGGAAAACGCGCATGACCAACAAACCCATCCTTGTGGGACTGATCAGCCTCCTGGCGGCGTTTTTGATCTGGGGGTATCAAGCCCTGGGAAAGCTCATGGAAAAGGAAGCCGCGTCCCAAACCCTTTACCTTTCCCATCTCATGGACACGACCTCCCTTGAAAGCAGTGCCTACTTCGCCTTTTTGGCCACCACCCCCTTGTATCTTCTTCTCGCAGGGCTTGGTGTCCTCTTCCTGATCATCGGCGCCGTCATTCAAAAATGACCGGAACGCTTCCCGCAAGCCCCGCCTTTTAAGGCGGGGTCGAGGGAAGCTATCTTAAAATAAACACTTTCCTTACCGGGGAGCCCCGCTCTTCAGAGCGGGGGGCTCCACAAGATCGTAAAAAGGCTTTTGTGAGCGCCGTTCAAGCCTTTTCGGAAAAAGAGAGACAAAGGGTTGAGCGTTAAAAATCTCAAGCTGTTTGAGACACTTGTGTCGAGTTC
>Ga0068713_1000859_pt1 | contig 48106 bp, 48 predicted proteins | sample MTBAKSrepl2MetaG_FD_62223 | JGI IMG/M metagenome (GOLD analysis project Ga0068713, IMG submission 62223) | Enrichment culture microbial communities om Arthur Kill intertidal strait, New Jersey, USA, that are MTBE-degrading - MTBE-AKS2 (Arthur... | ecosystem: Environmental > Aquatic > Marine >... | reverse complement strand
CTTTTATCTTTTTAAGAGCTGCTTCAAAACTCTGAATATTGTTGGGGGAAACAGATCCTTCTATAGAAAGGAATCCGGTGTGTCCCATGGAATCAGAGGCCTGGGCTGTGAGATGTATCCCGATTCCATTGATTTCAAATAGTTTTTGCATCAAAACCTCCCTTTCTCTTAATATTAAGAGTCGGGGGCTTTTTGTCAAGATTCTTTTCCCTTCAGGGCATCTTGACCTTTGACTAAATTGCTTTATAATGAGTGAAAGTTTCAAAAAAGGAGTCGCTATGGAAATAATCAGTGTGGAACTTCAAAAAGAAGACAATGACAATATCATCCTGGGCCAGGCCCATTTCATTAAAACAGTAGAAGATCTTTATGAAGCCATGGTGCAATCTTTCCCCGGGATCCGTTTCGGGCTTGCTTTTAATGAGGCTAGCGGTCCATGCCTGGTCCGCCATGAGGGAACTGATCCGGAGCTGCGGCAGAAAGCAGCGGAAAACCTGGAGCGTATTGGAGCAGGCCATGCTTTTCTCATCATCATGCGGGATGCTTTTCCCGTCAATTGCCTGAACGCGGTGAAACAGGTCCCCGAAGTATGCTCGGTCTTTGCTGCCACAGCCAATCCCCTCACTGTCCTTGTGGCAGACAGCGGAGAAGGCCGGGGGATCATCGGCGTAATAGACGGAAAAAAACCTGCAGGCCGTGAAAACGAAACGGATATCGAGAAAAGGCATGACTTTTTACGGAAGATCGGTTATAAAAGGTAGTATTCGTGCTCAAAAAAAATATCCGCTGGGATAAAGAAAAGATCTGTGAAGAGATCCGCACCCTGAAGACAAACGGTGTCTCTCTCACACCCGGCGATGTCCGGCGGGTCAATCCCAGGCTGTTCAATGCCGCCATCAGGAAAAAGCACTTCGGACACTGGAAGGCCGCTCTGGAAGGATGCGGCCTTGATCCCGGGGAAGAGTACCGGAATGCCCGGAAAAGGAGAAAAAAGGAGGAGTCCTGGGGTGCAGACAGGATACTGGGTTTTCTTCGGGCAAAAGGCCCGTCAGAACTCAGCCGTGTCTACAGGGACGAACCGCGTCTCTACTCTTCAGCCCGGCGGATCTTCGGCTCCTGGAAAGAGGCTCTCAGAGCGGCGGGGCAGGAGGAGACATTGAACCGTTTCAAGGAAGACGAACTTCTGAATATGATCCGGCGTTATCTTGAGAATCCGCTGCGGACCTCTGTCTCAAAAGATGACCCGACCCTTTATGCCCGGGCCTACCGGAGGTTCGGAAGCTGGAAAAGGGCTGTGGAACAGGCCCGCGGGAAGGGACGCGATGAAAACTGACTGTTTTTTTCTGGTGGATGGCAATGCACTGGCCTATCAGGCTTTTTATGCTTTTCAGCGACAGAACCTCACTAATCCCCGGGGCGAGCCCGTGGGCGCGTTATATGGATTTTTACGTAAACTCTTCGGACTCCTGGAGACTCATCGTCCTGATTTTCTCTATGTGGCCTTTGATTCACGGGGCAAGACGGACAACCACGAGCTTTTTGCCGATTACAAGGCCAACAGAAAACCCATGCCTGATGAATTAAGCCTTCAGATCTCCAACATCAAATCATTTCTGGATCTGGCCCGTATCAAACGCATTGAGATCCCGGGACATGAAGCAGACGATATCATCGGCACGATTGCAGAAAAGGTAAAGGAGAACAGAGGCTGCGAAGTCCTGGTCTACACTCCGGATAAAGATCTCCTTCAGCTCATCGACACCCATGTGAGTGTGGTGCGGAGTGGCCCGAGGGAAGATAAACGCTATGACAGGAAGGTTTTTGAAGAGGAGTTCGGATTCAGCCTGCAGCACTTTACCGATTATCTGGCGCTCATGGGAGACAGCGCAGACAATATTCCCGGGGTCAAGGGGATCGGCCCCAAGGGAGCTAAAAACCTCATCAGAGCCCTGGGTGATGTGGAGTCCATAATCGAAAAATCAGAAGAGATCGCCAATCCCCGGGCCAGGGATCAGATCAGAGAACAGGAGGAGATGCTTCTTCTTTCCAAAAGACTCGTGGTGATCAACAGACATATCCCCATGGAGCTGGACTTTGAGGAAGCCCGTTTCCCGGCCTATGACCCGGGGATCATCAGAGATTATTTCACGCAGCAGCGTTTTCTTTCACTGATGAGATATATTGGTGATAAACCCGGAGAGGGGCCTGCTCCCAGCCGGGAGGTCATCTTTGAACCTGGCGCTTTTGCCTGTGAGACGGGGGAATTCCTCCTCATGGAGGGTGAAGGATGCTTTTTTCTGGGAGCTGTGGACAGGGAGGCCTTCTATACGGTTTCGGGGAAGCCTTCATTTCTGGAGCGCCCCGGGCTTCTTCTCTGGATCTATGACGCCCATACTTTCCTCAGAGAACATGATGCAGCCTGTGAAGTCAGGGATCTTCGCTTGCTGGATTACTGGGCCAATGATTCCGAGACTCCTTCCTCGGCGAAGGGGTTTTATGAACAACGGGCCATCCGAACCGTGAAAGAGCTCCGCGACTATTATTTACAGGCCCGCTCCCAACTGGAACAGCGCAAAGCCTGGGATTATCTGGAAAAGACCGAGCTGAGGCTTCCCGGAGTGATTACCAGCATGGAAGAGTATGGAGTCAAGATCGACACTGCCCTGCTTGAGACATACAGAAACGAGCTGGAGGAGGCGACAGCCGCCCGTGAAAAGGAGATCTATCGCGAATGCGGGGAAGAGTTCAATATCAGGTCTCCAAAACAGCTGGGAGATGTCCTTTTTGAAAAGATGGCTTTGAAAATACCCGGCCGGCTCAAGAAGACAAAAACCGGTTATGCCACTGATGAATCGGTCCTCCAGAAAGTCGCCTCAGTCCACCCCGTGGGAGAGATGCTCCTGGAATACAGGAAGATCCAGAAGATCCTCTCCACCTACATCCTCCCTTATCTGGAAGCCGTGGATGCCAAAGGGCGGCTCCATTCCACTCTGGATTACTGCGGGACAGCCACGGGGAGGCTTTCTTCGAAGAACCCCAATCTTCAGAATATTCCCATCTACGGAGAGTGGGGGAAACGCATGCGTCAGCTCTTTATCGCAGACGAAGGCTATTCTCTTGTCTCAGCAGACTATTCCCAGATGGAACTTCGCATTATGGCCCACTATTCAGGTGATGAAAACCTTATTTCGATTTTCAGAGAGGGAGGCGACATCCACAGTGAGACGGCACGCCGTCTTTTCGGGACAGCCGACTCCGAGATGCGCCATCGGGCCAAAGCCGTGAACTTCGGGATTATCTACGGCCAGTCGGCTTTCAGCCTCTCTTCACAGCTTGGAATCCCCCTTGCCGAAGCTGAAGCTCTTATCGAGCGTTATTTCGAGCGTTTTTCCGGAGTGAAAGCTTTTATCAACAGGACCATCCGGGGAGCCAGGGAGAAGGGCTGGGTGGAGGTCCTCTCAGGAAGACGGAGACGTGTTCCCGGCCTTGAGGGGAAAAACCGCATGATGCGTGAAGCAGCAGAACGTATCGCCGTGAATACTCCCATCCAGGGGAGTGCTGCTGATATCATCAAGGAAGTGATGATCCGCGTCCATGAAAAGTGGGCCGGTGATGACCATGTGCGCCTTCTTCTTCAGATCCACGATGAACTCCTCTTCGAAGTGAAGGAGAGTGAGCTCGCGCGCACGATCCCTTTGATCAGAGAGGTCATGGAAGCCACACCTTTCACCCTTTCTGTCCCCATGAAGGCGGAGGTCTCTTCAGGAAGAAACTGGGAGGAAGCCCACTGATATGAGAGTGATCGTCAGCCATGAAGGGATGGATTTTGACTCTTTGGCGGGGATGGCCGCCGCGAGGAAGCTTTACGGAGACGGCATCATGCTCAGCCTTGGGAAAAAAAGAGACAATGTCGCTCTTTTTCTCAAGATGCACTATAAGTATTTTACCATAGAAAAGTTCTCGCGTTTCAAAGACCTCAACGAGATCACTGAGATCATCATGGTGGACACACGGAGGCACCAGAGACTCGGGCGTTTTTCTGATTTTCTCGTGAAGACTCCGGCCAGAGTAGTGATCTATGATCACCATCCCGGAGGGGATATCCAGGGAGACGAAGCCTGGGTGGATTCCACCGGTGCGGTGACGACCCTTCTTGTGGAAAAACTCCTTGAGAAGGATATCTTCATCGCTCCGGTGGAGGCGGCGCTCTTTCTCCTGGGGATCTATGAAGACACCGGAGCATTGACCTACTCCACTACCACAGACAGGGATGTGGCTGTTGTGGCGGAACTTATGAGAAGAGGGGCCAGGCCCGAGAATATACTGGCTTTTCTCAACAGGGAGTTCAACCCTCTCCAGCAGAGATTACAGGAGATGCTCATGGAATCCATGGAATCCTTCACCATCAACGGCCTTCCCCTCCATATCGCCACAGCAGACCTGGCTGAGATCGTAGGCGGGATAAGTGATATTCTTCAGAGGATCCATGTGAGAGAAGACCTACAGACATCCTTTGCTGTTGTGGGCATGGGGAGAAAGACCCATATGGTGGGGAAGACCTCCGGCAATGACCTCAATATGAACGAGATCATGGCCTTTTTCGGAGGAGGAGGCCATATTAAAGCCGCTTCAGCCACACTGCTTAACATCACTGTGGAAGAAGCCAAAAAGAGACTTCTTTCCCTTCTGGAACAGAAAGCCGTTCCCGGAGTACGGGCCTATGACATCATGTCGCGCCCGGTCTTTACCCTGGGAGAAAACGAAAAACTGGGTGAAGTCATTGAAAAAATCGTCTACAGTCATTACCGTACTGTTCCCGTTGAAGATGAAAATGGAGAGATCGTCGGCCTCGTCTCCAAGGAAAAGATCATGGAGATGCGACGCAAAGAGCAGCTTCATATCCCCATAAAAGGGATTATGGACAAAAGAGTCCTCTTTTTGGATCAGAATACCCCTGCAGACCAGGTGAGAGAAACATTTTTCAAAGAAAATGTGTCTCTTATTATAGTGAAAGAAGGGGATAAAATGGTGGGTGTGATCACTCCGTCTGATGTGGTCCACTACCTTCACGCCCGGTAAAGGAGGCATGGAATGAGACGAAATCTCATTTTTCTCGTGATCGTGTTGGCTTTTTTCGCCATTGTCAGCTCAGCTGAAGAGTCTTTCCTGGATAAAGCAGAGAAATCCGCTGCTCTTGTCTCAGGGCTGGAAAAAGGCGAGGAGGTCACCGGCGTGTATGACGGGGATCTTATTATCCAGAAAAGCGACTGTATCATGAATGCTTCTGTCCAGGGTAATCTTTTCCTTGTGGATTCCACCGTCTCCATGGGCGCAGATGGCCAGGTGGCGGGAAACGTCTTCATCAAAGACTCCACGCTGCTCACAGCTGAAAATGAGATCTCGGCCGCTTATGCCCAGTTGCCTGGCTCTTCACTGGCCAGGGCTCAATACGAGGAGGGCGAACGCGTCAACGGACGGACTTTGGCGCAAAAATATCGCTACGCTTCTCTTGTGGACAAGATCTTCTTCTATATCATCCTCTTCATCATGGTCCTTATTGTGAATTTTCTCGTAGGCTCTCGAATCAGGGCCTTTGTAGATGACCTGAGCTCCTATGCCCTGAAATACTTTTTTATCGGGCTTGGCTTTTATATTCTGCTTCCTGTGGCCATGATCCTCCTTGTGGTCACCATCATCGGGATCCCTGTTCTAATCTTTCTCATGATCCTCTTTGTCTTTGCGCTTCTCGTGGGTTTTATTGTCCTTCTACATTGGACAGGGGCCCGCCTTTTCCCGTCGCATAAAAACGTCCTCTTTCTGGGTTTTCTCTTTTATGCCCTTATCGATCTGATCCTTACCGTCTTCGGGATCCAGTTCTCACATTCAGTCTTCAGCACGATACAGTGGCTCTATTTTTCGGGGATTATTCTCCTTTCCACCGGCCTGGCTTTACGCTATATTAAAAACCTGATCAAAAAGAAAAAATAGATCCGATTACACCAAGCCGAGGAGGAGTCATGCTGTTACAACTGGAGCGTGTCAATAAGTATTACGGATCATTCCATGCGGTGAAAGACCTCTCGTTCTCTCTTGAAGAGGGAAAAGTCTACGGGATCCTGGGCCGGAACGGTGCCGGGAAGACCACCACACTCAGAATGATCATGGAGATCTACTATCCCGAAAAGGGGGAGATCAAGCGGTTTTTCAAGAATAATGAAGTCTCTTATCTGCCCGAGGAGCGGGGACTTTATCCAAAGATGACTGTCGCTGAGACAATGGACTTTTTCGGACAAGTCAAAGGGATGTCCCGAAAAGAGATCCGGGCCAAAGCCGGGGAGTGGCTGGAACACTTCGACCTGGCAGAATGGAAGAACAGGAAGGTGGAAGCCCTCTCCAAGGGAATGCAGCAAAAAGTCCAGTTCATCATCACAGCCATGAACACTCCCCGTTTTCTGATTTTGGACGAGCCCTTTTCGGGCCTGGACCCCCTCAATATCCAGCTCTTTAAAGATGAGATCGTCCGGCTCATGCGGCAGGGGACCACGGTCCTCTTTTCCACTCATATCATGGAGCATGCGGAGAACATCTGCAATCATGTGATCATCATCGACAAGGGAAAAAAGGTTGTAGACGGAGAGATGAGCCGGGTGAAAGAGGAATACGGCAAGATGAATATCTTTATCCGCTATTCTGGAGACGGGAGTTTCCTGCGTAACGGGATGGAAGAGTCTGTGGACGATTACGGGACCTATGCCGAAGTGGTGCTGAAAAAACGCGGGGATTATCCCGATTATCTGAGAGCCGTGGCAGCCAAACTCGATCTTTCGGAATTCCGCGTGGACCTGCCCAGCCTGAAATCGATATTTTTGTCAGCTGTGGGAGCAAAAGGGGACGACAATGAAAAGTAAATGGTTTATCGTCTTTAAAAAAGAGTTCTGGCATATGGTCAAGTCAAAATCCTTTATCCTGGGGACAGTGCTGACTCCCCTCATCTTTATCCTTTTTATCGGGATCATCTACATCACACAAAAGAAGAATATGGAAAAGGTGCGGGAGTACCACTACATCGACGAGACCGCGCAAGTGGTCCCTCTTCTGGAGAGCAACCTGCCGGCTACCATGAAAATGATCCCGTGGACAGGGAATAAGGAGGAGGCCATTACGGCGCTCCGCCAGAAGGAGATCAAAAACTTTCTCTTCTTCCCCGGGGACCTTTTCGAGAATTACTCTTTCGAGTACTATTCCGAGACCATCAGCGATTCCCAGAGGATCTCCCTCATTGAAAATGTCATCTCCCGTATCATCCAGATCAGAAAATTCGCTCAACGCGGGCTTTCGGAAACGGAGATCAACAGCCTCCTGGCGTCGGCCAAAGCCAGGACTTTTGAAGTGACAAAAGAAGAGGGGGCAAAAAAGAAGAGCGCCGAGGTCTCTTTCGCCATTGCCTATATCCTGGTCTTTCTTATCTATATGTCGGTTTTGTCCTGGGCTCCCCAGATGCTCCGGTCTACCATTGAAGATAAAAGCAACCGGGTGGCCGAGGTGCTGGTCTCCCATGTGAAACCGTCGGGGATCATGACGGGAAAGCTCAGCGGGACTGCCGCAGCAGGGGTCTTTCAATATCTCATCTGGGCTGCGATGGCTCTTTTGGGAATCGTCTTGCTCAAGCAGGCTGTCCCGGGGTCCCAAGTGGTGATCAAGACGCTTCTGGGTTCTCTTCATCCTTCTGTCTTTATCTTTTTTATCCTCTACTTCCTCATGGGCTTCCTTGTCTTTGCCCTGATCTTCGGGATCATCGGGGCCATGTTTTCCAACATGCAGGATGCGCAGAATGCCATGACTCCGGCCATCCTTGTCTGCGTCCTCCCCATGATCTTCCTCTTTGCGGTAAGCCAGGATCCCTCCTCCTCCTTTTCCGTGGGAGTCTCCCTGATCCCCTTTCTCTCTTCGCTCATGCTTATGAGGATCGGGATCAGTGAAGTCCCGGCGCCGCAGATCGCCCTCTCCATGGGGCTCCTGCTGGCGACGATCGCCATTGAAATATGGCTTGCAGGGCGCATCTACAGGATCGGGCTTCTCAGCTACGGGAAAAAACCAACGTGGAAAGAGCTGATCTCCTGGGTGAAAAACGGCTGAGATCCGATTTCAATTGACAAAAAGATTAACCTCAGTAGTATGAAGAAAATCGAGGTAACAAGGAGGTTTTTTATGGATAAAAAGCAGATGTTGTTCATCCCTGGTCCGGTGGATGTGGCCGATGAAGTGCTTAAGGCCATGTCTCATCCCATGATCTCCCACAGAGCCGCTGACTGTGTGGAACTACAGGGGCAATGCGCCGAGAAGATGCAGAAACTCATGTTCACAGAAAACCCCATCATCTTTTCCACATCATCGGGGACCGGACTCATGGAGGGTTCTATTCGAAGCTGCACGAAAAAGAGGGCTGTCGTCTTCTCCGTGGGAGCTTTCGGGAACCGCTGGTATGAGATCGCAGAGGGCAACCATGTCCCTGCTGACAAGCATGAAGTGGAGTGGGGGAACCCCATCACGCCGGAGCTTGTGGATGAGTATCTTTCTACAGGAAAATATGATGTCATGGCTCTGACGCATAACGAGACATCAACAGGGATTATGAACCCGGTCTATGAGATCGCTGAAGTGATGAAGAAATATCCTGATGTGGTCTGGCTTGTGGATGCGGTATCCTCATTGGGCGGAGCGAAGATCGAAGCGGATAAACTTGGGATCGACGTCCTTATTTCCTCGTCACAGAAAGCTCTGGGCGTTCCTCCGGGACTCTCGGTCTGCTCGGTCTCGAAAAAGGCTATCGACAGAGCCAGGACTGTGGAAAACAGGGGATACTATTTCGATCTTGTCCAGCTTTATAAATATGCTGTGGACAAACCCCATCAATATCCCTCCACTCCCAGTATCTCCCATCTTTTCGCCCTGAATGTCTCTCTGGACAGGATCTTCAAAACCGGCCTGGACAATGTCTTCAAGCGCCATGAAGAGAACATGCGCTTTGTGAGGAGATGGGCCGAAAAACACTTTGAGCTTTACATCAAGGATGAGAAGATCGCATCACGGACAGTAACCACGATCAAGAACACAAAAGAGGCGGATCTGGGTGCTCTGTCCAAGGAACTCAGAAAACGCGGTTATGTCTTCTCCAACGGATACGGTAAGATGAAGAACAACTCTTTCCGAGTGGCACATATGGCTGAGAGGACACAGGAAGAGATCAAGACCTATCTGGACAATATCGAAGAGATCCTGGGCCTCTGAGAGGGCTCCGGCAAATCGTTGAAAAGGGCGTTTCAGGCGCCCTTTTTTTTTATTGTTTTAAAAAATCAAAGATAAGATTCTCCACATTGCGTATGGCATTGCGGGTGAGATTGAGGTTTTTTCGGGCAAAACTGTAGGAAGGGTCTGATGTGAGAGAATCTTTGAAAGAGTCTCTGGCCCGGGCCAGCGCTTCCTGGCCTGCAAGGAAATGAAGGATGCCCACCTTGTTCAGGAGGATCTTGTTGGAAGGGTCGTTCTTCAGCATCTCTGTAAATGTATCCAGTGTCTCTTTGAGAAGAGCGGGGTCCTTCTCTTTTTTATATTTCATAAGAAAGATATGAAAATGGTCGATCTCTTTGTTGAAATAGGTGTTTTTACACTCTTCGATGAGTTCCTTGATACTCTTGTAAGCTGACTCATACTGCCTGGCATTGACATCGATATAGGCCTTTTCAAAGAGCTCTTTGTCGACGATCTCTCCGGCCAGGTCATATCCTCTTTTCATCCATTCAATGATCTTATCCAGAAGCCTGATATCTTCATTATCCTTATATTGGCCGGACAGGAGTTTTTTAAGGTTTGTCAGGACGAAATACCAGTAGACATAGTGGTAATCGGGCTGGCGTTTGTGAAGGCGTGTCAGCTCTTCTTCGACTTTTTTGAGATTGTCCAGCTCCATATAGGCATCGATGAGTTTTATTTTGGTCTCCGGGATGTCAGGGGCCATAGCGGCTGCTTTTTTCAGATAATCGATGGCCTGGGGGATATTACCCGTTTTCAGATAGATGACACCCAGATAATTGTAGGCTTCCACACAGTTGCTGTCCCATTTCAGCGCCTTTTTAAAGATCTCCTTGGCCTCGTCGAGAAGTCCCTTGGTGAAATAGACGGCTCCGAGAAAGAGGATGAACTTGATATTCTGCTTGTTTTCCTCCTCCTCGTTGATGTTGTTGAGGATGGAGAGTTCATGGATGAAATCCCTGTGGAGTTTTTCGATATAGGGAATGAGGCTCTTTTCGTCTTTGGAGTTTTCCAGCTTAAGTGTCTTCTCGGAGATGGTCTTCCCCTTGTGGATGATCTTGGACCGCATGGTGCTGTAGCGATCCACGACGGTCTTGATCTGGTATTCCTTGCCGGAAATGATGACGGTGTTTAAAAATTCACTGTTTTTTTTAGCCATATTCTTACTCCACTTAGAGAATACCACAGAAGGGGGGGAAAATCAATAAATTTTGATGGCACAAGCCTTCATGTGATAGAGAGCTGATGAAGAAAGTCCCTGTACTGGATATGAGCGTAAAGGAAAAAGAGGATCAGAGCCCAGGCCGCAAGGGTGAAGAGCAGGATAAAAACGGCTTTCCCTTTCGAGTACTTGCGGAAAGCCGCCCGTACAGTGCCCAAGGGCAGGAGGGTCATGATAACCTGCCGCAGCGGGGAAGCACCGGTCTCTCCTGCAACATGGAGTTTCAGTACAAGAAGACCGAAAAGAGAGATAAGGAGAAAAAGAAGAGAGTTCTTTCCAAACGTGGCCAAAATGATATCATTCATATTGTGATTATACTCCTTTCAGGAACTTCAATCAAGTTGAAGTTGACTTTTCCCGGGGATGATTTATCATCAGGCTATGGTTAAAAAAAGTCTGCTTGACGCTGCGGAAAACGTGGGACGGTTCTCTCTCTTTGTGAACCGCTCCTATCGCTCATTTTTCCCGTTCCCGCCGTTTCCCCACATGTTCAAGGACCTCTATGAGATCAGTGTCAGGTCCATGCCTATCATCATCCTCGTCTCGGCATTCATGGGGATCATCATGTCTTACCAGCTCATCTATGAACTGCGGACCTTCGGGGCGGAGATGTATGTGGGCGGAATCGTAGCTGTGGCTGTATGCCGGGAGCTCGGGCCTGTCTTCGCTGCCATGATTCTGGCAGGGCGCATCAGCTCGGGGATCGCGGCTGAACTGGGGACTATGAGGATATCAGAACAGATCGACGCTCTTGAAGTCATGTCTGTGAACCCTTTGAACTATCTGGTGGCCCCTCGTCTCCTGGCGGGACTGGTTATGATCCCCATGCTCACGGTCTTCGCTGATGCCGTCGCCATCGCCGGATCGTTTCTTGTAGCCGGGAATATCCTACACATCCATATTCTGAAATATATTGATAATATCCGTTTTTACCTTGATTCTGTGGACATCCTCTCGGGCCTGATCAAAAGCATGGTGTTTTCACAGATCATCGTCGTTGTGGGGAGTTATTTCGGGTTCTTTACAAAGGGCGGGGCCGAAGGAGTGGGAAAAGCAACGACCAATGCCGTTGTCGTTGCTTCGATTCTCATCCTTGTGGCGGATTATTTTCTCACCGCTCTCTTTTTCGGGTGAAGGAATATGATAGAGATACGCAGTCTACATAAGAGCTTTAACGGGAAAGACGTCCTCAACGGGGTGACGCTGTCCATTGAAGACGGAAAGATCACCACGATCATCGGACAGAGCGGATGCGGGAAAAGTGTCCTACTGAAACATATGGTTGGCCTTCACGAGCCTGACAAAGGAGAAGTGGCTGTGAACGGAGACATCCTGGCGGATATGGATGAGGAGGCCAGGAGGCGATGCCGCTCCAGGTTCAGTTATCTTTTCCAGGGGGGGGCTCTCTTTGATTCTCTTACCGTCTGGGAAAATGTTGTTTTCCCCCTTGTCTGGGAAGGGGGGCATCATCACCATTACGACAAAAAAGAACTGCAGCAAAAGGCGGCTGAAACCCTGGAGCTTGTGGGGATGGCTCATGTGGAATCGCTGAAACCCTCTGAATTGAGCGGAGGGATGAAAAAGAGAGTGGCCCTGGCCCGGGCCATCGTCCATAATCCAGAATATATCCTCTACGATGAACCCACCACGGGGCTGGATCCGGTCATGTCTGCTGTCATCGACGATCTCATCCTGACACTCAACAAAGAGCTGGGGCTGACCTCAGTGGTAGTCACCCATGATATGCAGTCGGTCTCCCGTGTATCAGATGAAGTCTGTATGCTCTATGGGGGCAGGATCGTCTTTAACGGGAGTGTCTCCAGGATGAAACAGGACAAAAATCCCGTCCTGCAGCAGTTTATTCAACGAAAAAATGATGGCCCGATTCTTTTCGGGCAGTGAGAGGAAAGGAGGGCGAATGGCCAGCAAAGAGGTCAGATGGGGGATATTCGTGGCCAGCGGCATCATCGTCTTATTCGCCATATTTTTACTTTTCGGGGAATTTAAATTCTTCAGCAGAGGCTACAATATCTTTGTCAGTTTTAATTTCACAAACGGCCTGGAGGAAAATGCCCCTGTCCGGCTGGCAGGGGTCAATGTGGGGAACGTGGATGATGTCCAGATGGTCTACGATCAGAAGGGGACGCTCCATGTGATGGTGAGATTGTGGATCCGCGAAGACATCAGGCTTCGTGAAGATTCCCGGTTTTATATCAATACTCTGGGCCTCTTGGGAGAAAAGTATGTGGAGATCTCCCCCGGGAGTATCGCCCAGCCCCTCCTTCCGGAAAACAGCACTGTAGCGGGAATCGATCCCATGAGCACAGAAGAACTTTTTGTCAAAGGGAATGAGATCGCCAACAACCTGGACCAGATCATGTCCCAGCTGAGCCGGCTTATCAGCACAGACAGTATCGATACCTTCATGGGAGCTCTGGCAAGCGTGACCAATGCCATGAACACTGCCGACGCAATCATGAAAGAGAACAAAAGGAATATATTGGAAGCGACCACCGCTGTAAGCCAGTCAGCCCGTTCTCTGCCCCGGGTGGCGGCTCACATGGAGAAGGTGGCCGGCGAGCTGGAACAGGGGTTTGCGGGGAAAGGGGAGAAGATCGATGCCATCATCGACAACCTTGAAGATTTCACAAAAAGCCTTGACGAGCTCTCCGCGCTCATGACCGAGATCAACCGCAAGGTCCGGGACAAGGAGGGCAATGTGGGGCGGCTCATGGGAGAAGAGGAGCTTTACGAGAATATTAATGAGGCATCCAAAGAGCTGAAACTGCTTATCGAAGATATCAAGAAAAACCCGAGAAAATATTTTAAGTTTTCGGTATTTTGATCATGGCCTCAAAAGAAAAACACGTTTTTGTCTGCAGCCAATGCGGGAAATCATCACCCAGATGGATGGGGCGCTGTCCCGAATGCGGGGCCTGGGACTCCTTTGAAGAGGAGATCCGGGCCAAAAGCAGCACTTCTTCTCGAAAAGGCCCGGGCCCCCAGCCACTCCTCTCTCTTGGAGAGGTGGAAGCGGGGAGCAAAGCGGCCCGACTGATAACGGGGATCGGTGAGTTTGACCGGGTCACGGGAGGAGGGATCTTCCGGAAGAGCATCATTCTTCTTTCGGGGGGGCCTGGAATCGGGAAATCCACCCTGACCCTTCAGGTCTGTCATGGGCTTCAGGAGAGGGGAAGCCTTGTCCTCTATTTCAGCGCAGAAGAGAGCAGTGTCCAGATCAAGGACAGAGCTGAAAGGCTCGGGATCAACAGGGACATCCTCCTTTCAAATGAAGAGCGGCTGGATGAGATCCTGGCTATGATCGTCTCCCGGGAGACGGACCTGGTAGTCATTGATTCCATCCAGACTGTCTATGATACCGCCCTGGATGCCGTGCCGGGAACGGTTTCGCAGATCAGGAATGCCATGTTCCGCCTGCGTGAAGCGGCCCAGCGTTACGGAAAGACCATCCTGGTCATCGGACATGTGACGAAGTCGGGAAACGTGGCCGGGCCCATGTTCATGGAGCATATGGTGGATGTGGTCCTTCTCCTGGAAGGGGATGACAAGAATTTCTGGAGGATACTCAGGGCTAAAAAAAACCGTTACGGTTCCACCCAGGAGATCGGTGTCTTTACCATGGAGAAGGATGGCTTGCGTGAAGTCCTGAACCCGTCATCGTTTTTCATCGAAGAGAGCCCTTTTCTGTCGGGCAGTGTCATGGGGTCGGTCATGGAAGGCATCCGGCCCATCTTTCTTGAGATACAGGCTCTGACCTCCCGCTCAGTCTATGCCATGCCTCAGAGAGTGGCCAACGGGATCGACACCCGAATGATGAATATTATCCTGGCTGTTCTGGAGAAACGCCTCAATTTTCATATGGGACAGCAGGATGTCTTTCTTAATATTGTGGGAGGGTTTCGAGCCCAGGAGCCCTCTGTGGGGCTGGCTGTAGCCATGGCCATCCTCTCCACGCTCAAAAACAAAGAGCTTGACCGACGGGACCTCTTTATGGGTGAGGTGGGCCTTTCGGGGGAGATCAGGAACATCCCTTTCCTTGAAAGACGGATCGAGGAGGCGGCCAAACTGGGATTCAGGCGGGCTTTTGTCCCCGCCGCCGCTGAAAATCTGAAAGACAAAGGGCTGGAGATCATTCCCTGCGGAACCATCCACGAATTGGCCGGAAAGGCCTTTCCCTGATGAAAAACAAAAAACGTATTGCGGCCCTTGTGGTTGCAGGGGGACGGGGAGAGCGTTTCGGAGGAGCTGTGAAAAAGCAATTCCTTCCCCTGGGAGGGATCCCCGTTCTCATCCGGTCCCTGTTTCTTTTCAGGAATACGGGGTGGTGCGACCTCCTTTTTGCAAGCCTGCCTGAAGAAGACTGGGATTTCACCTCTTCTCTCTTGAAGGAATGGAGGCTTGAATCTGATGTGAGCCTGACCCGGGGAGGAGAGACAAGACAGGAGACTGTCTGCAGGGCCCTTGAGGTTATGCCGGAGAGTGACTATATCATCATCCATGACGCTGTACGGCCTTTTGCAGGGCGCTCTCTTCTGGAACGGGGGCTTGAGTCCCTTGAAACCCACGAGGCGGTTATTCCCGTTGTCCCGGTGACGGATACCCTGAAAGAGGTCGATGACGGGTATGTGGCAAGAACCCTGGAAAGGAGCCGCTTGAAACGCGTCCAGACCCCTCAGTTTTTTCATATGTCCCCCTTGAAGGAACTTCACAGAGAGTACCGGGGCCGTGACATGAGTGACGATTCTCTTCTTTTTGAATTGAAAAGACGCCCTGTCTTTACTATACTTGGGGAGGAGACCAATATCAAGATCACAACGCCTGCCGATCTGCTGTGGGCGGAAAAGATTATAGAAGCGAAGGAGCTATGACGAGGATCGGGCTCGGGTATGATTCACATCGCTTTAAAGAGGGAGACGGAGTGGTCCTTGGAGGAGTATTCATCCCTTTTCATAAAGCTTTAGCCGGACATTCTGATGCTGATGCGGTGATCCATGCGCTCATGGACGCTCTTCTCGGTGCAGCAGGGAAAGGGGATATCGGTGAGCACTTTCCGGATTCCCATCCCGATTATGCAGGGTGTGACAGCACAACGCTCCTGGAACGAGTCATGGAGATGGTCACCCCGCCCTGGGTCGTGGGGAACATCGATCTTGTCATTCTCGCTGAAGAGCCGAAGATCGCTCCCTATACCGCCCGGATCAGAGAAAGGATCGCTGCGCTATGCCGCGTAAGCCCCGCTTCAGTCTCAGTAAAGGGTAAGACCAATGAGGGGATGGGGTTTGTGGGACGGGGAGAGGGGATCGCCGTTCTGGCTTCCGTACTCATGACAAAGGGGGATAAATGAGAGTTCTGATCGTTGATGATGAAGCTTTTATCGGAGACCTGTTCAGGGATATCTGTGAAATGGGCGAGGCATCCTGTGATGTAGCCCGTTCATGCAAAGAGGCCCGTGAACTCCTCGCAGGAGGAGGATATGATATGATCTTTGTTGACTACTCTCTCAAGGAAGAGGACGGGATCGCCTTTATTAAAGAGGTGCGCAGCGCGGGAAACGCTCCGGAAGCTTATCTCATGTCGGGCTGGCCCGAATCACACTTTGATTCACGTGATCTGACACTTTTTACCAAAGTCCTGCATAAACCCTTCAATGTCAGTGATATCCTGGATATCCTGAAGAACCATGGATAAGCTCAATATTAAACTTGAGGTCTTTGAAGGGCCCCTGGATCTCCTGCTTTACCTGATCAAAGAGAACAAGATGGATATCTATGATATCAAGATCGCTGTCATCACCGCTCAATATATCGCTTATCTGGATATGATGGCCAAGATGGATATGGACATCGCAACGGAATTCATGGTCATGGCAGCCACGCTCATGTACATCAAATCCAAGATGCTGCTCCCCGCCGAGACAGTCTCGGAAGATGATATCGATGTGGAAGATCCCAGGCGCATCCTGGTCAACCAGCTGATGGAGTACAAGACCTTCAAAAAGATCGCCGAGCTCCTGGAAGAGAAGGAAGCTGCCATGGCCGAGACTTACCGGAGGGACGTGAGCAAGGAGATGGCCATGTATGTAAGCCGTGAGCTTCTCTTCGACACCTCTTTTTATGAGTTATTGGATGCCTTTCACGATCTCATGGAACGTGTGAACAACGTCCCGTTCCATGAGGTGGTCAAAGAGGACTATAAAGTGGAGGACAAGATCAGGACTATTCAGGAATGGATCCTGGGTGATGAGCCTCTCCGGGTGAGCGAACTGCTGAAGATTTCACGCAATAAACTGGAGATGGTGGTCTATGTGCTGGCTGTTTTGGAGCTGGCCCGTCTCAAAGAGATAAAAATCATGCAGAATGAGGTGTTTGGAGAAATATGGATATACAAGACGCAAAATCAGTTATCGAAGCTTTGATCTTTTCAGCCCGGGAACCGCTTCCGGCAAAACGGATACGGGAGATCCTGGGAGAGGAGAACATCAAGGAGAAGGCCGTGGAAGAGACGGTCCGCTCACTGAATGAGGAGTATGAACGTGATAACAGAGGTTTTCGGATCTTTCACCTCAACGGAGGGTTTGAGTTCAGGACGTCTCCGGAATACGGACGTTATATCGAAGAGCTCTATAATATGAAAAAGACTTTCCGCCTGTCCAAATCAGTCCTTGAGACTTTGGCGATCATCGCCTACAATCAACCTGTCACCAGGGTTGAGATCGAGATGATCCGCAGCGTCAATGTCTCCTATATCCTCAATAAGCTCCTGGAACTTGAACTTATCAAGGTCATGGGGCAGAAGGAGACACCGGGGCGGCCTCTTCTCTATGGTACCACGGGAAAATTCCTTGAGTATTTCGGGATGAACTCCCTGGAGGAGCTTCCCGAGATCAGTGAGGTGAAAAAGATGATAGAATGAAACGATTATCGAAATATATCGCTGAAACAGGATATTGCTCCCGCCGCAGGGCGGACGACCTCATCGCACAGGGGAAGGTGACTGTAAACGGGAACCTGGTCACTGAACACCCCTGTCTTGTCAACGGCGACGAACAGATCAGCGTGGACGGCGAAGAGATCACACCTCTGCGCAAAGCCTACTACAAGTTTTATAAACCCCCCGGCTATGTCTGTTCCCACAGAGACAAACACAACACCACGATCTACGACTACCTGGGAGAAGGCTACTCCTACCTCCGTTATATCGGGAGGCTGGATAAAGAGAGCGAGGGGCTGCTTATCCTCACTAATGACGGAGGGCTTGTCCAGTATTACAGCCATCCCCGGTTTGAAGTCTCACGGAGTTATGAAGTCATTACAGACAGAGAACTCACTATCCCTGAAACAGCCCGGCTCTGTCAGGGGATCGTCGATGAGGGTGAAACGCTTCTCTGTGATGCTGTGGAGATCCTCAGGGGTAAAACCTATCTCTTTCATCTTCATACCGGGAGAAAACGTGAAATACGGCGAATGGTGAAAAGTATCGGCGGGAAAGTGCTGAAGCTGAAAAGGATCCGTTACGGGGCTGTCACTCTCGGAGACCTCCGGGAAGGGGAGATCGTCCCCCTGAGCTCCGCTGAGATGGATGCTTTGTTCCCCAAGGAGATGTCATGACTGTCTCTTCCTTTCTCCTGGGCCCTGTTCAGACATCCGGCTATCTTATCTGTGACAGGGATCTTCTTCTTGTCATCGACCCCGGTTTCCCGGACCCTGCCCTGGACAGGGAGATCGCCGCACAACACTTCAGAGCCTGTTTTGTCATCAATACACACGGACATGCGGATCATATCGGGGGGAACAGAGGGATCAAAGAAAAATATAAAGGGGTCATCCATATCCATGAAGACGATGCCTCTATGCTCACCGACCCGGAAAAAAACCTTTCCCTCTTTTTGGGAGCTTCTCTTGTCTCGCCCCAAGCTGATGTGACCTTTACTGAAGGGAGCCTCGTGGGAGAGGGAGATTTTTGTCTTACTGTTCTTCATACCCCCGGCCATACTCCTGGATCCGTCGCTCTTCTGGATGAAAAGAGAGGGCTCCTTTTTACGGGGGATACTCTTTTTGACCGGGGTTGGGGGAGGACAGACCTGCCGGGAGGGGATGAAAAAGCCCTCGTGGGTTCTCTGAGACGATTGAGGACACTGGATCCTGATCTTCGGTGTTATCCGGGCCACGGGCCCTCTTTTATTCTAAAAGACCAGTTTGAGATGTTGGACAGATTATTAGGGAGTTAACAAGGAGGTTTTCATGGGAATCAGAGTGGCTGTGAATGGGTTTGGCCGTATCGGAAGGCTTGTTTTCAGGCGTATCATGGAACAGTTTCCCGATATTGAAGTGGTCGCGGTCAATGACCTGACGGAACCCGAGGTCCTGGCGTATTTGCTCAAGTATGATTCAGTCCATGGGCGTTATGCGGGAACAGTCTCTTCAGAAGGGGATTATTTGATTGTGGACGGGAAAAGGATACAAGTCTTTTCACAAAAGGATGCGTCTCTTCTCCCATGGAAATCACTCAATGTGGATACAGTACTGGAGTGCTCCGGCCATTACCGTGAAAGGGAAAAAGCGGAACTTCACCTTAAAGCCGGGGCCCAAAGGGTGATTATCTCCGCGCCTGCCAAAAACCCTGATATCACCGTGGTCATGGGAGTCAACCATACAGAGATCAAACCGGAACACCGTATCTTCTCCAATGCCTCCTGTACCACCAACTGTCTGGCGCCGGTGGCTAAAGTCCTGAATGACAACTTCGGGATCAGACGAGGCCTCATGACCACTATCCACGCTTATACATCAGACCAGCGTCTCCAGGATGCCCCCCACAAGGATTTTCGTAGAGCCCGGGCGGCTGCAGTCTCTATGATCCCCACAACTACAGGAGCCGCCAAAGCGATCTCTGAAGTCATCCCCGCGCTCAAGGGGAAACTGGACGGGATGGCCATCCGTGTCCCCACTCCCAATGTCTCTCTTGTGGATCTGACTGTGGAGACCGAACAGCAGGTTACCGCACAGCAGATCAATGAAAAGATGGAAGAGGCTGCCCGTAAGAGCCTTAAGGGGATCCTGCAGTATACCGAAGACCCTGTGGTCTCTGTTGATTTCAATCATGCTGATTTTTCATCCAATTTTGATGCCCTGAGTACCACGGTCATGGACGGAAACCTGGTGAAAGTCCTTTCCTGGTATGATAATGAATGGGGATATTCCTCCCGCGTGGTGGATCTCTTGCGCTATCTGAACGGGCAGGGGATGAAATGATCAAAAAAGTACTGGATCATATCAGGACCCTGCCGGATTTTGATTTTCAGGGGAAACGGGCCTTCATCCGTGTGGATTTCAACTGCCCCATGGACAAAAGAGAAGTGGCTGACAATACCCGAATCGAATCGACCATCCCCACTATCCGGTATATTCTCGACCACGGCGGTAGACTCATCATCGCAAGCCATCTTGGCCGCCCGGAAGGGTACGAGGAAGAGTTCAGTATCAAACCGGTGGCAAGGGAGCTCGGCCACCTTCTGGGCGAAGAGGTCCTTGTACTGCCCTTTGACCTGAGCAGAGAAGACCCTCATCGCTGGAAGCTTTCTGAAAACCGTATCCTCATGACTGAAAATCTGCGCTTTTATTCCGGGGAGACCAAAGGAGACGACAAGCTTGCCGCCTTTCTGGCAGGGACTGCTGACATCTACATCAACGATGCCTTCGGCGCATCTCACCGGAAACACCTCTCTGTCTATTCTCTTCCGGCCTATTTCAGGGAGAAAGGGATCGGGTTTCTTGTGGAAAAGGAGCTGAAGGCTTTCTGCAAGGTCCTGAAGGACCCCGAGAAACCCTATACCGTGATCATGGGCGGATCCAAAGTCAGCGACAAGATCAAGGTACTGGAGCATCTGCTTCCCGTAGCAGACCAGTTTCTCATCGGGGGAGCCATGGCCTATACCCTTCTCAAAGCCCGGGGGTGCGACGTGGGGTCTTCCCGTGTGGAAGAGGACAGGTTGGAGACAGCCCGGCGTATCCTGGATGAAGCGGAGCGGTTGAACAAGGATTTTATCCTTCCTGTGGACCATTGCATCGTTAAAACGGTTGACAGGCCCGGGGAAAAAATATATAGTAGGCAAATCGAAACGGGATATATGGGCGTGGATATCGGCCCGGAAACAGTCCGGCTCTTTTCGGATTTTATCCGCAAAGCCAGGACTATTGTCTGGAACGGCCCCATGGGGATTTTCGAGATCCCCGATTACGCCGTCGGGACTAACCGTGTCGCCGAAGAGGTGAGCCGCAGCGGGGCTTATACTGTGGTCGGCGGCGGAGACTCTGTACGGGCTTTACGGGCGCTGGGCGTCGGTGACGAGATCGGCCATATGTCCACAGGCGGCGGCGCATCGTTGAAATTATTGGAAGGGAACGGATTACCCGGCATCAACGTCCTGCTGGAGAGTCCGTGATGGAGGTGTAACATGCTTACTGTTTTAATTGTCTTTCATATTATCATCGCAATCCTGCTGACGCTCATCATTCTTCTCCAGGAAGGAGAAAGCGGCGGACTGGGCGGGATGTTCGGCGGAGGGGGAGACACCATGTTTTCCGCTACCGGCGGACAGAGTTTTTTGACGAAGACAACGACGATCCTAGCGATCATCTTTGTCATCACGTCATTGTCCATCGCCAAGATCACATCTGTCAAAAAGAGCAAATCTCTTTTAAAAGAGGATGTGAAACAGGAAGAGGTCCAGCCCGCTCCCCAGAATGGGGAAGAGATACCGGCGGAGACTCCCCAGGGCGATGAACAAGAGCAGAAATAAGGAAGTATACCGCGGAGAGACGGAGATCCTTCTCTCCGTGGAGATGTCTTATGTGGCCCCTCTGAAAGCTTTTCTGGAAGCCGAAGAGGGGCTTTTTTTTATGCGGGTCAATGAGACGGATAAACTCGTCCGTCTTCTTATCCCCTCTGAAGAGGAGACTAAAGCCGGACGGTTCCTCCGTGATCTCCGGGCCATCATCCCCTTTCAAATAGTTTCAATAAACAAAGCATTCCCCTTGAATTGAGTTTTCACTCTTGTTATACTTAACAGAATGGACGTTAGGTTAAAATGGGGAGAAAGATGATGTCAAATGGACTTTGAGGGTTTGATTGCCGTCGTTGATGATCTCCTTGAAAACAGGCGGCTTCTCGCCAGCATTATACGAACAAACACATCTTATCAGGTGGTGACCTCCAGTGACGGTGTAGCCCTTCTGGAGCTTTTGAGTAAATCCGACGGCCCGCAGCCCGACCTCATCCTTCTGGATGTCATGATGCCGGTGATGAACGGGTTCGAGACGGCCCGCCACATCAAAGAGATCCATGCCGACATCCCCGTTATCTTTCTCACGGCTCTTAATGATATCGATAGCAAGATGAAAGCTTTCGATATGGGAGGCGTGGACTATATCTCAAAACCCTTCAACAAGAATGAACTTCTCTCCCGCATCAAGGCCCAGATCACCCTGAAAAAGATGGCTGACGATCTGAAGATGAAAAATCAGATGCTCGAAGATGAAGAGAAGCATCTTCACTATCTGGTCGACCAGAAGACCGAAAAGCTTGAAAAGCTGACGCTTGCCATGGTGACCGCCCTGGAAAATGTCAATCTCTTCAACGACATCGATACAGGAAACCATATCCGCCGGGTGAGCCGCTATGCGGAGTTCTTCGCAGCGGAATACGGATGCAGTCACGATTTTGTCAAACGGATCAAGATCTATTCCTCTCTTCATGATATAGGCAAAGTGGGGATCCCCCAGGAGCTTTTGAAAAAGCCGGGAGATTATACGAGCGATGAATTTGAACAGATCAAAAAACATGTCCTCATCGGAGCCAAGATGCTGGAAGGGGAAGGAATCGACCCCATGGCCCGAAATATCGTCCTTTATCATCATGAGCGCTGGGACGGAAAGGGATACCTTGAAGGGCTCAGCGGGGAAGAGATCCCTCTGGAAGCCCGCATTGTCGCCCTGGCTGACGTCTACGACGCTCTGACCACAAAGCGGGTCTATAAAGATATTTACGGAGACAATCAGGCTGACGCCATGATTCTCTCTCAGAAGGGGAAGCAGTTTGAACCGAAACTCGTGGAGATCTATGAGAAGAGCCGGGACCGGCTTCTGGAAGTCAAGAAAGAGTCCTATGAGACAGAAGAACCCTTCGCCGGGGCCGGAGAAGGATAGAGGATAAGATGAATCCTTTCGCGATTCCCTCGCTGCTCTCGTTTTTGGTGGCGCTGTTTCTGGGAGGCTTTGTCTACAGTAAAAATTCTCACGGACGGGCCAACAAGGTGTTTCTCGTCTTCTGTCTGCTGGCTGCTTACGCCGGCTTTACCGAATTCATGTTGCGCAACTCTGAAACGGCTGCCGAAGCCCTCCTCTGGCGCAGGACGGGAGGGGTCTGGCCTTTCCTTATTGCTGTCATCGTCCATTTTGTCCTCATCATCACAGAGCATTTTTCCTGGATCAAACGGAAATCTTTCCTCTTCGCTCTCTACATGCCTGCTCTTTGTTTCAGCGCCATCAACATCGTGGACCTTCGTGAAGGAAGCATACCCATCCGGCGGTATTGGGGATGGACCTACGGGATCCCCAACCGGTTTCTCCTCTTTTGGGCTTTTATCCTGCTCACGGTGACCATACTCATCTGTCTTCGTTTTTACATCAGGGTCATAGACCGGCGCAAGAAGAAACAGGCCAAGTTCATTCTCCTCAGTTTCAGCATTCCTGTCTTATTCGCCTATATCACAAATCTCATCTATATGGCCGGCGGGCGTATCCCCGAGCTCTTCACCGTCTCCTTCATCCTGGGAAGCGTTTTCATCGCCTACGGGATCTGGAAATATGACTTGTTTATCCTGACCCCCAAGACAACAGGGGAGAGTATCGTCGATGCCATGACTGACGGCCTTTTCCTGCTGCTCCCAGACGGGACCATCGCCAACACCAACAAGGCCGCTGCTGACCTTCTCCGTTCCACGGAAGAAAATATCCTGGGAACGTCTGTCTTCAACCTCATCCCCCGGGGAAAAGAGCGGGACTCTTTTTTCGAACTCTGGAAGATGATCCTTCATACCCAGACTCCGGTGAAAGACCATGAGACTACATTTTTTATCGACAACACATTGGTCCCGGTCTCCCTATCCATGTCCAAGATCATCAAGGCGGGCCAGATCGAAGGGATCGTCTTTATCGCACGGGATATCTCGGAAAGGACAAGGGCCAGGATCGAGCTCATGAAAGCCAGGGATTCGGCAGAAGCCGCAAACCGGGCCAAAAGCGTTTTCCTGGCCAATATGAGCCATGAGATACGCACCCCCATGAACTCCATCCTGGGATTTACAGGGATCCTCCTGGAAATGGAACAGAACCACGAAAAGAGAGAGATGCTGGAGATCATCAGCCGGTCGGGGAAGAACCTTCTGAATCTCATCAACGATATCCTTGATTTTTCCAAGATCGAAGCGGGGAAAGTGGAGCTGGAAAAGATCAATTTCTCACTCTCCCATCTCCTGCAGGAGATCCGCAACCTTTTTCTTGTCAAAGCCAATGAAAAGAATATCTCTCTCCATCTGGATATAGACCCCTCTCTTCCCGAATATGTCTTCGGCGATGAGCATAAGATCAATCAGATCATCATGAACCTGGTGAGCAACGCGGTGAAGTTTACCAGGAAAGGGACCATCACCATGACCTGCCGTTATGACTCCGGCATCACTGTGATCAGTGTGAAGGACACCGGGATCGGAATATCCCGGGAAAAGCAGAAAATCGTCTTCAACGCGTTCAAGCAAGGCGATATCTCCACCACACGGGAATTCGGCGGAACCGGCCTGGGACTGGCCATCACAAAAAAGCTCGTGGAAAAGATGGGCGGTGAGATCGCCGTAAAAAGCGAGCCGGACAAGGGGACGGAGTTTATTATCCGGCTGAACCTGCCTGAAGTCAAAGAGCCTGAAAAGCATCTTGCAGACGAGTCTTATGCCATGTACCGCTTTGACCCGGCCAGGACAAAGATCGCTCTCATCGATAATGACGTCAACGACATCGCCATCATCAAGAATCTGCTCATCAGGACGGGATTCATACCGGTAGTCATCTCTAACACCCCTGACGTCGCCCGCCTCGTGGCCGAGTCTGAAGCAGAGATCGTGCTTCTGGATCTGAAGATGGAGGGACTCAACGGTTATCAGATCAATGATATCCTCAAGTCGGATAACCGGACATCCCATATCCCCGTTGTGGTCTGCTCCATCATGGACGGGCTGGAAGAGACCATCAACTACGGAGTCTTTGACTATATCAGGAAACCCGTTGAAGAGCGCACCTTCATGAAACGGATCAAATCGGCTCTCTACATCAACGGCGATGTGAAGAATATCTTTGTCGTCGATGACGACAAGGACCTTCTGCTCCTCTATAAAAACCTTCTCCATGCCCAGCAGTATAATGTGTTTGTCTTTGACAATGCCCAGGCGGCTCTCCAGGACCTCAAGAAGGGGATCATCCCGGACCTCATCCTTCTGGACCTCATGATGCCAGGCCTGGACGGTTTTGAGTTTCTGGGGCTTCTCCGGGACAAGATGAAACGGGAGGATATCCCGGTGATCATCATGACAGCCAAGGACCTCACTGATGACGATATGAAACGGCTCAACGAAAAGTGCCTGAATATCTTCAAGAAGACGCCTGAGACCGGAAAAAGCCTGGTTGATTTTATCAACCAGTATTTCAAGCGGCGTAACACCAGGGGGAAAAGCATGGTCCGGGAGTGGTTCAGCGGAAATGAAGGAGACCCGGAGATGCAGAAGCTTCTTCAGGACGGCCTGACAAAACTCCCCGGGAAGATGGACCGGGTCAATACGGCCTTCAGGGAAGGGGGGGTGACCGACGAGTTTTGCAAACTCATCCACGACATGAAGGGGTTTACGGGAAATTACGGAATGACGGAATTTTATGAGGCCTTCAGAGAGATCGACCGTCTGATTCACGAACCCGCTCCGGAGAAAGAAAAGATAGAAGAGATGCTGCATAAGGCCAATCTTCTTCTAGATGCCATTCCCGCTGAATTTGTCAGGCCCGCAGGGCAACGCCCGCTTACTGTCCTCGTTGCTGAGGACAACTCCATGAACCAGAAGCTGATCAGTGTCCTTCTCGGCAGACTGGGGCACGATTTTACCATTGTCTCCAACGGGATGGAAGTGATGGAGTCCCTGGAAAAGAAACAGTATGACATTCTTCTTCTGGATATCCAGATGCCGGTGATGGACGGGATGGAGACCATCAAACAGATACGCAAGATCCCGGCCTACAACAGCTTGTGGGTCATCGCCCTGACCGCCTACGCCATCAAAGGGGATGAAGAACGGTTTCTTGCAGCAGGGTGCGATGATTATATCTCAAAACCCATCGACAAGGAGAGTTTTTACGAAAAGATCAGCCAGGCCGCCCGGGACAAAGGGCTCTCCGTGGAAAACACGTCTCAGGAAGAGGAAGGCCGGATCGAACTGGACAGCCTGGTTCAGGAGGATAAGAAGCGCCTGGTAGCGATCCTGGGACGTATGGAAGCTGAACTCCATGCCTTTTATCCCGAAAAGATCCATGAACTTGCCGATGAGATCATCAGGATAAAAAAGGGAGCAGCTCCCTTAAAACGCCTGGTCAAAGAGCTTAAACAGCTGGCTGACGACTACAATGACGAAGAGATCAGGAGGATGATCAACAAGATGACAAGGGCCCTGCATGATCAATGAAGAGTATAAGATCAAGACCAAAATCCCCAATCTTGTCCATTCCGTGCTTCTCCGGGACGTGAGTCTTTTCGGAGTATCCCTCAACCGGCTCTGCAATGCTATCTTTCTCAGTCTCTATGACCAGTATCAGGAGGGATGGGGGCTCCCGGGAGGAGAAGGGAAGACCCTTCAGTTCAAACTGAACCGTGAAGGGCAGGATCTTTTTGATTTTCTCCTGGAGAACAAAACAGGCCTCTTTTCCAATAAAGCCGGGTATTTCAGGAATCTTATCATGTCCTATTCCAACATGGCCTCATTTAAAAGAGAGCGGGTGATCTTTTCTGACCGCCTCTCACTCGTTGAAAAGGGGATCAAAAAGAAAGTGAAGATGGCGTTCCGGTATCGGGACGGGATCCGGACCATGGAACCATACACGGTGGTCACTGACCGGGAACAGGAGTTCAACTATATTTTCGGATGGTGCGAGACTAATCAGGCCTACAGGAACTACCGGCTCTCCAATATCGTTCCCGCCAGGCTTATGAAACAGAAGCAGGAGCACTTCGACCCGGGAAAAGCGGCAGAGGTGAAGCGCAACTTCGACCCCTTCCTTTCCTACGGGGAGTCTGTGACTGTCCGCTTTACAAATAACGGCCTTTATCTCTTTGATAATGTCAAATTTCTCAATCAGCCCCGTGTCCTCAAGCGCGAGGGGAATACACTGGTCCTGGAGTCGTCTGTTAAAAAAGCGAAGGTCTATCTGGCCTCTTTCCTGGATGAAGCATGTGTCCTGTCGCCTCCTGAACTGCGGCGCTATTTCCTGGAAAGGGCCAGGATGATGCAGAAGCTCTATGAGGAGGAGAAAAATGGTCAGTGAAGTGATCCGGGTCATTGTCATGTCCGTGTCCACGTTTGCACAGCTGTGTGCTGTATTCACCATTCTGGCGGGGATCATCAAAGCGTTTATCCTCTATTTCAAAGTCCTTCTGAAAAAGTCGCTGAGGATGATTTCGATCATCGGCATCGTCCGGATGGAGATGGGAAACTCCTTCTCTCTGGCCCTGAGTTTTCTCATAGGGGCCAGTATCGTCAGGACCATCATCGCTCCCTCATGGAATGATATCGGAAAGCTGGCGGCGATTATTGCCCTGAGGACAGTCCTCAACTATTTCCTGCTCAAGGATGTGGAAAAGATCAGCCAGCTGGAGAGTGCGGAAAAAAAAGAGGCCTGAGTCCTATTTGTCTTCTCTGAAATAAGGACGTCCCAGTTCAGCAGGAGGGGCGCTCTCCTTGGAATCCTTTACAGACATCATAATAAGAATCAGTACAGTGACGATGTAGGGAAGCATATCGAAGAAGTATTGTGATATATGGATATTGAGGCCCTGGAGACGGAAACCGATGATATCCAGCCCGCCGAAGAGAAAGGCTCCGATGAAGATCCGGATGGGGTTCCATTTACAGAAGATGACCAGGGCTACAGCGATCCAGCCCCGTCCTGTGGTGATATTATCCTGCCATGTGGGGACATAGACAAGAGATAGAAAGGCTCCCCCCAGGCCGGCCAGGATCCCCCCGGCCAGGATATGGATGAATTTGTACTTGGTGATATTGATCCCCGCCGCATCTGCTGCCGCCGTGTTTTCACCCACAGCCCGGAGATTCAAGCCGAAGCGTGTTTTGTAGAGGTAAAAAAAAGCGGCGATGACCACAAGATAACCTGCATAGACGAAGATGCTGTGGTTGAACAGGACGTCTCCCAGGAAAGGGATGCGGCTTAAAAGAGGGAGGGGGACCGGATGAAAGAAGGCTTTGACTTGTTCAGGGACCACGAATCCTGCGAGCCCCTGGCCGGCAAAACTGGCAAAACCGGTTCCGAAGATGGTCAGTGTCAATCCCGTGACCACCTGGTTGGAGCGGAGGGTCACGGTTAAAAATGCAAAGATGAGAGCTCCTGCAGCTCCTGCCAGAGCCGCCCCGCATAAAGCCAGAAAGGGATTCGACGTGATCAGTGCGGTCTTGAACCCCATGACAGCGCCCATGAGCATCATCCCCTCCACACCGAGGTTCAGTTTTCCCGCCCGCTCTGTAAGGATCTCACCAAGGATGGCGAAGGAGAGGGGGGTCCCTGCAATAACAGCGGCATGAAGAAACGAAGCAAGCATTACTATTCTCCTTTCACGGGGTTACGCCTGTAATGGATCCTGTAGCGGATGAAAAACTCGCTTCCGAGGACGAAAAAAAGGATGAGCCCCTGGAGGATCTCAGCTGCGGACTGGGGGATCTGAAAGGCCATCTGGATATAGGAACTTCCCTGGATCATAGCTGCGAAGAGAAAAGAGACGATGACGATGAGGGGTTCTTTCAGATTGGCCAGCCATGCGGTGATGATGGCTGTATATCCCACCCCTCCGGTGATCTCTACAGAGAGGGTCTTGTTGATGGCCGACGCTTCGATCATCCCTGTGAGTCCGCAGAGTGCTCCGCTCAAAAAGATCGTGGTGAGAATCGTTCCGGGGACATTGATCCCTGCATAACGGGCTGTGTTTTCACTCTCCCCGATGACCTGGATCTCATAGCCTTTTTTTGTCTTGTTGATAAAAAGGGCCGAGAGGATGACAAGAAGAAGAGCGATGAGCCATCCGATATGGATCCCGAAAAGGCGGGGGAGGACGGCATGCTCGCTGAAATTGGGGATCTTTGGAAAACCCAGGGCTCCCGGGTCTTTCCAAGGGCCGTTTTGAAGGTATGTGATCCATTTCAGGGCGATATAATTGAGCATGAGAGTGAAGATGGTCTCATTGGTCCTGAAGCGCGCCCTGAAAAAAGCCGGAATGAGAGCCCAGAGCCCTCCGCCTATAAAACCGCCTAAACCCATGAGAGGGAGAAGGAGCCAGGAGGGGAGATGAGGGTAGGAGAGGGCGAACCAGGAAGCTCCGAAAGCCCCCATGATGATCTGGCCCTCAGCGCCGATATTCCAGAACTTCATCCGGAAGGCCAGCGCGATGCCCAGGGATGTGATGACCAGGGGGATGGTCTTGATGATGGTCTCGGAAAGGCGGTAAGGTGTGCCGAAGGCCCCCTGGATCATGGATAAGTAGACTTTGAGAGGATTATGGTGCATAAGAAGGATGAAAAGCGAGGCGGTGAGGAGAGCGAAGAAGAGAGCGGACAGGTGGATGAGTATTTTTTTCTTTTTGGATATCTCTCCCTTTTTAACGATCTGAATCATGGTTCATCCTCGCTATGGAATCCAGTGTCTCGCCGGCCATAAGAAGGCCCAGCGTCTCTTTAGTCGTTTTGTCCGTGTCCACTATGCCGGTCATTTTTCCGTCGCAGAGGACCATGATCCGGTCGCACAACTCCAGAAGTACATCGAGGTCTTCCCCCACGTAGAGGATGGGGGTCCCTTTCTTCTTCTCGCGGTTGATATAGTCGTAGATGAGATAGGAGGACGCGATATCAAGTCCGCGGGTGGGATAGGCGGTGATGAGCAGATGGGGGAGGGACATGATCTCCCGTCCCAGAAGGACTTTCTGGATGTTTCCTCCTGACAGGAGTTTCACAGGATGATGGGGCCCCGGTGTCTGAATATTGAAGTCTTTTATGATCCTGACCGTTTTCTCCTGGGCTGATTTCCGGTCCACAAAAAGGCCGGGGGACTGGTAATAATCTTTGAGGATGACATTGTCCGTAAGGTCCATGGAGGCCACAAGGCCCATCCCCAGACGGTCTTCGGGAATAAAGCTCATGGTGATCCCCTTGTCGATGATCTCCCGGGAAGAGAGGCCCACGATGCTTTCCCCTTTATAGACAATATCTCCCGATTGAACGGGATAGAGGCCTGCAAGGGCTTCGCACAGCTCTTTCTGGCCGCTTCCGGAGATCCCCGCAACCCCCAGGATCTCACCTGAAAAGAGGGTGAAAGAGAGAGACGCGATCTTCCTCACATGCTCATGGTCGGTAAGCGTAAGGTCCCTGACTTCCAGGGTAGGGCTTTTCTGTTCAATATGGACATGCTCGATGGAGAGGTCCAGGGAGCGGCCCACCATGAGGTCGGCCAGTTTTTTATGCGAAGTCTCCGATGTCTTGACATTCCCCACATTCTGTCCTTTGCGGAGGACCGTCACCCAGTCGCTGATCTCCATGACCTCATGAAGTTTGTGTGTGATGATGATGACCCCGCAACCTTCCTCTTTCATGCGCCGGAGAATAGAAAAAAGATTGTCGGTCTCCTGTGGCGTGAGTACAGCAGTGGGTTCATCGAGGATAAGGATGTCAGCTCCGCGGTAGAGAACCTTCATGATCTCAACCGTCTGTTTTTCGCCTACGGACATGTCATAGACCTTTTTGTCCGGATCCAGGGGGAGGCCGTAGCGGCTGGCGATCTCCATGACTCTTCGGCGGATCTTCGATGTGCTGATGAAAAGTTCTTCCCGCCGCCCGATGATGATATTCTCCAGGGCGGTCATGACCTCTATGAGTTTGAAATGCTGATAGATCATCCCGATGCCGCAGCGGATGGAATCTTCAGGGGAGCGGAAAAAGACCTTTTTCCCGTGGACGCGGATCTCGCCTTCGTCAGGAGTATAGACTCCCGAGAGCATATTCATAAGAGTGCTCTTCCCGGCGCCGTTTTCGCCGAGAAGAGCATAGATCTCCCCCCGTTTGACTTTGAAGTTGATAGCGTCATTGGCCAGGACACGTCCGAAACGCTTTGTCAGGTTCCTGGTCCTGATGAGTGTCTCTGACGGGGGGAAAGAGTGACTCATTATTTCGTATCGAGCTTTCCGACCACACCCTGGACGAACCAGTCCATGCTGAGCATCTGGGGATCGGTCATGACCTCTCCCTTCTTCACGCGGATGACGCCTTTCTGGTCTTTCAGCGGGCCTCCGAACACATGGTATTCGCCGGAGATAATGAGGGCTCTCATTTCATCGACTTTGGCCTGGGCACCTTCAGGTGCATTGGCTGTGAGAGGAGCAAGAGCCACGATCCCGTCTTCCAGACCGCCCCAGTAGCTTGTGGGGGTCCAGGTGCCGTCCATGGCTTTCTGGATCTCACGGATAAAGTAGGGGCCCCAGTTCCAGACAGGAGCGGTCATATAGGCTTTGGGAGCCATGGACGCCATATCGGAGTTGTATCCGATGGAGTAGGCGCCTCTGGCCTCAGCAGCCTGCTGAGGGCCGGCGGTATCCTGATGCTGGGCGATGACATCGCAGTTTTCGTCCAGAAGCGCTTTGGCGGCTTCAGTCTCTTTTCCCGGGTCGTACCAGGTGTGTGTCCAGCGGACATAGACTTTAGCATCGGGATTGACAGCGCGGACGCCCAGTGTAAAGGCATTGATTCCGCGGATGACTTCGGGGATCTCAAAGGCGGCGACATATCCGATCTTATTGGTTTTGGTCTTCATCCCAGCTACGAGGCCGGAAAGAAAACGGGCCTGATACATCCTTCCGAAATAGTTGCCCATGTTGTCAGTCATCTTATAACCGGAGCAGTGCAGGAACTTCACATCGGGGTACTCTTTGGAGACCTCTTCAACATAATCCATATAGCCGAAGCTACCGGCGAAAATGATCTTGGCGCCCTGGTCGATCATGTTCCGGATGACATCTTTCACTTCAGGGCCTTCGGGAACGGACTCTTTATAGATGGTCCGGATCCCCAGTTTTTCTTCGACCATCTGCCGCCCTTTATCCTGGGCATAAGTCCATCCATGGTCACCCACCGGGCCGATATAGATGAAACCGGCCACCATCTCTTTGGATGCGCTAGTCTTTCCGCTGCATCCGGCCAGAAAAGCCGCTGCAAGCAGAGGAATAAGTGCAAAAAGCCATAATTTACGCATAGTTATCCTCCTTTTTTTACCTTCGAAACTGAATGACACCGTTTGAGAGGGATTCGATGATAGCCAGGGATTCCACCGGGATCCCCGCCTTTCTTAACGAATCTCCTCCCCCCTGAAACCCTTTTTCCACAGCAATGGCAACACCCACAGGCCGGGCTCCCGCATCACGGATGATCTCGATAAGCGCGGAGACGGCATTACCGCCGGCGAGAAAATCGTCGACGATAAGGACCTCTTCTCCGGGATGGATAAAATCCCGTGAGACCGACATGGTATAGGGGCTTTTTCGTGTAAAGGAATAGCTTTCAGCAGAGTAGAAGTCCGATGACAAGGTGGACGGTTTTGTCTTTTTGGCAAAGACCACGGGGATGCGCAGAAAGTAGCCGATCATGAAGGCCAGAGGGATCCCCGACGACTCAATGGTGAGGACACGGTGAACGGGTGTTCCTGCGAAACGCCTGATGAGCTCTTCGGCCATGGATGAGATCAGGGAGGTGTCCAGCTGATGATTCAGAAAGCTGTCGACTTTCAGTGTATGTTCGTCGACGATGATCCCTTTTTCCAAGATTTTTTTTTCGAGTGCTTCCATACACCTTCCCGGTTTTTCAGTCACAACCCGCCAGGAGATTTGGTTTCATCATATCGTATCGGCAGGCTATTGCAAGCCAAATATCAGAAGCGACACGGAGAGCGCAGAAAAGAAAGAGATGGAGCTGAGGGGGCTCGAACCCCTGGCCTGTTGATTGCGAACCAACCGCTCTCCCAGCTGAGCTACAGCCCCATGTGAAAGATGATAAAAGGTTTTTGAAAAAAATCAAGAGCGAAGGGATTTTTCTTTCGTTGACCCTATACTCTTTTATGTTATCATGAAGGAAAAAAACGGAGGCATTATGGACAAGGCCGTTGAAAAGACACTTGCTTTTTTCAAACAGATCTCAGCGATCCCTCGCTGCTCGAAAAATGAAGAGGCCGTGGGACAATGGATGACAGACTGGGCTGCCCGGAACGGGCTCAAGGGACGGCGGGACAAGGCCGGGAATGTCATAATCGCTGTTCCCGGCTCCACGGGCTGCGAAGAGAGCAAGCCAGTGGTGCTTCAGGGGCATCTCGATATGGTCTGTGAAAAGACTCCCGATTCTGTGCATGATTTCTCATCCGATCCCATCTGCGTCATGGAAGAGGAGGGGTGGCTCAAAAGCTGCGGGACCACTCTGGGAGCCGATAACGGGATCGCCATGGCCCTGGCCATGGATCTTGCCACAGACTCATCGCTTGTCCGCCCGCCTCTTGAACTTCTTTTTACTGTTGATGAAGAGACCGGGCTTAACGGAGCCCGGTCACTGGAACCCGGCTCTCTCAGGGGACGTGTGCTTCTCAATCTCGATTCCGAGACAGAAGGGGAGTTTATCATCGGTTGCGCCGGAGGACGCGATATTCTTCTCACTTACCCCGCAGATGGAGTTTTACGTTCCGGGGAGGAGCCCCATGAGCTTCTTGCTGTCACCGTGGGCGGGCTGGCAGGGGGACACTCGGGCATGGATATCAATAAAGGCCGCGGCAACGCCAACAAGATCCTCTCCGGGATCGTCGAACCTCTTTTCGCGGAAGGGATGCATCTTCTGGAACTGCAGGGGGGATCAGCCCATAACGCGATTCCCCGTGAAGCGCGCTGCCTTCTTGCTGTAGAGTCCTCCAAAAAGGAACGGATACTCAACGCACTCAGGGACGCGTGCAGAAGAGAGGAAAAGGCGTGGAGCGCAAAGGAGCAGTCTATCGTATGCCGGGCTGAGGAAACAGAAGAGGGGCCTCAAAAGACACTTCTCATAGATGACAGGGCCCGGGCCCTTTTCAAGCTGCTCACAGTTCTGCCCAACGGGGTCTTCTCTTTTCATCCCGAGATGAAAGGCCTGGTGGAGACATCGGATAATGTCGCCGTCCTCTCCTCATCAGAAGACCGGGTCGAGATCCTTGTGAGTCTGCGCAGTTCTTCTCCGGAAAAGCTTGATGAGCTCACAGACAGGATCGTCTCACTGGGGACACAATGGGGCGCTACACCACTCACCGGGGAGGGTTATCCCCCCTGGGAGCCGGACACAGAGTCAGCGCTTCTCAAAAGGTGTGTCACCCTCTACGGGGAACTCTTTTCCCGTGAACCCCTGGTCAAAACCATCCATGCCGGGCTGGAATGCGGGATCATAGGTAGCAAGTTCTCCTCCATGGAGATGATCTCTCTGGGGCCGGATATTGAAAATCCCCATTCTCCGGATGAAAAGATGAATATCGCCAGCCTGGGCAGGCTGAAAGAGTATCTCGTGGTCCTTCTCGAGTCTCTGGCCCGGGAGAGCGTGTTTTAAGAAAGGAGTCCCATGAAGCAGGAAGACAGGTTTGAACTGGCTAAAAAACGCGTGGATGACCTGAAAGGTTTCTACCAGCATCTCCTCTCGTTTGTCATGGTCAATGTGATCCTCTTTTTAATCGACGTGGCCACCTCCCCGGGAGACTACTGGTTCTACTGGGTGACTCTCTTCTGGGGGATAGGCCTTTTCTCTCACGGGATGGCTGTCTTCGGATTCAACGGCATCCTGGGGAGGGACTGGGAAGAGAGGAAGATCAGAGAGTATATGGAAAAAATGGAACATCGGGAGAAAAAAGAGAATTAGTCCTCTTTTTACTTGACTTATTTCGCAATCCGTATAATATCCATCCGCTATGATCCGATATCTTTTTACAAGCTATATCGCGCCGTTTAAATGGCGTTTTATCCTGGGGTTTCTCCTCCTTGTGGGGAATTCCTATCTCACATCCATTCTCCCTGTCTATATGATGAGCGTCATCGACGACGGGATCCAGACCGGTGACACGGCGCGCCTTACGCTGACCATGGGACTGTATCTCCTTATTTTTGCTCTCTATATCGCTTCCATGTATTTCATGACCGTCGTCCTGGAAACGCTGGGACAGGATATCCTGGTCAGGCTGAAGACGGACTCGTTTAAAAAAGTCCTGGATTGGGATTATCAGCACTTTACCTCCGTCTCCCCGGGAAAACTGGTGACCCGTGTGGAGGGGGATGCTGAAAAGGTCCGGTTTTTCTTTGTGATCGCCCTTGTGACCGTGCTTCAGAGTTTTTTCATGCTTCTTTTTATGGGGATCATCATGTTCAGGACCAATGCTTCCATGGCCATGCTTATCATCTATCCGCTCCCCCTTGTCATCGGACTGATCCTTCTTCTGCAGAAATTCATCTATCCCATGTTTAAAAAGGTCCGCAGGCTCATGGCGGAGATCACATCCAAGATCACCGAATATCTCACCGGCCTGGATATTATCAAAGTCTATGGGAAGGAAGAGCTCTATTTCAATCGTTTTGACAGGGACAACCGTGAAAAATATATCTCGGAAAGAAATGCGGAGTTCGGATGGATCACCTTTTTCAACTTTCTCTTCATGCTCCAGGAGATCATCATCGCCATGATCCTGAAAAGCGGTGCTCCCATGATCCTCAAAGGTGTGCTCACATACGGAGCCATGATCATGTTTATCGAATATGTCCGGATGTTTTTTTTCCCCCTCATCGGCATCTCCGAACAGGTTTCGCAGATACAACGTTCCTTTGCGGCTTTTTCCCGGGTCTTTGAGCTTCACAACACTCCTGTCCGGATCAGGAGCGGCGGGAGGAAACTCTCGGCCATGACCCGGGGAGTGGATTTTTCCCGCGTTTCGTTTGCCTACAAGGAGGGAGAACCTGTTCTGGATGACATCTCCTTCAGACTTCCGGCAGGAGAGAAATGGGCTCTCGTTGGGGAGACAGGAGGCGGGAAGAGCACGATCATCAAGCTCCTTCTGCGCTTTTATGATATCACGGAGGGAGAGATCTCCATAGACGGTGTGAATATAAAAGAGCTTGATATCCGATCACTGAGGCAGGATATCGCTCTTATCGAGCAGGATTTTTACCTTTTCCCCGCCACGGTCCTGGATAATCTGCGTCTCTTTGATACGGCGATCACAAAGGAAGAGGTCGTCTCTGTCTGTAAGAAGATCGGGATCGACCGCTTCATCTCACGCCTTCCTCAAGGTTATGAAACCAATCTTCATGAAGAAGGGGGGAACCTGTCGGTAGGCGAGCGGCAACTTCTCTCCATCGCCCGTGCCATGGTGAAAAAAGCGGATCTCATCCTCATGGATGAGGCCACCTCCTCCATCGACCCTCATACGGAAAAGATGCTCGACAAAGCGATCCATCTGCTCATGAAGGGCAAGACATCCCTTGTCGTGGCTCACCGCCTGAGCACTGTCATGGATGCTGACCGGATTCTGGTCATCCATGGCGGCAGGATCGCAGAGGCGGGGACTCATGAGGAGCTTGTGGGCAAAGAGGGCGTCTATCACCGTCTATGCCGGAATCAGCTGCTCATCGAGGAAAAAGGGGCGGTTCGGTCATGACGTTTAAAGAACGGATGGTCCTGGAATGGTCGCAGCACAAGGGCAGGTTCTTTTTTCTTCTCTTCATCACCGTGGTGTCGGCTGTCCTCAGGACCGCCATCCCCTATTACTATAAGCTTGTCGTGGATTCTCTGGAGACGAAGATGCCCGTAAGCGAGATAGGGGTCTTTATCTCCGGGATCGTGATCCTCAGCGTGGCCCGTTTCATCATCTACTCTTATTTCCAGGCGAACAGAGCCATGATGAATATGCGATTTCAGTGGACCATCAGGCGAAGAGCCTTCAGAAACCTTCTTCGTGTGGGGAGGCTGACTTTTCAGGAGATGAACACCGGAGAGATCGTGACACGTCTTTCCGATGATGCAGAGAAACTCACCTGGTTCCTCTCGTCCGGGGTCTTCCGGGGGCTGGATGCAGTCCTGATCTTTTTCTTTACCGTGGGCATGCTTCTCCTCATGTCGCCTCTTCTTACGCTTTATACCGTGATCAGCCTGCTCACCATGACACTCTTCATGGCGATTTTCGACAAGACATTTCACAGAGCGTTCAACACCCTTCAAAAGGCCATCTCCGAAACAAACGATTATATTCATTCCACTATGAGCGGGATCTCCATTGTCAAGTCTTTCAACCGGGAAGAGCAGGTCACCGGATATTTCCATGAGATGGTCCGGCAGCGGAAAAAGAAAGAGCTCAAAGTCGTCCGGCTTGATGTGGGGCTTCGCGGGATCTATATGTCTCTGCACACCATCAGCACCATCATCGTCCTCCTTGTGGGAGGGCTTATGAAGATTCACGGGGCCATCACCCTGGGGACCCTTGTCGCTTTTCTCGCCCTGATCCGCAACCTCACTCATCCTGTCCTCGATATCGGCAACCTCTTTGTCCGGGGAAAGAGCGCCGCCGTCTCCAGCACGAGGATCAGCGTCCTGGAGGAGATGCGTTCGCCCGACAAGGGGGGGACGCAAAAGGCTCTCTTCGAAAATGAGATCTCTCTTGAGGGAGCCGGGTTCACCTATGAGGGCCATCCCATCCTGAAAGATATTTCTCTGAATATACGGAAGGGGGAAAAGATCGCTCTCATGGGAAAACTGGGGAGCGGAAAAAGCTTTCTGAGCCTCATCCTGGCGGGGATCATCCAGCCGACTTCCGGGCATATGACAGTGGACGGCTGTGACATCTCTGCCTTAAAGGAAGAGGAATACAGGCTGCTCACGGGCTATGCGTCACAGCAGCCGGTGATCTTTACAGACACGATCCGTAATAATATCCTTATGGGCGAAGAGCCTGACGGAGAACGACTGAATTATGCCCTGAAGATCTCTCAGATGGGAAAAGAGATGGATAAGTTCGGACTGGGGATGGAGACAGTGGTGGGCCCCAAGGGGAAGACGCTCTCAGGGGGGCAGAAGCAGCGCCTGGCTCTGGCACGGGCCCTCTATCATCAGCCCCCGCTTCTAATCCTGGATGATATCACGTCGGCTTTGGATGCCGAGACGGAGATGCATCTGTGGGAAGACCTCTTTGCGAGCATTCCCCATCAGACTCTGGTCCTTGTGACGCACCGTCCCAAGACGGCGGGGATCGTGGACAGGATCTATGTCATGGAAGAAGGGCGTATCGCCGAATCCGGGACTCATGAGGAGCTTATGGCCAGGCCCTCTCTCTACCAGGAGATCTACCACGAAAATTCTTAAGATTTCGCTACAGTTTAAACGGCAGAAGCGACCCGGCTGCTTTTTTCTTCAGTTCAGATGTGATCTTATTCAGAGCATCCTGTGAAGCGAGTAGGTCACTCTCTTTTTCACCCAGAAGCGCCTCTTTCCTGTTGAAAAGACCCATCTCTTCCTCTTCTGATCCAAGAAGGCCGCTGATCCGGGATGTGATCTCCTGTTCCACTTTTTCCTGCTGCCGGGCGATCTCACGTGATGCCTCTTCTGTCGCTGCTTTCCTCAGAATATCCGTCAATGACGTGGAAAGAGAGATCCGGGGTTCTCCTGAAGGCCCTGCCTCGGCCCGGACGGTGAGGGTAAAGGGAGGAGACCGCTTGAGGATGTCAAAGACTCTCTTCTGTGTCTCATCGGCTGTCTCATCAGCAAGCAGGTCCAGGCTTGTCACGGTGAAGAGAAAACGCCCTGAGAGAGTCGTTTCATCCGCCAGGGCGATTGCTCCGTCCGCCTGATAGACCGCATGGATGCTTTTCAGAGCGGGAAGGGAGGACGAGGGGGTGTCAAGGTCAAGGGAAAGCCCTTTCCCGGTAAAAGAGATACGGACATCCGGTTCCACCCCTTTTCTGATATCAATCTTTCCCTCTGCACGGATACGGCGTTTTTCTGATACTTCTTTGTAAGTGAAGGAGACGGGGTTCTTCCATTGACGCGGATGGGTGGAAAGGTCGTTCACCGAGCCGGCCACCTGTCTGTCCCCGTCGCGGATATCGATCCCTATATGCTCAGCCAGCACTGTGGGGTAGAAGGTGACCGGGAAAGCGATATCAAGCCCCTTTCTCTCTTTCAGGGGAGGGGGAGGAGGTTCCGGTGAAGTCTTGCTCCCTTTGCCGGACGGGATTTTGTCCCTGTTTCTGAAAAGGGAACGAGCCAGAGAGGAGAATTTTCCTGTCTTCTGCCTGATGATCTCTTCAGCTGCCCGGTTGAAGAGAAGAGACGGGCCTCCTTTGCCTGTGAGAGCAAGAACCTGCCGGGCATCCTCTTTGACTGCAGCTTCCAATGCCGCCTTCATGGAAAGAAGTGCCTCTTTGTCTGCGCTGAAATCCTTTTGAGCCGACTGGAGAAGCTCACGCCCTTTTTTGAGGTTGCCTGAGGCTGATGAGGCTTTGTCCAAAAGGTCTTTGGCCTGAGCCACTCCTTTCACCGCTGAAAGGTCCGTGGACTCCAGCGCCTGGTAATCCGCTTGAAGAGCCTCATAAGTGCTCTCCAGGGAAGAGATCTTCTCATCCCATTTCTCATTGGTTTCTGTCAGGGCCTGTTTGTACTCCTCAGCAAGACGGGGAGCCGTGAGATCGGGCAGAAGGGCCTCTGTGAGCGCTTTGGTGTCCACAGCTTTTTCAAGGAGCTTTTCTTTGGGTTTTTCAGACGCCTTAGGCGGGGGCAGGAGAGCAGCAGAGTCTGTGCGGGGAGTGCCCCAGGCCAGAGCCTTGACTGAAGCCTCTTCCAGAACGAACTTTTTTCTCAGAAGCTGCCATGTCCTGATGTCCATGGTGACAGGGCCCGTTTCCACCAGATTGGTCATGGGATGGTCCTTGTCTCCGATGGCCAGTGCTTCAAAAGAGAGCGATCCCTTGAAAAGGGAAGTCCGGAGGCCGGTGATCTCCACTTTGGCTTTGAAGATCATCTCCATGGCATTTTCCATAGCTCCTTCGATGAGCCTGTCTTTAAAAAGGATATTGAAAAGAATTAAAGCGCCGAGGATCAGCGCCAGAAGGAAGAGTTTTCCTGTCTTGACGCCCCCCCGGGCCTTTTTGATGACATGATCCAGTTTCGTTATCCTTTTTGCCTCGGAAGGCGAGACCTTCGTTTTCAGGGAAAAGAAACCCTGGTCATCACGGGTATAAAGGCTTGCGGCGAAGTCTTTGTCTCCCGGGAGCTGGATGTATCTGAGAATCTTTTTTTCCAGAGTTTCGGGAGAATCGACCGATGTCCAGCGGCGGGGTATTTTCCTGCTCATGATGCCTCCTTAACGGATACGGCCCGGAAGGCCTGAAACGGACTTTGAGATCTTTTGGAGTTTTGTTACCAGAGGGAGCTTCAGAAGAGCCTGGTAGGCCTTTGTATTCCTGATGGCACGTAAAAACCCTTCACGGTAGCGGCGCACGAGAAAGCGAAAGAGGAGAAAGAGCGGGACCCAGAGAAGCAGCCCGAGGAGAAGCCCTCCGGCGACCAGTGTATTGTTCAATTTTGCGAAAGGAAGGACCGATGCATTTTGAAGGGATGTCATGAATCCCCGGAGAAAAGGACGGGTGAGGATGAAGTACCCCAGGGGATGGAGCACGGGATCCGCCAGCGGGGCAAAGATTTTCAGGACGATGAGCAGGCCTGTCTCTACGGCCAGGTTGACTTTCAAAAAAAAGGTCAGGGCGAAGAGGACGATCCACAGGAGGTTGCCTCCAGGGATAAGGGCCAGAAGAAAGGCAAAGCTCACTGCAGCGGCGATCTCCCCCGGCCGCTGGTTGGAATTCAACGCTTTGAGTATTTTAAACAGAAAATTCATCCAGGTCTCCTTTCGTCATTCTTGAGTATAGGCTCATCCTGATAGACGTCAAGAGAGAGTTGGGAGAAACAAGTTGAGAGTGAAGGGAATTTCCTCTATAATGTGAGAAAAAAGGAGGAGTATGAAAGTCATCGGGATCAACAGCAGCCCTCGTAAAAAGGGCAACACCTTTCTCATGATGAGCCGTTTTATGAGTCACCTGGAAAAGAAGGGGATGGAAACAGAGATCATTTCCATCGGAGGGACCGACCTCAAAGGATGCCGTGCCTGTGACGCCTGCAGGAAGATGCAGAACGAAAAGTGTGTTCTGGACGACGGACTCAACGCCCTGATCCCCAAGCTGAAGGAAGCCCGGGGGATCATCCTGGGAGCTCCCACCTATTATGCAGATGTCCCGGCAGAGATGAAAGCCTTCATCGACAGAGCCGGACGTGTCTGCGGGGCTAACGGCCGTCTGCTCAACAGAAAGATCGGAGCTGCCGTCATCGCAGTCCGGCGCGGCGGGGGGATCCATGCTTTTGACACCATCAACCACTTTTTTCTTATATCGGGAATGATCGTCCCGGGATCGACGTACTGGAACCTCGGGATAGGCCGTGAGATGGGAGAAGTCCTGGACGATGCTGAAGGGATGGCCACCATGGATCATCTGGCTGAGAATTTCATCTGGCTTCTGGAACGGACAGGGGACGGGCATTGAGCATTGACAGGTTCGGGAAAGGGGATCTGAAGCGTCTTATCGGTGAGGAAGGGCGCCGTTTTGTCGCCCTGGGGCAGGGGAAGATCCTTTTTGAATCGGACAAAAGGGGGATATTGCCCCTCTATAGCTTTATCGAAGGATCCGGAGAAGAAGCTGTCGGAGCCTGGGTCGGGGACACCGTCGTGGGACGGGGCGGCGCGCTGCTTCTTGTGAAAGCCCGCGCTCATTACCTCTATGCCGGCCTCATCTCTGAAGGAGCCTGCGAGATCCTTCAGCAGCACGGGATCCCCTTTGATTTCGGCAAGCGTGTCCCGAAGATATTGAACCGGGAGAAAACCGGATTCTGCCCGGTGGAGACACTGACAGCGGGGATAGACGATCCCGAAGAAGCCTGGGCGGCTGTGGGGCGTTTCCTCAACGAGCTGAAAGCATGAAAGGAGAGCTATGAAATACAGGACCATGCCCTCGACGGGGGATAAGATCTCAGTTTTGGGATTCGGATGTATGAGGTTTCCGAAAAACGACGACGATTCCATAGATGAGGTCAAAAGTGAACAGATGATCAAAGATGCCATCGCAAAAGGCGTGAATTATGTGGACACCGCCTGGCCCTATCATCAGGGGGAAAGCGAGCCTTTTGTGGGGAAAGTCCTCCACGCCAACGGCCTGCGTGACAAAGTCTTCCTGGCCACGAAACTCCCCACCTTTCTCATCAAAAAAGAAGAGGATTTTGAAGACTACTTCCAACAGCAGCTCAAGCGCCTGAAAACCGATCATATCGACTATTATCTTGTCCATACGTTGAACCGGAGATTATGGGAGAATGCCAAAGAAAAGGGCCTGTTCCGATTCCTCGACCGGATCAAAGAAGACGGCAGAGCCCGTCATGTGGGATTCTCCTTCCATGACCATATCGATGTTTTCAAAGAGATCGTCGACGCTTATCCCTGGGAATTCTGCCAGATCCAGTACAACTATCTGGATACCATGTATCAGGCGGGACGGGAAGGACTGCTCTATGCCCGGGAAAAGGGGCTTGGAGTCATCATTATGGAGCCCCTGCGAGGGGGGAGCCTTGTCCATAAACTCCCTTCGGATGTGAAAGCGGTCTGGGACAAGGCTCCGGTGAAAAGGTCTCCTGTGGAGTGGGCTCTCAAATGGGTCTGGAACCATCCCCAGGTGGATCTCCTTCTCAGCGGGATGAGCGAGCCGGAACATGTGAGTGAAAACATCCGTCTGGCTGATGAAGCTGCCCCGGGAGTCTTGACAGAAACCGAGCTCAGACTGGCGGACGAAGCCCGGTCTCGCTTTTTGGATAAACTCAAAGTCAACTGTACTTCCTGCGGGTATTGTATGCCCTGTCCCCAGGGAGTGGCCATCCCTTCGGTCTTCGGCATCTACAACGAAGCCTCTCTTTTTGAAGATATGGAGGGAGGCCGTGAACGCTACCTCAAGTGGATCAAGGAAGAAAACAGGGCCTCACGCTGCGTGGAGTGCGGTGCCTGTGAAAAAGCCTGTCCGCAGCAGATCCCTGTCATCCGAAAACTGAAAGATGTCATCACTGTTTTTGAAAATTAAGAGGAGGAAATGATGAACAATACTAAAACTGCCACTCGAATAGGAGCCCATGCGCTGGCCCTCTCTGCAATATTGGCCCTTTCCGTGGCCGTTCCGTTTTTTTTCCATCTGGCAGGGCTTTCAGGACATGTCTTTCTGCCCATTTTCAGTGTGCTGGTCATCGGCTCGTTTTATGCGTCCCCTTCCGTTCTCACAGGGGCGGCTCTCCTCGTCCCTCTCCTCAACACCCTGATCACAGGGATGCCCGCTCTTGAGCCCGTGCCCATGATGCCTCTGCTCACCGTGGAGATGGTGTTTACAGCTCTGGCTGCAGGCGCCCTCAGGAAAAGGTCCACGCTGCTGAGGCTTGCACTCCCTCTCACCCTGGGGCGGGTCATGTCTCTGCCTTTTGTATTGATCGCCTCAGGCCTTTCTCCCTCCTGGTGGGCCGGCCATTTCACCGCGGGGATCCCGGGGATGTTTCTCAACATGGCAGCAGCGGGGGCTATCCTCTTCTTTTTTCCCCCTTCCGGAAAAGGAAGAGAACGGGCAGACAGGTAAAATAGAGGAGCTATGAAGGGAATATTCATTACATTCGAAGGGGGAGAAGGTGTGGGTAAGACCACACAGATGAACAAGGCCGCTTCGCTTCTCAGGGGTGAGGGGCACAAGGTGCTCACTACCCGGGAGCCCGGAGGGGCCCCTCTTTCTGAAGAGATCAGAGAGATCCTGCTCCGGCCCGCAGGAGAACCCGGCCTTCATGCCAAGGCGGAACTCTTCCTTTACCTGGCAGCCCGGGCTCAGCACTACTATGAAAAGATCCTTCCGGCCCTGGAAAAGGGGGACGTGGTGTTATGCGATCGTTTTATGGATGCCACTGCCGCTTACCAGGGTTATGCCCGGGGCCTGGGTCTTGAGACAGTCGAAGAGATGAACAGATGGATCCTGGAAGGGCGTGAGCCTGACGGGACCATCCTTCTCTATACGGATATCCGCTCCGGCCTCCAAAGGGAGAAGTCTGTGAACCGGTTGAGCCGGGAGCCCGAGGGTTTCCATGCACGGGTCCTTGAAGGCTATCTCGAGCTGGCCCGGCGTCATCCCGGCCGGATCGCGGCCCTGGATGTGACAGGACGCTCCATTGATGATGTGAATAGGCTGATCATGAAGCGCATAAGGGCATGGCTGTGAACACCGACTATCCCAGCCTGGAAAAAATGGCCCGTGAAAAGAGCCTTCCCGCTTCTCTTATCCTTCAGGAGCAGAGTCCCGCCAGACGGCTGGATGCAGCGCTGAAGATGGCGTCCCATCTTCAGGGACGGCCCTCGGGGCCGGAGATCCCCCAGGGCGTTTTTTTGGTGGAAGCGCGCAGGTCGGGAGCGGTCTCTGTGGAAGATATTCAGGAAGGGGCCGAGTTCCTCCTCAAGACTCCCTACGGACAGGGGAAGAATATCCTGATTGTGGACGGCGCCGAGGCCATGACGCCGGAGGCGGCAAATTCTCTCCTCAAAATCCTCGAAGAACCTCCGGATCATGCAGGCCTTTTTCTTCTCACATCTGATGCCGGAGAGCTTCTTCCCACAGTGCGCTCGCGGTGCACCCTTTTTACCCTGAGGCAGGAACCTTTTGAAGTTTTTTTTGAGAGCCTCACACTGAAAGATCCCCGGGTGACCAGGGAAGAGGCCTTCTTTTTTCATCAGAACCGGGCCCTTGTCACAAAGGATCTTCCTCTGGAGACATTACGGGCCATGCTGGAGATCTGGAAAGGCCTTTTCGAAAAGAGGCCGGGGACAGAAGACCTTCTGAATGCGGCGGACTCCTTCTACTCCACGGGGATCTCGTCCCGGTCAGGGGATGATTCGCTTCAGGCCTACCGCCTGTTCCGGGCTGTTGCCGCATCAATGTGCCGGGATCTTCTCATCCTTCATGAAGGGGATGAAGAGAAGCTCTTGCGTCCGTCATGGCTGGAGCTCTATAAAAAGGTTGAATTTTCGCCGAGGTTTCTTATACTTCTTGAAGAATTGAGTGAATTGCCGTTTAAAGACAGGATGAATGTCAACAAGAGATTTATAATAACAGAAAGTGTGATCAAATTCTGGGATGAGGAGCGAGAACGATGATTGAAGTGGTATCAGTCCAATTTCAGGACGCCGGCAAAATCTATTATTTTAAGCCTTGTGAAGAACCTCTTGCCGCAGGGGATTATGTCATCGCCGACACAGAAAAGGGAGAAGCTGTGGGCAAGGTCATCGTCCCGGCCAGGACTCTTTCACTGGAAGAGATCGTCCTGCCTTTAAAAAACATCATACGGAAGATGACGGCAGGGGACTGGGCCACGGTGAAACAGCTGAAAAACGAGGAGAAGGAAGCCCTGCGGATCTGTGAAGAGCTCATCACACAGCATGGGCTTCCCATGAAACTCATTGATGCGCAGTATGCTTTTAATAAAAGCTATCTCATGTTCTATTTTTCCTCAGAAGGACGCGTGGATTTCAGGGCACTGGTAAAGGATCTGGCCCGTACTTTCAAGACGCGCATCGAGCTTCGCCAGATCGGCGTCCGTGATGTGGCCAAAAAGCTTGGAGGCGTGGGCATATGCGGGCAGCGGCTCTGCTGTTCGGCATGGCTCAGAGAGTTTGACAGTATCTCCATCAAGATGTCCAAAGCCCAGTACCTCTCCTTGAATCCCAATAAGATGTCGGGAGCCTGCGGACGGCTCATGTGCTGTCTCCGTTATGAAGAAGAGACCTATAAAATGCTTTCTGAAGCTTTCCCGGATATGGAGTCCCGGGTGAAGACTCCCCAGGGCTGCGGCACAGTCAAAAATATCAACATCTTTACCGAACAGATCATTATCCATATGGATCAGGGCGGTGAAGAGGTGTTCACCCTTGATGATATCAGCCCGGTGAAAGCCGAGCCGCTGAAAGACAAAGATGTCGTTATCGACGATCATGAGAACCAGGACAGGGAGGCCGATTCATGAAAAAGACCTATTATATCACCACACCCCTCTACTATGTCAACAGCAAACCCCATGTGGGAAGCGCCTACACCACCATTGTGGCTGACTGCCTGGCCCGTTTCAAACGAATGGCGGGTTTTGATGTCTTCTATCTCACAGGGACAGATGAACACTGGTTGAAGATCTATCAGGCGGCCAGGGAGAAGGGGAGGGACGTCAAGGAATTCGTCGATGAAGTGGCCGGCCAGTTCATCGATATCTGGAAGCAGCTCGATATCCGGTATGACTATTTCATCCGGACCACAGACCCTGACCATGAGAAGTCTGTCCAGTCTTTTTTTAAAAAACTCATGGATAAAGGAGATATCTACAAGGGCCATTATGAAGGATGGTACTGCGTCCATGATGAGCGTTACTATACGGAAAAAGAGCTTGGCGAGGGGAATCTCTGCCCCGAATGTAAGCGCCCTGTCCAATGGATCAGGGAAGAGAACTACTTTTTCAGGCTTTCGCGTTATCAGGAGGACCTGATCCGCCATTATGAAGAGAATGAAGGGTTTGTCGCGCCCGATTTCAGGCGTAACGAGATGCTTATGCGGCTGAAAAGCGAGCCCCTTGAAGACCTGAGCGTGAGCCGGAGTTCCTTTCCCTGGGGAGTGACTATGCCGGGCGATGAGAATCATGTGATCTATGTCTGGTTCGATGCTCTTCTCAATTACATCACGGCCCTCGGTTACGGAAAAGAGGATGACACCGCTTTTCAGAAGTATTGGCCCGCTGATGTCCATTTTATCGGAAAAGAGATCAACTGGTTTCATTCAGTGATCTGGCCAGCCATGCTTCTGGCCGCTGATATCCCGCTTCCTAAAAAAATCTTTGCTCACGGGTGGCTCACTGTGGACGGGGAAAAGATCTCCAAATCCATGGGTAACGCCATCGATCCTGTGGCCATCGCCAGGGAATACTCTCTGGACGCTTTGAAGTATTACATGCTCCGTGATATCAAATTCGGAAGAGACGGGGACTTTTCAAATGAAAACCTGAAAAAACGTTTCAATTACGATCTGGCCAACGATCTGGGGAATCTGGTGAGCAGGACAGTCCAGATGATCCTCCAGTACCGCGGAGGGAAAGTTCCTCAAGCCAACGAGCCATTCACGGAAGAGGACCTCTCTCTTGAGAAAATGGCTCTTGACCTCTACCCCGCAGTGGAGCGCCATATCAATGACTTTGACTTCACAGAGGCCCTGGAGACCATATGGAAATTCATCCGCAGGACCAATAAGTATATTGATGAGACTGAGCCCTGGAGACTCTCCAAAGAGGAGAACGGGGCCCGCCTTGACAATGTCCTTTTTCATCTTGCTGAAGCCATCCGGTTTGCAGCCCTTCTCATCGCTCCTTTCATGGAAGAGACTGCCCGCAGGATCTTTCTCCAGATCGGTTGCGACCCCGAAAGCGAGATCGCAAGAGGTTTTGAAAACTTGCGATGGGGAGGGGCCCGGGGAAACAAGGTCCGAAAGGGTGAGATCCTTTTCCCCAGGCGTGAAGAAGGAAAGAAAAAAGAGAAGAGGGAACCTGCCCCGGAGAAGATGGAGAAGCAGGCGCCCCGGGGAGTGACGTTTATCACTTACGATGACTTCACAAGGGTGAGCCTCAGGGCCGGGATCATCGAAACGGCAGAAGAGATCCCAGGGGCGGACAAGCTCTATGCACTCACCATCCGTATCGGAGAAGAGACCAGGACCATTGCCGCCGGGATCAAGGCCTGGTATGCCAAAGAGGAGCTTCCGGGAAAGGCTGTGGTGGTGGTGACCAACCTCGAGCCAAGGAAACTGAGGGGTATCGTCTCAGAAGGGATGCTTCTGGCGGCTTCAACGGACAAGGGGCTCTCTCTGGTCACTCTGGATCGTAAAGACGATTTCTTTAACGGCGCCGTGGTGCGCTGAGCGAAGGAGGGGAGAGGGTGACTCTAACAGCCTTTCTCCAGGCCAGCGGTGTCTGGGGATATCCGCTACTGCTTCTGTCGGTGATCTCTCTGGCAGCTATTCTGGACC
>Ga0068713_1000854_pt1 | contig 48468 bp, 41 predicted proteins | sample MTBAKSrepl2MetaG_FD_62223 | JGI IMG/M metagenome (GOLD analysis project Ga0068713, IMG submission 62223) | Enrichment culture microbial communities om Arthur Kill intertidal strait, New Jersey, USA, that are MTBE-degrading - MTBE-AKS2 (Arthur... | ecosystem: Environmental > Aquatic > Marine >... | reverse complement strand
ATGAATGAAATCATATACTCGAATAGATAAGGGATACTCTTGTTTATAAATTCATTTCGTTGTTTTAGCTTATATGCTTGCTCAGTAACCTTATCTTCCCTAATGGGCAAAGATGTGATGAAATGCTCTGCCCATTTATCTGCTTCTTGAGAAGGAGAATCTGGTGTTGCATCATGTATTTTGGCTAACCTTTCCTTTAGTCGTTTTATTTCGATCTCTGCAGAACTATCGCTCCTCAGTTCATTAATAGTAATCTGCAAAGCATCAATGACATCTTGTTTAGAAACTCCCTGGGTGAGGGTGATATCACCACTATCTGAAATTATAATGGAATTCTGATTGCCTCCTGATATGACATTTGATGGGGGATGTTGCTGATTGCATTTAGCAGTAATTATTGCTGATAAAACGATCCCAATGAATCCGATTATAGCAATGATAATGCTTGTATTTGATTTTAGGCGCATAATTATTTTCGCTCCATTAAATGTATGCGTTCAGTTTACCATTCTACCACCTTACAGAGTACTTTATCGTATTTTTTACACTTAATACTATCAATATTACATATTATTTTATAATTTCAATATTCTTGTTTTACTTTTAAAAAACATGGCGGCGTTGAAGGCGTACCACGCTTATCGAGTGGACTCCCCCTGCCCCCCTCAATGAGCGCGCGCCGAAGACGGGGGGAGTGCGGCGCCGTGAATTGCGGATCTATGTGACTATGTCGCGAAATAGCGGAAAGGTGTGAAACACTGAATCTCGCTCGCTTTGAAAGACAGGTTCCCCCCTCCCTCATTCCCTCCCGCCAGGGGAGGGACGTTATAAGGAGTTCCCACGTCTAAACCTTCCAGCCACCGAGTGCGCGCTAGGGGAAATTCCCAAACTTCTCGCGCTATGGTCGTATCCGGATCTAAATATGGGTATTGTTCCTCCTTTACAGATTTTTTTAAGGATATAAGTTCCTTGGCAGGAGCGGATGGCTTCTCTGTTATTTTCCCATAGCGTATGGAGTTTATGGGACTGGAGGTAAGACCATGAGATTTATGATCAGGGTTGTTTGGGACATCGACAAGGGAAACGAACTGGCCAGAAAGGGCAAGTTGGGCGAGGTAGCCAAAGCGCTTTTGGATGAGATCAAACCCGAGGAGGCCTATTTTGTCGCCGAAGACGGCAACCGGTCCGCCATCCTGTTCGTTAACATAGATGAAGCGTCGCAGATCCCGGCCATTGCGGAGCCCTGGTTTCTGGCGGCGGACGCGACGGTGGAGTTGATGCCGGTGATGAAGCTGGAGGACCTTATGAAGGCGGGACCGAGCATTGAACGGGCGGTGAAGAAATTCGGTTAATAAATGCGGGCGCCAGGCGCGGCGTTTCCTTGTGGCCGGGAATCACCGGATTCCGCGAACGTCCCGGAATAACGGCGAGGTGTAAGGCGCCATTTTTTTGGGTGGGTTTCGCTGCGCTCTACGCCATTCTACAAGGGAGGACGGAGCTATTCGCGCGGGTCGCGGGTTCAAACGGAAAAGAATGTTTTTCTTAAGGATGAATCAGTTTGATTGTGGGGAAGTAGGTTCGATAGCGGGAGACGTCGCGGGTGATCAGGTCCAGTCCCAGCACGGCGGCTTGCGCGCCGATGAAGAAATCGGGCAGCGGCGACTTCCTGGTTCCCTTGGCCTTTTTATATGACAGAAACGCTTTTCCGGCCAGAAACAAGGCTTCCCTGGGAATTTCCAACATCTGAAAGCCGCCCTTATGAAGGGCCGCTTCCAGGTCTTCTATTTTTTCAAACCCCACCGAGACTTCGGCGTAGACGACTGGGTTTATGAAGAGCGCCGCGTAGTCGCTGCAATCGGCCAAGGTGGATTCGGACCAATCGGCCCACGTGGGGTCGTCAAGAAAGAGGTCCAGTATCACGTTGGAGTCGACCAGGACGCCTTTCATTCCGGCCTCGTGAGGGCCATGATTTCGTCCGTGGTCATTTTCACCGTGGCGGCGCCGCGCAATTGCGTAAATTTGCGGCTCGCGGCTTTGGCGCCCTTTTTTTTCACGATATAGACGCGCTGTCCTTCTTCGATAAATTCAACTTCCGTGGCGGGCGTGATGCCCAGTTTCTCGCGCACGCGTTGGGGAATGGTTACCTGGCCTTTTGTTGTCACTCGCACGGTTGGACTCCTGGTAGTTGGTATTACCGGTAATAGTAATACCATTTTGGTATTACTGCAACGCCTGATTGGCGGCTCCAGACTGTGTGGTCCAAAGAAAAGACATGCGGGGGATTCGCATCCCCCGCGCCCCCTGTGGCTGGGGCGCCCGATCAAGTCCCGATAAATCGGGACTTGATCGGAGTACCCAAAATTCAGAAGCACGCGCAGGTAGCGGCGACTTTCGCTCCATACCATCCTACGAATGACGTATGGTGAAACCTTCTAATTCCAGGGGGTGTGGGGGAAGAGATTCCCCCACTAAGCCTTTCCTTCCAAATCCGCGCATTAATTGTTCTTTTTCCGTGACCGTCGGTCACTCCCGCGACACCATGAACAGCCGAAAAGGTCTATGGTTGAGTCCGTTTGTGGGGGATTCAAACAGGAGGCTTTTCTATGAACAAATTCAAGTTGTACGGGGAACGGGCCAGGGAGTTGTATCTGGCCGGAAAAAGCTTCAGCGCCATCGAGAAACTGATTCCGGTATCCGAACGCACGATCAGGGAATGGAGAACCGCGCACGGGTGGGACGATGAACTGGAAAAAGCGCCGGTTCACGCCTACGACGCGGTAACCATCATGAAGCAGCGGCTGCAAGGCAAGATCAGCGGGCTGGCCGACAACATGACCGCGGCCGACGTGGATGAAATCGCCAAGATCACGGCCATTATCCAACGGATGGAAAAGGGCGGCTCGGAACTGTACGGCATGGTGCTCGAAGTCATGGACCGCTATCTCCAATACCTTAAAAAGGTCCTGGGGCCGAAAGAGTTTGAAACCCAGACCCAAATCGTACGCGGTTTTTTCGAATATATCGCCGAGCAGGCGTGAACGGCGTAGTGGCGGCGCGCGCAACCGGAGGATGACGATTTTGAATTTGTGGGAACTTTTTGAAAATGTGGTTATGTCGTTAGCTCCGAAAGATAGTAAACGGATTCCTTCTCCCTTTGGGAGAAGGCCAGGATGAGGGGCGCCAAGTAATGCGGGGGATGCGCATCCCCCGCGCCCCCTATAGAGTTTTCCCGCTGCGCTCGAAATTTTGGGCGAAGCGAGAAATATCCCGCAGGGGGCGGGGGAGAATTCCCCCGCACGATTCGTTATTCATGCTTTTAAAGGAACTTTTCGAAAAAAAGGGCCTTTGAACGGCGCTTCACGCGTTGGAACGCGCGCCTGTCAAAAGCCTTATGAGTGGGTGGTCCGAACGACCAATCAGCTTGGTCGGGGTGAGAGGATTTGAACCTCCGACTCCCGCCTCCCGAAGACGGTGCTCTACCAGGCTGAGCTACACCCCGAAATAATCTGGCCGGGAAAAATTGTGGTTTGCCCTGCTCGATTAAGAGAGTAATCCTAAACAAAGAATTCTCAATTGTCGAGTCATTTTTTTCCGATGTAAAAAAGCTCCCGTTTTGCTAATCTAGCGACCCGATCTGGAACCCACTTCACAAGGATTTGCTTATGAAACCGTTAAAAAACCTGATCGTGGCGATCAAGGGCGCCGGCGAGATGGCGACCGGTGTGGCCTGGCGGCTGCACGCCGCTCATTTTAAAATAGTGTTTACCGAAATCGAACAGCCCATGGCCGTGCGCCGGGCTGTCAGTTTCTGCGAAGCCGTGTACGACGGCTTTCAAACCGTGGAAGGCGTTACCGCCCGGCGCGTGGAAAGCGTCGATGAAATCCCGGCGGTATGGAACGCCGGAGAGCTACCGCTGCTGATCGACCCGTCCATGAAGCGGGTAGCCGGGCTGAAACCCGACGTTCTTATAGAAGCCACCCTGGCCAAACGCAATCTGGGAACATCCATGAATGACGCTCACCTGGTGATCGCGCTCGGTCCGGGCCACACGGCCGGCCGGGACGCTCATTTCGTGATTGAAACCAACCGGGGCCATAACCTGGGGCGTCTTATCACCGAAGGCGCGGCGTCGCCCAATACGGGCGTGCCCGGCGTCATAGCGGGATACTCGCACGAACGCGTGTTCCGCTCCCCGGCGGACGGCGTGTTCGAACCCAAAGTCCGGCTGGGGGACATGGTGGAGCAGGGGCAGACCGTGGCCGTTGTGGCGGGGCTCGAGGCGCGCGCCGGTGTGTCGGGGGTGGTGCGGGGCCTGATCCGTCCGGACGTCCGGGTGACCAAGGGCCTCAAGATCGGCGATGTCGATCCCCGGGGCGACAGGGAATTCCTGACCACCATATCGGAAAAGGCCCGCGCCATAGGCGGATCGGTTTTGGAAGCCATCCTGCGGGTGTATAATATCTAGCTCGTCAGAGCTGTTCTTCGGAACTTGAACCGCGCCGGGCAAGAGCGGTTTTTCCCGGCGGCGCGCAGTATTTTCCTGGGCCAATCGTTGCGGAAAGAGGCGAGATTCTATGGAAGACATATTCAAACAAACGTTAAAGGCGTTGCGCGACGGCCGTCCCGTGGTCTGGGCCGTGGTTTCCATACGGCAAGGTTCGTCGCCCAGATCGGTGGGAAGCAGGATGATCGTTTTTGAGGACGGTTCCATTCACGGCACCATCGGCGGCGGAAGGCTTGAAGCGGAAGCCATGCAAGCCGCGCGGGAGATGTTTCATAAGCCCCGGCGGCGGCTTATCAATTTCAACCTCACCAGCGCGGAAGTGGCCGAAACGGATATGATCTGCGGCGGTAAGGTCGATGTGATGCTTGAATATGTGGGGCCCGAAGACACCAGCGCCCTGGAATTCCTGACCGAATTGACCTCCTCCCCGGACAACCCGGCGCTTCTGGTCACCCGGATCGATAAGGAGAGCGACGCCTCGTTCGGCAATTCGCACGCCATCGTGTACGCCGACGGCCGGATCAAACGCGGCCTGCGGCTGAGCGAGGAATGGGCGCGCCCCTATCTCCCGCTCAGGCAAACGCTCACGGCCCGCCTGCAGGATGACGATTCGCTGCTGTTGCTGGAGCCGCTGCTAACCATACCCACCCTGTACATTTTCGGAGGCGGCCACGTATCCCTGGATCTGGCCAGACTGGCCAACATAGTCGATTTCCGGGTGGCGGTGATGGACGACCGGCCCGAATACGCCAACCGGGAGCGCTTCCCGTTCGCGTGGGAAATCCTGCGCCGCCCCTACGAACGCGCCACCGAGGGAATCGTTCTGGACGACTCGGCGTTTGTGGTCATCGTCACGCGCGGGCACATGCACGATCTGGACGTGCTGCGCCAGGTTGTGGGCAGCGACGCGCGCTATATCGGCATGATCGGCAGCAGGCGCAAACGCGACCTGATTTACGAACAGCTCCGGCGGGAAGGAGTCGATGAGCGGCGTCTGGAGCGGGTTCATTCGCCCGTGGGCCTGTCCATCAGCGCGGAAACTCCGGCGGAAATCGCGGTGAGTATCGTGGCCGAGCTGATCCAGGTGAAAAACGCGGGAAGCGGCGCGCTGAAAATGTGGAAGGTATGAACGGCCGCCTCGCCCCGCTCACGACCGGTCATTCGCTGAACTGGCTGACGTAGGATTGGATATAGTTGCGGACCTTGTCCTTGCCGTCGTAGATACCGAAATGGCCCTCGCACAGGATATCGGCGTTGAGGGCGAGCAATTTGTTCATGGATTCGCGCCAGTGGCTCATATTCGATCCGAACTTTTCGGAAAACGGACCGTGAATGTCCTGGCCGAAAAGCACGCGTTTGCCGCCGGTGTCCAGATAGGGGCTGATGGAGCCCGGCGTATGGCCGGGAGTGTGAAGCCACCGCAGCGTGGAATCCCCGAACGGCCATGATCCTGAATCCCCTTCCAATCGGTCGTCCACCTCGATCGGAGACAGTTTGACTCCATACATCGAAGCCGCGGTCCTGGCGTCGTCGCCGTTTTTGAGCGCGTCCGCGTCCGAGCCGTGAGCGGCCAGCCTGGCGCCGTACTGTTCCCGCATTTGCGAAAGTCCCCCCACATGGTCGATATGGGCGTGGGTGACCACCACCAGCGCCAGATCCATGGGATCCAGCCCCAGTTCCATGATGTTGTGGGCGATGGTTCCCACGCTTCTGCCCGCGCCCGCGTCGATCAGAACCAGCGTTCCGCTGAAATCGATCAGATAGACACAGCAGTCGGCGTCATCGGACAACCCCGCGCCCCCTACCAGATACACGTTTTGGTGAATCCTGCGCGCCCGCGTCATCGGTCATTCCTCCCTGATTAGGACCTGGTTTTGCACATCGCCCCGCACGATCACGCCGTCGGCCACGACGCTGTCCACCACGCGTGATCCCGGTTCGACCACCACACGGTCCCAGATAATCGTGTTTTTTATAAGAGCGTTCTCCCCTATTACCGAGTTGTTTCCCACGCTCGCCCACCCTTCCGTACGAGCGTTCGGATCGATACGGCTGGCGTTCCCCGTTGCCACCGCGCCATCGGGCGCGCCCCACGGGCCGGCCCAGCGGCCCTCCCGGTTGAGAATGCGCTCATGCAGACGCGCGTACCGCCGCGCGTCTCCGATGTCTTCCCAGATATGACCGGATACGAAGTAAGCCTTGACGGCGCGGTTTTGTACGGCCAGACGCTGGTACGTTTCGATACTGTGGCTGGGGCCGGACGGGAAGCGGCGCAAGATTACGGGATCGATCACCTGGATTCCGGTGAACGCGAAAAGTCCGCGGCCCCGAGTGTCCTTGCCGCGCGCGTAGAAGTCGACCACTTCGCCGGCGTCGTTTACGGCTATCTGGTTGAAATCAACGTGGTCCTGCGTCACGACGGTGACCGGATACCCGTGGCTCAGGTGGTACTGATACACCGCGCCCAGATCGATGTCGGTCAGAACGTCCCCGTTTATGACCAGTAGCGGCGCCGGTTCCCAATAGTCCTCGGTGTTCTTGATTCCCCCCCCGGCGCCCAGAATTTCGGGTTCGTAAAACAACCGGGTTTCCGCAAATCCATCGTTCCTCTCCTTTATGAACCGGGCGATCTGCCCGGCGAGATGATGCGTGTTGAGGGCCAGCCGCCGGAACCCGGCGTTTTGCAGGTCGTCCAGCAGTATTCCCAGGAGAGGCCGGTTAACGATGGGAACGAGCGGTTTGGGGCGAGCCAGGGTGAGCGGGCGCAAACGGGTTCCCAGACCGGCGGCCAGAATCATTGCTTGTCGCATGACTGGCACTATACTGTTTTACGATGGTTCTGTTAAGACAAATTGACGGCAAAGCCGCCTGGCCGGGAATTCCCCGAACCGCGGGCGGGTGAAGCGGGAGAAGCAGAACGCAATCCAGCTCCGTGACGAAAAGAGCCAATAGAGTCATTATGAGTCTCGGGATAAAGGCCGTATCCAGGGGAGAGGAAAGACGTCAGATCACCTTTCCCGGCCGCGACGCCACGATTATCAACATCGGCTCTCCCGCGAGGCCTCATGATTCAGGAAGGGCAATTCCAGGCGCGCACCCCATAGAACAGGGAGACACCGAGCCCCAGCAGCGTGGCGGGGATGGCGAACCACAACATAGCCCAGCCAAACGTTTTCGCGGCCTCATGCTGTGAAGCGGCGAGCGCCAAATAGGTGACATAGGAAAGATAATAGGCGGTGAACAATGCGCCTTCCCATCGTGAAATCCGCCCCCTCGTCAAGAAGATCGGCAGGCAGGCAAACGCGACCGCAGTCATCACCGGCACGTCGAAATGCAGCGCTCCGGGGGCCACGTCGACCCGGCCTGAAACAACCGCAGCCGCGCCTAATACCGCCAGGATGTTGAAAATATTGCTGCCCACGACGTTGCCCACGGCGATGTCACGTTCGCCTCGGATGGCGGCCACAACGGATGTCGCCAACTCGGGAAGCGAAGTTCCCGCAGCCACAATGGTGAGACCGATCAGCAATTCGCTGACCCCAAGATACTTGGCGAGACTCACGGCGCCACCCACAAACCAACGAGCTCCCAAAACCAAGAGCCCCAAACCGGACATCGCCAAAAGGGCGTTGGCGGCAACCTTCTTTTTGGGTTTCGAGTTGGCGCCGGCCGTGTTACCCGCCGATGTTTTCATTCCCGTATAAACGAGAAACGCCGTGTAGGCCATTAAGCCCATGATCAGAACAATCCCTTCCCAACGCGCCACCTTGCCGTCAGCGGCAAACAGCCAGGTCAACACAGAGACGCCTATCATCACCGGCACATCGAGGCGGACCAGTTGACTCGATACGGACAAGGGTAAGACCAAGGCGGAGACACCCAGAATGAACAGCACGTTAAAAATATTGCTGCCCACGACGTTTCCCAAGGCTATGTCGGCCTGCCCCGAGAGTCCCGCCTTCATGCTGACCGCGAATTCCGGCGCGCTGGTACCATAGGCGACAACGGTCAGGCCTATGATCAGAGACGGCAACCCAATGGCGCGAGCCATGCCGCTTGCTCCGCGCACAAGCAATTCAGCGCCCACGGTCAAGGCGGCAAGTCCAATGAAGATCATTATAAAAACCATGCCATCATGTCTCCCCCACGTTTATCCCCAAGCCAGTTCCTTGATTCAACGCCGACACTCCAATAGTGATTACAGCCTCAAGCTCCATACTGAATTCGCCTTGAGCCGGGCCGAAAAAAGATCCTCCCGTATAAACGGCTCGCCCCGGCTTCATCCATGGCGCCGCCGCCGTTTCCCCCTTGACAGGAGAATTTAAAGTTCAGGTTCGAAACCAGGACCGGCTATGTTACGAGTTGGACGGCGCGGCAGGGACGCGCCCCTTTTTTTGTGGCGCGCTGAGGTCGCGAAGCGGTTTTTCCAGTCCACGACCAGGGCGCCGGCGACAAAAATGGTGGAATAAACGCCGACGGTAAACCCGACCAGAAGCGTGAAAGCGAAATCGTTAATCGCGTCGCCGCCCAAAAAATACAACGCCGCGGCGCATAAAACCGTCGTAAACGTAGTCAGTGCCGTCCGGCCTAAAGTTTGATTGACGCTCGTTTCAACAATCGCTTTAAGCGTCGACTTAGGCGTCAGCTTTAGGTTTTCACGCACACGATCAAACGTTATGATGGTGTCGTTCACCGAGTATCCCATGATGGTAAGCATGGCCGCCACAATGGGAAGATTGATTTCCCTGCCGCTCAGAGCGAAGACACCCAGAGTGAACAATGCGTCATGCAAAAGCGCGACTATGGCCGCTCCGGCAAAAATGCGGTCAAAACGCAGGGCCAGATAGACAAGTATCCCAACTGCCCCCAAAAGAACCGCCCACAAGGCTTTGACCCGCAGGTCCCGGCTGACGGCCGGTCCGATACGGTCCAACTGCATAATTTCATACTTCTGATATTCGGCGACCCTTTGCAGCGCTGATTGCATGCTCGTCATATCGGTCCCCTTTGCCCGAATAACGATTTCATTTTGCAGCGCGCCTCCATAGCGCTGTATCATTGGCTCTCGTACAGCCTGTTCCACCAGGATTTGCCGGATACGGTCTATGTCGGGAGGTTGCTGAAATCGCAGTTGCACGAGGGTTCCGCCCTGAAAGTCGACGCCGAAGTTCCCCTGACCGCGCCCCAGAAGACCGGCCAGCCCGACCGCCAGGGTAAGAGCTGAAATGCCGTAAGCCCAAAATCGTCGACGCAAAAAAGGTATGGAGGTGGCGTCGAATAACCGGAACATTTTAACTTTAAATTTCGGATTTTTGCGGATCAGCCAATCGAAGATCACCCGGGAGACGAACAGGGCGGAAAACATGCTGGCGATAATGCCGATACTTAGGGTGACGGCGAATCCTTTTACCGGACCCGTGCCGAATATGAAGAGAATTAGGGCCGTGAGCAAAGTGGTCACATTGGAGTCCAGAATGGCGGAAAACGCGTGGGTGTATCCGGCGTGGATAGCGGAACGGCCCGTCTTGCCGGTCCCTTCTTCCTCACGGATGCGCTCGTTGATCAGTACGTTGGCGTCCACCGCCATTCCGATAGACAAGATAAAACCGGCAATGCCGGGCAGAGTCAAGACCGCGCTGAACGCGCTCAACGCGCCGATGACCACCACGCCGTAAATAAGCAGCCCCACGTCCGCGATGAATCCGGCCAAAAGATAGTAACAGGGCATGAAGGCGAACACGAGCAAAGCGCCGATGAAAGCCGCGCGTACGCTTTTGATTATCGATTCTTTTCCGAGGCTCGGACCGACGGTGCGTTCTTCAATAACCTTTAAAGGAGCGGGCAAGGAACCGGCCCTTAGTATGAGAGCCAGGTCATGAGCGCTCTCGGGCGTGAAGTCGCCCGAAATTTGAGCTCTACCGTCCGGAATTCTTTCCTGAATTTCCGGCGCTGACTGAAGCTTACCATCAAGAATGATAGCAAGCCGCCTCCCCACATACTGCGATGTCACCCTTTCAAAAATCCGCGCTCCCTGTGAATCTAATACGATGTCTACAATGGGTTGACCGTTTTGATCGAAAGCCACGGAAGCGCTCTTGATATGCGAGCCTTTGAGAAGAGCGTCCTTGCGGACAAGCAGCCGTTCATGGCCTCTGTCATCGGCCATGGCCATGTACTTATATCCTTCCGGAATATTTCCGTTCCGGGCTTGTTCCGACATTCCGGGGTTGTCGGAAACGAGATTAAATTCAAGATACGCGGTTTTCATTACGATGTTTAGTGCACGCTGGCGGTCGACGACACCCGGCAATTGGACCATGATCTCATCCTTCCCGACCCCCGACACCACCGGCTCCTGCACACCGAACTCATCGATTCTGTTTCTGATAATCTCTATCGCCCTTTCGAGGACGTCGTTTCGTGAATCCGCCGGAACTTCAGCCATTTCAACCCTTAGCAACAACTGCGTGCCGCCGCGCAAGTCGAGGCCCAGCACAATTTTTTCATCCAGCGGATAGGCCATCCATATGGAAACAGCGGTAACCGCCAGAACTATGAAGGTCTTGATTTGAAGACGAGAACCGATCATTTCGCGCTCTCCTTCCAACTTCAACTGCGTGTGAAAGAACAAAACCACCCCATTGGTGACATTGTAGCGCTGATTATGATTTTCTTCCATATCATGTCCTGGCGCGGCTAAAAGGGGGGCCTCCGCCTATGGTTCGCGCATTGCCATGTCCGGCGCGGCGCCGGCCGCCGCTTTAGGTTTTTGTATTTTGAGTTTTGTCACGGTTAATTTTTTCATATTTATAAATATTCGCTATCTCCGTCCAAAATCCCGCTATCCGATAATTTTATAACTCCGGATCATACCTACACTAATTACCGCTCAATAGCGGCTGGAGGTATTGGCAAGCCATACGCATGACATACTATTTCGGGTCCGCTTAAATGTCTCTGGACATTCGTCATCCTGATCTCCGACGAATACGGCCATTCCGATTCTTTGACGCTCCGGCTCTAACGATATGTTCGCATTGTATGGTATAGTCGTGAGATTCAGAACGGTCCCGTTGTCTTCTCAGTCAGATTTCCGATTTGCGGGACATGGGGATAGCAAGATGGGAGATTTCAGGTTTCATGGGAAAGTCGATGTCCAACCTCGGATTGAACAAGATCGTCGTGGCGCTGTCCGTGGCCAGGCTTGCGGACGCCATTGGAAACAGCATTCTTTTCATTATCATTCCGCTCTATGTGGCCAAACTGCCGTCTCCCTGGTTCCCTTGGCCTGAAACCGTACGCGCGGGACTCCTTATTTCCATCTACGGCATCGTAAGCGCTTCTCTTCAGCCTTTTACCGGCGCCTTAAGCGACCGGGTGGGGAAACGCAAACCTTTTATCATGGGGGGCCTGGTCCTCATGGGCGCCGCCACCTACAGCTTCATCTTCGCGGGCCATTTTAGCGATCTTTTATGGCTCAGAATAATACAGGGAGTGGGGGTGGCCTTGACCATCCCAGCGTCCATGGGGCTCATGGCGAGCGTTACCGACAAGAAAACGCGCGGCGGATCAATGGGTTTTTACAGCACCGCGCGAATGGCGGGTTTTGCAATCGGACCGCTTATGGGAAGCATTCTCTATGAGCGTTTCGGATTTAACATGGCCTTTTATTGCGGGGCCTTTTTCATCCTCACGGCCATGATCATGGTCCAATTCTGGATCAGAGAGGCGCCGGCCGCGCCTCAAGCGAAGCAGGGAAAATCGTTTCGATTCCTCGACCTGAGCCTGATGAATCCGGGAATTTTGGGCGCCGGCCTCGCCACCTTCATGATGGCGGCCGCCTTCTCCATGGTGACGCCTCTGGAAACGCAGTTCAACGCCCGTCTGCACGAGACCGCGGTTGACTTCAGTATCGCCTTCAGCGCGCTCATCGCGGGCAGGCTCCTCTTTCAGATTCCTTTGGGCAGACTTTCCGATGTTTACGGGCGTAAGCCGTTCATCATCGGCGGTTTGATCGCGCTGGCGGCGACTACTCCCCTGGTCGGTCTTTCCGGAACAACGAGCCAGCTCATCTGGCTCCGGGCGATGCAGGGGATCGGATCGGCCGCAATCGCCGCGCCGGCTTTTGCCTTGGCTGCCGATCTTACCAATGCGGGTGGAGAGGCCCGGCAGATGAGCCTCATCACGATGGGGTTCGGCCTCGGCATCGCGCTGGGCCCCATGATTGCCGGAGTTCTGGCTGTCTATAAATTTGAACTGCCTTTTGCCTTTTTCGGCGTTACGCTGCTGGCAAGCGCATGGATATTCCATCGGAAGGCGCCTGAAACGGTCTCCTAGAATTCCGGATCGTTGGCGGAAACATGCTCCGGTCGGCGCGCCGCGGAGAATTGTGATCTTGGGCCGAGCAGGTGGGAAGGCGCAGGCCCCACCGCCGCATTGCCGGTGAAGCGTTCGATCACGCGCTCCCCGGCTCGACGTTTCCATGTCGGAATCATGTTGGGATACACGCCCAATTTGCCGGCTGGTTCGGTTAACGTCATCTCTCCGGATAGAGCGTTAAAAGCTGCCTTGGCTTTGAACTTTGCACACGATCGTCTTCCCGTGCTCACTTTCCCACGCTTGCCTCTCCGCAGGGTTCAACCTGAACAAGCTGTCCGGCTCTCGGCGTCCACTTCTATCTAATACCCTGAAAATACATACTATTTCTTTATTCCTCATAAATCATTTTTCTTTGAAAAAAAACCTTGACATATAAATGCGTATATGTTGGTGATAAACATCATATGTTTGGCAAGAAAGGATGAATAGCCATTAACCTTTATCAAAGTGGAGGAGGTGAAAAGAAAGTAAGTCAATGGTGGAGAGAGCGAAACACTAGAATCACTCACTGAAACGGGCCAAGGAGGGAAAACAATGAAGCACGCTAGGAAAGTAATGGGAATCGTCATCGCCATCAGTTTATTGTTTTTCGGAAGCGCCGGTTTGGTATCGGCGGCGTCGTCTTTCCTTGATATAGCCAAAAGCACGGGAGTTGAAATTACCCAGGAAGGCGATACGCTCATCTGGCAGGGACCCGTCGCCGGGAAAATGAAACCCAAAGGTCCATTGGCTGGAAAAAAGATTGGATTGCTTGTGGCCTGTGAGTTCAGCGATTGGCAGGCCTATTACCTGTCAGAGTATGTGGGGGAATTTGGTGGGGTTGGTCAGTTCATCATGGACAACAACCATATCTGGAAAAACACACGCCCCATGAACGGCATCCGCATTCCCCGCGGCACCTGGGGATTGACCTTGACCGAAGGCATGGACGGTCTCGGCATCAACGGGAATCGGGTGGAGTATCCCGTCGTCCTTAAAGAGGATCCCAACATGGTGGGTCCGGGGGTTACGGGAAACCTGAAAGTGGCGGATCCCGCGAAATATGACGCGCTTATCATTCTTGGAAGCCACTCTGGCGACATTCTGGTGGCCGACGACGTGGCCCTCGCCTTCATCAAGGCCGTCGCAGACCGGGGCGTGCCTATTGCCGGAATCGGCGCCGGCATCATGCCCATGATCAAACTCGGTTTGGTGAATGGGAAAAAGGTCGCGGGCAACCGGACAGTCGACTATATGCTGCGCAAGATCGCAGTGTACAGCGCGGCCTCGGTGGCGGTGGATGGAAATATTATCACCGGGCGAGATACGTATTCCACACCGGGTGTCCTGCGAGCTTTGTGCAAGGTCATGGATCCGAACTTTGTCGACAACCTCAAGGGAATCTTGAAGGGCAAAACCGTTATGGCCATGACCGCGGAAGATTGGGAAGATATCGAACTGTGCGCACCTACGATGGAATTGATGTACAGGGGAGCAAACATTGTGGTGGGCTTGTTCGACCCCATCCAGAAGGCGCGCCCCGCCATGCTGGACTCGGATGTGCGGACTGGAAGCTTCGGCACAACGATTCCCTTTCAGGAAATCCCGGATAGCTATTACAAGATCATCAAAGTGGAAAACCTGAAGATGACCGACTTTGACGCTCTCTTCATACACGGCGCCATGAATCCATGGAGGCTCACCGTTGGATCAGGCGCCCAGCAATTCCTTCATGACGCCTATGCCTTCGGAAAAATCGTCGCAGCCATTTGTCACGGTCCGATCCCTGTCGCCGCTGCGGATATAATACAAGGAAAGAAATCAGCCGGATGGCTGGCCGTCGAGGATTCCGTAAAAATTATGGGCGGCGCCTACAGTTGGGACTGGTCTGCGACTGTTGACGGGAACTACGTCAGTGGGCGCATTCCCCCGGACGCTCCGGAATTTGTGGACGCCATCACCCAGTCGCTGCTGAGGTAAACCGAACAGATGAAAGGGGCTGTCCGTTTCTTGAGGAAGCGACTGAATTTTCTAAGTAATGGATGGGCAGCCCCCTTTTTAATAAGAACTCATAAACCTGAAAAGGATGGAGCTGTTATGAAAAAGACCTCACTGTTTATGGGAACGCTTATTCTCTGCCTGGCCATCTTTTCCTTCATGACCTCCGCGCAGGCGGCAACAAAAATACAGCTGGCGAGCGCCTACGAACCAACGCATATCTGCGCAAAGACGGCGGAAAAATTTAAAACGCTGCTGGAAAAGGGCAGCAATGGTGAATTGGTTGTAGAACTTTTCCTGGCAGGCGTGATGGGTTCTGAAGAGGAGATCACGGAATCCGTGAGTATCGGGGCCGTCCAAATGCAGTCCGGTGGAGGATTACCCATCAAGACCTTTGCGCCCAAGTATTATTTTCTCGATTCACCATATGTCATTAGAGATTGGGCCCATTACCAAAAAGTCTTCTGGGACAGCCCGTTGGGCGAGGCCGCAAGAAAGGAAATCGCGGAAAAGGGCAACACCATGTATTTGGGAGTTGTGTACCGCGGCATGCGTCAGTTTACCTCCAATAAACCAATCATTACCCCAAAGGATCTGGAAGGAATCAAATTGCGCCTGCCCCAGCTGCCTACCTGGATTGCCGTATGGAAGGCGGTCGGCGCTCTCCCGGTTCCTGTGGCCCTGACAGAACTGTTCTCGGCCCTTCAGACCGGTGTCGCCGACGCGTCGGAAGGCGATGTGAGCCAGATCCACTCGTTTCACCTCGATGAAGTTCAGAAATACCTGTCCATGACCAATCATCTGGTTCAAACCGGGGCGCTCACCATCAACAAGAAATTCTACGAGTCTCTCAGCCAACAGCAACAGGAACTCATCACAAAGGTGGCCAAAGAGGCCTGCGCGTGGGGTTCCGAACAGATCCTCTCAGGTGAAAAGGATCTTATCGCCGATCTTGAAAAGAAGGGAATGCAAGTCGTGATTCCCGAGGCGGACGCCTTCCGGGAAAAGGCGAAACCGGCCGTGGAGGAACTCTTTAAAACCCAGTGGCCGGTGACTACCTGGAAAGAGGTTCTCTCTTACTAATAGAGTCGTCAACGGACATGGTTCAGTGCGCCGGAGGGACGCATTTAACCCGCTCTTGTTTATAACCGCTGGAAATTGCCATGATTCGTCCAAAAGACTGCCCATCTCATGGCAATACTCTTGTGGTTTGAAACACTTCCAGCGTGAACTCCTCTTTGGCCCCATCTCCCCGATGAGGTGGAGAAAGAGCACAGGGGGCCAAAGAGGATAAACAGCTCAAGAAACGATTCAGACGGCGCGACGCGGAAAGTCGATGAGGCCGAACCATCCTAAGTGGGTGAACATTTACATGAAGGAAACCGGGCGTAAGACTCACGACTGTTTAACTTCGGCTTAAAGATAGCCGCAGGAACCACCTTTGAGGACAAGGTGGTGATGGGGATCGACGCTCTGCGCGAAATCCCCCGTGGCGGCCATAATTCAAAAACAAGAAAAGAAACAACTAAACGTTCCCCATGGCGCTTATAGCAACACTGCGCGGCTATCGAACCGGTTTTTGGGCATCTCAAATCCAAATAATAGATCCAAGTGGAACCATCCGTATTGCAAAGAAAGAGATCGCGTCGACGCCATCATGGCGGGCTGCGGCCACGATCTGGGTTAATCCCTCGGGGTTTTGCATGGATCACTATCCGGCGCCTTTTCTCAAACAGAATCCTTGAGAAAACTCCGCGACTTGCTCTGGGGCTGATATATGAGGACCCCTGATTCGGGTATTTTCAAGGGCAACCAGGGCGCCCTCAAGTAAGCAAAGCAAGATTCAGGCGGCGCATGCTTCTGTCTTCGCTGAAAAACTGATCGGAGGTGAGAATCTCCGCCACCATCCTAGACAAGGTAGACTCTCATGAAAAGAACAACCGATACGTTCAATCGTACGCTGGACGCAATCATCACTATCGTATTCGTCTTTATGTTGCTCTGCGCCATTATGCAGGTATTCTTCCGATACGTGGCCCAAATCTCCGTGCCCTGGACTGAAGAGGCGGCAAGATTCTCCTTGATTATGGTTACATTCTGGGGCGCCGCAACGGCGCTCAGGGACAGAGAGCATATCAGCATCCCCACGCTCCTTGAGAAATTCCCTGAAAAAGTCCGGCTTACACTGCAGATGGCGTTTATCATCGCTATCGGCGTCTTTCTGGGCTACGCATTTATTGGAAGCCTGGAGATGGTTAAGCTTACCTACGATACGCCGGTCGGCTCCATTTCCTGGCTGACCATGGGGATGGTCTATCTGATTTTGCCTTCTGGTATCATCCTGATTACGGTCTATCTGATCGGCTGGATGGCGGTAACATTCCGTCTGTTTTTTACGAGTGAGTCATCAGAGAAAGGGGCAAAGGAATAGATTATGGAACTCTTCTTTTTTATCGCGATTCTCGTTGTCCTTTTCCTGGTTGGTATGCCAGTGGCGTTTGCCATGGGCATTACCGGTTTAATTATATTAAAGATTATGTGGGGAGACGCCATTAGCCTGGGAATTATAGCCCAGCGGTTGCTCTACGGCTCCAACAATTTCGTGATCCTCGCCATTCCGTTTTTTTTGCTGGCGGGAAAATTGATGAATACCAGCGGGATCACCGAAAGGATCTTTCACTTCGCCAATCTTCTGGTGGGGCATCTGCGAGGCGGGTTGGGCCAGGTGAACATTTTGGCCAGCATGATCTTTTCGGGCATGAGCGGCCTTGCCGCGGCGGACACCGCAGGCCTGGGAATGGTGGAAATCAAGGCCATGAGGGACGCCGGTTACGATGACGATTTCAGTTGCGCGGTTACCGGCGCCTCCTCCACGATCGGCCCTATTGTGCCGCCCAGCGTGCCGTTGGTTATCTATGGGATTCTGGCTAATGTCTCCATAGGTAAGCTGCTTGTGGCAGGCATTATACCCGGAGTCCTCGTGATGGTCGCCCTCATGATCATGGTGAGCGTTTACGCCCGTAAACGGAACTTCCCACGCCAGCCCAGATCGAACGTGAGAGAACTTTGGAGCTCATTTAAGCAGGCGATCGGGCCGATTATGACTCCTGTTATCCTCATAGGCGGGATATTGAGCGGGATCTTCACCCCCACGGAAGCCGCCGCCATTGCGGCTCTGTATGCCTTTATACTGGGTTTTTTTGTGTATCGGGAGATTTCCCTCTCGGACCTGTGGGAAATACTCAAGGAGACCGCCATTCAGACCGCCACCATCACCTTTATCATCTCATGCGCCATGTTCTACGGCTGGGTCCTCATTCGAAGCCGCACCCCAATCCTTCTGCTGGACCTGTTCTCCGATATCAGCACAAACCCGCTGGTGGTTCTCTTTATCCTGAATGGATTCTTGCTGGTTATCGGTTGTTTCATGGAAACCATCGCGGCGTTAAGCATCCTGGTTCCAATACTCATTCCGCTTCTGTTGAAGGTTGGGATTGACCCCCTCCATTTTGGTCTGGTAATGGTACTCAATTTGATGATTGGCCTGTTGACGCCGCCGTTCGGCATCAACCTCTTTATTTTAAACAAAATCAGCAACGTGCCGACACTAAAGATCGCCAGAGCGTGTCTCCCTTTCTTTGTGCCATTGTTGCTTGTATTGTTTGTTATAACCGTTTTTCCCGGCATCGTGACCATATTGCCCAATCTGTTTTTCGGTCGCTAGGTTCAGATACGAGGAAGGGCGAGTTGCGATAGGACCAGATGACTATGTTTCTAGACGAAGTAAATACCGGCAAGAAACCCTTTTCCAAAATCAAATTTCAATCCAGGGCCGATTTGGTAGTGGATAAAATCACGTTGTCCGTCATCAACGGGGAATTGCTGGATGGGGAACTCCTGCCGCCCGAAGCCCAGTTATGCGAAGATTTTGGCGTCAGCCGTAGTATCCTGCGAGAAGCCATCCGGGTATTGGTTGCCAAGGGACTCGTCGAGGTAAAGCAGGGACATGGCACCTTCGTGCGACGCCCGCGGATCGAAGTTCCTGAAGAGGCTATGAGAAACTACCTTATGACCCATTCGTTTTCGCTCTACCAGCTCATGGAGGTCCGCACTCCCCTGGAGATGGAAGTGGCAAGATGGGCGGCCTTACGCAGAGAAGAAGTGCATCTTGAGAGGATGGAGGCGACCATGCAGGCCATGGCCGTCGATTCAAACAGTGTGGAGGTCTATTCGGAAGCGGACAAGGTTTTTCATGATACCATCATAGAAGCCAGCGGCAATCCCCTCTTTGGAATCATCATTCGAACCATCATGGGAGATCTGCACTTCAACCGGCAGTTAGGTATCCGGCATTTCGGCGTTGAGGTTGTGAGGCAAGAACATCAGCAGGTCTTTGAGGCCATAAAAGCCCAAAAACCTCATATTGCGGCGGATCGAATGAAGGAACATATGGTTCAGGCTCTCGTGCGTATCAACAACGTCAATGCGCTCCTGAAAAAGAAGCAGTAGAACGAGCAGACTCCGCAAAGGTCTCAACCGGAGATAATTGACCATATGGGGCTCCGGCAAGAATCGTGACCGCATTTTCCCACTGAAGTGGGGAGCCAATCAAAAAGGCCTTGTATCCTAAAACAGGAGCCATGAACGGCGCCGTATGTCCAAAATGGCGCGAAGTGTTTGATCTATGCGCGGGTGTGTGTATAAATGGCGTAGGTATAAACCTGACTGAATCAAGCGCGCCGTTCTCTCTGAAAATTTGCGATTTCCTGAAATTTCCGCCCTTCAGACCGCCAAAGTCTGGAAAGCTCGACACCGGTATTCCCTTTACGACCGGGCGGCCATCGGCTCCTGTAGTAAGGTAACGTATGGACATTGCAGAAATTCTCAGTCTCAATAGGGATCGCATCATCAGCAAGTGGATTACCAAGCTGAGTCAGGAAGTGAGCCCTAACTACTCCGCCCAGCCCCTGGAAGTTCTCCGACAGACCGTAACCGCCGCTGCGGACGCCAATTTCGCGGTGCTCGCCCATCACGATTTCGTCAAAATCGACGCCTTTATCGAATGGATCGGCAAGCTGCGCTCCAAGGACGGCTTTTCCCAGTCCGAAGTGCAAAACGCCTTCGAAATCTACAGAATAATACTGGTGCCGCTCCTGGCGCAGGAAATGGGCGTGGAAGACCTCGTACCGGCCATCGAGCGGCTCAATGCGCTCCTGAGCTTCACCGTTCATCGATTCAGCGATTATTTTCAGGACCTGCACGAAGCAAAAATCAGGGAATATTCCCAGTCTCTCGAGGTCAAGGTCAAAAAGCGGACCAGTCAGCTGACCGAGTCGGAGGCTAAATATCGGACGCTGGTGGAAAAGATACGGGACGGCTACTTTGTGAATCAACAGGGAAAGATTCTTTTCGCCAACAAATCATTCTGCGCCATGCATGGTTACACCAAGAAGGAGACCATCGGGCGACAATTTATCGATTTCATCGCCCCTGAGTCCAGGAGCGAGGTCCAACAGATTTATGAAGAAAGAATGCAAAACAAAGGTTCAAGAGAACAGTATGTGTATTTCCGATTGCACAAGAGCGGCGCGGCGCTTCCCACGGAAAACACGGTGACGCTCACGACCTATCAGGGGAAGATGGCCGCCATCGGCATATGCCGCGATATCACCGAGCGCGTGGAGATAGAAAAGCGGATGCGGGAAGCCGAGAGCCTCGCCCGCATAGGTCATCTCACCACCTCCCTTGCCCATGAGATCAGAAATCCGCTTTCCTCCGCCAAGATGAGCATCCAGATGATCCTCAAGAACGACGCCTACCAGGGCATGGACAGACGGAGACTCGAGATCCTGTCCCAGCAGATTTCCCGGCTTGATAAGATTGTAACCGAGATGCTGGATCTGGCGAGGCCCATCGAATTCGAGTTCATGCCCGCCGTCATCACCGAGGTGATTGACAATTGCCTGGAAGTTCTCGACGCCAAGATCAATGAAAAACAGATCCAGGTGACCAGGTCCTTTTCAAAAAACCTCTCCTCCATATCCATGGACCGGGAGAAGATGGAACAGACCATCATCAACCTCCTCCTCAACTCCATCGAGGCGGTGGACAACGAAGGCGAAATCAGCGTCGGCGCCCGTTATCTGCGAAAGACGAAGGTGGTGGAGGTGGAGATTGCCGACAATGGCTGCGGTGTGGACCCTGAAGACCTCCCCTACATTTTCGATCCCTTTTTCAGCAAGAAAGCCAGGGGCACGGGCCTGGGGCTCGCCAACGCCCAGCGAATCGTTGAAGCCCACCAGGGCTCCATTCAGGCTTCCCCCGGGAAAGACGGCGGCATGCGTTTCTCTTTTGTCTTCCCGTCACACCCCGATCGAAACCGAGCCAGCAATCGGAGGCGATGAAACATGCGCGGCGCCAAGCGAACGAAGATCCTGATAGTCGACGACGAACCCTCCTCCCTGGAACTTCTGGCGGTCTATCTTCGGGACAAGGGTTTTGCCGTGGAATGCGCCGTCAACGGAGCGGAATGCGCGGACAAGGTCCTGTCTTTCGTTCCCGATATCGTGATTCTGGATGTCCGGCTGCCCGATAAGGACGGAATTGAAATCTTGAAGGAATTGCGGACCGGCGAAAATCCCCCCTATATCATCATCGTGACCGCGTTCCACGACATGGACACAACCATCAAGGCGATCAGGTCGGGCGCCTTCGAGTACATCCCGAAACCCATCGACGTGGATGAGCTGGAACGAGCCATAGAACGGGCCTTGAAACTCTCGAAAACACGAAGGACGCGCGCTCGGACGGCGCCCGCTCCGGCCAAACGTTTCCGGAAAGATGAAATGATCGGAAACACCAGGGAGATGAATGAAATTTTCAAGACCATCGGGGTCCTTTCCGCCAACCGGGTAACCGTCCTTGTGGAGGGGGAAACAGGCACGGGCAAGGAACTGGTGGCAAGGGCCATTCATTTCCACAGTTCATATAAGGACCAGCCGTTCATGGCCATCAACTGCTCGGCGATCGTCGAGAATCTGCTGGAAAGCGAACTCTTCGGACATGAGAAGGGCGCTTTTACCGGGGCCGTTTCCGTAAAGAAAGGCATGCTCGAGTTGGCCGAGAAGGGGACCGTTTTCCTCGATGAGGTGGCGGAAATGCCGCTGGAACTCCAGGCGAAGCTGTTGAGGGTCCTCCAGGAATGGGAGTATCAGCGGGTCGGTGGACAAAAGACCCTGCAGTTTAAGGCCAGGGTAATCGCCGCCACGAACAAGAATCTGGCCGAAATGGTCCAGGAGGGGAGATTCCGGGAAGACCTTTTTTACCGGTTGAGTGTGGCGACCGTCCGTATTCCGCCCCTGAGGGACCGAAAGAGCGATATCCCGCTGATCATCGACCATCTGGTGCAGAAGATCAACACCGAACTCGATAACCAGATTGTGGGGGTCGACGCCGGGGCGATCCGGAAGATGATCGATTACCCATGGCCGGGGAACGTGCGTGAACTGGAAAACATCCTCACCAAAGCCGCGTTGCGCACAAAGGGGGATATCATACAGGACGATGTGATCGATTCACTTCTGCCTCGGGCCGACGCGACCGCCGGAAAGGAGCGGAAGGCGAAAAGTTCCGAGACCGAACCGCAGACGGAGCGGGAACGTATCATCCGTATTCTCAATGAGGCGCATTGGCATTACGGCCGCGCCTGCGAGCTGCTCGGCGTCTCACGGCCCACCCTGAGCAAGAAAATGAAAACCTACAGCATTCCATCCAGACCCCGCCACCAGCGCAACCAATAGCCGCGCCGTTTTCAATTTTTAAAACCCCCTTGAAAAACTTTAAATTATTTAAAGCTAATTTGCATACAGTATGCAGAGTAGATAGTTGTAACCAGCCGATAATAATCGTATTTATCATGTCTAATCTTCTGGCTCGATTCTTGCTCTAATCCTCCTTCGAATATTTTTCAACAGCGAAGCGATAAGGTCATGACCCGGAACGCGCTGAAAGGGGCATCCACTATCGCTTCGCGGCTTCTCGATCAAAACGCCACCCTGCGCGGGGACAAGAGAACGCCGATAGCCGGGCGCTGTAAAATGTAAACCGATTTATATCGGCGCATTACAACAATAGCGCGCGTTTTTGTTTAGTTGATTTGGATTTTTTTCATATAAATGGCCGTCATTGCTCCAATGTATTTACACTGACCATGCGGTGTGATAGAGTTGGAACAAATAAATTCCATACATATATCAGTTAAAAGCCGAGAGGCCGGGAAAAACTGAAGTTTCACCCTTTCTCCACGCGAAACACGGACGCGCCAGTTTCCCATGCCATTTAGCTTGTACCCACGGCGATTTCCCTACCGGGAATCCTGGTCTTTAGAGCCAGACTCATTCAGTTCCATACGTTTTCTTTGATAACCACAGCCATGGAATAAACGCCGACGAGCGGCGGTTTGGTATGACGTCTTCAACCTTTACCAGCAAGGAGTCATGACCATGAGAATGAGATCGTTTGTCCTGTCCGGTTTGTTTTCCGTCCTTTTGGCGCTCACGCTGTTCCTTCCCTTTGCGGCGGCGGCCGAACCCATTGTAATCGGCTGTCCGCTTTCCACCGCGTTCCTGTACGGCTGGGACGCGGAACGCGCCGTTAAGCTGGCCGTGGAGGAGATAAACGCGGCCGGCGGCGTCGAGGTGGGGGGCGAAAAGCGTCCCTTTGAGGTTGAAGTGATCGACACCAGGGACCTGGAACCGGGGGTGCCGGTGAGCGAGGCCTTGCTGGCGGTTGAAAAGCTGATCCTGGAAAAGCACGCGAAATTTTTGATCGGCGGTCCCGTCCGGTCGGAAGCCGCCATGGCGGCCATGGCCACGCTGTCCAAACACAAGACCATATCCATCCTCACCACCGGCGCGCTGACCCCCAAATATCACGCGCTCATCGGTGAAAATTACGATAAGTTCAAATACCTCTTCCGTATCTCCGGCGAAGCCAAATGGATGGTGACTGGGGAGATCATACCCTGCCTCGAGGAAATCGGCAAAGAGTACAACCTCAACAGACTGTTCATCATGGTTCAGGACGTGGCGCACGCGCGGGCGGGCGGAAAGCTGATAGCCGGCATCATGACCAAAAAAGGCTGGACCGTGTTGGGCGAACCGAGAATCTATCCCACCGGCACGACCGACTTTTCCATGGGTCTGATCGAAGCCAAGAAGGACAACGCCCAGGTCATCCTGATATGGATGGACATGCCGGAAACATCCATTCTTTTGAAGCAATGGCATGACATGAAGGTCCCCGCGCTCCCCTTCGGTTCCATCATCGCGGCGGCGGAGCAGCCCAGCTTCTGGCAGGCGACCGAGGGAAAGGGCGAATACTGCCTGGCCAACGTGGTGAACGCCGGCAACGCTCCTTCGGAAGCGACCCCCTGGACCATGAAGTTCGTAAACGCTTATGAGAAAAAATATAACGTCGAGCCGGAAGGCTACGGAACCAGTTCCAGCTACATGGCCGTCTACGTGCTCAAGGACGCCATCGAACGGGCCGGTTCCCTGGATCCCGACAAAGTCGTGGCGGCGATGGAAAAGACCGACATGATGGGCGTCTACGGCCGCATCAGATTCGATCCCAAGACACACCAGATCATCCCCGCCGTGGATCCCAAGGAGGGAGCGGTGGGCACCATCTTTCAGTGGCAGAACGGCAAACGCGTGGTGGTATTCCCCAAATCCATCGCCACCGGAAAAATCGAGCTTCCGCCCTGGATGAAAAAGTAAGCCGAAGCTTCCCGTTCAGACCGACCGGAATCCGCGGACCGGACACACGCGCCCCGGGCGCCGTCCTCCCGGATTCCAGACTATTTTTTCGGACGCTCATCGGATTAAAGAGAAGGCCGTTTCATGCATATACTCATTTACGGCGTCATTAACAGCGCCTCCCTGGCGCTGATAGCTCTGGGTTTTACCCTGGTCTACGGCATCAGCAGACTGCCCAACTTTGCGCACGGAGCCTTGTATCTGTTTACCGGATACATCGCGTGGGTCACCCTGAACCTGCTCGGCGTTCCCTACCTGCTGGCGATTATCATCGCCCTGCTCTTCATCGCCGCGGTCGGCGGGGCCATGTACCAGTTTATCCTGGTGCGCATCAGAGGCATGGCCATTTCGGAAATAATCGCCTCCTACGCCATCGGCCTGGCGATCCTGGAAGGGCTGCGCTGGGGCGGCCTCAAGGGCGCGACCATCATCCTGCCGCCGTTTGTGGAGGGGAGCGTCAACATTTTCGGCGTTTCCGTCGACTATCAGCGCATCATCGTGGTGGCGCTGGGAGTCCTGCTGGTCGCGGGCCTGTGGATGTTTATCCACTACACCAAGATAGGGCTGGCCTTGAAAGGGATGGCTCAGGACGAACGGGCCGCCATGACCCTGGGAATCGACTCCGACCGCATGGCCGTGGTTTCCATGGCGCTCGGTTCGGCCTTCGCGGGCATCGCCGCGCTGGCGCTGCTGCCTCTGGGCAATATCGTGGTGGAAAGCGGCTATAACGTGCTGATCCTGGCGGTGGCCGTGTGCATCGTGGGAGGCCTGGGAAGCTGGACCGGCGCGGTGCTGGCGGCGTTTCTGATTGGTTTCGCGCAAATTCTGACCGTCGTGTATCTGGGACCTCAGTTTCAGATCGTGGTGGCGCTGCTGGCCATCATCATTACGCTCATCATCAGGCCTTCAGGTCTGTTCGGACGGCAAAAAGAGCTGGAGGAGCGGGTTTAGATGGATAAACACACGCATCGCAAGGAACGAGTGGACCGGGGTATCAAGGTCAGATCGGACAGCGTCTACGCCGTGTCCGGATGGCCGGAGACGCTCTACCTGCTGACGCCCCGGCTGACGCTCATACTGGGCCTCTTGGCCGCGCCTCTCATCTTGTACGCCTTTCCCTACTGGCAGCGGGTGTTGTCCATCATCTGCATCTACGGGCTGCTCGCGGTCAGCTTTGATTTTCTGGCGCATTACGTGGGGCTGGTTTCGCTGGGCGGGGCCTTCTTTATCGGGGTCGGCAGCTATGGCGCGGCCCTGCTCAATACGGAACTGGGTCTGCCGCCGGTCCTGTCCATTCCCATAGCCACCCTGGTGGGCGCGGCGGTCTGCACGGTATTGCTCCTGCCCTGCCTGCCCCTGCGGGGGGTCTACTTCGCCATTGTCACCCTCATGTACCCGCTGTTGGCGGCGCGGATCATCGAAGCGCTGGACATTATGGGCGGCACGGACGGGCTGATCGGCGTCGACGGCTTTTCCGGCTCATGGGTTGAAAAGTACACGCTGCTCTGCGCGCTGCTGTTCTTTCTGTTTTTCCTGCGGCGGCTGGTCATGGAAGATATCGGGCTGGTGTTCCGGGGGGTGAAGGACAACGATCAGGCGGTCAAGGCGTCGGGCATCAACATCACCACCTACAAGGCGATCGCCGTGTACATTTCGGCCACGCTGGGCTGTTTCGGCGGCGCCTGTCTGGCGCATATCTATATGTGGGCGGGCATCTCCCAGTTCGCCCTGGACTTTTCCATTATCCCCATCGCGGCCACGGTGGTGGGCGGCGCCGGGACCCTGGTGGGGCCGGTGATCGGCTGCCTCATACTGGTTCCGGTCTCCGAACTGCTGCGCGATTTCGGAACGCTCCGCATAGCCGTTTACGCGGCCATCCTGACCGCGTTCATCGTGTACAAGAGCGAAGGGATCATGACCTACTGCGCCAGGAAATACCATCAGTTCGAAAGGTGGGTGGAGATATGAGCAATGAGCCGATCTTGCGGGCGGAGGAGCTGAGCAAAGCCTTCGGCGGCGTGCAGGCGCTTTCCCTGGTGAGTTTCGACTTGTACAAGGGGGACGTGCTGGGAATCATCGGCCCCAACGGCTCGGGCAAAACCACGCTGGTCAACTGCCTCACCGGCTTCGTGAAATCAGATTCGGGCAAGGTCCATTTCAAAGGCAAAAAAATCACCAACATGGCCCCGCACAAGATCGCCAACATGGGGGTGACCCGAACCTTTCAGATCATGCGCCCCTACTACAGCCTTCCCGCCTACAAGAACCTGATCGTGCCGCTCTTTTCTCCCCGTTCCCGCAGGACCGGCGGATGGCGCGGGGGCGGCAAGCTGGGCAGCCGGGACACCGTGAGCGTGGACATCCTGGAAGAAATCGGTTTTGAACGCGATTCGTACGTGCCCTACAAAATGGCGTCATCGCTTCCCACGGGCTATCTGAAGCGGCTGGAACTGGCCCGTTGTCTGGCGCTTCGACCGGAAATCGTCATCTGCGACGAAGTGTTTTCCGGCCTCAGCATGAGCGAAATGGCCAGCATGGTCCCGCTTATCGAACGGCTTCAGATGGACGGGATCACCCTCATTATGATCGAACACCGGCTGCGGGAGCTTTTCCGGGTGGCCAACCGGGTCATGGTGCTGAACTTCGGCATGAAACTGCTGGAAGGGTCCCCCGAGGAAGTGGTGGAGAACGAACAGGTGAAAGAAGCGTACTTCGGGTCGGAGGAGGTATTCGGCTATGTTTGAAGCCAGCCAGCTCATGGTGTTCTACGAAAACATGCTGGCCCTCAACAATATCAGTCTGGCCTGCGGAGAAAAACAGATTGTCGGGGTGTTCGGGGCCAACAGCGCGGGCAAATCCACGCTCATGTACACCCTGTCCGGCATCATGATCGACATCCGCAAGAAAGAGGAAATGGCCGGGGGCGAACGCATTACCATACGGGGAAAAATCAACTTTTTCGGACGGGATATCATCAACATCAAGCCTTCGGAACGCGCCAGAATGGGGATTGTGCTCTGCCCCGAACGACGGAGAATTTTCGGCGAAAGCGATGTGCTGGAAAACCTGAAGATCGGCGGCTATCTGGCTTCGCGCGAACAGTCTAACGAAACGCTGGAATACATATTCCACATTTTTCCGGCTCTCGTGCCCCTGAAAAAGAGGCTGGGCGGTTTTTTAAGCGGCGGGGAACAGCAGATGCTGGCCATAGGGCGGGCGCTTATGGCTCAACCCAAACTGCTGCTGCTGGATGAGCCGCTGATGGGGCTGAGCCCGGCCATCCAGTATATGCTGGCCAAGTCGATCCGTGAAATCCGCGATCAGCGCGACGCGTCCATTGTCGTGGCGGAACAGTACGCGCGCCCTATCATGCCCATCATCAACTACGGCTATATCCTGGAAAACGGCGCCGCTGTTTTGTCGGGCGCCAAGGAAGAACTGCTGGACAACCCGGACGTCAAGGCGGCCTACTTCGGGGGATAGGGCCCCGGCTCGCGCGGAACGTTTCAAACCAGGAAGGAAAAGTTTCAGTGGATCAGGAATACACCTTTAGCAAGTTCGAACAAGCCTGTGAGAACTATCCGGATAACACCGCCATAGTTTTTCTGGGAAAGAAGTTCTCCTACGCCAAGCTACGCAATCTGGTGGACCGCTTCGCCACCGGGCTGACCCAGATGGAAGTCCGCAAAGGCGACCGGGTAGTGATTTACCTGTCCAATTGCATCCAGTTTGTGATCGCCTTTCTGGCCGTCCAGAAGATCGGCGCGGTTACCGTGCTGGTTTCGCCCATCTACACCTCCCGGGAAATCGAGTACATGATCAACGACGCCGGGGCCGAAACCATCATCTGCCACGATACCAACTTCGGGTATGTCCAGAACATCTTCGACAAGACCCCCCTGAAACGGGTCATCGTGACCAACCTGCTGGATCTGCTTTCCTGGAACCAGCGGGCGCTGGCCGCCCTGTTCGACAAAAATCCTCACGGGAAAGCGCCGCGCGGGCCGGAAACCAAACGTTTCAAGGACCTGCTCAAGGCTTCGCCCAACCCGCCGTCGGTGTCCATCGATCCCTACAAGGACCTTTCCTATATCCTCTATACCGGCGGCACAACCGGTTTTCCCAAGGGCGTGCCCGGCAACCACGCCGGACATACGTCCTATGTCACCGACATTATGGAGGACGTGGCCAAGGGGCATATTCGGGAAGGAACCGACGTCTATATCGCCATAAACCCGCTCTTCCACATCATGGCCCTGGGGTTGTTCATGGCCATCGGCCTGAACATGGGCAACATGACGGTCCTCATGCCCGTTCCGCAGGTGGACGCCATCCTGAATTCCATCAGCCGGTACAGGGTCCGCTGGTTTCTGGGCGTGCCCACGCTCTACCGCATGGCGCTGGAAAACGACCGGCTGGATCAGTACGACCTCAGTTCCCTGCGCTACTGCTATTGCGGCGGCGATGTGCTTCCGAGGGAAGTGCTGAACCGCTGGAAGGAGAAGTTCGGCATACCCATCTATCAGGTTTACGGCTCCACCGAAGCGGGCCACATCTCCTACAGCCGCATCGGGGAGGGAGACCCCCAGCCCATGTCCATAGGCTACCCCCTGCCCTCCCGGACCTGCGTCATCGTGGACCCGGAAACGCTCGAGCCGGTTCCCCAGGGAGAATCGGGCGAACTGCTGGTAACCTCGGCGGGCGCGATCAAGGAATATCTCAACAAACCCGATGAAACCGCCGCATCCTACGTGGGGCTTGACGGAGACTTGTACTACCGCACCGGGGATTTCGTGTACGCGGGAGAAGACAGGCAGCTCTTTTACGTGGAACGTTCGGCCGACATCCTGAAGCACAAGGGCTACCGCGTATCGGCGTCCGAAGTGGAGGCGGTGCTGCAGGACCACGGATGCGTTATCGGCGCCTGTGTAATCGGCGTGCCCGATAAAAAGGTGGGCGAACGCATCAAGGCCATCGTGGTGCTCAAGGAAGACGCCAAGGGCGTGGGCGCGCCCGAACTTATCCACTGGTGTCGGGAACGGCTGGCCTCCTACAAGGTCCCCGGCTACATAGAGTTCAGGGACATGCTGCCCAAATCCAAGGTGGGCAAACTGCTGCGCCGCGAAATACGCGACGAGGAGCGCCGCAAACAGCAGAAAGAGCGGGTGGGGTAAGCGGAACGGGTATCTCTAACCCTGTTTCCGCATGGTTTGCAAACCAGCCCGGGGAAAGGCGGCTCAAACCAGCGCCGGTCAGGCCTTGTCCGGAAACTGGTCCCCCTCCGTCCGTTCCCTGAACGCCTCCGCCTCGACGAAAATGCTTTTTATCACCGGGTACTCTTTGCGTATCCTGGCCTCCAGCCGGTCCACCACCAGCGCCAGGCTGGACGCTTGCAGCTCGGGCGCGAATTCTATGTCTATGTTCAGCAGAACCTGATCCGGCGCGAAATGCATGGTCAGCGTGCGCCGCACCCGCCGCACGTCCGGGTCGGCCTCGGCGATGGCCTGAATTCCTTTGACCACCCGGGGGTCCACGCTCTCCCCGACGATGAGCCCTTTGCTCTCGTGCGCCAGGAATATGGCCACCACGGATAGAATGACGCCGATGATCAAGGAAGCCGCGCCGTCCAGGTAGGGGTTTTGCCAGATATGCCCTAAAAAGACTCCCAGAAACGCCACGATCAATCCGGCCAACGCGGCGGAATCCTCGGCGATAACCGTATAGACGCTGGGGTCCTTGCTGGCCCGCAACACCTTCAAAAAGCTTTCTCCGTTGGACTTGCGCATCAGTTGGCGGATGGCGACGAACCAGGAAGCGCCTTCGGCGATAAAAGCGATCCCCAGCACCACGTAGTTCCAGGTGGCGTTTTCTATTTTGGAAGGATGCCGCAGGTGGGTGATTCCTTCATACACCGACATGCCGCCGCCCAGACCGAACAGCAGCACCGCCACGATCAGGCTCCAGAAATAGAGTTCCTTGCCGTAGCCGAAGGGATGCAGGTCGTCGGGGGGCTTTCGGCTCCTGCTCAGCCCCAGGAGGAGCAGGAATTGATTGCCAGTATCCACCAGGGAGTGAATGCCTTCGGAAATCATGGCCGAGCTTCCGGAAATGAACGCCGCGGCGAATTTGCTCAGGGCAATGAACAGATTGGCCGCTAGGGCCCCGTAAACGGCCACGGGGCTTTCTTTGTGTCCTGACGCCATTGATATATCCTCTTTCCACTGTTTGGAGGCGGAGAAACCGCGAATCGCAGGGACGCGCCGCCTCCGTATAAGAAACAAAGCCGCTGAGAGCGGCGTCAAAACGGCCTTCGGTTATCCCTATTGTAACAGGAGTTTTTTCCGGTTAACATACGCCGCAATGGAAAAAGAAGCTCTCATCAAAAAAGCGTATGAAGTTTTTTCCGGCTTCGCCAGGCCCGAGCGCTGTACCGGACGCGCCGATCTGGAGGAGGCCGAATTTGACGATCTGTTGCGGCCCGTCTCCCGGCGCGCGCTCGCCATGGAACAGGTGGGGACCGCCGCCTGGTCACCTCTGCCCGTGATGACCGCGGAAGCGCTGACCTACTTCATGCCGCGTTTGATCGAGCTGGCGGTCACGAACTCCCTCAACCGGGACGGCGAGCCTTTTTTCCTCCAATTCATCAACTCCTTTCATGAAGGTCCGCAAGGCGGGCGATTCGCGCTGTTCGAACGCGCGCAGGGAACGATCATGGCCGAGGCGTTCGAATATTTATGCGCCGCCTGCGCCGATCAGTTGAAACGGGAAGGCTGGTATGAAGAGGCCCGCCAGGGGGCCGGGAACTGGCGTGACGTGGGAAAGGCGTGATTGACCTCTTCCTCTCAGAGGCTGCCGATAAAAGCGTGGGAAAGGAATACTGCGGGGGAATTTCTTCCCCCGCGCCCCCTGCAGGAGATTTCTCGCTACGCTCGAAATGAGAACACTTTTATCTTAAACATTCCTGATTTCAATAGCTTAAAGTTTTAAAGGTGGGCGCGGGGGATGTGAATCCCCCGCAAATCTTTTCATCCCATAGCCTACTCACGCAGGGCTTTACCGCGCCCGTTCATGGCTGCAGCCGTCCCAGATCTCCTGGGGAAAAATGATGGACTCGCTCCTGAAAACAGCGTTCAGTTTCATCCTGAAATTCAGGTTTATTCCGCATTCCAGATAGGCCTTGTACGCGAGCTGGCTGCAATAGAACGCGGACTCCGTGTTGGAGTCGAAAAAGTTGAGGTTGTACGGTTTTCCTATCTGGGCCAGGCAATAGTCCGCCACGCGCGACCTGATACGGTTTATTTCATCCTCGGTTTTGTCCATGTCCGCCAGAGGATACGCCACGCCGTAAAGCTCATCGCTGAAAAGCCCTCGCTGTTCCGCCATTTCCAGGGAGTTCCACAAAGGGGCGCTCGCTTCAAAGGCGATGACCTTCCCTTTGGCCCCGGCTTCCACGCACCGGCCCTTGGGGCCGATATAGATTACAATATGGTCCACGTCGCCGGGGATGAGTCTGCCGATCAGGCGCCAGAACTGACCGGCGGGAAAATCCCCGCCGCCGTCGGTCGTGCAGATAAGATCGCCGGTGGCTAGAGACACATTGTTAATCCTATGCGTGTGAATATCCATGATGGTTCTCCGCCCCGGCCGCAATCAGCGGCTTTTGGATAAACAATCATTAAATTTTGTGGTCTTTGCGCTTCTTTTTGTTATTATAGCGCGGTATCCAGAGATGTATTACTTAAAAAAGGAGAGCTCCAAAATGAAGTATGAAAGGGTGATCGTCGAAACAGGTCAAAATCATGTCGCCGAAATTACGTTAAACCGTCCGGAACACATGAACACGTTCGACAGCGCTCTGGCTGAACAGCTTTATGGCGCGCTTCAGGAACTGGACGCTGACAGGAATGTTCGAGTTATACTTATAAAAGGCTCGGGAAAAGCGTTCTGCGCGGGCATAGACGTCAACGAGCTCTCCGGCAAGACCGCCATGGAATATCAGCAATGGATCGAACGGATGGAACGGCCGTTGCTGTCGATTTCCAAAATGAAAAAACCGGTCATCGCGCAGGTTCACGGCGTCGCGGCGGCCAACGGCATGGGACTGGTAGCCGCCGCGGACCTGGCCATCGCTTCGGAAACCGCCCGCATGGGGCTGACCGCCATAAACGTGGGGCTCAACTGCGTGGGCCCCGTCGTCCCCGTGGCGCGGTCCGTGGGGCGCAAGAAAGCCCTGGAGCTGCTGCTGTACGGCAACCTGATCACCGCGCCGGAAGCCCTGGCCATGGGTCTGATAAACAGGGTCGTAGCCGAAGCCGAACTGGAGCAGGAGGCGCGGGCCTGGGCGGAAACCCTGGCGCAAAAGAGCCCCATTGCGGTCCAGATAGCCAAAAGCGGCTATTACAGCTCCGAGGACATGGATTACGAGAGGCAGTTCGCGCTCATGAACGAGGCGTTCGCCCGTCTGTGCACCACCGATGACGCCAAGGAGGGCGTGAAGGCGTTTTTCGACAAACGGAAGCCGGTGTGGCAGGAAAAATAGCGGGACGCCGGGGTCTTACCCGGCGCGCGATTCCGGAACGCGCGGTTACAAATTTGGGAACCGGAGCGCCCGAAGCCCGCTCCGGTTTTTAACCCCGGTTAGTGTTTTTGCGTCCACGCGAACGCGTTTTTGCCCCCCTTCGCGCGCCGCGCCTTCGCGTGGTTTTCCCTGTTTTTCGTTCTTAAATCAGGACACTCCCGACTCCGCGCCGGAGAGCCACAATTCGGTCAGTCTCTTTAAAGCTTCGGAGACGCCGTCGTTGTTTTGGCCCATAAACTGGCCCGGACGCGGACTTCCCGGCTGCTGGTCTTTTTCCCGGTCCCTTTCATTGAAAAACGAGGTCATACGATCCATTGAAAATCCTCTTACAAACATTATCTGCGCGGGACCCCTTTTTACGCTTCATACGGCCTTTTCCCCCAACCCGCCAGATACGTCATTTTGTGGTCATTACGGTTTCGCTCTTTTCAACAAACGATATTCCCCGCAGCCTTTTCGCGGCTTATAATGGCAAGATCGGCGCCACCGCATACGAACAGGCGCCTCACTGACAGGTAAGCCGCTTATTTTGCAGACATTATTTGCCTTCAGCCCCCTTGCGGCAGGGCGGTTTTCGGACCGGACACGGACCAATTATTACGAAATCATCCCCTGCTGAATTCATTTTTGTAACAACGCCAACCGGCTTTGAAAATGAGGGCGTCATAACCACACCATAAGGAGAGGTTGCCATGAACAACGCAGGGTGCCTGAGGACGACCGCGCGGGTTGCCCTCATAGCGTTTTTGCTCGCCATCGGCCTCACCGGATCACGCGCCACCGCCGCCGACCCGTATGAAAAAGCGCGGCAGCGCATGGTGGAGCGCCAGTTAAAGGGCCGGGACATACGGGACCCCCGGGTCCTTGCGGCCATGGGAAGCGTTCCCCGGCACGAATTCGTTCCCGAGCGGTACCGGGATCAGGCTTACGACGACTACCCGCTGCCCATCGGGCAGGAACAAACCATATCCCAGCCTTATATCGTGGCTTTCATGACCCAGGCCCTGGCGCTCAAGCCCGGCGAACGGGTATTGGAAGTGGGCACGGGCTCGGGATACCAGGCGGCCGTGCTGACATACTTTACGGATAAGGTCTTCAGCGTCGAGATTATCGACCGTCTGGCGCGGGAAGCGGCGGCCCGTCTGAAACGGCTGGGCTATGACTCCGTGAAGGTAAAACAGGGCGACGGCTATCAGGGCTGGCCGGAGTACGCGCCGTTCGACGCCATCATCATTACGGCGGCGGTGGACCATGTTCCCCAACCGCTGATGGAGCAGTTAAAGATGGGAGGACGTATCGTGTTGCCTCTGGGCAGGCCGGGAGGGGCGCAGCGGCTGACGCGGATCACCAAAACTCCCCAGGGCCCCAAAACGGAAACGCTGCTCGATGTGCGTTTTGTGCCCATGACCGGGAAAGCGCTCGAAAAATAAGGCCGTTCTTAAAAGACTGGCCGCTTCCTCTCTCTCGAACGTTCGTTATGAACCGTGGCGAAGAATGACTTTCGCCATCTCCAGCCATTTCCGACTTATCTCGGGCCGCTAACCGACTGCATAACAAGACCGGAATCGGGACCGGCTTGCTATTGTATACCTCATCAGGCCGCAACAGCCAAACTATTCCCTACCCCGGAATTGAGCTTCCGGTGTATACTATCCGAACTTCAATCGTTTTCACATTAATAAATAAAAACGAGAATTTCCAAACAATACTTGTGAAAATTGAAATAAGCCCCCCCATCTGAACTGACTAAACACGAGGCTCCTTCATTATGCTCAAAACCGTATTTTAACTTCCTTTTGTATTTCAATTTTGTTATCTCCACGGCTAAGGAAGCGCTTTTTACAAGCCTGTTTTACCACCACTTGTATAACGCCGACACTGGAGAAAAAACCATGTCTTGCTCCACGCTTGCAACTTGCTCTACTTAAGCGCATGGGCTTGCTTTTTTTGTAAAACATCATGCATTTTTTCTTACAGTTCATATACGCGTGAATCGGTGTAGCGAGAGCTTACTTTTTATGCGCTATTATATAAATCATACTTTTGTATTGTCAGAGAATCGTTTGTGTGATTATAATATCAACCAAGCATGATTACTGTTTGTCTAAACAAGAGAATATTAACTTCGCCCTTATGTATAGATCGAGGCGACTATAGCTTGTAAGAGACAAGTATTGCCCACCCAATACTAAACGGAGGAGATGAATATGACGAAAACTTTGGTTGAAATGGCTGCGGAAATCGTCCAAGCCCAGGCGGGAGTGGCCCGCATGTCCCCGGACGAAATAGAAGCCTGTTTGAATAAGACCTTTGTCGCCTTGCGAGCCATCAACGGCAAGGAACAAGGCGCCGAAGTGGAAGCGGAAGAGCAGCCCAATGAAGAGTTGGAAGAGCTGCGCAAGAACCCCATGGCCTCGATACAGCGCACCAAGGTCATAGACCTGGAAACCGGTCAGGAATTCAAGATCATCACCAACCGGCATTTGAAAAAGCTGGGGATGACCACCAAGGAATACAAGAAGAAATGGGGTATCCCCCTGAGTCAGCCCCTGTCGGCCAAATCACTGACCGCCAAACGGCGCAAATTAGCCAAGGATCGCGGACTGGGCGAAATGCTGAAAAAAGCTCGCGAAGCCAAAGCCAAGAAAAAGGGTTGAGCGACATCGTATTTCACTCCGTACGGCGGCCTGGCGCGAAGATACTCCTTTGCCCCGGCGCGCCATGCGTTGTATCCATTATTTGACGATAAGCTTTGCTCCTCCGATCCGGCTTATCCTGGCTCACGGCCTTTCCATACGTACATACGGCGGCGCGCTCGGAAAAATCGAAGATCGCTTTTCGATGGTTTTTCCGGCGCGCCGTTTGTATCCCGTCGCTCCTTGAGAAAAGCTGACAAGCATGTCCATACGATATCTGGCCATCGAGTTATATAAGGCCATAAAAAAAGTCGAAGAGCTGGAGGAGCGGTTACGAAGCGCCACCCGCGAAAACCGCGGCGAGATCGAAGCCAGGCTCTTCGCGGCCAGACGGGAACGGGAACGTCTGCGTAAAACGCTCGAAGCCAAGAAGGGCTAACCCCTGAATCCACCCCCGCGTCGTCGATAAAGCCAATCCCCTTCCCGGCCGGATGGCCGATCCTGTCCGGTTGAGTCCGCTTCGCATGGTTCTTATTAAGGGCGGCTCTTTCACGATCCTCATTTTCTCAATCACATCTTTGGTAGGGCGCGTCCCGGCGCGAACGGGTTGGCGGGCGACGCCCAGGGGAAGGCGCGGGAGTACAAATTAACAGAAAGCCATATGCGGAAGCCGGACCGGCTACGAGGTTTTCATCTCAAACCCCAGCCCCGGTCTGGTGGAGGGAAAGAGGACCCCTTTTCGGATGGTCACGCACCCCTTGGAGGGATCTTCGAGGAGGTCCAAATGGCCGTCAAGATCGGCGTACATAACGTTGGGACGAGCCAGAGCGAAGGCCAGTCCGGCGGAAATGGCCAACTCGGCCTCGTCCATACAGCCGATCATGACCTCCAGCCGCGCCGAACGGGCCACGGCGTTGATCTGCAGCGCCTCATAAATGCCGCCGACCTTCATCAGCTTTACGTTGACCATGTCCGCCAGATCGCCGCGCGCGATACGGAACGCGTCGCGCAGGCTCATCAGGCCTTCGTCCACCATCACCGGAATGGAGACGCCCCTGGTTACGTAGCCCAAAAGGGCGGGCTCGTTTTTGGGCGTCGGCTGCTCGATCAACTCCAGCTTGGCTTTGCGCGTGCCTTTGACAAACCGCAGGGACTGATCCACGGAAAATCCCTGGTTGGCGTCAAAGCGCAGCTCCACATTTTTTCCCACGGCCTCACGCGCCAGCAGGACGCGCTCGATGTCCTCATCCACGTCCTTGCCGCCCTTCAGTTTCAGGCATCTGAAGCCCTGGGATATCCAATCCCGCGCCCTGGCCACGGTTTCCGCCGCGGGCAGGATGCCCACGGTGACGCTGGTTTTCATGCGGTCCCGAAAACCGCCCAACAGCTTCCACAGGGGAACGCCGCACACCTTGCCCAGGATGTCGTACAGAGCCATGTCCACGGCGGCCAGCGCGGACCGCTGCCCCGGCAGCAGTTCTTTCAGCTTTTCCATGACGTGCGTGGAACGGAGTGGGTCGGCGCCCTTGATGGCCGGTTCCACCGTGTCCCGTATGGCGCGGAGCACGCTGTCGGAAGTCTCGCCGGTAATGTCCTGTTCCGGGGCGGCGCAACCGTATCCTTCGATGTCGCCTCTGTTGGTGCCCAATCTCAGAAAGACATTGGTGGTCGAGTCGACCTGCTGATAGGCGATGGCGTATGGTTCGGACAGCCGCATAAAAACCGGCCAGGCCTCAATAGAGGTTATCTTCATAGGCTCAGTACTTTCGCTGGTAAATTTCCTCCAGACTCAACACTTTCAGATCTTCGATAAACTCGACCAACCTGCGTATCATGACATCCCACATGGCGTCGCCCTTTTCCTTGGTGGCGCATGTGGCGTCACCCAACACACCGTTGGGCGATATGTGGGCGGTTCGGGTATACCAGCCCACGCTCCTGCGGGACGTGAAGTCAAGGTACTTGTTGGAGAATCGGGGCACAAACTTCTGAGCCTTTTCCATTCTCACCAGATGCGGCCTGATGGCCAGGGAGGTGCTGGTTTCTATCTCACCCGCATGCACGTCGTTATCGGTTTCGGCGAGGGCGGACACGTCGACGTCGCTCGTTTCCCCGGTATCCACGCAGGTAAAGATGTGCGCGTCCTTGTTGATGGTCTGCGCGGCGAAATGGAGCGCGGGGCTGTTCCCGCCGTGACCGTTCAGGATGACCAGCTTCTTTATACCGTTTCGGGCGGCGCTCATGCCCACGTCATGAACCAGTTTGGACAGCGTTTCCGGGCTGACGCTTATGGTGCCGCTGAAGTCGTCATGATGATAGGAGACGCCGTACGGTATCAGGGGCAGGACAATGGGTTTGGGGTCCTTGCACCCCTGCGCCACCCGCCGCGCAAGGTAATCGGCGTCAAACGCGTCGGTATCGAGCGGCAGATGCGGCCCGTGCTGTTCGATAGACCCTACCGGCAGGATGGCCAGATCCACTTCCTTAAAGCGTTCCCGCGCCTCCGGCCACGTCAGCTCGCCCAGAAGATAGATCGTCCCGTGCGCCTTATCCGGGCCCGCGCCGTTCATGGACGGCGAGCGCAAGGCTATTTCATACCGGTAGTGTTCGTGAATACCGGGGTCGGAGAAGGGATCGAAGGCCACCCACCGCTGCCCGACCCGTTTCAAGGCTCCCAGGCCGTGCTCCATGTAGATGGCGTAAAGCGGTTTGCGCAAATCCGAAGGAATGGCGTTCATGGGCGATTTATCCGTATGGAACCGCAAATTCAAGGTTTCGGGATGGCCGTGAACGCCCGTTTTGCCCGCCCGCGCCTCAGGGATAATCCCCCGCTCGCGCAAAAGGTACAGCATGTGCGCGGCGCCTTCCTTTTCCTGATGAACGCCTTTCTCCACGAGTGAGTTCAGACAGTTGGCGATGCCCTCCTTGGTGTATCCCGATTTGGACGGGTCGGCGCCTATGGCGGTGAGCATGCCTACAATGCGGCGGCATTTTTCGCAACGGCCGCACGGGACCACCCGTTCCCCCTCCTTGTGGGCCGCGTGGCAGGAGACCTGATGACGCAGCAGCTCCGGGTAGCGCTCGAACAGAATCTTCTCGATGAACAGTTCGGAAAGCGGCCGCAAAATGGAGAACTGCATGACGCTCCATTTTTTGCGCAGGAAATAGTCGCTCAAAGCGTCATCGAAATACCTGCTCTGGTCGTAGAGGCCGTCGAAGTGCGGGATGCCTTTATGTTTCAGTTTTACCGACGTGTCGAATTCGTCCCCGATCAGAAGACGGCCCACTTTTCTTTTGCGCAGCAGCGGGAGGGCGCCGAATAAAAAAACGGCCACGGTCCAGAGCCGTATGGGGTATTCATCGGAGCGGACATTGGCGAAGTCCTGACGGATAAAGGGAAAACGCCGCAGCATCCAGGAAAATATGCGGTCCGAGTTTGTCCAGACGCGGGTCGAGTTGGGGACGTTTTTGGAGAAATAGCGGTGCGCGTTGAGCGCGGTGAACCAGTGCCGGCCCGATTCGTTTATAAAAACCGGATGGACGTCCGCTCCGATTTCGCGCAGCAGCCCATAGGTCAGCAGGCTGTCCTTTCCGCCGCTGGAAAGAATGGCGTGACTGCCCCGCTGCACATCCCATTGATAGTCGGAGGGCTTGAACGACCTTTTCAGACCGCTTTCCTGTTCAAAGATTATTTTGGCCTGGAGATAGTCCTTTTGTTTGGGCGCCGAAAGCCTGGCCGCCTCCCCTTTCAGAAAAGGATTGGGCTCCAGAAATTTCTTCACCAGTATTTCGCGGGCGGTGTTTCGCGCCATTTCCTTGATAAACCGCATGTCATGCTTGTCGAACAGCCCGTGAAACACGATCTCGTCGCAGAACAGGCCGTAGTTCAGCGCCACCTGAGCGGCCATCATGCAGGCCAGATTGAACGAGCCCTTGTCCTCGCCAAATACGTCCTCTTCAAAACGGTAGATCAGCTCGTTTTCATAGACCTCGCCATTCTGATGGACGCTGTAGGTCGCTTCGAACCGTCTCGGTTCAACCCGTGGAGGCCCGATAACGAGGCGGTCGATAACGCGCAGGATATCCGGACCGCTCTCCTTCCCGCCCGGCTCCCCGGTGGAGCGGTTTTCGTCGTCAAATTCGCCCGCCGGGCTGTTCGCTTCGTCGGCCATTGGTCTATTTTCCTGTTTTTCGAATAAAGGATTTGATTGTTTCCACGATCTTCCCCGGGCCGCTCAGTATGACGTCGAGCGTGGGCAGGCCGGTTTCCCGTTCGATTTTGCCGCAGGCGGCCAAGGCCTCGTCCCGGTTCAGCCCTTCGTGGTTTACCGTCACCGCCACCACCCGTTTGCCCGAAATCAATTCCAGGGCCGTGATCTGCTTTTGGAGCGGCTGAATGGGATACCCCGGAAAGCCGTCATACTCCTTGCGGGCGGGCGCCGTCTGCAGCACCACGATATCGGGCCGCGCCGCCGCCAGAATCTCGTACCCGCCCGGGTACGCGGGGTTCATCAGGCTCCCCTGCCCTTCAATAAACAAAACGTCGGCGTGAGTATTCCGCCAGGCGTCCCACACCACGTGTTCTATTTCACCGGCCATGAAATCGCTTATGAGCGAATCGAGCACGATACCGAACCGGGCGCCCTGCATCCAGGCCGTCTGCCCGGTGCCGATCATTTCCGAGGTAAACCCGGCTTCCACCATGGCGTCGTTCAATATCCAGGCGGTGGTTCGTTTGCCGATGGCCGAGTCGGTTCCCAGCACGGCCACCTTGAGCGAATCCACCTCCTCGATCTTTCCCGAGAAAAAATGAAGCTCGTTCTTCGGCGGGGGCTTGCGCACATCCCTGATGCGCGCGCCCGTCCGCGCCGCGGCGGCGACGATCTCCGGATCGTCGCTCAGAAAGTCGTGCAGGCCGGAATCGACATGCAGTCCCAGCCCGATGGCTTCCAGGACGTCCGCGCGGTTTTCGGGGCTCAGCCGGCCGCCGTCGGGCGCCACGCCGATCACCAGATGCGTCGCGGCCGTCCCTCTGCTTTTGGCGGCGTCCACCGCTTCCCGCACGCTGGAGTAGACAGGGATATCCTTCGGCGTTCCGTCCAGAATCTGAGCCGCGTCCTTTCCCGCGTCCAACTCGTCCACCACGGAAAGCACGCGATATCTCCTGGTTTTACGAACCAGACCGTGCGCCGTTTTTCCATAGGTCGTGGAAAAAAAGCGCTGGCAATACACAATGGCGTTCCCCTCCGGCAATGAATTCACTATTTTCTCCCGGTCATGACCACCACATAGCGGTCGGATGGAAGCTTCTCCGCATGGTGGCGTTCCAACAGCGCGTGCAGGCCCGCGGTGGAGGCTGGCAGGACGTTCAGCCCCTCCCGTTCCCGCAACAGGCGCGAGTAATAGAGCATGCTCTTGTCGCTCGCGTGGGAAGCCCATCCCTCACTCTTCCTGATCGCCTCCAGCGCGTAATCCCCGTCGCTTGAATGCCAGTTAATCAAGGGTTCGTTAACCGCGGTTTCTTTTATCTTTTCCGGCTTGAGGTCCTCGCAATACTCAATGTTTTTTACGAACGCCCTGATGATGGGGTTCTTGCCATGCGAGGATGCGGCCACCATGCGGGGCATGCGGGACGTTTTCCCTCTGCGGTACAGACTCAGAAATCCTCGATAAATACCGGCCAGCGTGGTCCCGTTGGAAACCGGGACCGCGACCAGGGTCGGCGCGTCCCTGAGTTCGTCATAGATTTCGTAGGCGATCTCGCCGTAGGCCTTCAACTGGAGCGCGGTATTGGCTCCTCCGGGGTTGGCGTCGTAAATTTCGTCCCGTTCCGCCCGTTCCCGGGAAACCAGCACGCTGTTTTCATAGTCGCCCGCCGCGCGGATAATCGACGCCCCGTAGGCTTTCATTTCATCGATACGTCTGGTGTGATACCCCTCGGGAATATAAATGAAGCATTTCAGACCGGCCATATAGGCGGCCAACGCGATGGCCGCCCCGAAATTGCCGCACGTGGCCACGGTAACGGCGTCGAATCCCCGGCGCAGGGCGTCCATGGCCTGCGCAAAGGCGATGCGGTCCTTCTGCGTCCCCGTGGGGTTGCCGCCCTCGAATTTCAGGTATATCTGCCGGAGCCCCACCTCACGCTCGACATTTCTGGCCCTGGATAAGGTGGTATCCCCTACCTCGGAATCAACGATGTCTTCAAAGGCGTCCAGCCTTTCGTTCATGTCCTGGGTAAGATCGGCCGCAATTTTTCTTTGTTCTACCAGCTCGTTGGAAAAGGCGGGCGTCTGGGCGCTGGCGCCGTCCAGCAAATAAAAAAGGGCGTTTTCCCGCCCGGACTGTTTTTTCTTATGAGATGACTCTTCGTTTTCCGTCGTCTCCGCGGGAAACGAATTCTGTTCGTGTGGGTCTTTAGCCATTATTTATGATCGCAACCTCCATATACGGCTAAAAGTGGGGGAAATTCCCCGACCATAAGGAGTAAGCTATGGTTCCGCGCATGACGGCGTACCGGTCGCTGCTATCCATATCACGCCGCAAACCGGATGCGCCCCAAAAAAGAGCGCGTCCGGCCGGCTTTGACCTATTTTATTCGGTCCAGTATTTATCGCGCAATCCCTTCTTGAAAATCTTGCCTGAACCGGTCTTGGGGATCTCGGCTACGAAATCCACGGATTTGGGGGCCTTGTAGCCCGCGATACGATCCTTGCAAAATTGTATAAGCTCCTCCGCGGTAGCCTCGGCGCCCTGCCTCAACGTCACCGCCGCCTTTACCGCCTCCCCCCATTTGGGATCGGGCACGCCGAACACGGCCACTTCCAAAACCGCCGGATGCTCGTACAAAACGTATTCCACCTCCGTGGAGAACACGTTTTCGCCGCCCGTTATGATCATGTCCTTTTTCCGGTCGACGATATTGACGTAGCCTTCCGCGTCGATGGTGGCCAGATCGCCCGTGTACAGCCAACCGTTCTTGAACGCGCTGGCCGTCTCTTCCGGCCTTCTCCAGTATCCCGGCGTTACGGTGTCGCCCTTCACGATAATCTCGCCCACCTGGGTGTCGTCGGGAGCGACATTGTTCCCATTTTCATCCACGACTCTCAGCTCAACCCCGACGAATTCCCTGCCGGTGCGCGATTTGAACTTGAGTTGCTCGTCATACGGCAGCGTCTTCAGATGTTCCTTGAGGGTCGACATGGTCAGATAGGGACTGGTTTCCGTCATGCCGTAGGTTTGAATATAGTCGCAACTGAACGCGTCCACGATGCGCCGCACCAATTCGGGCGCGATGGGAGCGCCTCCGCTCAACAGGAACCGCAAACTCGAATAGTCATAGGAGCGGACGTCAGGATGGTTGACCAGCATGTTGAGCATGGTAGGGATCATGTTGGTCAGGGTCACCTTCTCCCGCTCAATGAGCCGGAGCGCAAGATCGGTCTCGAAACGCTTTACCATGACGTGCCTGCCGCCCACCCAGGTGAGGGCGAAAGAGGCCCAGGCGTCAGCCAGGTGAAACATGGGCGCCAGGTGAATCCAAACGTCCTTATCCGACAGGTTCAGTTCCGCGATGGTCCCCAGGGCGTGAGCCGTCACATTTCCATGCGTCAGCATGACCCCTTTCGGCTTGCCGGTGGTTCCGCTGGTGTAATACAGGTGCGCCACCGTGTCGTTATCCATTTCAGCCATGGCCACCGGGGAGTCGTCCTCCCGGCTCAGGATTTCCTCATAGTCGCTCCCCTCGCCGGAATCGCCTCCGCCGGTCCACAGTATGGGCATCGCGGGGTTTGTCAACAGCTCCCGCGTTTCCGATACCACCTTGCGGTACTCCCGGTTGGATATGAGCAGCGCCGAATCGGAGTCGTTGACGATAAACGAGACTTCGCGGGCGGCCAGCCGTATGTTGAGAGGGTTGAGGATGACGCCGAGCTGGGCCGCGGCGTAATAGGTTTCCAGAAAACGGTGCGAGTTGGGTTCCAATATGGACACGCAGGAGCCCTTGGTAAGATTCAGTCTTTGAAAGTACCGGGCCAGACGATACACTCTCCCCGCCAGTTCCCGATAGGTGAACCGCCGGTCTCCATCGACGACCGCAATTTTGTGGGGAAAATGTTTAAGCGCTTTATTCAGGGTTACCGGGATCAGCATGGTTTCATGTTCTCCTTTTCAAGCGTTTTCGCGTAACGCCTTCTCGTCGCCGTCCTGCGATGGTATACGAAATTGAATTTTTGAGTATAGCCGTAATTTTGCAAAAATCCAAGGATTATGCGCGTGAGCGCCGAGGAGTAATCCGGGCTGCGCCGCCCGATTTCCCGGTCTCCCCGGCGCTGAAAAAGCGGAACCCGAAAGGCCCAAAGCCTATGCGGGTTGAAGGCGTGGAGTCTTCTGGACCGCCACGACGACGATAAACAAAATCAGCCCCAAAGCGTCCTGCCAATACCCCGGCCAGAACAGCAGCACACCGCTTGCGCCCAGCAGCATCCATTCCCACCAGGTGGTCTTCCTGAAAAGATAGCCTTCCAGAAAGGCGGCCGAACTTATGAGCCCCAACGTGGCGCTTACGATGGTCCGCAACACTTCCCACAAAGGGCCGTCCAGCAGCAAGGGGTTGTAGGCCATGACAATGGGAATGAGATACAACCCCTTGGCCAGTTTCCATGAAGTGAATCCCGTTTGCATGGGATTTGCGCCGGCTATCCCCGCGCCGGCGAAGGAAGCCAGCGACACCGGGGGCGTGACGTTGGCGTCCTGACTGTACCAGAACACGATCATGTGGGCGGTGAGCAGGGGGATACCCAGATCCATAAGCGCCGGGCCCGCCAGTATGACCAGCACGATATAGGAGGCGGTTACGGGAAGGCCCATCCCGAGGACCAGCGACGCCAGACCGATCAGCAGTATGGCGAACAGGCGGACTCCACCGGAAAGCGATACCACCAGGCTGGAAAACTTGAGCCCCATGCCGGTCAACCCCACGATCCCGACAATAATGCCGGCCGCGGCGCAGGCCACTGAAACCATCACCGCGTTCCGCGCCCCAAGCTCCAAGGCCTCGACGATACCGCGCAAACTCAACCTGGACGCTTTCCGCGCCATGCAGGCCACCAACGTTGAAACGACGGCCACAAATCCCGCCATCATGGGGCTGTAATTGTTGACCAGCACGTAGATCAGCACGGCGACCGGAAAAAGGAAGTGGGCCCCGTTCTTCAAGGTCGTCCATATTTTGGGCAGCGTCGAGGGGTCCTGGCCCTCAAGGCCCTCCTTGCACGCGGCGATATGCACAAAGGTCAACACCGTGAGATAGTACATGCACGCCGGAATTATGGCGATTTTGATGATGTGCAGGTACGAGGTGTTGGTAAATTCGGCCATAAGAAACGCGCCCGCGCCCATAATGGGCGGCATGAGCTGCCCGCCCGTGGAGGCCGCCGCCTCGATGGCTCCGGCCACATGCGGTTTGTAGCCGATCTTCTTCATCATGGGGATGGTGAACGTGCCCGTTGTCACCACGTTGGCCACGGCCGAGCCCGAAACGGAACCCATAAAGCCGCTGGCCACCACCGCCGTTTTAGCCGGGCCGCCCCGATACCGCCCCGCCACCGCGTAGGCGAGGTCGATGAAAAAGTTGCCGCCGCCCGTTTTTTCCAGGAACGCGCCGAACAACACAAAAATGAACACAAAGGTGGCCGCCACGCCTATGGGAACGCCGAACAGCCCCTCGGTGGTCAGATAAAGCTGGGTGACGATCCGTTCGAGGCTGTACCCCTTGTGCGCCAGTATCTCGGGCGCGTACGGCCCGAAATACCCGTAGGCTATGAAGATCAGGCCAATAAAGGTCATGATGTACCCGATGACCCTTCTACAGGCTTCGAGCACCAGCAGGATGGCTATGACGCTGACCACCACGTCGGTCTGCGTCCAATCCCCCTGGCGGAGGAATATGTCCTCCAGTCCGAAGAATATGTAGCCGCCTATCCCGAAGCTGAGGGCTATGAGAAAGAAATCGAGGACGCACGCCCAGTTCAGGCGGTCTTTTTTGACGCTTTTCAGCGGAGGGTACAAGGCGTACACGAGAACCAGAATCATGGCCAGATGGAAGGAACGCTGCCGCAGCGCGGTAAGCGCTCCGAAGCCCGCCGTATAAAGCTGAAAGAGCGAAAGGCTCACGGCGACAACCGTTACGAACAGGGTCATACCGCGTACGAAACCACTTTTCTTATCGTGCCCGTCATACTGGGACATAGCGTTTTTCCCCGAAGCGCTTATTGCAGCCAACGCATCACGGCGGGGGTCCGTTTGACTGAAACGGTCACGCGTTTTCCCGCCGCCAGTTCACTGAGGTTGATTTCACGCCCGCGGTAGAAGAGCGTATGATCCACGCCTCTCTGCCCGATGCGCAGCACGAACGGAGCCAGGGGCTGGTCTATGTTGACGATCTTGGTCCATCCGTCCTCTCCTATCAGATCGCCATGGCCGCGCCAATGATCTATTCCGGCCCCGAACATGCGAAAATAGGTTTCCTTCAGCGCTAAAGAGCCGTCCGGCCCCAGGTAGAAAACCTCCACAACCGGGGATATATCCACTGAATGCATGTAATGAATGGAAAAGACCTCGCCTTGCTTGAGCGGAACCGACAGCAGTTCTTTCCCGGAATCGAAATAAACCAGGTCCAAAGAGTAGGTCGGGGAGGCGAACGTATACGCCGCAAACAGAAAGACCGCCGCCAGAATAAGCGCCAAAACCAATCTTTTTATTCTTGGAGACCGCATTCTCGTATTTCAGACGTTGGAGTCCGCGTGGACAAACCAAACGGGATAGGGTTCACGGCCCTACCCCGTTGATGATTCGTTTTTTTATTTGGGCATGAGTCTCGCCGGAATTTCCAGCCCCTGCTCCTTGAGATACTTTATGGCTCCGGGGTGAAAGGGTATGGGGCTTGTCTTCACCGCGTTTTCCGGCGTGGTGTATTTGGCGAAAGGATGTATTTGCATTAGATACTTCTGGTGGTCAAAGACCGCCTTGGTCAAATTGTACACCAGTTCGTCGTCCAGATCCTGGCTGCAGATAACCACGTTCCAGACGGAAACCGTGGGTACCGGCTTGTCGACTCCGTTATAGACCCCCGCGGCCAGATCGAAGGGCGCGTAAAAGGTGTATTTCTCCGTGACCTTCTTCTGTTCCTCGGGCGTAAACGGAATTATTTCGATTTTATGGGTCGTGGCGAGATCCATGATAGACGATGTTCCCGGGGCCACGCACCAGATGCCCACGTCGATGGTCTTGTCCCGGAGCGCGTTGGAGTTTTCCACGAACGACAGCCGATGCACGTTAAAACTGTCATAAGGAATCCCCAGGGCTTCAAACACCAGGTTGGTCATGAATTCCGTGCCGCTTCCCGGCGCTCCCACCGACACGGATTTGCCTTTGACGTCGTAAATGGATTTGATGCCCGACCCCTGTAAAGTCACCACCTGGTAGAGGTTGGGGTACATCATGAACATGGCGTAGATCTTTTGCGGTTTTCCCTTGAACCGGCCTTCCGCGAAATAAGCCTGGTAGGCCACGTCGCCCATGACTTCGCCGATCACGGTTTCGCCGCGATCGCACAGCCGGACGTTTTCAACCGACGCTCCCGTCACCTCCGCGACCGCTTTTACGCCCTTAACGTACTTGGTCCAAATCTCGGCCAAACCGCCGCCATAGGGGTAATAAACGCCACCCGTGCCCCCGGTCCCGATGGAGATATACTCCGTCTTCGCCGACGCCGGGCTTAGAAAAAACGAAAACACCATCAGGGCGGTCAGCCCGCTTATGGCCAATAACGCCGCAATCCTTTTCATTATCGCCTCCATCGTAAAAATTTTTCCCGGTTACTCGACCGCAATCGTGCGAACGATTACGTCTATTTTCTTCGGAATCTTGTTATAATTTTTTACCGGATAGGTAAAACTTGTATCTTCACCGGGTTTGACAACGGGCGGCTTTCCCTTGACAGGCATCAGACCCCCGACGGCCCTTCCTTCAGGCATGAAGATGTTTACGCGGAACCGCTGAGGTTTGTCGGATATGTTCTTAAGGGTTATGGCATAGTGAACGGATTCGTACTTTTTATCATACATATCCACGTAACACTTGAACGCCGTGACCGCCGCTTCCGGAGCGACTTCCCAGGCGATCTCGCTGTCGCACTCCACCGGCCCCGCGGGCATGTACGCTTTTTCGGAATGAGCGCAACCCACGGCTATCAATGCCAGAACCACGAACATACACGTGTAATGGATACGGCGAAAGCCTCTACGCTTCATTTCCCCTCCTCCATATGTGTTTGGGTTTCGTTACAGGTTAGGGTTTTCTTAAGAACCACTTTTTTCCGCACGCCATTGTATCCTGTATACAAAATCACTCTTAACCTATAGGCGGGCGCACTGATATGTCAAGATAAATTAAAGGGATAGGATGATATTCAACAACAAAAAAAGCATGGGCGCCTTCTTGCGTAAAGTACTCTCCCGGGGAGAAAAATTCTGACGCCTTTCGCGAATATATCACTGTTATCACCGCCAAACCGC
>Ga0068713_1000824_pt1 | contig 50078 bp, 31 predicted proteins | sample MTBAKSrepl2MetaG_FD_62223 | JGI IMG/M metagenome (GOLD analysis project Ga0068713, IMG submission 62223) | Enrichment culture microbial communities om Arthur Kill intertidal strait, New Jersey, USA, that are MTBE-degrading - MTBE-AKS2 (Arthur... | ecosystem: Environmental > Aquatic > Marine >... | reverse complement strand
CGGTTCCGCTGGTCACAACCGAGCTGGCACGTCCGTGGTACGCCACTGGTAGATGGAGATAGTTGGGCATCAGGGCATTTTCAGCCCCGCGGAACATGGTCCCAACATTAAAAGCGTGATGTCGGGATGAGTAGAAATCGGTGTAGTCGCCGATCTCGACGGGGAGATGGAGGGTCACTTCATCCTGTCTGTGAATGGCTTCCTCACGTAGCGGCAGGTTGTCTCGCAACACGGGGTTATTCGTATCCAGGAGCGTCAACAAACGCTCACGTACTGCTTTCCATGTGCTCCTTCCGGATGCCATGAACCGGTTCAGCGAGGTCGAAGCGAAAAGAAGTTCAGGCCCGCCGAGGAGCAGTCCGTGGCGTTCGAGGGCAGCGAGGTCAAGTACCTCCTCGCCAATCGCCACACCGACTCTTCGCTCCGTATTCGTTGGGGTCGAGAATACTCCATACGGCAGATTCTGGATCGGGAAATGTGAATCCGCAGGGACATTCAGAAATGTGGTCCGGCTGGCCATGGTGGTTCCTGTTGAAGGTTTCAGCTTACTCGGGGGATACTGCAAGCCCGAATTTCGTCAGAGCAAACCGTGCGAGTGTAAATCGTCACGTGGTTCATCAAAACTGCAACTTCCGTAGGAGAGAAGTCCACTCGCCCTTTCATGGCGGATTGCTTCGCTGCTCAGGATCCAATCACCGAATTGGATTGTGTCGTTCTTGAAAAGGAATGATTCGGGGTCGGTAGCGCTCAATATCTCAGCCAGTTGCTCCAGGTTCAATTGATGGACACGTGCCATCATGGCAGCCACGAACAGGTTGACAAATCCGTGCATCCAGCCATTGAATTCAGTTCTGAAGTGACGAAACGGATGGTGCAAACCGGCAGTGGCCTTAAGCGAAACACCCTGCCTGCTCCAGTCATCCAGGGCGGCTGCAAGTGATGTAATGTCCGGTACTTCCTCTGGAGTAATTCCTCCGCACCGGATCTTTAAGCCGAAGGGTGGCCACTCACTTTCCCGAGCTTCGTTGCTTCTGCGGATCGCATCAGCCAACTTCGCAACATCGCCACTCAGCGCCCCACGCCAATTGACCTCGAGGAAGAGCCCCAACGCAGCCGCATGGGTCTCCTGTTGGATGTGGCGAATTTCGCTCAAGGCAGACACGATTTCATCATCATCCAGCCCCGTGACGGGAAAGTACATCTCGAAGAGCTGAGGAGAGATGCGATTCTGGATGAAGGCGTCAGACTGGAAAACAGCCTGCAAATCCTGACGCAGGCATTCCAACATCAGTTCAACGGACTCTCCGCGGGTGCCGATAATCGAAACGGGGAGTGCTTCATTTGTCCCGTATGTCCCACCCGTTGTTGGAAATTGTGCTGCCTGCCCGGCGGGGAGGAGGAAACGAGAGAGCATCCAGGATTCGGGCGTTGCTTTGTGTTCGGCATACTGGTGCAAAGCCTCCCGAAGCGAAAGCCGCGCGGGCGGGAACATTCCGGCGTAATCGATCGCTCCTTCCATCAACGCGGTGATCGCAGAGGATCGCTGACGAGTATCTGCTGTCATAAGCTGTCCGTTTGCCCTTTCGCACCATCCAAACTTCGGTTCGCCAAACAGATCGTATTATACCGGGGGAAAGCCCATCACGCAACCTGCTTCGAATCGAATAGCGGGTACCTGGTAACTGAAACTCCTGTCACCCTGTCACTACAGGTGTGTCAGCATCACCACGGACTCAACCGTACTCCGGTCAATGCCCTTATGTAACTCGTATCATCGGAGAGACGCAACCCTGTGTTGTGGTCCTCAGTCCTATCTTATTCATTATCAAAATAGTAGGTGAGGGGGCGGAACTGGCGTGCTCGGTTCGTTCCTGCGTTGATCACCGTCTGACAGGCTGAACTGAAAATTGGCAACGATCTTGCAATACCCCTTGCAGCGGATGGTGGTTCGCCACTTTGCAGCTCTTCCTGGTGAAACATCCGCATCTGGCGCCTGCTCGTGTAACTTGGTCCTTGGTTGGATTCGCGTTATTTTCAGGTGGCCAGTATTGATCGCACAGGAGGTATTCCCAATGATGCGCAGAATGGCAATCCCTTTGACCGCGTCCCTGCTACTGTGGATGACTGTTGTGAGTCACGCACAGAGTGTGACCGAAGCGGTCGGCACCTCAGGCAGTGTCAACTGGACTTCGCAGGTTGTGCAGGCGAAAGGGATCGCCGTGCAGGGTGGAGTCGGTGGTCGTGCAGGCCAGATTCGCGCTGCTGAACTCGATGCGTTGCGTCAAATCCTCGAAACAGTCAAGGGGATGCGACTCACGAGCGAAACGACAGTCGAAAACTTTATGCTTGCATCGGACGTGATCAGGACCCGTGTGGAGGGAGTCGCCCGGAACTTCCGAAGGGTGGGCGATCCTGTCTACATGCCCGATGGGAGCATCGAGCTGACAGTCGAGATGGACCTGGCCGGTCCCGGCCGCTTCTTCGATACAGTGATCCCCTCCCAGACTGGAGGCGGACAGCCGGTGTACACAAGCCCCATGAGCGACGCTCGCGCCTTCTCCGGGCTGATTGTGGATGCCCGCGGGCTGGGGTTGCGGCCGGCTATCTCGCCGCGAATCTTCGACGAAAGCGATCGCGAGATCTACGGCAGCCGTTATGTTTCACGTGAATGGGCGATTGAGAACGGCATGGCAGGATACGCGAAAACCGTGGACCAGGCGAAAGCCGGTGAACGAGTTGGCGCACACCCCATGGTCATCAAAGCTGTCAAGGCAACCGGAGCCAATCGGACGGATCTCGTGATCCGTGACACGGATGCACACATGCTGCACGTCGTTTCGGCGAACTTCACTTTCCTGCAGCAGTGTCGTGTTGTGATCCTTGTTGATTAAGAGAGGCAAATGATGAAGAACATACGTTGGATACCCGCGCTCCTCGCACTGGCGCTCCTGATTGGCTGCGGCCCGAAACCTGAGATCAGTCAGTCGGTCCTGGATACCCCCGATTACCATGTTTCACAGGGGATGAAACTGCTGGACCGCGACGAGGTGGACGAGGCAGAATCAGCCTTTCGTCGTGCGATCGGCCTGGACAAGAGTTTCGCGGAAGCCTACAGCGGACTCGCGCTGGTCGAGGCAATGCGCGGAAATTTCAAGGACGCACGCTCCTACGCTGATGACGGTGTCGCGAAAGCGAAAAAGAACCCCATCACCTGGGCTGTCCGCGGACGCGTTAAAAGCCTGCAGATGGAAGGCGACGACTGGATTAAGCGTGCCGATCGTGACTTCTACACTGCAGCAGAGCTGGACCCCAACGAAGACCTGATCTACTACTGGTGGGGCATGGCGTACGCTCGTGCTTACGACTTCCGCGAGGCGTCCAACCACCTGTCACGCGCGATCGAACTGAATGGCCAGTGGTCGGCATCCGCAGATCGTGAACTCGCCCAGATACAGAAGATTCTGCGGTCTGCGCCCGGCACACGTGTCGGAAGCCGGATCGCCCTGTTGAACCAGATCAGTCGTGCCGACCTCGCCGTCCTGTTCATGGAGGAACTCAAGCTGGCTGAGGTGATCGAGCGGAAACGGCCAAAGGAGTTCGACACCGCGTACGCGCCACCGACCGATCCGACCTCGATGTACGGAGGCGAGAAGGAATCCACCACGCTCCCGGCAGATGTCAATGATCACTGGGCGCTGAGCTGGATACGCCAGGTCGTTAAATTGGGAGTGATGGAGGTCAGCCCTGACAACCGTTTCTACCCGGATACACCGGTCACACGCGCCGAGTATGCACTCTTCCTTCAGAACATCCTGGTCGATGTTATGCAGGATCGGACCCTCGCGACCAAATACATCGGTGAGGAATCACGTTTCAAGGATATGCGCAGCGGAATGGCCACTTACAATGCCGCCGCCCTCGCGGTTGACCGTGGAATCATGGAAGCACGGCTGGATGGCACCTTTGGACCGTCCGAACGTGTGAGTGGCGCTGACGCCCTCCTCATCATCCGGGCATTTCAGAACTACCTGAAGTTTGTATTCTGATTCATCGCCACAAATACCACCAAGAGAAAAGGCCACGCTTACGCATGGCCTTTTCTCTTGGTGGCGGGGGCGGGATTTGAACCCGCGACCTTTGGGTTATGAGCCCAACGAGCTACCAGACTGCTCCACCCCGCGTCGCTTAACCTTCAGTATAAGACCCTCTCGTTGAATCAGTCAAGCCCTTAGCAGGTGGTTGACTCCCTGGCTGCATCCTGGTACTTCCACTCCATACCCCTCCTCCACGATTGTCATGTCATCGTCCGCCTGCCTCGCTTATGGTTGCCAGTTCGTCCAGCCCTGCGTACTTTCAAACCTTGAGTGAGCTGGGATTCTTGCTGCTATTGATTGGAGGAACTGTGAACCAGGCTATTCGAGCAGTACAAGCGGCCCTTCTGGTCGCTCTTTTCGCCTTTGTCAGTCCGCATGCAGATGCTTCCACGGAACTGAACGAGATCATCGGTGACACGGTGATCGTCGGCTGGACCGCGCTCGACAATCAGCACAACACCGTGATCGGGAGAATGCTGGCCTACGACCCGAATGGTGACGGCGGGAACGGCGTTGTTCACCTCACCTTCACAAAGCTGACCACCAACCTCCTCAGCCGGTATGTGGTTGGCAACAAAGTGAATTTCGTCGACGGATTGCCCATCGTTCATCAGATCGATGGCTCGACCGTCAGCCTCGGGTCGCGTGCTGGTTATTCCACGATCGGGATGGCCGTTAACATGGACAATCCCTTTCCCGTGATTCTCTATCACGACCGTGCGTCCTCAGCCGATGCCTGGGCGGGCCGTGCAGCTTCCGAATCCGAGTTGTTGCCTGGATTCTACTTCGAGCAGCCGCTGCCCTACCAGACAGGCGTCAGCGTCACACAGTTCAAGGTGGCGATGGATGGCGACAGCGTCGCACATGTTGCAGGCGGCCACTCCCTTGGGGATGCCACCGGTGATCGTCCCCTGATTTATTACCGACTCGGCGTCAACCGCGAGGAGAACGCATTTACGGTCACCAATCCCGGCGGTGTCGCGCAAACCATCACCGGGCTTGCCCCCTTCAGCGCGGCCGAGATTGCCGTGAGTCCGGATGGGCAACGTGTAGCGATTTCCCACATGATCGGCCGGCTTCAGCTCGGAACCGTCCAGGCGGCGAGCGGGGCAGACTATGTGCTGTGGGTGAACGAGGAACGTGGCCAAAACTGGACCTTTGACTCCTCACTGATCAATGTCACTCAGTTCGCCGGACCTTACGACGATCTCCTAAACGATACACTGGCAGCCAATGGTGACACCATGCGTGTCACCTCGGGAAGTTCAATCTTCTTCGACGAGGATAATGTTCTCCATTTCGCCCACGAGGTCTATCCTTACTTCCACTACCAGAATGTCGGCTACATCTTTGGGCGTGTTTACTACTGGAATGACGTCCACATGCAACACATTCAGGTGGCGGACGGAAGTTTCTTCCTGAATGCCGGGGTTACCTCGTATGGTGCCATGACCGGAAAGCCAAGCCTCTACAAGGATCCCGATACTGGTTACCTCTGGTGCCTCTATCAGCAGTTTGGCGAACCAGGCGACACCCTGGCGAATGGCGATCCAATGGATGCCGGGGCGGGTACAGGTCTGCTTAACGCCGATATCTACATCGCTGCATCTCCACCCGGTGAGTATAATGGGCTGCTCTGGTACAAGGGTGTGAACATCACCAACACCAAGGGCACCACGGGGAACATCCCTGCAGGCGAGTGCAGGCATGAAAGGGATGCCTCGATCGCCCTGAACAACGATGGCGATTTCCTGAACATCCTCTATGTCCAGGACCGTGACGCCGGCAACTACGACAACGGCAACGGCAGCATCACAAATAACCCGGTCATCTACCATCGAGTGAGCAAGCAGGAACTGATCGACATCTATAACGAACGGCAGCAGCTTGTCCGCAACTACCCGATCCACCGGGATTCCACAGGGTTCTGGCAGGATGAATTGGACTGGGAATGGCGTGAGCTGACAGCCGTCCGTGAGTCTCAGGAAACGGCACATCTGGATGAATACGAGCTTGTCGAAGCCTGGCCGAATCCCTTCAATGCCCAGTTGAACCTCAAGGTGCGAATTCCCTTCACACAGCCGATCCGTGTTGTTGCCCACGACCTGCTCGGACGTCAGGCTGCCCTGCTGCATGACGGCACACTTCGTTCCGGCGTGAGTACGTTGACTTTCGATGCCGCCGGACTCAGTAGCGGGATCTACTTCATACGGCTTGAAAGCCGCGACGGTACCCTCAGCCGCGTGCAGAAGGTTGCCCTGATCCGATAGCAATCGGACCGCAAGCGTTATACAAAACAAAGAACCAGCCAGGGCGTCCCCGGCTGGTTCTTTGTTTTGTAAGAAGGTGGATCAATCGGTCCACGGTGCCGCCCGTGTGGGGCGGGGAAGGGGATTCGGACGCGGCGGCGTGTAGGATTCCAGCTCCTTGAGGATAACCTCAATCGCCTTTTCAAGCTGCGGGTCGCCTCCGGCAATCACCTCGCTGGGGACCTGTTCTACCTCGATATCCGGCTCGATGCCTGCATTTTCGACAATCCACTCACCATCAAGACTGAAGATACCAAACCTTGGCGCGGTCACCTGTCCGCCATCGACAAGACGCGGGCTGCCGCCTATTCCCACAAGACCACCCCAGGTACGCCTGCCGACAAGCTTTCCAAGACCACGCTGACTGAATGCCATTGGCAACCAGTCCCCTCCAGAGCCGGCGCTCTCATTGACAATCATCACCTTCGGCCCGGGCAGGGACGCATAAGGGGATGCCGTATAGACACTGTCCCTGAAACCCCAGTAGTTGATCAGGGGTCGGCTCATCAGGTCGATCATGTAGTCGGCGACTGATCCACCTCCGTTGAAACGTTCGTCGATGATCGCCGCATCCTTGTCCAGTTGCGAGAAGAAGTATCGGTTAAACAGGTTGTAGCCACGTCGTCCCGTATCCGGCAGGTAGATGTAGGCGACACGGCCGTCCGTGGCTTCTGCTACTTTTCTACGGTTTTGCTCCACCCAGTGGTATAGCCGATGTGCGCGCTCACTCCCCATCGGTTGAACGATCACCTGTCGTGCGCCCTTCATCTCCGGCTTGCTGTTTACCGTCAGAATCGTCTGCTTGCCGACGGTGTTTTCCAGGGCTTTAAACAGGTTGTCGCTGCCTGATAGGGGTTGGTTGTTGATCGCGAGCAGGTAATCACCTTCACTGACCTGGACACCCGGTTCTGCGAGAGGGGTCCTCAAAGAAGGACTACCATAATCGTTGGCGTAGATGCGCACAATACGATACGCCCCGTTCTCGATGGAGAAGTCAGCCCCGAGCAGGCCGACCTGGACCTTAGGCAAATCTGGAGAATCTCCGCCACCCACGTAGGCGTGTCCAACAACCAGCTCTCCGAGCATCTCTGCGAACAGGTAGTTCAGGTCATCACGCGATCCGACATGTTGCAGAAATGGCTCGTACTTCGCCTTCACAGCTCTCCAATCGGAGCCGTGCATCCCCGGATCGTAGAAGAAATCACGCTCGATCCGCCAGGCCTCCTGGTACATCTGGTTCCACTCCTCTCGCGGATCGAGGTACATGTCAAGCCCGGAAAGGTCAAGTTTGCCCCCATTTTTATCGGGGCTGCCTTTGGTCTCGACGATACCGTACCCACGGCTCTCGTCAGCGTAGATGAGTTTCTTCCCGTTCGCACTCACTTCGTAGCCCCGAACTCCTTTCAGGAAGTCAGTTGCTTCGTGCTTCTCCAGGTCATACTTACGGATTACCCCCTTACTCCAGTCTTCCATTTGCAGGAAAAGGAATCCGCCGGAATCGATTGACTGGAGGTTCGAGTAGTCACCCGGCTCCTCTTTCAGCCCCAGCGTTCTCCCCTCTATGCCTGCGAAATCAATGACTGTTATTCCAGCCTGCTTCTCACTCTTCTCGTCCTTGCCCTTCTCTTTATCCTCTTTCTTCTTGCTGTCATCGGCGTTATCGCCGCTCTCTTCGTCACTCTCCGGCGCGAAGGGCGATTTTTCCTGGCTGCTCAGCACGACACAATAGAGACTTCTCCGCACAGGACGCTCGTAGGAGGACATATCCAAACCGCTGATATTCAGCGCGTAATTGGTGCTCGCCGCGAAGAACAGGTACTTGCCGTCACGGCTGAAAATGGGCGAAATCGCATCACTCAAACCATCCGTGACCTGGTGGGTCGAACCCTTCTGGATGTCGTAAATGAATATCGCCCGGTAGTGGTTCGACAAGGTTTTGGAATAGGTGACATACTTACTGTCCGGCGACCAGTCAGGCATTGCGTTGCCTGCGCTTTCGCTGTCCTGGTCGATCAGAACCGGCATTGGCTTTGTCGGGTCGATGTAATAGAGCGATACCCCCGCGTCACGAAACAGCAGCAGTTTTCCATCTGGCGACCACTTCAGGTCGTAGTAAAACTGACCGTCTGGCAAGTCGATACGCTGCGCAGGAGTTTCCCCTTTCTGGTCGATGATATAAAGGTCATACTCGCCAGTCATGTCTGAGAACCACGCGATTTTATCGCCATTCGGCGACCAGGCGGGGAAACGGTCATGTGCCCCGCTGCTGAGTGTCAGATTGCGGGTATCCCCTTTCTCCGCGGGAATCGTGAAAATCTCACCCCTCGCCTCGAACAGGCCACGGACCCCGGTGGGGGAGATGGAGAACGTACGAACCATATCCTTCACCTTTGTCCAGCGGGGACGCAGATGGGGTAGATCCGGATCGATCTGGATTGGGATGATGCTGGTTTCGTTTGTCTCTGGATCATAGAGATGGATGCGGCCACCCTGTTCGAAAACGAGACGGTTACCATCGCTGGACAACGTTTTGATGTCGAAATCGCTGAAATCGGTCAGCTTGACCGGCGCCGAATGATCTGTCACGGAATAGGAATAGAGATTCATGGTAAAATCTCGATCCGAGAGGAAGTAGACCTTGTCGCCGACCCAGCAGGGATAGGTGTCATTCGAGTTGTTCCGGGGGATGCGGATTGTTTCATGCAATGCGAAATCGAAAAGGTCAATCATCGTGGTTCGTCCACCACGGTAGCGTTTCCAGGTGCGAATGGCATCACTGATCGGCATGTAGGCGATCCTCTCGCCATCGGGCGAGATGGAGCCACGCTCCGCCCTCGGCAGGATGAGCGGTTCCGGCAGACCACCCATTGGATCGATTGAATAGAGTCGATTGTAGCGCATCGTCTCGTTCGACCGGGGGGAGATGAAGAGGACCTTGCCATCCTGGGTCCACCCGCGGACGACATCCGATTCCGGGTGGTACGTGAGACGCTTCGGCATTCCACCTGACACGGGGACGACAAACACATCGGTATTGCCGTCGTACTCCCCGGTGAAGGCGACCATCCGACCGTCAGGGGAGAGGTAGGGGTCCGATTCGACCCCCTCACTGACAGTCAACCTTGTCGGGTTGGATCCGTCAATCCCGGCGATCCAGACATCGCTCGCGTAGGTGAAGACCACATGATCCGTGCTGATCGAAGGTGAACGCAGCAGCAGGGTCTCGTTTTGAGCTGGAAGGCTGTACGACGCACTGACCAGGAAGAGCAAACCTGCCAGGACTGGACGAGTAGAACGAGGGAACTCGAACATGGGATCTCCGTAACTTTTTGATGAAAGTTCGGAAAATATACGTGTCGAATCTCTGATTTAACAGTGCTGGTAAGACATTCCACACAATCGACTGTGGGGAAGGTGGCATGATAGAACAGAGTCATTTCCATTCATCAAGAAGTTGGCGATACTGCGCCCCCGTTTCACTCCTTCCGATGCTGAATGAATGACGATCCGCTATGTTCGTTCATCAAGCAGGAATGGGAGGAGGAGGAATTCTGTCATTTGAAAATGTGCATTCTGTCGTCTTTGTTCTTACTCGCCGAAACTGATCCATTTCGCGTGGTGGCTGCGATCCCTTCAGCTACTGTCCATGCCAATCGATCCACAGACCTCTCGCCATCTTGCGAAGGATGGCGTTCAGCAACTTCTTGCTGGAGCGGAAATACGGGTGTCTCCAATCGTATCACAAGTGGTGCTGTTACATCCTTCCATTACCGTGGTTATCAATTAAGCCTCACGTAATACATAAGATGTTGTGAGAGAGTGGTAGCCGAACTCCACCCGTTCCGCACTTCTTGTTTGTCAGAATCGTGGGGAGCCTGCCGAATCGCTATGACCCAGCTTCCCTTGCAAATGTACATGACCCAGCCGAGCTGCAATCTCTATATTTCGGCCTTAAGCAACTCGAAGGATTATGTCGCAATGCCCGACACAGTTTTCAAAAGCATCCTGGCCGCCAGCCTCTGCTTTATGGCGTTATTTATGCCAGGTCGGGAGCTGTTGGCTGAGCCGCATGAGGTATCTACCGATTCCACGATAGCCTACCCACAGAGGCTGCAGGCGCGATCAGGATGGGAAAAAGCAGCCTATCTGCCCGGGGCTGCTGTATACCTGCCCTTTCATCTTGTTTTATCAGGAGTTAGCAAAGGAGTAGGTTCGGTTTATCATTCCCACCTTGTCCAACGCCTTTCCGACATTCTGACGAGTGAAAGTGAACTGCAGGGCATGCGGCCGGTTTATTCGTCACGGGCAGGTGCTGGAGGGACTTTTTATCGAGATCGGCTGATTTTTCGATCCACCACTGCACCGCCGGATCGGCTTGACCTGAAAGCGACTTTGGGTATTCACGATCGATGGCTGCTCAATACAAAATGGCGTTCGGCAGTTCCGTATCTGCGCGAAGGTTACTTCGAAATTAAGGGGGAAGTCTTCCACTTCCCGGATGAACGGTTCTATGGGCTTGGCGCCTTGTCCGATTCCGAGGATGAAACCGTGTACGGACTGAACCGGGTCGCGTTTACGACCACGATCCTTGAAAAACGGTTCCGGGATGAGGAGTTCTCGCTTCAGGCGGGGTGGGAGACGAACTGGATTGACGCGACTCCTGCAGCCGCGGCCGACAATCGCCCGGCGACAACCCATGAATACACGGAGCCAAACCTGCCAGGCGTTGCCACTCGAGTTGAGCTGGTAAACATTGGGTTGGCATACCTCAGGGACACACGTGACCATCTTGGCAAGCCCGGCAGAGGAGGGGTTAGTCAGCTTTCGGTCGCCGGGTTTAGCGACCCGACCACTGCAATCTACGGTTTCTACCGTTCCACAATTGATTTGGCACATTACTATGATCTTAAGTACAACCGGGTGTTTGTATTACGTGGTGCAATCGAGACAAACCGTGTATTTTCACAAGGACTCAGTATTCCCTTCTATCACCTGGCGGAAATAGGCGAAGTGAATACGGTTCGCGGCTACCCGCGGAATCGCTTCAGAGGGCATGATCATCTCCTGGGTACCGTTGAATATCGGTTTCCATTGCGCGACATTTGGGGTGAATCTGGCCTTGATTTTGTTGTATTTACAGATGCTGGGCAAATCAGCCACCAGGAGAGTTTCGGCGATATCCGATGGGATCGGACGATCCTGGGTATCGGAGGTGGGTTTCGTCTCTGGACCGCCCATGGAGTCGCGGCAAGGCTCGAGCTGGCTCGTGGCCAAGACATGTGGCGTCTCTATTTGCTCCTGAATCCGGCGGACCGATGGTAGCCACAGTCATCAAATCCACCACGTTGCTCATCATCTTCCTGCAGTGTTGCGGCTGTGCCGGGCAGCTCCAGGGATTTCCGGGCGGGCAGGTGCCCGATGATCGTAACCATCTTCCGACCCCTCCACCAAAGCGATCCTCTATCAATGACTACGCTGACGCGATCGACAAACAGATCGCGCTCCCTTTGCGCAACCTGCTTGATCCTCCCAGGCAGTTGCGTCGTTTGACCGGCAATCCAAAACAGGCATTGAATCTTAATGCCTTCGACGACGTTCCCGCCTCCTCCTGGTTTGAGCATCGTCACCCTTACCAACGACTCACTCATGACGAACTCTATCGAGGACCGAATAAGATCGAAGGTCCGGACACATCCGCTGCGATGACAGTGATTCAGGCGAAAGCGGACGGTGTGACTCCTGGATTTGCAGTCGAGGATGCTCGCGGAAACCGTTTCTTCCTCAAGTTTGATCCCCCCGGCTACCCGGAACTGGCGAGTGGGGCGGAGGTTGTGGCGACAAAGCTGTTCTACGCTGCCGGGTACTTCACTCCTGAAAATTACATTGTTGTCTTTCATCCGGATCGCTTTGTACTCGGCGAAAATGTGCGATTCACTGACAGCAAAGGCAGAAAACGCTCGATGCGCAGGGAGGACCTTACGGACATCCTGCAGCGTGTAGAAAAACGATCCGATGGCAAAATTCGCGCGCTGGCCAGCCGCTACATCCCCGGCAGAATAATCGGCCCCTTCCGCTACCAGGATGTTGTTCCGGCGGATTCAAACGATTTTGTCCCTCATGAACACCGCCGTGAACTGCGCGCACTCTATGTGTTTGGTTCCTGGCTGAACCATATCGACTCAAAGGATCAGAACTCGCTTGACAGCTACATTACCGACTCCTCCGGCGTCAGCTATGTGCGACACTATTTGATCGATTTTGGCACCTGTCTCGGCAGCGGGGGACGTGGGCCACACCCAGCCTATCGGGGAAACGAGTACGAAATTGATCCGGGTGCAATGCTGAGAAAGATCCTGACACTTGGCCTGTTTCCCCGAGATTATGAACGGAGCGACACAATCCCGTTCACCTCCATCGGGCGCTACACCGCTAATGGCTTCAATCCGGGGGATTTTCGTTCTATCTTCCCAAATCCTGCATACGGTAACCTCACGCTACGCGACGCATTCTGGGGTGCGAAACTGGTGGCCTCCTTCAGTGATGATGATCTGCGAGCGGTGGTGCGTAGCGGCGAATACTCCGATCCGGACGCGGAAGCCTGGCTCCTGTCACAGATGATCCGAAGACGTGATATCGTCTGCAGTTACTGGTTCGATCGAACGCCGCCCCTGGACGATTTTACACTCGAGGAAGATGAAAATGGCAGGCAACGTCTCTTCTTTTGCAACATCGCGGTTGATCTGGGTATCTGGGAACAATCCGGCGTATCCTATCACTTTGAATATCAAGCATGTGACAGCGACCACCAGGGGGGCCAAATCCTGCGGTTCACTACTGAATGCCCACTCCCTGACGGGTTTGCGGAAGTGGGGGGAAGGGTGGAGGTACGGGTCCGTAAGTCCGAGCAGGCGACCTGGTCGAGACCAGTGACCCTCATGTTGCAAGGTGACACATCCGGCGAGTTGTCGATCACAGGATTGCTCAGACCAGAACGGGGCAGGTAAAGATGGCCACTCCCCGATCCGAAACGCAGCCGCAGCACCAAGGGTTCTGGAATCATTTCCATATTGCATACCCAAGCATAGCCTGGCGCATGTTCTGGTATGGTGCCCTGTTGATTGCAACCCTCACTCTCCTCAAACCGGTACGTAACTCGCTTTTTATCAACACTTACGGGGTGGATCAATTACCCACAGCGTTTTTTGTGGTCGCGCTTGTTGCGGCACTTTTCGCCATTGTTTATACGAAAGTTGCGCCTGACAGAAATCTCCATCAACTCGTCCAATCGATTCATTCTCTCTCTGTTGTGATGCTTATCGGCTTCTGGTATTGCATGACATTTCACCCACTGCAGACCTGGATCTATTATCTCTTCTATATCTGGGTTGCCATTTATGGTGTGATCATCACCGCGCAATTCTGGCTCATGGCGAACCTTGTGTTTCTTCCGCGTGAAGCGAAGAGCTACTTCAGCTTTCTGGGCACAGGTGCGATCGTGGGGGGAATCGCAGGCGGTTACACTGCCCGTTTGCTGGTGGATCTGATTGGCTCGAAAAACCTTCTGCTCCTGGTTGTTGCGATGTTGCTGGCAGGCAGCATCCTGGTTCTATACCTGTGGAAATCGGTCAGGGAGAAGGTCGAAACACGGCTCAGCACGCTGACACGTTCTGTGAAGACTCGTCAAATTGAACAGCATTCAACCCTGAAACAGTTCTTGAGTAGCAAACACCTGCTGCTTACTACCCTATTAATTGTTATTGCTGGAGTTGTCGCCAACCTGGTCGACTATCAATTCAGTGAAGTTGCCGCAAGGATCCTTCACTCCGAGGACGAACTGACCGCTTTCTTCGGCGTCTGGGCGTCAAACCTGAGTCTTATCTCGCTCGCGTTGCAGCTCTTTGCGACCGGGAGGATCATTCGCCACTTCGGTATTGGCGTGACTCTGGCTTTGCTGCCGATGTTCGTGTTGCTCGGAGCGCTTTCCGTAGTGCTTTGGCCGGTTCTTTGGGCGGCAACGGGGCTGAAGGTTGGGGAAGGGGCGATCAAACAATCGCTGAATCGGGCGGGAATGGAATTGCTCGCACTACCCGTACCTATTCGTCTCAAACAGAGAATCAAGCCTGCGATCGACCTGATCGCAGACCATGCAGCCACAGGTATCGGGGGTGTGCTGCTGATACTTCTTGTGAACATCGCAGGATTCAGTGCAGCGGAAATCGCATGGGTGATACTGCTGCTGTCAGCCTGCTGGGCGATCGTTGTACGGAATGTGCACAGGCAGTATCTGCACTCCTTCCGTGTAGCGATCGAGAAGCGTTCTCTGGCGCTGCGTGAGACTTCCGAAGACCTTTATGATCGTGATCTGCAGGAAAAGTTACTGAGCACTCTCAGGACAGGATCACCTCGTACACTACTTCACTTGCTACAGGAGTTTGATCAGGTACCGTCCGAACCCTACCGAACCGAGATCCTCCGCCTGGTCGAGCACAACAACCCGATGGTTCGAGCGCAAGTGTTCAAACTGTTTGCGCAGGACCGTAACCAGGATCTGCAGAGACACGCTGAGAAAGCGGTGCAGAAATCAATTGGGGAAGAGAGGATGGCGGCACTCCTGTACCTTGCAAGCCACTCTGCTGATGGAACACAATTGCTTACTGCGGAACTGCATCAGGGTGGCATTGAGTTGCAGATCGACACCATTCGTGCCCTTGGGCAATTCATCGCACTCTATTCCGAACAACACAGCAGGGTTCATTTTGCCGGTATTGTTGATCTAATCAAGCGTTTGCGCCAGTCGGGCACCCTCGATGCAGATGAGAAGAAGGATCGACTGAATGTGGTCGTCGCTGAGGCGATTGGTGAAGCCGGAATCTTCGACTACTCCGCATATCTGCATATCTTGCTACGTGAAAATAGCAGGCAGGTAAAGGAATCCGTGCTCCGTGCGGCTGGCAAAATCGGTGATCAATCATTCGCCCCGATCCTGATCGAACATCTGGAGTTGAAGGCGGTACGCTTCGCCGCCATGCAAGCACTCGCAACGATGGGAGGCAGAGTGCTACCCCTGCTTGAAACCACACTCAGATCATCAGGCGTAAATCTGACATCGAGAATCGGGGCGGCCAGGGTCCTGGGGATGATCGGTGAGCAATCCTCCGCTGATCTTGCATTGCGGCTGGCAGGAGGTAGGTTGAATCTCGTTGTTCGCGATCGTCTCATCAAATCTCTCAGCCGCCTGCGTCGCGATTTTCCCGACATTCTCTATAAATCAGAGCTGCTCAATCAAGCCTTCATCCTGCAGACAAAGTACCTTTGTGAAACCGCGATCCTACTGGCCATGCTGCAGGATCGGACACTGGCGGGCAAAACATCCAATGTTGATCCTGAAGCGACCCGGCTTTTAGTACGTTCGCTTCAGCAGCGACTCGCGGGCGATTATGAACGGCTGTTTCGTTTGATTGGATTACGATACCCAAGCAGGGGAGTGGTCGAAGCGTATTACGGGTACAGTGGGCGGAATTTTGAACTTCGAGCAAATGCGATCGAATACATGGATAACCTGTTGCATCGATCCTGGAAGCGAATCGTGATCCCCTTGCTTGAAAACTCCCAGTTGGAATTCCTTATCTTGCACCATCGCAAGCATTTCGGGGAGATATCCTCCAATTATACCGATCTGCTGCGCACTGCGGCCCTGGAAGCCGATCGATGGATCCGGTGCTGTCTGCTGTATTGGATTGCCCGGTCAGATAACAAAACGCTGAAGTCATCCTGCCGATCCGCAATGAACGACCCCGACCCGATGATCGCTGAAACAGCCCAACTGCTTGGAAATGATCCATCGGAGAGCAGGGAGGAGGGAAGTGGAGGAATGCTGACAATGATCGAACGAGTCCTCTTTCTCCAGGGGATCGACATTTTCGACGAGGTTCCTGCGGAGGAACTTGCGCACATTGCGTCGATCTCCGAAGAAATCGACGTTGATGCCGGTGATCAACTGTTTCATGAAGGCGACCTCGCAGACGCAATGTATATCCTGCTTTCCGGGAAAGTACGAGTTGAGCGGGATGGAGAAGAGGTGATGATTGTCGGCCCGCGTGAAGCGGTAGGCGCCTGGTCACTTTTCGATGAGGAGCGCTGTGTGGTGACCGCGACGACTCTTGAAGATTGCGAATTGCTCCGGATCGATCGCGAAGAATTCATCGACCTGCTGGGTGATCATACACCGATCACGCAGGGTGTGCTCAAGAAAATCATGAAACGACTTCGCAAACTGATGGATGTCGTGGAAACAAGCACTCGACATGGTGGCGATTCGAGCTGATCCAGGACACTCGATAATCAGAAACGCAGGATAGTAGGTGCCTCATGAGGAGTATGGATATTCACAAGATTTTGTGCAGCACAGCTCGGCTGATGAAGCTGTCAAGATCGCCTGGAGTTCGGAGGTCTTCAGGGGTGTCTTGACAACAAACCTGCAAGCGTTATATGGTAACCCCTTGTTTTATTGAAAACAATATTCCGAGGCGATGTTGTGTTGATTTCTGATAGGCAAGCTGAATTGTTTGGTATCGGGGAGGCAGGGTAGCAAGGTGAACAGAGAACAAACGCCGACAATCGTTGTGCTGGATGACGAAGAGATGATTGTCGCCAGCATCAGCTCTTTTCTGACGCTTGAAACGGACTACAGGATCGAGGGATTCATCTCAGTGCGTGATGCGCTTGAGTTCATCCAGTCAAGCGAGATAGATATTGTCATTTCGGACTTCCTGATGCCGGAGATGGACGGGATCAGCTTCCTTGCTAAAGTGCGTGAAATCAGACCGGAAGTGCCAAGGGTGATCCTCACTGGCTACGCCGACAAGGCGAATGCGATCAAGGCAATCAACGAAGTGGGGCTGTTTCAGTACATTGAAAAACCCTGGAATAATGACGATCTGCTACTCGTTCTACGCAATGGGATTGAAAAAGTGCGGCTGATGCGTCGACTCCAAGAAAAAATCAATGAGATCAATGGGGCCTATGCAGAGCTGCAGGGCTTGCACCGTGAAATCGTCAAGACTTTCGTGTAGACCGATCGAAAGGGGATAGCCCCAGATAAAACAACAAGCCCGGGACATATCGTCCATCCTAGCAATTATACATAACGTATATTATCGGAGTTAAATCCGTGTACAACGGTGGTGGCTGAGGGAACAAACTCCTTGAGATTCTGGCAGATGAAAGCCTGTACCTGGATAGGTGTCGTCCACCGTTTCAGTGTTTTTCCCGCGTCAGCGAGTCCTGGCTTGCCGCGAGGCAGATGATCTTCTCCCCGTACACGTCCTTCACATGGTCAATTGCACGGAATAATCCTTCACGTCTTCCACGTGCCTGCTCGGTAAACAGATTGTTCTGCACCCCACGGTAAAGATCAGGTTTCACCAAACCTGACACACTCACACCAATCAGCCTCACCGCTTTGTCACCGGGTTTCCAGAGGTCCGAGAGCAATTCTTTTGCGGTTGAGTATATGACTGCAGGATCATCCGACCAATCCGCCATTTTCTTCTGGTGATCGCGTGTTTCAAAGTCGTATGTCCTTAATTTGACAGTCGTTACCCTTCCTAAATAGCCAGCTTTACGCATCCTGCGTGTCGCTCGTTCGCATAGATACAGCAAACGACCATGCAGCAATGCGCTGTCTTGTACATCTTCATGGAAAGTATGTTCATGACCCATTGACTTGTCTTCAGATCGCTCTTCAAGTGCAATAATTGAGTCTCCGCCCCTTCCACGAATCATTTCTGCAAGCTCACGTCCATGCATGCCAAGCAATTGCTGCAGCACAGAAATCGGCGCCTTTGTCAGGTCCTCTATGGTCAACAGCCCGATCCGGTTCAGTGCTTTTTCTGTCGATGGTCCGACCCCTGGGATCCTCGATACAGGCTCCGGCCCGAAAATCCTGCCGACATCCTCTGCACGGATCACAGTCAGTCCATCCGGTTTGTGCAGGCCGGAAGCCATTTTGGCGACAATTTTCGACGGGCCAATTCCCACAGATGCGGTCAGTCGCAATTCCTGCTTGATGGCTTCTTTGATCTGGTAGCCATAGAATTCAGGCGTGCCGAACAGATGGCAGCACCCAGTGCCGTCCAGGAAGGCCTCATCGATGCTGTAGGGCTCGACCACCGGGCTGAAACGCCGCAGGATGGCCATTATCTGCACTGAGACCCAGGTATATTTCCCGCCTTTCGTGCTGACATGGATCGCATTCGGGCATCGCCGCTCCACCTCCGCGATCGACATACCAGCGTGGATACCGTACTTCCGTGCCTCGTAATTTGCTGTGGTTACAACCCCTCTGCTCCCTTTCGGGCCGCCTACGACAACAGGTTTACCACGCAGAGCGGGATTGTCCCGTTCCTCAATCGCAGCAAAGAATGCGTCCATGTCGACATGGACGACCAGCGTTGCCTTCCGGTTGTCGACACGTTGCCGACGCGGGGATTCCTCCTCAACGCCACGCCGTATTCTCTCGCGAACCTCTGCGCGCATCATGGCATCATCCACTCAATCCGTGCAGCGGCCGGAATCAGCCGACCAGGCAGACACGGTTCAGCATCCAGCCACGTGATTGGCTGTTGAAGGTCAGCTCGTAGACATCCGGACCTGTGGTCATGACGGAGTAATGGTAATGGCGTGTCTGTCCCTCATCGGACACCCATTCACCGTTCACCCGTTCAACCCGATAGACACGATCTTTCCAGCGAAACTTCAAGGGCTGAATCCGACCGTCCTTGAACAGGGCGATCATTTCGATCTTGTCTTGAATGTCTTCGTACCGCACATCCCCCTCGCCTTCGCCGCCACTCGCCTCCCTCCCGCCCCACAATCATCCTGAACAAATGTTCAGGAGAAAGGTAAGCGGTCGGTTCGGGTTTGTCAAGAGCGCGAGGATGCAAATCGGGAAGTCCGGGTTAATGTCGAATAACGGAAGGTTTAGAAGGAGGCGCCGATTCGAACCCTCAGCAGCAGGCCATCACCCGGATGAAACGCACTCCTGGACAGCTCGAGCCGAACGATGTCGCGGTAGGGTACATGGATGACAAGACCTGCGCCATAGGCGACCTCCTCCCCACTCCCGGCGGAAGAATCTGAATAGCCGCGATCGTTGGACAGTATTCCCCCAGTCATCCCCGCATCGACAAAAAGAGCGCTGGAGAGACCAAATTTCAGATTTCTTGCATAGTGCTGGAAAAAGGAAAAGGTGCGTAACGTGACATACTGGATCGGGATGAGATCATTCCGTAGCTCGAGGGATGCGATATGGCGCCATCGTCCGCTGAATGAGCCACTCATCGCCGTACGAATGCCATTGTCACGATTCATCAGGAGACGCCGGTAGGGTGGTGTATTGCCGATCATCCAGCGCGTATCGATGCGTCCGGCGAGAAAGGTACCGGGCGCGAGACGCTGATAACGGACGAACTGCAACTCGGGCTGCAACATGGCGACCTCCTGCTGGTTGGTCACCATGCCCCCGCTCAATCGAAAGCCGAACAGATAGCCCTGATTGGGCCAGGGTTTGTAATGCCTTGTGTCGCGCTGGAAACCGATCCCGAGGGTTGCGTACAGGTCACCCTGCGATGAACTGGAGGAAGTGAGGGCGAGTGGTTGTCCATCCTCCGAATCGAACCGGATTTGAGTGAAGGAGGCATCGCTCGAGAGTGAGTTTTCGAGGTTAAACCGGTATCCAACACTACCCTGCAGCGAACGCTCAAGCAGGTGAATTCCGTCCCAGTCGACCAGCGACCGTGGTTCGGATTCACGTATGGACTTCGCTTTTACTGCCATTGACCAGTTCAGGTTGCGGCTGGTGAGGTAGGGGATGTCCCAGGTGAACTGCTCCCCCTCGATAAAGCCGATCCGTGCGCTTATCGCAAGGGTTTCCCGTCGTCCACGGAAATTATCGTGCGACACCAGCGCACCGAACCCGGACCGTGATGGGTTGTCATCATCGAAGGCGAGGAAGAGGCTCGGCCAGATGTACCACAGCTCTGTGACTTCAACAATCAGCACGGCGGTTTCGGCGGTGAGTGTATCGAGGGTCAATTGTGCGCGGGTGAACAAACCGATCGATTCGAGGCGCGCACGATCTCGATCCAACGATTCTTCCGTGACCATGGATCCGGGCTGATGTTCCATTTCGGCCAGAATCACAAATGGCTTCGTAATCCGGTTGCCGCGAATCTCGATGGTTTCGATTGTCATCGCCTTCGCTACAGGCGATACTGCTGACAACAGCAGAAGAAGAAGCGCGTGCCTGCTCAGAAATCGCAAGCACAGCTTCGTAAATCTACCAGGAATAAAGGAGGGTGATAAAAACCGAGTCATGTCGAATGGGGTCATCCCGGGTGCTGTCATGCACTGTGAGGAAAGAGGCATCGACTGCGCTTTGCAGACGGCTCCAGCGTACGGTCTGGACACGGAGCAGCGGCCCCCTGGCGAGATAGGATCTGGCCGGAATACGAATTGTCTTGCCTGACGGATCGCGCTCAAATCGGTCCTCGTTTCGTTCCTGGTACCGGTAGCCTACCGAAATTGTCCAGCGTGTCCATACCAGCCATTGCAGGGATGCTGATCCATAGTAGGCGTTTGCCTCATCAGAAAGCTCCTGTACAAATTCTTTCCAACGCAACCGTCCTCGGTCCTCGAGATCATAACGCGAAGTCAATTCTGCACCCCAAAGATGAGCGATGGGAATGGTAAGGGTGTCGGAAGCCGACCATCTGCGGAGAGCATTGCTCCGCAGAGAGGCAGCTGAGGAGGGCTCTTCGAAATCATAGACATTGTAATTGGCAAGGACTTCAAACCGGATGCTGTTTCGCCAACCATTAGCCGGGAGATAGTCTACACTCGGACTTAGCCTGAAAACACGGTTCCAGCGGTTGTCCGAAGAACGTGCGCTTGAGAGGTTCACGAGGTGGTCGAGCAGAACGAGTGCTTCGACTTTGAGTCGGGTATCCTCCATCAGCCAGAACGCACTCTCGTGCCTCAAGCTGTGAATCAGCCTGTCGCGATCAGACTGTTCGAGTGTGTCGGGCGAGTCATGGGACAGCTTCTGAGCGGTGTAGGAGAAATGCAGAGTGTCCGCATGGTCTGTCCAACCCGCCGCGAGTTGCAGCACCTGCCTGCGGCCGAGGATCAGACTGCCGCCATAATGCCTGTCCTCTACCGCATAGCTGTAACTGAGGTCGGAGAACATTCTACCGCGATCTGTCCTGAGTGAAAACCGGTTGATAAAATCCAGTTCACGCCCTTCTCCCAGGTTACTCCCACTATACTCGACCACTGTTTTCCTGTATTGGATGTCATACATGCCTGTTGTTCGTTCGGCCAGTGGTGTGAGGAGTGAGTTGGTGATCATGATTTCATCATTCAGACGGCTGGCCACACTGTTGGATCGACCGAGAAACATGTCATTTCTGCGATTGATCCACCGCACATCGATTCGGTCGGACGCTTCTCCGAAGGATTGAGTTGCTGAAGCGGTGAGCAAAGCTTGGTGGTTGCGCCTGGCACCGTAGGTATCAAGCCAGCCTTCGCCCTGCAGTCTGAAAGGGTTGTTCAGGTCTGGCTGGAAGTCGAACCCGCCTCTCGAGGACAAACCTGAGCCCTCGCCCTGGCTTTGACGGTCTGTCGATCCTCCACCGAGCAGGTGGATCTCAAATTGTCGGTCGGACTGCCACATTGCACCGGAACGGATTGCACCACGTGTGATCCTGGTATCCTCGCCTGCAGGAAGGCCTGCAGAGACGGGTGGCAGCCCATTGATTGAAGGCAATGGACTGGTTTCGCCCTTCTCCAGGATCGGCTTGGCTGCCCGGTCGCGGTAATCCTGTCCTTGTGATTCGAGGAGGAGAGTGAGTGCCTCCCCTGCTGGCCGTTGCGCCTGCATCCTCACCACGAGTTCGTTCTTCCACTGTGGTGCAAAGCCGGGTAGTGAACGGTTGGTCACCTCCTCGGATGCCGTCGCCCAACTCCGCCACGCTGCCTCCTTGGAGTGGAAACGGGTCTGCAAACGCCAGACCCGTGTATCCAGTTCCTGCGAGTATCGTGTGGTCAGGGTGTCGGTGACCTCGGACCGTGCCACGGACACGGCAATCAGCAGGATCAGAGGGATGTACCTCGTTCCGCGTCTCACACTGAAGGGTCCGATTCGTCGTAAGGTGCAGGTGCGAGACGAATTCCCAACGCACGGGCCGCTTCACGCGAGCCACCGCCACGTTTTGGGATAATCGCCCCGGCAGAAATGATCAGTTTCAGCGCCTCCTCGACCGAGAGATCGAGATAAGTCGCCTCGTTTTTGGGCACGAACAGCAGGAATCCTGATGTCGGATTGGGTGTTGTTGGGATGAACACACTTACAACATCCGTCTCGATCGCCTGTTGCACCGCACCACGGGTGTCCTGTGTGACAAAACCTATGGAATAGATATTTTCCTTCGGGTACTCAATGATGACTGCGTATTTGAAAACTTCCCGCTGCCCACCGAGCAGGGCCTGCGATATCTGCAAAATGGCTACGTAGACCTTGTTGATAAGCGGAATCCGTTCGATGAGCTTGTTCATGAAGTCAACAATTCGCTTGCCGAGATACTGATGCGCGAACCAGCCTGCGGCGAGGATCAATGCAAGCAGCGCAATGAACCCGATCCCGTGGATCGTTTGCCCCTGGAAGTACTTAATACCGATCAGTGAACCAAGGATGTACTGAATCGGTTTGCCGAGAAAGCCATCGGCAAACAGGAAGAGGTTGACAACAAGCCAGATCGTCAATGCAACCGGTGCAAGCACAACAAACCCGGCGAAGAAGAGTGATCGCACTCTTTTCCACAGTGAGTCGTTCACACTAAGAGGTCCACGCTCGGTGCTTTTCAGCATATACCAGTCCCACCTCCCGCAAAGGCTAACCTGCCCGCTACCGCCTCACTTCACTTCAGATACTTGAAGAGTTCTGTTTCCGGGGGCAGCACAACGACCGTCTTGTCGTTCAAAGTCTTACGATACATCTCGAGAGTACGGCTGAAATCGTAAAACTCAGGATCACGTTCGAAGGCTTTCGCATAGATGGCAATCGCTTCAGCTTCAGCATTGCCACGCAACACTTGAGCCTCACGGTAGGCTTCCGCGAGGATGACACGCTCCTGTCGATCCGCCTCGGCACGAATTTTCAGCGCCTCCTCCTCACCTTCACTTCTGTAGAGGCTGGCGATTCGCTCGCGCTCGGCACGCATCCTTCGGTAGATCGCTTCTTCATTTTCGCGAGGCAGATCAGTCCGCTTGATCCGAACGTCGAGGATCTCAATCCCGTAATCGACAGATTTCTGTGTTGCCTCTTTGGTTACGGTGATCATGATCTGCTCACGGTTTTCGGAGACAATTTCCTCCATCTGGTGCTTTCCCAGTTCTCGAAGCAGATCGGAATAGATGAGATCGTCGAGTCGCGCCTGGGCCGCGCCTTCCGTGCGCACAGTCTGGCGGAACTTGAGTGGATCCACGATACGCCAGCGTGCGAAAGAATCCACCACCAGGTTTTTCTTATCCTCTGTTACCACGATTTTTGGCGTGCTGTCATAAACCAGCAACCGCTTCTCGAAACGCTCAATCGTCCGAAAGGGCGGTGGAAGTTTAAAATGGAGACCGGGGGAGGTTACCGTCTCAAGCGGCCGGCCAAACTCGAGCACGATCGCCTGTTCAGTCTCATTGATGCGAAACGTGAACAGGTTGACAAGGACGATGAAGATGATAATCGCGATAGCGATGGTTTGCATGCGTTTCATCGCTCACCTCCTTTCTGCCCTGAGGCAGACTTGTCAGCTTTGCTACCACCAGGCAGTCCCGATCCGACGACATTGATCAAATCGCCGCCCTGCTGTGTTTTTAAGATGTATTTCGTGATATCCGGAAGGACTTCTTCCATCGTTTCAAGTAACATGCGTTTCCGGGTCACTGTCGGGGCTTTCCGATACGCGGCAAGTACCGCGCTGAAGTTTTCAGCTTCCCCCTCCGCACGCTTGACCCGTGACTCGGCAAACCCTTGCGCTTGCAGGATTTGCTCAGCCGCTTCACCACGGGCACGCGGGATCAGGTTGTTCGCGTAGCCCTGCGCCTCATTGACCAGCCGTGCCTTGTCCTCTTTCGCCGATGCGACTTCCCGGAAGGCATCCGCGACCTGGTTGGGCGGGAGAACATCCTTGAGCTGGACCTGAGTCACCGTAACCCCGCATTCATAGCTGTCAAGAATGCCCTGCAGCAGTACGAGGGTTTCGGCCTGGATCACACCTTTTCCAGTTGTGAGGGCTTCATCGATGGAATGTTTGCCCACAACCTGGCGGATTACCGCCTCTGTCGCCAGTCGAATGGTCATGGGCACATCCCGTACGACAAACAAGAACTTGACCGGGTCATTGATCCGGTACTGAATGATCAGGTTGATATCCACAATGTTCAGGCTGCCTGAAAGCATCAGGGATTCCTCCGGCACCCTCACGATTCGGCCGGTCCGTGGGTCTTCACGGAACCCGATCTCAATTCGCTTGACCTCGGTCACCTTGGGCAGGTCCACCTCTTCGATGGGCCAGGGCAGGTGGTAGTTCAGCCCGGGGGTGTGGACTCGGCTCAGTTTCCCGAATGTGCGAATGACCCCCGCCTCGTCCGGTCCGACAATGTAGACTCCTGTGGCGAGCCAGATCAGAGCCACTACCAGCAACAACCACCCACTGCCGAATCGGCCGAAAATGCGACCGAAGTCCGGCACTCGGAAGACATCGCCCCCGATGTTTATGGTACGATAGGGTATTTTCATCGAACTCTCTCCTGGTTATCTACCCGGTTCACCCAGCGATGAGGAATATATACTGCACAAAATGACGCAGATGATTGTCTCGAGGGTCAAAGAGCAGACTGTACGAAAACTCGAACTGACGTTCACCCGGTGTACGCAGCCCTACTCCACCAGTAGCGTACCAGTCGTCCCACTCACGGATGTATCCTCCACGCAGGGCGATCGACTGCGTGAGCTGGGCTTCGGCGCCGAAACGGTAGATGTCCCGTAAGTCGCGCAACCGGTTCTCCTCACGGATCGTAGTCGCACCGTAGAGTGTGAGGAGACCGCCACCGTAAGCTACGCCGTAATCGAGTCTTTCTTTCAGCAATTCGCTACGATTCGGGCCAATCGTGACATTTCTGAACACCAGTCCGAGGATCGCCCCACTGGGATGTCTCGCCAGAAATCCGAAATCGAACGGGAACAGGTAAGTCATTTTCCCCGATGAGTTCTGCTCTGCCGCGAACTTGATTGTCGCTGCGCCGGGGGTAGCAGGTGTGAAGTTAAAGGCGACCGGCAGTCCGACCATGTTTACGTACCGCTTGCCATCCGGCCTTTCCGCAGCCCATCCCTGCGCGATGAGTGAGATCGGAAGATCGTATTCGGAATTGCTGTTGTAGAAAGAGAGCCACCAGGATTGCGGGGGTTTTGTCCACTGAACGGGCTGAAAACCACCGCCAAAAGTCAGCCTCTGCCACACCAGGGAAGCTGGATTGTGGTAGACAGCGTCCGCCCCACGGAACAGTGCGGCGGCTGGAGCTGCAAGGCCGACATGGTGAGCCCCGACGGGGTCGAAAGGCTGGGATCCCGATTCAACAGGAAGCAGGGCGAGTGCAGCGACTACAAGACACATGAGGAGAGAAGAGCTTTGAATCCGTTTCAAGTCAATTGAGAAGGGGATTCCTGCACCCCACGGATAGGGGAACCAAATAGACACAATAGAAGGAGTGCCGTGGTTGCCTCGCACCAATCCGCACTGCGATATTGTTCTACGCACCATGACCATCGTTTACCCGTATTCTACTAAAAGGATTCCACTCATGCGACCGGTACTGCTTCTCGCACTGCTGACACTCCTCGTGGGGTTCGCATCCGCCCAGCCGCCAGCCTGCTATCACAGTCTGGACGAGATCCACGAGCACATCTTCGGACTTCAGGAAATGTACCCCGAGATGGTGCGGGTAGATTCGATCGGTCACTCTGTATCTGACAATCTGCCAATCTACCTGGTGAAGATTTCCAACAATGTGAATGTGGATGCGGACAAACCTGCGACTCTCTTTATCGGTCACATCCATGGCGAAGAGATCCTGGGTATCGAGCTTGTGCTGACAGCAATGGACACCCTGCTATCCAATCCCCGGCCAGAATACCGGAATCGCAGGAACAACCTGGAGAACTACTTCATTGTCACCATGAATCCTGAGGGGTTGAATGTGGTCTTCGGGATCGGTGACAATCTCGCACACGGCGCCGATGTCAGCTATCGGAAAAACAAACGTGACAATGTCGGCGATGGCATATTCCGTTACCAGTTGGGCCTCGGGAACGACTCGTCAGGGGTTGACCTTAACCGGAACTGGAATCTCCACTTCTACCAGGGCGACACGCTCTTCCATTATACGACCCAGGTGGAACGATATGACTATTATCGTGGTTCCCACCCCTTCAGCGAGCCGGAGGCGCAGGCGGTCCGCTGGGCCTACAACACTCTCAACCCGATGTTCGGCGCAACCTACCATTCTTCCCGTCAAGGCGGCTTGTCCGAAAAGGTATTCTATCCTTGGGATTGGGGAAATGATGGCGTAAAGCTGAACCCGGACCAGGATGTTCTCGATAATATCGCCCAGGAAACAGCAGCACGTATCCATTCAATGAGTGGGCCCGGGTACTACCAGGCACTTCGCTCTTCAGGACGCGCCGGGAAGATGCACGATTGGGCATATGCCGAGGGCGGTTGGATCAACCTCGAAGTGGAGCTGGCAAACGCTGTGATCCAGCCCGATTGCGCTACACGGAACCAGATCGTTCAGGATGGTCTGACTCATATGTATTACCTGATGGATCGAGCGTTCGGACGAACCGACCTGCCAACATCGTCCGGTCACCTGAAAGTGATCGTCCAGGATCAGGATGGCGAGCCCCTTGTAGCGGAAGTTCGTATCACCAACAGGCACAATCGATACATGGACCCCCGGATGACTGACCCCGTTCATGGGGTCACCCGGCGTCCTCTGTTGGCCGGCAGCTACCCGGTCCTTACCCGCAAATGGGGCTACACAAGTGATTCCCGGACGATGACTGTAGGGAATATCGGAGGAGCTGCCTACACGGTTACCCTGCAGGAACTGCCGAGGCACTCGGTGCTGGTGCGTTCATATGATAGTGCGGCGGCAGAGCTCGTTCCGGCAACACTTGTGTTGCGTCACGAACATGGCACTGAAGTCTTCGAAGCGCAGAATGGCGAATACCCTGCCTCCTGGCCGGAAGGTGAGTATTCACTCGAGGTCTGGTCGGCAGGATTGATCCCTGAAAGATTCGACTTTGAACTGTCCGGTACCCAGTTGATCGAGGCTTATCTCGTATCGCCTGAGATGAGTATAGAGGATGATTTTGAATCCACCCTGCCCGAGCGGTGGAGCAGCGGCGGAGATTTCGGGTTTGCCCCCACAGGGCTGGACTCGCACACCGGATCGATGAGTTTGAAGAGTCATGATAATCCGCAGGGCAGCTCCTGGAATGTGCCGGTCAATTCGGATGGCTGGATTGAGGTCAGCTATTCTATCCCCGCGGGGAGTGAATCTCTGGTACTGACCGGCTGGCGAAAATATGAACTGGAACCTGAATATGATTTCGGCTTCACGGATTACCGTGTCGATGATGGTGATTGGATTGCCCTTGACACACTCAATGGTTACCGGGAGTGGGATCGGTTTATGTACGACTTCCGAGATCACCGTGCAGCATCGTCTATTGCTGTACGTTGGCGTGTTGTAACTGACGCGACTGACCAGGATCGTGGACTCTTCATCGACGACCTGGCATTCATGAGCAGCAGCGATTATGTCTCGGCTGAAGAGCCGGAAGGCACACCAAACAGGTGGAGCTTCGACACGCCCTATCCAAACCCCTTCAACCCGACAACAACCCTCAGGTTTGAAGTGGCTCAGGCGGGTCAGGTCTCGATCCTGGTGTTTGACCTGCTCGGAAGACAGGTTGCGGAAGTTTTGAATGACAGAATTGCCCCCGGATCGCATATGCGGACGCTTGACATGGGCGGCTATGCATCTGGGCTCTACCTTGTGAGGATGCAGTCAGAGGACTTCGCTGCGACAAGGAAAATCCTGCTCGTGAAATAGCAGAGCCTGCCTCAGGGACTTTTTTAGTTCGCCCGGCATTTTTTCCATCAGAATGCCGGGCACTTTTGTAGATTTGCCCGGAAACTGCGCAAACCGGGAGAGTCTGAATGAAGTCCTCCAATCTGCTCAAGAGTATCGGGCCAGGATTGATCTGGGCCGCTGCCGCCATTGGAGTTTCTCACCTTGTGCAATCGACACGTGCCGGCGCCTCCTTTGGCTTTCTCTTAATCTGGGCGATTGTGGTCGCCAATCTTTTCAAATATCCTTTTTTCGAATTTGGTCCTCGCTACGCTGCAGCGACCGGCGAGAGCCTCATTGAAGGGTATGCGCGTCTCGGTCGATGGGCAGTGATCCTCTTCACCGTGCTGACTTTTGGCACCATGTTCTCGATTATGGCAGCCGTGACAGTGGTCACCGGCAGCCTCGCCACTCAGCTTTTTTCACCCGCGCTCTCCCCCCTGCAGTACTCGATCATTCTTGTCGGTGTTTGTATCCTCATTCTCATACCGGGGCGCTACCCTCTGCTCGACAAGCTTGTGAAGGTGATCATCCTTGTACTCACCATCTCATCGATAGCCGCCGTCAGTGTCGCCCTTGGCACACCACACAGGGCTGTTCACGGTTTCCTGCACCCCGATCTCTGGAGTGTTGCAGGGGTAAGTTTCCTCGTCGCACTGATTGGATGGATGCCATCCGCAATCGACATCTCTGTCTGGCATTCACTCTGGACCATTGAACGGAGCAAACAGACTGGACACAGACCGACCCTTCGTGAAGCGTTGATCGATTTTAACATCGGGTACATCGGGACAGCGATGATTGCGCTGTTGTTCCTGACACTCGGCGCACTGGTGATGTACGGTTCCGGTCAGACTTTTTCCTCCTCCGGGGCCGTTTTCGCCGGCCAATTGATCGATCTCTATACGCAAACCCTCGGCGACTGGTCCCGTCCGGTGATTCTGATCGCTGCATTCACAACGATGTTCAGCACGACCCTCACCTGCCTGGATGCCTTTCCACGTGTGTTAAGGAGGCTGACCAACACCCTCTTTCCGAAGGTGGAGGCGGATGCACCAAAGGAATACCTCTATTGGGGATGGATGCTGTTTGTTGCAGGGGGCGCACTCCTGTTGCTTACATTGCTGCGTGCCGGTTTAACAGTGATGGTGGACATCGCAACCACCCTCTCTTTCCTAACGGCACCACTGCTGGGGTACCTCAACTTTCGAGTCGTCACTGGTCCGGCAATGCCGGAAGCTGCCAGGCCACCCCTCTGGATGAAAGTTCTGAGTTGGGCGGGGATTGGTTTCGGAGTCCTGTTCGGTGGGATATTCCTCGTATGGCGATTCCTGATTTCATGAGTGCAGAGGCTTACTTGTCGATGCCTACCCGCGGGATCACATTTATTCCGGAGTACAAATCCGTAAATAGACTGACTTTCGCACGTAGCAAGATATGCAGATAACCGAAAAGGTCAAGCCAGTGACAGCCGATTCCGGCGAACCTTATGTCGAAATCAGCTCTCACAAGACTGCGAAGTGGCTGCCGCTGCTCCTGTTTCTTTTCGCCTTCCTCGTTCGATGCCTCTACCTGATAACCATGCGAAGCCATCCATGGCTCCTTTTACCGGTTGTGGACGAGATTGATCTTGACCATATCGCGAGGCTTATCCACCAGGAGGCCATCTCCTCCGTGTTGCCGTTTTTCCGACCCCCTTTGTGGCCAATCCTGCTATCTGGCGTCTACAGTTTCTTCAGCGATAATTTCCTCTTTGCCAGGTTGACAGCCCTGGTCCTTGGAGCAATCTCTGTTGCCTCGCTCTATCGACTCGCGATCCAGCTCTTCTCGTTTCGTACGTCGTTGATCTCCGCACTGATTTATGCGGTAAGTGGAGTTGTCATCCACATGCACGTCAGTGCGTTGGACACCTCTCTCCTGCTCCTGCTTTTCCTCGAAGCAATGGTCTACTCTCTCCGGTTTCGGCAGAGTGGCAGCACGCGCCATGTCTTGCTTGCAGGCGGTTTCTGGGGATTGGCAATCCTATGCCGTCCGATCTCGGCGATTGGCTTGCTCGTTGTGATTGGGGACGCATTGATACGTCTAATCCGCAGTTCACCCAGGGCGACAAGGCCGCAATTGCAGCGATCGGGACTGCTGGCTGCACTGCCTCTGCTCCTCCTGGTCCCCATTGCCTGGATGAATCTTTCGCACGGTGGCAGCGTGATTGCCTCGAACAATGGAATCAATTTTTACCTCGGCAATCATGCCACAGCGGATGGCGTATCGCCCGTCCATCCGCAATTCGGGCCGGGCTGGCTGCCCACACAGGTGCATCGTGACGCAGAAGAAGAGGTGGGCAGTCAGTTGACACCTGCCGAGGTTTCGCGTTGGTATACATCACGTACGATCCGTGAAATGCTCCAATCTCCCCTGCACACGCTGCTTCACCTTGGAAAGAAAGCTATCCTTGCATTCAGCGGAATCAGCCTGAGCAACAACGGGGACCTGACCTATTTCCGCGACACACGACCCTTCCTGAAAGTGACGTCGCTGGTAGACCCTCTCTGGATTCTTCCGCTTGGACTGCTCGGGCTGGCGGCTTTCTGGCGAGAGAACGCTCGATCTCGTGTCGTAGGTGTGACAGCTCTTCTCTTGTTGCTTGCCACAGTTGGAGTGTTTATAACGACACGCTTCCGTTTGCCCGCTATTGTGCTGCTGTTACCATTTGCGGTCGCCTGGGTTGAGCGTGCGTTCTTCAGTAAAAATAAGCGTGTTCAGATGATCCGTTCTCTTGCTGTCGCATCTGCTGCGCTCCTCCTGCTCAACCTGCCCGCCCTGAGCATTGCACCCAAGCCGAACCCTGCATACGGCCTGTTCCTTGATGGTCAGCTTCACGCTCACGCCAACCTGCGGCACGAGGCAATCCAGTTTTTCGAGGGGGCAATTCGCGAAGACCCGAACATCCCATACGCCCACAACTCGCTCGGCTACCTCTATCTCGATCTGGATCGGTTCGAGAAAGCAATCAATGCCTTTCAGACGGAGGCAACCCTGCGCGAAAACGCTCAAAGCTATCGCGGAATGGGAATTGTTTACCGTGCCACAGGTGATCTCCGCAAGGCGGCAGAGGCGTTTGCTACGGCATGGAGGCTTGATCCCGCAGATCACGGTTCACGACAGATGCATGCCGAATCACTGGCCACGCTTGGACTTGAACTCTTTTCTGCGGGGGGGCTTGAGGAGGCATTGCGTTACTTCACGGAAGCAGAAGAAATCAACCCGCAGAACCCGTTCTACGCCTTTGGGCGGGCTTGCTGCCGGTATGCAGGGGCCGACACAGCACATGCTCAGGCGATCATCGACAGCCTTGCGGTGATCCATCCCGACTTTCCTGGAGTCCGCGACTGGATTGATCGTGGTTGGCGCCCTGAGTGACGAAGCCCCATCACTTGATTACACTGCTCGCTGAGTCGGCTTGGGCAATCCGTTCTCGTCGAGTGCAACAAAAGTACAGGTCGTCCGCACCACTTCCTGCTGCCCCACCCTGCCGATCAGTACAAACGTAATACTTGTCCGTCCCAGGGTTGGTGTTTCGGCGCAGAACTCAACAATCTGACCTACCTTGACCGGGTGTTTGAACAGGATCTCGCTGAATTTCACAGTCACGACATGATGTTCGCCCGTATATTTCCTGGCGAAGATCGCACCAGCCTCATCCATCCAACCCATCATCGTCCCACCGAACAGATTGCCGTGGGTGCCGACATCCTTGGTCATGCACATCTTCGCCGTAATCGAAGTTCCGCTTTCCATCACGGATTCCCTTTCCCCGCTTCAATGCACCTTCCCCGTGTCTCTCCTTCAGGGTTCCCCGAAGGTTACCTTCACTCGAGAACCTGTGCAACGCTTTTTGGATCACATGTGAGACTGGACCATGTCGACAGCATTTTCCTCTATCCCCATCAGTGAAAACGTCCATTGGGTCGGTGCAATCGATTGGGAATTGGCTGATTTCCACGGGTATACCACCCCGCGCGGCTCCACCTACAACGCGTTCCTCATTCTCGACGAGAAACCGACCCTCATCGATACGGTCAAAGCAAAATACCGTGACGAAATGCTCTCCAGGATTGCCTCGGTGATCGACCCCTCAAAAATCGAGTATGTCATCTCAAACCACTCGGAGATGGATCATACTGGTGCACTGCCGGACCTAATGCGCACAATCAAACCCGCGAAAATCTACGCATCCTCGAAGGGCGTGCAGGCGATCCGCCGTCATTTTCCATCGTCGGAAATAGAGGTTACTCAAGTCAATGAAGGCGATACTCTCGCACTTGGCAGGATGACCCTGACATTCCTGATGAGCAGCATGGTTCACTGGCCCGACAGCATGTTCAGCTACCTCAATGGTGACGGCATCCTCTTCAGCAATGACGCTTTCGGGATGCACCTGGCCTCGACAGAACGTTTTGTCGACGAATTGGATCCCTGGATTGTTCGATCGGAAGCGGCTACCTACTACGCAAACATCCTCTGGCCAACCTCGAAGATTGTGGCAAACACACTGAAAAAGGTGCATGAATTCGGAAAACCGATCCACCAAATCGCCCCGGACCACGGTCCGAACTGGAGGATAAATGATGACATCCACCTCGTGATGGACTGGTATCACGACTGGAGTGAGGGTCGATTCGATCCCCAGAAGGCGGTACTTGTATTCGATACGATGTGGGGTTCCACAGCGCTGATCGCTCGCGCCATCGCCGAGGGGCTACATCAGGGTGGAATGAAAGTCCGGATGCTACCACTTACGAAAACTGAACGCAGCCAGATCGCAACAGAGTTGCTGGATGCCGGGTTGTTCCTGGTGGGCAGTCCGACCTTGAATGGTGGATTGTACCCAACGATCGCCGATGCGCTGACCTATGTGAAGGGATTGCGCCCACGCAAACCGTCAATTCTCGGCGGGGCATTCGGATCGTATGGTTGGTCCCCTGCCCTGCAGAAACAGATCGGTGAAATGCTGACCGAGATGGGAATTGATCTGCCAAACGGAGTGTTTAACGTCCAATATGTGCCCGGTGAGGATGACCTACGCTCAGCGCAGGAGTATGGTCAGGCACTTGCCGAACACTCGCTCCCGACGTCTTCAGATTCCTGATTCATGCGGAAGGTGGATGCCCTCACTCCTGCAGAGCGTTCATGAAACTACAGCACCCGGGCTCTGACGAACCCGGGTGTTGTGTGATGGAACTGGTCGGCTACTTCTTCTCTTCGTCCTCGTCGACCACTTCGTAGTCGGCGGTTTCAACATCGGGCTCATCCGTTTTCGTTTCGGAACCGGATGCTCCCCCTTCCCCACCCTGGCTCGCATCAGCGCCAGCCTGCTGGTAGAGGCGAGTTGAGACATCGGACCAGATTTGCGTCAGATCCTCGTTGGCAGCCTTTATCGCAGCGGTATCGCTACCTTTAAGCGCCTCTTCAACCCGTGCGATCGCCGCTTCAAGCTTGGAACGATCTTCTGCGCTGATCTGCTCCTTGAGTTCCTCGATCTGACGTTTGCTCGTTGTGACACGGCCATCCGCTTCATTGCGGATGTCAACTGCTTCACGCCGCACCTTGTCCTCGTCCGCGTGCTTGCGGGCCTCATCCTTCATCCGCTCAACTTCATCCTTGGACAGACCGGAGGAGGCTTCAATCTTGATCGATTGTTCCTTGCCGGTCGCTTTGTCTTTTGCCGAGACATTCAGGATGCCATTGGCGTCGATATCGAAAGTGACCTCGATCTGAGGTACACCCCTCGGGGCGCTCGGGAGGCCGGTCAGCTGGAAACGACCGATGGTCTTGTTGTCCGCAGCCATCGGGCGTTCACCCTGGAGGACATGAATATCGACAGTTGTCTGGTTGTCTGCCGCCGTTGAGAAAACCTCCTGACGCCGTGTGGGGATGGTTGTATTCGCCTCGATCAGCCGAGTCATCACCCCGCCGAGGGTTTCGATCCCCAGCGATAGCGGTGTGACATCCAATAACACGACATCCTGCACATCGCCCGCAAGAATGCCACCCTGGATCGCTGCGCCGACCGCCACCACCTCATCCGGGTTTACGCCCTTATGCGGCTTGCGAGCGAAGAACTTTTCGACAGCCTCCTGGATGGCTGGGATCCGGGTTGAGCCACCAACCAGGATGACCTCGTCGATTTCACCGACATCCATCTTCGCATCCTTGAGTGCGATGCGGCACGGATCGATCGAACGTTTGATAAGGTCCGCGCAAAGGTCCTCGAACTTGGCACGAGTGAGCATCATGTCGAGGTGCTTTGGACCATCCTGGGTTGCTGTAATGAAGGGGAGGTTGATTTGAGTCTGAGTTGCGGATGAAAGCTCAATCTTGGCCTTCTCCGCAGCTTCCTTCAACCTCTGCAGGGCCATTTTGTCTTTCCTCAGGTCAACACCCTGATCCTTCTTGAATTCATCCGCGAGCCACTCGATCACACGTTGATCAAAATCATCGCCACCGAGGTGGGTGTCGCCGTTGGTGGCCTTCACTTCGAAAACGCCCTCGCCAATGTCAAGAATCGAGATGTCAAAGGTGCCGCCTCCCAGGTCGAAGACCGCAACCTTTTCTTCCTTCTTCTTGTCGAGACCGTATGCGAGCGATGCGGCGGTTGGTTCGTTGATGATACGCTCAACCTTCAACCCGGCAATCTCACCGGCGTCCTTGGTTGCCTGACGCTGCGAATCATTGAAGTATGCAGGCACGGTGATGACTGCACGCGTCACCTTCTCGCCGAGATAATCCTCTGCCGCCTGTTTCAGCTTCTGGAGAACCATCGCGCTGATTTCCGGCGGAGTGTACTGTTTATCACCCGTTTTCACCTGCGCGAGGCCGTTGGAACCGTTCACCACCTCGTAGGGCACCTCGGTGATCTCATTGGAGACTTCTGCGCGCTTACGGCCCATAAAACGTTTGATCGAATAGACCGTGTTTTCGGGGTTGGTGATCGCCTGACGTTTCGCCGGGGCTCCAACAAGTCGTTCGCCGCTTTTTGTGAATGCCACTACAGAAGGTGTCGTACGAGCACCTTCAGCGTTCTGGATGACAACTGGTTCACCGCCCTCCATAACAGCCACCACAGAGTTGGTGGTTCCGAGGTCGATTCCAATGATCTTACTCATGCATCTATCCCTTTGTTTGGCTGAAACTTGTTGATGGTGTGGAGCAATCCACTCTGCTTTCATCGTCTCAAGTAGCAATGGTCGTGCCATTTTGGAAATCCTGAGCCTCACGCGTTGTGAGTAAGTAGTGGAAAAGAGGAAGCGATTATCCACCCTTCCCAATGGTGACAAACAGTCGCCTATGAGCGGAAATAGGGACGTAAGGATGCTGTTGTGCAAAAACAACACTTCTTGGTTCGCGAAGCAGCCTGTTCTCTGAGTGACTGCATGGGCTTGAATCAAGGATGTCAGGCAATAAGAGATGGGTTTCACTGCCATATTGGCAGGCGGTGGCAGAAATGGCTGGTTGGATCAGGTAAGTGTTGCCAGCAGGTTTTCAGCGGAGGTGACAGCTTCCTCCGCGCCCAGATTCGCGCGAATAGAGACGAGGAGTTCATGGATATCGTCTCGTGCGACTCCGACTCGCAAGGCGCCCCGAAGGTGGCTGAAAAGCTGTCGGGGACGTTGTTTCATGATCAGCACGGCTACTGTACAAAGCTCACGTGTAATGATGTCGACGCCTGGTCGTGCCAGCACTTTTCCATACCCTTCTGTGATCATCAACTGCGCGAGGTCTGGGGAAGCATCCGCGACTGTGGTCTCGACTCGCTCCGCGACATCACCATAGATATGTTCGAAGAGATTCCGTCCCCGCGCCTCCCACATCTCCCACTCGGCGTAGCTTGCTTCTGCCGGCAGCCCTGCTGCTGGCCACAATATCCTGAGTGTCTGGACACCTTCCAGGGCTGTAGCGTAACCGTCATGCAGGTAGGACTGCAGGATGATCTCGAGCACCACCTGGCGAGCTATCCCGGAGTCGCGCAATTCAAGGAGGAGCTGGTGAATCAGATCGTCCTGCTGGCGAACCATCGCTGCGGAAAGCAAGCCAAGCTGAAGCCTGCCTTTTTTGGTCACTGTTTCCATGTATCCGGCGTGCTTTCGAGGATGCAAAAACGCCGGCCTGTGTGAAGTGACCGGCGCTGAATTCCAGAAAAATGGATCGTTTAGAACTCGCCGTGAATCAGCTTGATCTGATACTCAGCGGACTGACGATATGTCCTGTCCTCCATGGCGTTCTGGTAAGCACGGACCGCTTCATCTTTCTGTCCGATGTTTTCCAGTGCCCAACCCAGCTCGAACCAGGCTGCGGCAAACCGTGCGTTGATGCTTGTCGCCGCTTGCGCATTGGTTGCCGCTTCGCTGAATTTGCCAAGGCGATTCAACTTCTCGGCCAATGCAGTCAAATACTTGTGATTGCGACGGTCGAGATTCACTGCCTTCTGCAATGCCTCCACTGCGGACGCAAAGTCCTTCTTTTCGCCGTAGGTCTTGCCGAGGTTGAACCAGGCGTCATGGTTGGTGGCATCCAGTTCAGTGGCGCGTTGGTAGGCACTGACCGATTGATCGAAATTCTGCTGGTAATAAAACGCCAATCCCAGCGCGGAGAAGGCTTTCGACTGATCGCCCGGCTCCGCCCCCTGGATGGAAACCGCTGTCCGCAACACCTGGATAGCTTCATCCAGCCTCTTCATGCGGGTCAGAAGTACACCCTGGGCGTAAAACGCTCTCACGTAGCTCTGGTCTATCTGTGTGGCACGATTGAAGGCTTCGACCGCCTCATTCAACGACTGCTTTTTCTGCAATGCCAGTCCGAGGCTGTACTGGGTTCGGGCTTCCATCGGATTCAGCTTCGCAGACTCCTGGAAATTGCGGATCGCTTCATCAATACGATTGGCACGCAATGCGTCATTGCCACGATTGTACATCGTTATCGCACGCGCCTTGGACTCCTTGTCGGCGTTGTATTCGGCCACAAGCTTGTCCACTTCTGCCTTCAGCGCATCGAACTCACTCTTGTATGTGTCATATTCATCCTGAGACGCACTTTGCATCAGCTTGGTCAGTTCATTCAACCGCGTCATTTTCGCCTCGATTTCCGGCGTCATTTGCGCGTGAATCTGATCTGCAGGGAGCATCAGCAGTATCACTGCGAGTAGAGTGAGGGCGATCCGCTTCATCTTTCCACCTTCTGTTTGCCACTTTTCGGGTCGCGAAATATAGACCTCAGACGCAACCAGTAGCAAGGCGATCATCTTTTCCGGCAAGTATTCTCGAGTTGCATCCGCCCTATTCTTCGCAGGCTCACAAATCACTTGATGTTTACGCCCTATCTACGGACACCGCAGGCAGTTGCTCGACATGGTCGGCTGTCAGTGTGTAGACATCGTGGTCACACTCGACATAGCCGCGCACCCTGAATGGACCATTTCCCCGCAAGATGCTCGCGAATCGACGGTAGGTCTTCGGAAAGAGTGTCACTTCGAACGTCCCGGTGAGGTCCTCCATGGACATGAACTCCATCGTCTCACGATTCTTGCGGGTTGTGATCCTCTTGTAGGAGTACGCCCAGCCCACCATGTGAATACGTTTGCCTTCGTGTCGTCTCATCTCCCGCGCTGCAACCGCTCCGTTTCTCGGGAGGTTAAGCAACGCAAGAGGGTGTGGTCCCGGCGAAAATCCCAGGATACGTCTCTCAGCCATGTAGGCTTCCTCAGCCGTCCAGTCTTCTGCAGGTGGCAGGTCGGCGAAGGGATCTGCCGTACCGGGGGCAAGCGGACCGGGACCGTTGAGACAGGCCTCGAAACTGACACGAAGATTCCGAAGCATGGTGGGGCGATTCAAGCTGAAACAATCACAGGCGCCACACATGATTAACGCCTCCGCCTCATCGCGTGCAAGCTGTACACGCTGCACGAGTTGGCCCGGGCTGCGAAACCCGCCCTGAGTCTCGCGTTCGTTTAATAGCCGATCGATCGTCTCGTCACGCAGGGTGCCGATCCCACGTAGCCCCAGTTGAATTACCCGTTCAAACCCGACATGTTCACGCTGGCTCTGGTTCACATCTGGCAGGCGGATCATGATCCCATTTCTTTTCGCCTCCTCGATGTAAGCCGCCTGGCTGTAATAACCGCCCCCGTTGGCCAGCACGGCGGCAAAAAACTCTGCCGGGTGGTGCGCCTTCAGGTAAGCGATCTGCATCGAGAGGACAGCGAATGAGGCGCTGTGGGCTTTGCAGAAGGAATACCCGGCAAAGGATTCAATCTGACGCCAGATCTCACGGGCAACCTCCGCCTCCACCCCATTGGCCCGGCAGCCATCCAGAAATTCCCGAACGAGTTTGGACATTTCATCCCGACTTCGGCTCTTTCCACTCATCGCTCGCCGCAGCAAATCGGCTCTACCAAGGGAAAGCCCGGCGATATGATGAGCCACTTTGATGACATCTTCCTGGTAAATCATCACACCGTGGGTTTCACCGAGGAGCGTACGCAACCTGGGATGAAGGTAGACCGCCTTCGAGGGGTCACGGACACAATCGACATATTGCTGCATCATCCCGGATTCGCTCACCCCCGGTCTGATCACAGAACTCGCGGCAACAAGCAACTCGAAATTGTCGCATTTCAACTTCTGATTCAGGGTCAGCATCCCGGGCGACTCCACGTAGAACACGCCCATCGAGTTCCCGGTTCGCAACAGTTCTCGGGTGGCGGGGTCGGCGAAAACCCGTTCCACATCGTCCACAGGGGGTGTCTCCCCCCCGTTCACGGTTACCATCTGGAGTGTGTCCTTGAGAACCCCCAGGGCGCGTTGGCTGAGCAGGTCGATTTTGACCAGCCCCAAATCCTCGATCCCATACATGTCGTATTGCGTAATAACAAATCCCTTCGCCGCCCGTTCGAGCCCTGTCCAGTCGGTGATGTTTGAAGGGCTGACAACAATCCCGCCAGCATGGATAGAGAGGTGCCGTGGCAACCCAAGCAGCCCGTTCGCGAGCTGAGCGATTGAGCGCCAGGGTTCGCGATCAAAGGGGAGGTCGGCGCACTCAGGCGCCTCGTCCGGCAGGTTTTCCAGGGCGTCCGGATGCGAGAAGTGCGGAACACGTTTGGTGACTCTCGTGATCTCTTCCTGCGGCAATCCCTGGGCGAGAGCGGCTTCGTACAGCGCCGCTCGCGCCCCGAAGGTGACAGTTGTCGAGATCATGGCAACACGATCATGGCCAAAGCTGTCATAGACCCCATGAAGGACCTCGTCACGATCCCGCCAGGAGAAATCCAGGTCAATGTCGGGTGGACTGGATCGTTCGGGATTCAGGAAGCGTTCAAAGTAGAGGTCGTATTTCAGCGGGCAGATGTCTGTCATTTTCAGGCAGTAGCAGACCATGCTGTTTGCCGCTGACCCCCTGCCAACGGTCCGGACACCTTTTCCCCACGCTCGTTGTGCAATGTCATGGACCACCAGCATATAGCCGGTAAATCCCAGATGTGCAATCACACCGAGTTCGTAGGCAAGCCTCTCCCTTGCCAGAACAGGCGGCACAGGACCATAGCGATCGACCAAACCATTTTCGGCTCGCCGCCGCAGTTCATCGAAGGGATCGACACCCGCAGGCAGCTTCGGGCGCGGGAACTTGAGTTTCCCGAGTTGCAGGTCCACCTTACATTGCTCGGCGATAAGCCGGGTGTTCAGCAGTGCGTCACGCACCCCGGCAAACTGACGGAAAATCCGATCATCGTCATCAAGCGGACGGACTTCCCGTGTGTGACTCGAGCGCGACAGGATACGCTTATCACCGATCGCCCCGAGCAGGTTGACGAGGGGAACCTGGTCGGCTGTCGCGCACCGGATTTCCCCAGCGACAGTCAGGGGAATCCCCCACTCTCGTCCGGCATCATGGATTTTTCGGGCACATCTCCTGCCCCGCTCGTCCGAGAAAGCCTCAAGCAGGCCGTAGAGCCGCCCGGGCAGGGTCGATTCCCGCAGGATTGCGAGCAAATCGAGGTCGCTCGTAGCCGCGACGAGATGCGAACTCAGGGTCAGCACCGCCTTGTCGAGAGAGAATTCCGGGTCAAGCTGCCTCTCTGCTGCGAGACGGCAAAGCGCGCCATACCCTTCGAGGTCCAGTGCCCACAACAGAAGAGCACGGTTTGAGTCGGAGGGATCGTCGAGCACCATTCCGAGAACTGGATGGATACCCGCTTCGTTTGCTGCCTTGTAGCCTCGCACCAGGCCACTTACACGGTTCCGGTCTGTAAATGCGAGTGAGGTGTGTCCGAGACGTTTCGCAGTCGATACAAGGTCCTCGATCCGCCCCGCACCTTCATAAAAGGAGTAAGGTGTGTGGACTCGAAGGGGGACAAAGTCTTCCCGACGCGTAAGTTCACTCATCCCGCCTCCCGGTTGGGCTGGCAAACCGATGGTGCGAAATTGACTGCGCGAAATCCCCAACGCTTACGCAACCGATTCATCGCGTCACGAAGGTGAGACTCTCGCTCCATACGTTGAGCCGGGACAAAGAGATGGAGCTGGCTGGAAGTAGCGGACTCGGGATGAAGGGTCAAGCGAACCTCAGCAATACGCACACGTCTTGTCCAAAGCTTTTCCATGAGATCAAGTGCGGCCTGCTGCCAGTGCCCCTCGTGTTCACGCCCTGCACGTCTCACAACCCCACTGGTCGCGCGAGCATCGCTGTAGAGAAGCGTCAGCTGCAGCCAGCCGGGTTGTTGCCCACCCTCTGAAAGCATGTGCGAGCCGGTCGCGATCAGGTGAGATACAGCACCGCGGACCGACTTGGCATCCGCGGCGTCCTCGCCGAGACGTTGCCTTCCACGCCAGGTGGAATCTGTTTCCGGACGCCTTCCAGAAACAGCAATATCGATCAACCCGGGCCCTTCCCTGCCGAACAGCCGTTTCAGCGCCTCAGACGGAAGCAGCGCCAGGTCTCCGAAGGTTCGTATGCCCATTTCACGGAGCAGATCAAGCTGATGGATGGAAAGATCATGGAGAAGACGGAGTGGCAGTGGGGCGAGGAAAGCACGAACTTTTCCCCTGCTCACGGCCACTCGTTCTCCTTCGCTCGCCACCTGTGAAGCGATTTCAGTCACGGCCGCCTCCGGGCCGATCCCCCATCCGCCGGTTAAACCCATACCACGAAGTCTTTGCTCCGCTTCGTCTATTGCTTTCGTCAGAAAGCGAGTCCCCCCCTCCCAGCAGGAGGCAAATACCCCTGCACGAAATCGTTCGACCTCCGGAAGAGACCATCCCAAAGCCTCAAGGCACCGCCTTTCCATATCTGAGTATTTCGCCGGATTGGCCTGCACAAACTGGTACTCCGCCTGTGGGGCGGCCTCGATACGCATCCCGGGGTGCAGGCGCGCAGATTTTCCGTACTCCACTGAAAGAACAAGCGCACGACTCCCTTCACCCGTCAGAACTATGATCGGACGAGGATCACGATCTGTCAGGCTCAGCCGTTCCACCCGGGCATAGAACCCGGGGATACGCAGGACAACCCAGGTTTTCTCCATGGAGGAAGATACTGTACATATGTTCAGTTTGCAAGGAGGAGATGGGCATCGGAGGGGGAAAAAGAACACACGCGAACGCTCGGTCGAACGCTCGCGTGTGAACCAAGTGAACACGTCCGTCAGGTCGGTGTCGACACATGATAATCGGACGTGAAAAAGATGGTTAAAACGATGAAACGCCGCATCCCCGCATTAATGTGCCGTCCGTCGTCAACCATCTTCGTATGCTATAAGGGCAACCCTTGTACCAGTTTTTCATGGAACATCATTACGTTGATTATATAGAAGATACCACGACAGAAAAATTCTGCAAAAGAAAAGCCTGCGAACGACATGCGCAGGCAGGCTCTTCTCATGCACAAGTTGGCTGATCGGACTCAGGAACGAGCCTTGAATTTCTCCAGTTTCGTCTCCATCCCGGAGAACATGACCGGGATAACGAAGAGAGTCAGTGCGGTTGAAACAATCAAGCCACCGATTGCGACAATGGCCATCGGGGCACGGAACTCACCTCCGGCGCCGATCCCCAGCGCAAGGGGCATCATACCGAGTGTCGTTGCCATCGTGGACATCAGGATGGGCCGGAGTCGTACCGGGCAGGCCTCCAGCAGAGCCTGGTTCACACCCTTTCCGGATTGCCGCAACTCCTGGGTGTAGTCGATCAGGAGGATACCGTTGTTCACCACAATACCCACAAGCATGATGATTGACATCATCGAAAAAATCGAGATCGATTTGCCAGTCATAACCAGCGCCATGGATACACCAATCAGGGCAAGCGGAAGGGTCATCATGATGATGACCGGGAACCGGTAGCTCTCAAGGATCGCCGCAAGGAGCATGTAGGTCAGAATGATCGAGAGCACCAGCGCCTGCAACAGACTGGTGAAGGACTCCGCCATGCTCTCCGCCTCTCCACCGAAGTAAACTGTGACACCATCCGGCAATAGAGGGCTTGGTTTGGGGGCATTGCTGCTTGTCCCGGTAAGAATGTCCTTCATCACCTGGCTGGCGGGTGTCTGGGGAAGTTGCAGAACCTGTGTGATCTTCTGCTGCAGCTGACCGACAGTCGTCCCGACAGCATTGGCAGACACCGTAACCATGCGCTGTTTGTTTTTACGCGAGATCTGGGTGGGGCCAGAGCCGAACGAAACTGTCGCGACATCCTTCAAGGGAACAAAACCGGACATGGTCGGGATCAGGAGATCGCCCACACGTTCGATCTGACTGCGATCGGCTTCCTGCAAACGGACCCGCACATCGTACTCATCGCCCTCTTCACGATATTTGGTTGCGATTGTCCCCTCGAAGAAGGTTCTCAGGACCATTGCCACATCCTGGACGGAGACTCCGCGATCTGAGAGGCGCATGCGATCCGGGCGTACCACAATTTCCGGTTTGCCCACCACCCAGTCGCTACGGACGTCCACCGCCTGTCCGGTCGACTGGATCAGTTCGACGGTCTTGTTCGCAGCGATTTCGAGATTTTCCATCCGTTTTCCCTGGAGCTGGATCTCGATATCGGTGCTGCCGCCACCCCCGAACTGTGTGGCTTCTGACACGACAATCTTCGCGGCGGGAATATCCGCGAGACGGACCCGCAAATCCTTGACAATGTCCGATGTTGCACGATAATCACCCCCATCTCGTGGGTGTAGGGTCGCCAACACACTCCCATACTGAACGCCTTGCCCGCCACCAAAACCCGCCTGGGTCGACTTGCCCACGGATGTGTAAACATCCTTGATCTCAGGGTATCTTGCCAGCTCGCGTTCGATTCGGTAAAGGACACGGTTGGTTTCTTCGACACGTGCTCCGGCGGGCATTTCGACAGATGCCTGCATCACACGTTCATCGTAATCGGGGAAAAACTCGCTACCGATGAAGCCAAAGAGAAAGAGGCCGAAGACAAACAGGAGCGTGATTGCACCGAGGACAATCCGGCGGTGCCCCAGGGCCCACCGAAGCCCGATCCCGTAGTCTTTTGCGAGTTCATCGTACCACCGATCCCACCATGCGCCAAACCTTTTCACACCGCCGAGTCGGTCCGCGACCGCAAGGACGATGATCACTGCAGCAGTAATCAGCATCGCACCCAGCCCAAGCGCGCTCCAAACCGCCAAGAAAGTGGCAAGCCCCATGCCCACGTATACTCCGGGACGAATCCGGCGGGATGCCATCATCGGAGTCAGTGTAAAACTGATCAGCAGCGAAAAAATCGTTGCGAAGGCGACTGTCAACCCGAACTGGCGAAAGATCGGTCCGATCATCCCCTGCAGGAAGGCCATCGGGGTGAAGACTACAATGTTTGTCAAGGTGGCCGCAGCTACTGCAAGAGCGATCTGGTTGGTCCCCTTTGCGGCGGCTTCTGTCATGCTCAAGCCTTCTCCGCGCAGACGCTCGATGTTTTCCAGCACAACGATCGCGTTTACAACGAGGATACCCACAGAAATCGCCAACCCCATCAGCGACATCACATTCAGGGTGAAATCTGCGGCTTCGAGCAGGGTGAAAGTCGAGACGATTGAGATCGGCATCGCAAGAGCGGCGATGACCGTCCCTCGCCAGTTATGCAGGAACAGGAATAGTACCAGCGCGGTGAAGAGCACACCCAGCACCAGGTTGCCGGTCACATCGGCAACGGAGTCTCGAATGAACTGACTGCCGTCGTTCGCGACATCTACCTTCGCACCCTCCGGCAACAATGGCTGTATTTTGGCGATAGTCTGCTTGATTCCATCGGCAACTTCGACGGTGTTGGCGTCCGAACGTTTGATCACGTCCATACCAATCGAGGGACTGTCATTGAACCTCGCCATCTCTCGCTGCTCTTCGAACCCGTCAAACACCCGCCCAATCCTGTCAAGCCGGATCGGCCCCGAAGGTGTGTTGATCCTTGTCGCGGCGATTTCCTCGACTGAATCAAATTCACCATCAAGCCGAAGGGTGTACTCTTCTCTGCCCCGTTCGATGCGACCGGCTGGAAGTGTGAGGTTCTCGGTCGCGAGCGCCATCACGACTTGCATCGGGCTGATCTGGTAGGCGCGCAACAACTGGGCGGAAAGCTCAACCTGGATTTCGCGCACCTTCGATCCGACGATCGCGATGTTTGCGAGTCCGGGGATCTTCAGCAGTTCCGGTTTAATCGTCTTGTCTGCAATCTCGTTAAGCTCTTCAAGCGGAAGAGTTCCCGTGACCGAGAGATTGACGATTGGCATTGCGCTGAAATCGAACTTCTGAATCATGGGCGGTTCGATGTCGCTCGGCAGATTCCGGCGAATCGCGTCGATCTTGTCTTTGACATCAATGGATGCGATATCCACATCCTGCCCGAGCTGAAGCTCTACGAAAACAATGCTGACGCCTTCCTGGGCAGTCGAGTAAACGTTCTTCACACCCGCGACACTGCTGGCCTCCTCTTCAAGAGGCTCATTGAGCAGAGTCTCGATCTCCTCGGGGCCTGCACCGGGGTAGACGGTAACAATGCTGATGAAGGGAAAGTCGATCCGCGGAAACAGATCAATACCGAGCCGTGAAACGCTGAACAGGCCGATGACGACAAAAGTGAAGACCACCATTGTCATCAGCACGGGTCGTTTGATTGAAAGATCGGAAAGAGTCATCGTATTTATCTCCGGACGTCAACCCTGATCAGCGAGCTTCAGCGAGTTCGGTATGCTCGTCGACAATCTTGACACGATTCCCTTCTTCGAGTGTCTTGTGACCGTAAACGGCGTACACCATCCCGGGCTCAAGTCCCTCGAGCACTTCCACATTTCCTTCGCCAGCAAGGCCGAGAGTAACAGGCACGAGCGTAGCGAGATCGTCAATCACAGTAACCACGAAGGGTTTTCCACCGCGCATCACGATCGCTTCCTGGGGAACCTGGAGTACGTCAGACCGCTGGTCGACAGTCACCTGTACATTGGCCAGCACGCCGGGGTAGATCCCATCGGCAGCTGGGATTGTCGCATACCCCGTGAACAAACGCGACTGGTCACTGGTCGCAAGGCTGACATTGGTGATCGTTCCCGATATCCCCTTCACACTGTCGAAAAAGACAAGCACTGCCTGCCCTGGCTTCAGGTAGCTTCGATCTTCCTGGGTGACATCGAAGGTGACCTCGAAATCCCGGTCACTCACGATCTTCATCAGGACATCGCCGGGAAATGCGACCGTACCGGCTTCCACATCAACCCTCGCCACCACTCCGCTGATCGGCGCGATCAACTCGACCGTGCGGCGCGCAGTCTGGTAATTCTCTTCAGCGACACGATACCCTAATTCGACCTGGTCGAGAGCCTGACGGCTGATTCCTCCCTGGTCAAAGAGGGAATTCATCCGATCGAAATCGCGCTTCATGTTGATGTACTGGAGACGCGCCTGGGTCACGGATGCCATTGTCGCCGTGGTGTCAAACCGAACCACCACCTGGCCCTTGCTGACCCGATCTCCTTCGGTGACAAGGATACGGTCGATCCGATCCATCAGCCGCGCGGAAACCACAGCCTGATTTTTTGCGCGCACGGTGCCGTAATAGCTCCGAACGACTTTGACCTCGCCAAACTCGGCATGATTCGCGAAGATCGGAATACCTTCCGCCTGCTGAATTTTCGCGATGCTCAATGCCTCTTCTGACTGCCGTGTACGTGCGATGCCGATGATGAGCAAAAGGATGATCGCTCCGCCGACCACAAATCCGATGATCTTTTTCATCGTCCCCTGCCTATTCTTCTGAATCCTGTGAAAACCGTTCACCAATCGCGCGATCATACTGCGCTTTCGCAATCAATTTGTTGTATTTCGCCTGCATGAGCTGGATGCGGCTCTGGTTCAACTGAAGTTGAGCATCCAGAACCTCGATCTGTGTTCCAACCCCACCGCTGTATCTCGTCTGTGAAATGCTGTATCCCTTCTGGGCCTGCTGGACATTTTCCAGCGCAGCGGCCAGCTCCTCGGATGCTTTCTGAAAATCACGCATCGCCTTGTAGACCTGGACCTGGATCCCGCGTTCAGCCTGCTGAATCTGTGTCTGGACTTTCTTCATGTTGACATGAGCCTGCTGAGCCCGGTTTCGGCTGGCAAATCCATCGAAAAGGGGGATCTGCAACATCAGCTGTCCACCAAAACCATTCAGAAAGGCGTATTGGCCAACGTTCAGGTCAGGGCTCTGCGCGGTAGTTTCGTATCTGAAGCCGATCAGGAAATTCGGCCAGAACCAATTCTTCCTCTCCACTTCGTATTGATAGGAGTAGAGGTTCTTCTGCAGGCTCAGCTGCTGCAGCTCAAGGCGTTTATCGAGGGCCAGTTGCGAAGCATGATCGTAACTCAGCTCGGGGGCGGCAAGACCGGTCTCGAGATCACCAATGATCTCGATCTCCCGGCCAAGTTCCAGTCCAACAATGCTCTTGAGTCCCTTGTACGCAAGGTCTCGTGCTGCCTCGGCCTGACTAACCTGCGGCTTGAGGTTTGAGACGGCAACCGAGGCGCGGATCAGATCGTACTCGCTGACTACCCCCTGCTCATACATCCCGTTCACCTGAGAACGGTATCGTTCCGCCTGCGCGAGTGCATCTCGCGTAAATGAATGGTATTCCTCCGCAATGAGGACACCGAAGAAGGATTGCATCAGCAGAACACGGAGATCTTCACGGCTGACTTGCACGCCAAGCTCCGTAATTCTCTCAAAATCCTTCGCAGCCTTCAGTGCGAGTCCGACCTTTCCCGCGAGCCAGAGGGGTTGGGTCAACTGTATTGCGCCATTCAGGTTGTTTTCCTGACCAAAAGCGAACTTCACGGTAAATGGAACCCCGGGGTCTGCGAAATTCAATTCTCCCGGCATGGTCACAGGTGTGGACGGAATGACGAAATAATGGCTGAAAACGCCATCCAGACTGACGGTTGGCATTGCAGCGGAGTAGGCTTCCTTCACCCGGTAATGGGTAAGCTCTGCATCTGCACGCGCAAGCTTGAGAGATTCATTCCGTTCAAGCGCCAACTCCCAGGCTGCTTCCCAGTCAAGTCGAAGTGTATCGCTCTCTGCGGCACCCAATACACTCAGCGGAGTAGCCACAAACATTGCGATAAGCAACACAAGGAAACTAAGCCACCCGACCTGCCCTTGAAGACCGTTGGCTCGTGTAGGGGTCGTTCCGGCCATGATTGCCTTTCCTTCTGAAATTCTCTCTTCCACTTCAGTTCACGATCAAGCTTCGCCTGATCCAGAGTACGGGGCCAGCAATGCGTCGACCAAATCTCCTGGATTGCCGGAGAGTGGAATCAGGTGATCGGGTTCGAAGGATCGTTTTACGAGATGTGTGAGCAAAATCATCAGCAATGTTGTGATCTCGTCAAGCGGCAGATTCCTCACTTCTTTCCGTTCGATCGCCAATTCCAGGCGGTCGCGAAAAAGTTCTGCCAGATTCTGACGGTACAGATGGATGGTTTCCCGCAGGAGAGGTGTGAGATGAAGTATCTCTTCAAGTGAATTGAGGAAAACCGGATGGATTCTCTGAGTGGCGGTCACAATCATTTCCATCAGTCGCAAGACAGATTCCCGCAATGGTAATTCCGCAATTCTGGAATTGCGGAACTCGGCTACATTTTCGCTGAACACCTTCTCCGCGAACGCGCGGACCAAATCCTCCTTGCAGGAGAAATAGTGGTAGAGAGCGCTCTTGCTGATCCCTGCCGATCGCGCGATCTCGTCGAGCGTGGTTTTCCGCACACCGTAGGTGTAGAAGAGTCCGCGAGCAATCTCGAGCAACTCATCGCGTCTTGAGTCCAACTCACCCATTACTGACCCGTTGAACAAACCGTTAGAATGGTCGGAAAGTACTTCGATTCACAAGGGTGAGAAAACACTTTTTTGCAGGACGTCTCAAAGAGACGGGTATGCGCGGGCCTGCTGATCACTATTCATCTGATTCGAAAAGCTGTGCCGAAGGAGGGACTCGAACCCTCACGTCCCGGAGGACACTGGTCCCTGAAACCAGCGCGTCTACCAATTCCACCACTTCGGCATCAATCGCGAGGCGTCAATATAGACGGGTGTGTCGGGCATGTCAAGCAGCCCGAATCGGCGCGCCTCCAGCATGATCCCCTACAGCCAATCCATCAGATGTTCGGTCATGGCTTGCGCCTGAGAAATGTGAGGCGCGTACCGCTGACGCAGCTCAACCTGCAGTTCAGACCCCTCCGTGTGCTGAAGCCGGTGAGGAACACTCTCGCTCAACTTCTTCAACGGCACATCAAGGTCGAAAGGCATCGGCGATATGGAAGAGGCGAGGCCGAGAAGTGCTGAATGGGCAGCGTACTCTCCGCCGTAGTCAGGTTCGTGGTGGTAACGGACCACTTCTGCTACTTCCGGTGGCAGGCCCCACCGATTGAGAAAGTGGTAGCCCAGCTCGGCGTGATCCATGCCAAGTATCTCGCGTTCGTAGTCAAGGCTCCACTCCCCCACTTCCTCCGCAGTGCGCAGGATCGCATCCAGCTCTTCCCCGAAACACTGGTCGATCACAATCCAGCCGATGTTGTGCAATAACCCACAGACGAAGATGTCCGGACCCTGCTCCCGGGTAAGCGCCTTGCGTAATTCAAGGCTCTTCGCAAGGAAGCCGGTCGAGAGCGAGTGCGACCAGATCTGTTTACGACTGAGGTGACGCTCCTGCCAGGCGTCGAAGGATTGCATGATTCCCATGGAAGTACAGATGGTGATCAGCATGTCCAGCCCGATCGTGACCAGTGCCTGGTCAAGGCTTTGGGTATGAGAGGCTCTGCCGTAATAGGCAGAATTGGCAACACGCAACACTTTTGCGGAAAGCGGTGGATCTGTGATAATCACTTGTTTCAGGTCAC